>Ga0193713_1000184_pt1 | contig 20407 bp, 14 predicted proteins | sample H3a2metaG_FD_143054 | JGI IMG/M metagenome (GOLD analysis project Ga0193713, IMG submission 143054) | Soil microbial communities from a riparian zone of the East river system, Colorado, United States - H3a2 | ecosystem: Environmental > Terrestrial > Soil > Riparian zone | place: USA: East River... | reverse complement strand
CCGCGGAAGTGCCTCGTTAGGCCAATATCTCAAGGGCGATGCAAGTATTCGGTGGGCCACGATTGGACTCTCCGTCCTCGCAACGCAGGCAGGCCCGATCACGTTTCTTTCCATGCCAGGCCAGGCGTACGAGAGCGGCATAGGTTTTATTCAGAATTATTTTGGACAGCCGCTCGCGCTCATCGTCGTGTGCGCCGTCTTCGTTCCGATCTATCAGCGTCTAAAAGTTTACACGGCTTATCAGTACCTCGGCGAGCGATTCGACCAGAAGACGCGGCTACTCGGCGCGTTCCTGTTTCTTGTGCAACGAGGCATCGCTGCTGGAATCACGATTTACGCGCCGGCCATTGTTCTCTCGGCGTTGCTCGGGTGGCGCTTGAACCTGACCATCTGGCTTGCAGGCGGACTGGTCATTATCTACACGGTCGTGGGCGGAACCAAGATTGTCAGCATCACCCAACGCTACCAGATGATTGTGATTTTGGTCGGCATGGCGATCGCATTTACGGTCGCGGTTTACCGGCTATCACCCGATCTCTCGTTTGAAGGCGCGCTCTCGGTTGCGGGCAAAATGGGCAAACTTGAGGCGGTCGATTTTTCTGTCGATCCGCACAAGCGCTATACATTCTGGTCGGGCCTGATTGGCGGCTTTTTTCTCGCGCTTTCCTATTTCGGAGCGGACCAATCGCAGGTGCAACGATATCTCGCGGGGGGCTCGCTCAAAGAGAGCCGTCTCGGATTGCTGTTCAACGCTGTGGTGAAGGTCCCGATGCAATTTTTTATTCTCCTGCTCGGCGCGATTGTTTTCATGTTTTATCAATTCGAAAAGCCGCCTGTTTATTTCAATCAGCCCGCGTACCAACGTGCGGTGGAGAGTGGCTATGGGCCGCAGTTAGCGGCGTTGCAAACGCAATTCGATGACGTTTTCGTACAAAAACGCGCTGCGATTCGCGCCCTTTCCAGCGTATCGTCGAAGCTTTCGTCAAACGAGCGCGATGTGGCTATGACCAAACTGCGCGAACTCGACGCGCAGGCGCATGAGTTGCGCAACCGAACCAAGGGAGTTCTCGAGCAGGCAGGCGCGGATCCAAAGAGCAAGGATTCGGATTACGTATTTATTACTTTTATTCTTCAACAAATGCCGCACGGACTTGTCGGATTATTGATCGCAGTGATCTTGTGCGCGACCATGTCGGCGACGGCAGCAACTCTGAATGCTTTGGGTTCCACCACGGCGGTCGATTTTTATCGGCCGTTAATTCGCACGAACGCCAGCGACCATCATTATGTGGTTGCGGCGAAAGCGCTGACAGCGGCGTGGGGTTTGATTGCCATCGGAGTCGCTTCATTTGCAAGTCTGGTCGAAAATCTGGTCGAAGCAGGTAACATTCTGGGTTCGGTGTTCTATGGCAGTATCCTCGGTCTCTTTCTGGCAGCTTTCTTTATTCGTCGAGTTACCGGATCGGCCGTGTTTTTCGCGGCGCTCCTTGCCCAAACGCTCGTCTTCGTCCTGTTCGCTACAACGAATATCGGTTATCTCTGGTACAATTTTATTGGATGCGCGGCCGTGCTGATCCTGGCACCGGTCTTGCAGCAAACTATCTTTCGCGGCACGCAAGCTCCTGCTGCGGTATGAAACTCACTCTGAGTGATGGACCAACCGATTATTTGTTTCGGCCAGCAACCGTGCGGATTTTTTCCCAAGCGATTTTTGTTCGCTAAGATTCTGGCGGCCCGGCGTCTGCAAAAGGAGATTGGCGGTGAAATTGTTTTTTTCTTTCACGACAGTGATCATGACCCGCGCGAGACAATTACCATTTTGCGAGACCGAAACAGCAACCAGGAAGTGGCCCTAAACTTTCAATTCGAAAATCGGATCCAAAAACAGTTTTCGCCTCTGTATGCCAAACGCATTCTTCCTGAATGGCAGGAGAGAACTGCGCGCCAACTTGCAAATTATGTTCCGCCGCCTTTGGTCGCACACTTCACGGAGACTAAATGTTCGAATGTCGCCGACTTTTGTCTCGAGATGTACACACGCATGGGGTTGCTCGAAGGTGTGAGGGTGGAGCGATCCAGCGCGCCCGAGTTCAGAGCGCGTGCTGTGGCGGTGTCAGACTATTTCGTCGATCAGCCTTATGAAGGAGAGATCGTTCGCGCACGTTACCGTGACGGGAAATTGTTGCTGCACAAAGGAGGCACTCGGTTTTTAGAGATTCCGGGAGTAGAATTCGGTCCGAAGCAAATCAGCCCAACCCGCGATACGCGTTTCCGTTGGATGCAATCAGTGATTCGATGCACTCATTACGTCGCCGGTGCGAGCGAGCAGCATTACATTAACAGGGCGGATGCTCCCAACGTGAAATTTATCAAGCGCGACGAAATTTCTGATTTCGATAGAGCCTATACGGAACTGTAATGGAATCGGGGCCGCTCAAAATTGGGATTGCATGTTTTCCGTTGATTGGCGGGAGTGGAATTTTGGCCACGGCCCTCGGGTCAGAATTGGCGCGCCGCGGTCATGAAGTTTACTTCTTCAGTTATGCCCAACCTGTCCGGCTAGACCTCCCGCAGGAGGGTCTTCATTTTCATCGTGTCGATTTTGCCAATAACGCTTTGTTTCCGTGCCCTGACTATACTCTGCCGCTCGCAGTGAAAATGGCGGAAGTGGCGCGTTCCCAGCAGCTCGATCTTTTTCATGTTCATTACGCAGTACCACACGCGCTGGCCGCGTGTTTAGCCTCGCAAATCGTAGGATCGTCAGCTCCGCGCATCGTCACAACTTTACACGGAAGCGATACCACTCTGCTCGGCCAGGATCCTGACTATCGCACCGCCATCGAGCATGCCCTGGTGCATTCCGATGCGGTAACGGCGGTTTCAGAAAATCTTCGGAACCAAACCCTGGAAACCTTTCGTTTGAAACGACCGATTGAAGTGATTCCGAATTTCTTCACTCCGAATAAACCGAAGAGGAGCCGCGAGGAAGTTCGGCGCGATCTCGGCCTAACCGATAAATTTGTTGTGCTGCACATGTCGAATTTGCGGCCTGTCAAACGTATCGATCTACTATTGCGCACGATTGCCATGTCGAAGAACCGGGCACGACTTCGATTGTTTATTTTAGCAGGCGACTCTTTTGATCCTTACGAGCCACTGCTCGACGAATTGGAACTCCGCGACAGCGTCATTGTTCGCCAGAACACAGCTGCGGTGGAAGAGTATTTAGAGGCCGCGGATGCCGGACTCTACACATCCGAATACGAAAGCTTCGGTCTGAGCATTCTCGAGACGGCATTTTACGGCAAGCCTGTCGTCGCCTTTCGCGTCGGCGGCATTCCCGAAGTTATAGGTGACTCGTGTCCTCTATATCCTTTCGGTGATGTAACCGCGGCTGCTGCCGCGCTAGACGCGTTGGTCGAATCTCCAAATTTGGCCAGAAACCTGGGTAAACAGAGTCGTGCTCGCGTGCTGGAAAGGTTCTCAGCAGATCGCGTTGTCCCTCGGTACGAAGCGTTGTATCGCCGCATAGTTGCCGGCCGATAGGCGCGACTTTATTCAGAATCTCTGTTCTAAGGATCACGTTGTCGATTCATGTTCGCTCCGGAAACGCGCAACGTCTGTCCCGGTTCCCACAGGTATTGCCGGTCGCCAGCGAAATTTTTCCAGAATTGGATTGGATTTCTGCTCGACGACATCGGCAATAATTTCGCCGAGCACCGGTGCAAATTTAAATCCATGTCCACAATCACCGGCGGCGATCACGAGTCCTTCACGTTCCGGATCGGACGCGATCCAAAAATTCCCATCGTGGGTATCGCAATACATACACAGGCGGGTATAAACAATTAACGCATCGGCGAGCTCGGGCAATGCCCATGACAAAAACTTGCGGAGGTTCTCTTCTTCCTCGGAAGTAACGGCGCGTTGGGGAGATTCGGGAGACATCTCGCGTCCCGGCCCGTGGTTTGCGATCTTCACGATACCGTCACGATTGAGCGGAAATCCGTAATATCCCGTCGTTGTAATGTCCGCGCCAAAGACAGGGAAACGTTCAGGTGCAAAGAGCTCAGGTCGCGGAGGTTTCAAGTGGAACACCGGCTGGCCACTGGCGCGGAAGAACTTTTTCGTGAAAGGCAGCAGATACGGCGTCCACGCGCCGACCGCCATCACAATGCGATCGGCCGCGATGCGCTCTCCGTTGTCGAGGACAATTCCCTCAATGCGGTGATCACGTTCATCCAAATGGGCGAAACGGCTGCTGCTGCGGAGTTCGACGCCGATGGAGCTTGCCCGTTGAATTAACGTCGCGACAACGCGCCCGCTTTCCGCATAACCCGCTTCCCACTCAAGAACACCATCCCGGAACAATCCAGGATTCCAGGCTGGAAACCGCTTCCACAGTTGCGCTGAATTCATGCGCTCAACCTTGTGTCCGCGCTGTTGTAGTGTTTTGAAACTTTCGTATTCGAAATCGCCCGGCTTCATCTCCCGACGGCGCACGAACATCACGCCAGTCTCGTGATACAACTCAATTCCGAATTCTTCGTTCCATGTGCGCCACAGTTTGATCGAGCGTTCAGCTAGCTCTGTGTAGTCTTCATCCGCGCCATAAGCTGCGCGAACCGCTTTGCTGATGTCGGTGGATGCTGCCAGCGGATATGGTAACGGTCCGGGATCGATCAGAATCACTTCGTGCCCGCGGTTCTTTAATTCGATCGCAGCGGTGACACCATTAATTCCCGTCCCAACAACGATGATTCTCGACATGTTTCGAACGCTTGCAAAGGTGGATCGGCTTCTTCGAAGACGATGCTAGAACCGATCGCTGAAGGCGCAAGATGATACATGAATGATTTGGCACGGAGAGAGTCTCCGCGCCGCAGGCGCATTCATTTTACTAACGCTTTGAGGACAAAGCGTTCCACCTTTGCAGATATTCCTCGCCGCAAGCGCCGATGCTCTTTATTTGGTCGCGGGCGAGGCATGCTTGCTTGCGTTTGCGCTAAGCAGCTATTCGCAGAGCGCGTTCCCGTTCGAGCAGAGTCGGATGCGAGTAATAAAAGCTGCTGTAGAGCGGATGGGGCGTGAGATTGCTCAGGTTGTTTTTGGTCAGTTTGCGGAGCGCTTGAATCAGCGACTGCGTCTCTCCCATTGCGACACGGGCGAATGCGTCCGCATCGTATTCGAAACGGCGCGACCAAACGTGAAGCAACGGCGAAAACCAAAAACTAATCGTCCCCGCCAGCAGCGCGAACAGCAATATGGCGGGAACAAAATGTGCGGCGGCAAATCCTCCCTGATACGCGAAACCGAACGCGCGATAAAACCACTGCTGTTGTGCCAGCCAGGCGATCGCCGCGAACGCCACGACGACGCCGGCGATGGAAACGCCAAGCATCTTGATTACATGGCGTTTTTTGTAATGGCCAATTTCATGCGCCAGTACGGATTCCAGCTCCGGCTCGGTGAGCTGCGCGATCAATGTGTCGAACAGCACGATTCTTCTAAAACGTCCAAGGCCGGTGAAGAACGCGTTGGAGTGGCGCGAGCGTTTACTGCCGTCCATCACTTCGATGCTGCGCGTGGGAAAATGGGTACGCTGCGCCAGTGCAAAGAGGCGTTGGCGCAAATCTCCTTCGGGCAGTGGCGTGAACTTGTTGAAAAGCGGCATGATGATTGCCGGCGCGATGAGCAACAGAAGCAACTGGACGGCGATGACAACCGCCGCCGCCCAAAGCCACCAGTTTGTGCCAGTCCACTCGATCAGTTTCAACACCAGCAACAGCAACGGATAGCCGAGCAGCAGTGCGAGGAGCAATATTTTGATACGATCGGCGATCCACATCTTCATGGTTGTGGTGTTGAAACCGAATCGCTCTTCGATTTTGAATTGCGCGTACCAGGCGAACGGCAAGCCCGGGACGCTCAACGCGATGCCTGTAAGAAAGAGAAAACCAGCCATAGCCAGGGTCGACGTGCCGAGGCTTACGCTGAATCTTCCAAACGCCCCTGGCAACAGGCCGCTAAAAAGCACTGCGATGAGCACCACGGTATCGAACACGTTGACGATGTCTCCAAAGCGGCTCTTAGCCAGTGTGTAATCAACCGAACGCCGATACATCGACGCGTCGATGATTCCGCGAAATACAGGCGGCACTTCATCCGCGTGCTCGCGCACGTGACGCTGATTCAGTCCGCTCAGCCACAGTTCAGTGACCACGCGCGCGAGAATCAGAATCAAAGCAATGATGGCGAACAGCTGCATGAAAGAATCGAGCTACTGCTCCTTTCAGAATCAGCTCGTGAAAAGCTTCTGATAATGGCGATACCAATCACTTTGAAAGCGCTCAGTCTGGTCGTACTTTCTTTTGAGCTCCAGAAATTGTTTGAACTGCGGGTAGCACGCCATGACCTGCTCCTGCTTTGCGAATTTATGGTAAGTCAGGTAATAGCTTCCGCCGCGAGCTATCGCCAAATCAATCAAGCCGCGAAAAGCGCGCGCGGACGCTTCAATGCCTTCCGGTGTGTGGAACGTGAGCAAATTGAAAATGGTGCACGCGTAAGGTTCTTTGGCCCAAGCTAGGAAACTCTCGTTATCTTTTTCGATTAGGCGGACTGTGCCATAGATCACGATTGTGCGATTCGAGCGCAGGAGCTCTGCCGCTTGCGCTAAAAAGTCAGGAAGGTCTCCTCGCGGCACGTAAATCTCGGTGATGATGAGGCTCGATTCATCTCCCCCGATCTGATCCCGGATCTTCTGCGCATAATTCGGCAGATAAGCGCCAAGTTGATTCGTGTCGGACCAATAAGTTTGCCCGTTCGTCGATAAATAGTAATCGCTATAACGCCTGAAAGCTTTCCCGCGGTCCGTGTAAGCCAACCGCAGGAGTTCCAGCCAATCGTCGTCGCGTAGCTCCTTTTTAGCGACAATCGGTTCACGTTCGTCGATCGGCTGGTAACAGGAAAACACGCCGCGTTGAAGAAAATCCGGCGATTTTTCGTCGACTGAAAACTGAAAGTCCCCATAAAGAAAACTTTGCGCTATTCGCTCTTCAAACCGCCTGGGCAGATCACGCGCGCGAATTATCTCGACTACACGTCGCAGTTTTTGCCGGGGAACAAGCCGAAGCGTTACAGTGGCGACTGACCCAAACAGTCCGTAACCACCGATCGCGAGTCGGAACAATTCATTATTTTCGTTACGCGAACAGCGAATCGATTTCCCATCGGCATTGATCAGGGTGAACGATTCAACATTGGAAATAAGCGGCTTCATCGCCAATCCACGGCCATGCACGTTCGAGGAGAGACTCCCGCCAAGTGTGAACGTGTCCGCGCCGGTTTGTTTTTGCGCGATACCCCATTGTCTTACGCTACTCGCCTCAGCGTCCAGATAAGTGCGAATCAATTTCGGCCATTGGATGCCCGATTCCGCTTCGATCAAACCGTGCTCCTGATTGAAAGAAATTACGCGATCGAGTGAACGCGTATCGATGCAAACGCTGTCTGTGGCGAATTGCTGGCCGCCCATCGAATGCCGACAGCCCGAAACAGAGATGGGCAAGCCTTTGCGCGACGCCGAACGCACAATCTCTGAAAGCTCGTCCCGGGTACGCGGCGTCAGAAGCTCGCGAACGCGGGTGCGATTGAGCTGTGAATGGACATCATTTACCCAAATCTCTCGCTCGGGTTCCGCTAATATGCGTGGAGCAAGCGCGAAGAGCGCCGCCGTGCGTATGAATTCACGCCGGGTAAGCACGGGAAAGTATAATCAGTGCAGCTAAGCCTCAGCCAGGCAAATTAGCTCTCCTTTCGCGAGAGGTTCGTCGGCCAATCCAGATCTCAGCTCACGCAGATCATCGTGATCGAAAAATCGAACCACGCGCCAGGGACGCACGAGGTTAATAAGTTCACTTCGTGTAGTCCCCCAGAGGAACGGTTCGCCGCGTCTGCACAACCACCAATCAACTAATTTGCTTTGCGAATCGAAACGAATCCGGCCGTCGCTTTGTTTTTCCATGAACGTGAATACAAACTGGCTACCGGGCGCGCTCAGACTTTTCAACGTTCTCATTAATGATGAAACGCTCTCCAGTGTCAGATACATTAAGAGACCTTCGGCGATGCAGACCGCACGTTGAGTCGGATCAAAACTATTCTTGATCAGTGCCTCGCTATCGAAGGTAGTGGCGCTCAAGTCCATCGCGACAAAATGCAATCGTTCGGCGTCGATTTTACAAACGGTGCGCAGTTTGTGACGCTGTGTTGCCGGATGATCTATTTCCCAAAACTGCGCACCTGGGAATTCCTGATGTAATTCGAAACTGAGCGGATCGAAACCAGCGCCAATTATGACGACCTGTGTGGCTCCATTGATAAGTGCTGACCGCACAAGGCCGGCGATACATTTCTTTCGCAAGACATAATGCAGCAAGATTCCCGGGATCGTGATGCGCTCAATCGACTTCGCGATGGGCCGAAACCAGTCCTGTCGTACGACCTTTAAGAACAAACGCGTCTGCGCGGAATGCGCGTCGAGCATCTCAGCACACAAGTCTGCTGCCGTCCTCGAGACGAGGCCCGAGTATTGTGGGCTGCGATGCAGAAGAACCAGGCTCGCAGCAATGAGCAGCGCCGTGCGGCTAGCTTGATCGTTTTGCACGCAAAACGCGCCCGACCGTTTGTTACTCGCGAGCGCTGGCCACGTCATTCGTATCCGCCGCAGCTTTGGTTTGGGCGGAACGAAATTCGCGGACGTGATTCAATTCATCTCGCGAGCCGGTAGCGTTTGCCGTTTGTGCGGCGAGCTTCGCGTAATAGCGGCTTGCATTTTCCTTGTCGCCGTTTTGCTCGGCGGCTCGCGCCGCTCCATATAAACCTCTGAACCGTCCCGGATAGATTTTGAGCGCAGCTTCAAATTCGTGTTGTGCTTGTTTTGATTGACCCACTTCGAGCAACAGACCGCCAAGTTGTTCGCGGATCGGAACAAATGCACCGGGCGAAACCGGATGCTTGCCCAGAATGTCCTCGGCGTCCGCAGCGCGACGCAGCATCTCAATCGCTTCGTTTTTTTTGCCTTCGCTTGCGGCCACCCAAGCCGAAGCCGCTTGCATCTGCAGATCGAGATGGTTCTTAAAATAGTCGAATTTGGGATCCTTCGTCGCATCGCGCAGTTGCTGCATCCGGGCGATTGCTTTCCGCGCCCCGTCGAGATCGCCGGTGTGCGCGCATCCGAGCGCGTGACCGTATTCGATCAAGGCTTCCATGAATGGGAACGAGGACCAATGTGGGAGGTTTGGAACGGTCAATGTTGCCGCCGACGCCCAATCGTTCCGCTCGAACGCGTAACGTGTCGGAATGGCTGCCAAAGCATAAGCCGCGCTGAATTCCAACTCGGGATTTGTCTTACGCACCTTGGCGGCAAGATCGACAATCTTCTTCGCCTCAGTGTCCCGGGCCTCCTGCAAATAAGAATAGGCCATGTAATCGAGAGCGTGTAACTCTTCCGCTTCGGTGGCATCGCGATGGCGCATGGCCGCATACGCGCGCGAAGCCTCGGCTGAAGCTCCGTTCGCAGCGATCGATTCGTCCCACATACCCAAACGCGTAAAGATGTGCGATGGCATGTGCAACGCATGAGGTACCCATGGCGCGATGGAAGCATAACTCTGCGCGGCGGCTAATCCGCGTTGGGCGAGTGCCGGATAATCGTAGCAATGGATCAGGTAATGAACGACGCCAGGATGATTTGGGTTTTGTTTCCACAGCTTTTCAAAGAGGGCGGCTGCCTCGAGCTGTTTCGATAAAGTCGTGTCATTAGGCATGGCATAACCTGCAGCCAGGACCGCGAAAGCGTAGAAGGCTTGCACCTCAAAATCGTCCGGATACTTGTCGCGCAGCTGGTGCATCGCTTTTTCGTAAGCGATCACACGGTCACGTGGTCCGACTGGTCCATGACACGATTGTCCAACCGCGCCTGCGTTCGAACTGTCCGGCGTATTGTAATAAACATTGAGTGCCGTGATGAATCCTCGCTCTCGATCCGTTCCGGCGTTCATTGCCATTGCTTTTTCAATGGCCGTTTTGCCGGCGCTCATCTCGTCAGGCCTGGGTGGAGTCCAAATCGGATGCCACCATGTCATGGCGATTCCCCACTGAGCCATCGCGCATTTGGGGTCGCGCTCGGCGACAGAAGTGAAAACACGTCGCGCCTCTTCGTAGAAAAATGAATGCAGCAATGCCACACCGCGGGAGAATTCAGATTGCACAGCAGGCGTGCACGATATCGGGAACTCCACTTTCCCGGCGGCGCGCAAATCACCCGGTTCGGGGACTTTTGCGCATTCGACGTGGCGTGTGGCCAGACTACTGGCTAGTGCAATGAGAAGAAGTACGCGGGGGCAAAAGAAACGCACCATTTTCGAGGCTACACACCTATGGCTAAGCCGCAAACTCGAAAATGATTTTGCCGCTACGCTGGCCGCGCGCTGCGTGCGCAACGGCCGCCTTCGCCTCGCTTAACGGATAGGCCTTCTCCACTTTCGTTTGCAGCAGACCGCGTTTCGCCATCTCGAATAAACGTTGAAACGCTTCCATTCGTTGAGCCGGAGTTGCATTGTCGTACCATTTGTTAATCCAAATGCCCCGGAAACGGAGGTCTTTGAAAATGAGCAGGCCGTTCGGGATTTTCAGCGGCTGCAAACTCATCGCTCCGTAAGTCACCAGCGTTGATCCCGGCGCGAGGCAATTTGCCAGACGCAGTGCGCTTTCGCCCCCGACTGCGTTCAATCCCAGACGAATCGGCGGTCCGCCAATCGCGTCCTCCACTTCGCGGCGAAGATTTTCGCTATCGACCAGGACAACATCGCCGCCTTCTGCCCGTAGTTCGCCGATTAATTCCGAGCGCCGCACGACATTCACTGTCTTGTAACCAAGCTCGTGCGCGATTTGAATGACCGCGCGCCCTGCGGCCGAATTCGCGGCGTTCTGAATCAGCCAATCGCCACGTGCAAGGTCGACATAATCGTGCAGCAAACGCCACGCCGTCATCGGATTGATTTTCAACACGGCTGCATGCACCGGCTCAATCCCAGCAGGGACAACAACCAATTCACCGGCTTTTACTGCAACGGCGTCGCGCCATGTGCCGACGTTGTGTGGCAAAATCACTAATGCTCCCACTGCGACATTTGTGACGTTAGGGCCCACCTCGGCAACGATTCCTGCGCCTTCGAATCCAGGCGTTGCCGGCAGTTCTGCTCGCACCGGATATTTTCCTTCGATCTGATTCAGGTCGGCCGGATTGATCGGCGCTGCGCGCATTTTCACTATAACTTCGCCCAGAGCTGGCGTTGGCCACGGCCGTGATTCAACACGTAACACGTCCGCTGGATTTCCGTGCGTTTCGTACATGGCTGCGTTTATAGTTCTCATGATGTCCTCGCCTCAGAATCCTCAAGCCTCCGCAAACAATCTGCAAACGCGCCGGCCGCATGGCGGGATCACTTCGTCCGCCTGGCAGACGGGTGCGCGGGTTGCGCTCTTCGGCATGATTGTGAATTCGATTTTCGCGGTGGCAAAGATTCTCGGTGGCGTGTTCGGTCACGCCTATGTCCTCATTGCCGATGGCATTGAATCTGGGCTCGACATCGCGGGCTCGTTTGTCATCTGGAGCGGGCTAAAAGTTGCGGCCCGGCCGCCTGATGCTTCCCATCCCTATGGGCACGGGAAGGCGGAGCCGATTGCGGCCGCGATTGTTTCAGTTGGAGTCCTGGCCGCCGCGGTGGGTCTGGCCGTTCAAAGCGTGCGCGAAATTTTTCTGCCGCACAACGCGCCGGCGCCTTACACGCTCGGAATATTGATCGTGGTGATTGTGATAAAAGAAACTTTGTTCCGTTACGTCAATCGGATCGGGCGAAACGTGGAGAGTACAGCCGTGCAAACCGACGCCTGGCATCATCGGAGCGACGCCCTCACGTCTGCCGCTGCATTCATTGGCATTTCCGTGGCCCTGATTGGCGGCAAGCGCTGGCAGAGTGCCGACGATTGGGCTGCCATTTTCGCCTGCTTAGTCATCGCGGCGAATGGCGTGAGGCTTATGCGCCCAGCGTTTTTCGAAATCATGGACACCGCACCGCAAAAAATGGTCAAATCTGTTTGCTCAGTTGCCCGCACAGTCCCCGGTGTCATCGAAGTTGAAAAATGCCGAGCCCGCAAAATGGGATTGGATTTTTATGTCGATCTTCACGTTGGAGTGGACGGCAAGATCTCTGTGCACAAAGGCCATGAGATTGCGCATCGAGTCAAAAACGCAATCCAGCAAAGCAACTCGCGCATTGCAGACGTGCTCGTTCACATCGAGCCGGCGCGGTAATGCCGCGTGTTCGACGAATCCATCCGCCTCGCCATCTGTTTAGCGTTGTTTGTAGCCGCCTTACTGCGTTGAGGCGCTCAGGAAGTTGCAACCTCCACGGCGACACAGCGCCGTGGCTACAGTCCACGCACAGTGGCGACGAGCGCATCCGCCAGAATCTTTCTCGCGTGTGCAATTCTTCGAGCGAACTGAACCAGGCGCGGGATACGATGTGGATGCGCAACAAGGTACGCCGCCAGCTTCGGCATCCGAGTTTGCTGTCGTTCGATGTCGAAAAGGACATTCGCTGGAGCTGGGAAAAGTTCCTTCGGTGTGTCGCTGATTACACGAAGTGAAAGCACCGGAATCCCATGAGCGGCGCAGGCGCGGGCGATGAATTCCGTCTCCATATCCACTGCCACCGCTCCCGACATGAGCGCAAGTTTGTTTCGTTCCCCACGGGAATCGATTAACGCAGGTACGGTTAGAAGATCACCCATGTGAATCGGAAAGCTCAAAAGGGAGAAATTTTCCTCCAGCCGAACCGTCGAGAAATTTTCCGCAAGCAACAGATCGCCAAGTTGCAGTTGATCGTTGAGCGCCCCCGCGAACCCGGCGCTGATCAGATAGTCGAAATGCTGGTCTTGCAGGAATTTTCCCACGCGCTCCCGGCAAACGTTTTTTCCAACGCCAGTATGAAACACTTCAATCGTCCGATCGTCGACCTTACCTCGAATTATCCGGATGCCATTGCGATGGTCACGGGATTTATTGCCTAACGAACGCAAGAACTCCTGACTCTCCGCTGGTAAAGCGAACGTAATGGCAATCATGAGATGACGGCAAGATTTAAGGTAACCGAGAAAACTAAGGCTGTGATCAATTTGGTATCCCTTGTTATCTTCGTTTCCTTTTGTTAGACGCTCGTGAGCGAAACGATCAATCTGACTTCGCCGATTGTTCGACGATTTGAATAACAAAACTCTTCTTCTCACTTGTAGCCGGGATCGTCGATCCCGGTTCTTGCGTTGCTGTAGCCGGAGTCGGCTTGTCCGCCGTAGCTTTAGCGAAGGCGGGTGATCCCGACGCTTGCGAGGCTGTAGCCGGGGTCGCCGACGCCGGCAGCGCTTCCCCGACCATCGACGAAATCGCCGCGCGAAATTCGGGGTCGCGATTTGATGGAACATCGACAAGAACACTAAGCCGTCCCCGGTCCTCAAGACCTTTTGTAGCGGAACCGCCGAATCGCGATGCGATCACGACTACCTGATCAGCAACTACCTCCAGTTTCCCATGTGCCGCAGGAACCGTAATTTCCCCGACACCCAGCGGGGCAGGTGTGAATGTCGCCGCCGCGTGCTCCAAAGAATTTGCGATCTGCTCTCGCATTTGCCTTTCAAGCAACGCGCGATTCGGGTTCTTTGTTTCGTGTCTCGCGATCAGCCAGAGGCCGATTCCGACGTTGACAGCCATGAGAACAATGAACGCTGCGCCTACCCGAAGCGCCATCTTACGGCCTTGCTCCGTCACATCGGATCGTGGTGGCAACAGAACTTCGCGAGAATCGCCGCGCATTCCGGCATGAATCTGTCGCGCCACCGCCAGCTCGCGCTGCAATTGCTTGTCCGACATCAATCGCTCCTCCAGCGCGGCGCGCTCCGCTGCGGGCAACCTGCCCTCGAGATAATCAAAAAGCTTGTCTGGATTCATTGTTTCGCGATCGAGGAAGCGTCACGCCAGAGGTCTTTTCACGCAACGCCTCATTTCCCTTCCTAGGTGGATCGTTGATCTCTTAATAGTGAGATTTTTGCAAAGGTGCGACCGGCTCAATAAGCCAGAAAGCAACTCTTATGCACGTAAGGCCTGATCCTACACTAAATTCAGGAATTGGAGGATACCAATTATCTTGCTTAAGGAACTGCGATCTGCGCAGCATCGACGTAACCCTAGGCCCACTCGCCTAGTCCGCCCTGGTGTAAACCCACCCGAGCCTTCTCTCGAGCGGGGCCTTTGAGAAACAGCAGAACGACCATGGCTCTAACGAACTCAGATCGCCATCTTCTGAAAGCTACCTATGCACCCATCGAATTCGATCAGCCTCCGGACAAACTGAGCCAGGCCCAGCCGAAGGCGGCTTTAGTACGAGGATTGCAGCTCCAGACCGGTGAAATCGACGCCATCCGGAGCAAGGTCGCGGTAACTGGAGCATCGCCGATCCCTGATCCGGTATGGTCGCTTCTTAAGCAGTTTGAGCCACAGCCTGTCGCCGCGCTAATGCCTAAGGCCTCAGTGCTCGCAGACGTACCCGCTGAACATCTGCAAGCCTTCGCCAAAGCCACCCTTGATCACCGGATTGAACAGCTTCGAAATCTGGATCAACCTCAGAGCCCGCCACCTTCAGGTGGTTCCGGAGACTCAACCCCGCCTTCCCCAAACATCCCGGCTCCAGCGCAGCCGCGTGCGCCGGCAGTGCCATTAGTCGCACCGCGAATCGGTCAAGTTGCTCCCCCAGCTGTCAAAGCTGCGAATGTATCTTCCGCCGTGAACCAAATGGCAATTACAGCGGCTCCCATGGCCCTCGTTACTCAGCGCGCCGTAGCGGTTAGCTTAGTCACATTCGCACAAGGCGCTCTCGATACATTCACAAACGCCGTCAAGATTTGCCCCATCGGCATGCTCCATCTTGAACGGGTCGAGATGTCGCCAGCGGGAGTAGAGCGTGGCGAACTGGTAGCGACGATTCCACCGAGCGTTACGCAGAAAGAATGGTCGGTTACCAGCCAAGACTTCTCGTCCATAGTTACCGACTTCCTAGAGAACTACAGCGAGAAAGGTGTCACTGAAAAGAGTGAGCTCGCCGAGTCAACTGAATCTCAAACAAAGCACAGTGAGCAATTAGGCTTGAATGCTTCACTGTCGGGATCGTACGGCTTCGTAACATTCGCCACCAGTGCCAGTGCCAATGTCGCTAATTCCACCGACGAGACTAGGAAGCAGAGCCGGAATAACGCCAAAGAAGTCACGAGCAAAGCCTCGTCGCGTTCGCGAAAAGAACATAAGGTGACGATCCAGGTATCATCAACTACAGGCAAAGAGGAAACTTCGACGCGGACACTAACGAATCCCAGTACGAGTGATACAATGCGTATCGATTACTTTTCGATGATGCGCAAGTGGCGGGTGCGCCTGCTTCAGTACGGATTGAGGTTGACCTACGATCTAGCGATTCCGGAACCCGGAGCAACATTGAGGAAGCTGCACGCCCAATTAGCCGATTTGAACGCCCAGGTCAGCGGCTCGTTCGTATTCCAGATGGATCCATCCGGCATCAAGTACAGGCCCGAGGATAGCAGTGATCCGAATTACTATTTAAAGCTGGCATCGGAATACAACGCATCGGTGCCGCCGCCGCCACAAGTGCCCCCTTCCCAACGGATCGGTGGCCCAGTAGAAGGTCTCGGAAAACTCGGTGATGATGTAGCGTGGCACTTCTTTGAACTTCCGGTGAATGTTCCGGACGGTTGTTACGTCACGAGTGTGTGGTTGGATGCGATGATCGGCAACACATCCAACAATCCTCAGCGATTCTTCACGGTTTTTGGGTGCGACCCGCCACCACCGTGGGGTCTGGACATCATCAACAAGTCATCCTTTATCGAGGACTTATCGGGATTCGGAGGATTTCTGAAGGGTACGACTGGCAGCCAGAAAATTGTGTATTTTCTTCAGGATGTCGACGCAGCCGCTGTTACCTTCCTCCTGACTTTTGAGCCTACCGCGGAGGCGGTTGCCACCTGGCAAGCAAATGCCTGGCAAGCACTGTACAATGCCGCTCGCGATGCTTACTATACTCAGCTTCAAGCGCTCACTCAACGACGTGATGCGCTGAAAGCGCTGCTGGAGGACGTGGATACGCTCACCTTGCGCCGCGAGGAACTCGAGGAAGTAATGAAAGGCATACTGCGGTGGTTACTCGGACCGGATTTTGACTTTATGCCTCCAGATGTTGTTTCGCTGTTCACCGGGCCGGTTGGTCAGTCCTTCACCGGGAACGAACTTGGACTGAATGCCGCGGGCTGGACGACGATGTTTATCTACCAGGAAATGGTTAAGTTCATTCAGCAGGCAATCGAATGGGAGAACATGCTCTATTTCCTCTACCCCTACTTCTGGGATGTGCCTACGGCATGGGACTTCGCTCGCACGCTGGAACATCCTGACCCAACCCGCCAAGCATTCCTCCGAGCTGGCAGTGCCCGAGTTGTGTTGACGATCCGATCCGACTACGAAGAAGCTTTTACTGCATTCGTGGAGCGCGGAGAGCTTGGACAGGTATTGCCGCCCGATCATCCTTACCTCACAATCGGCCAAGAGATCCGAGCCTATGACCAAACCAACTACCCAGGAATTCCACCAGCCAATCCTGACGAGCAACCAAGACCGCTGCTAACACCGTTGCAACAAAAGGCATGGCAAGACATGCAGGGCATGCAGGGCATCATGAGCTTGCTGGAGTCATACAAGGCGAAGAATGGCAACTATCCGACGACAAGCGAGGGACTCGCTGCTCTCGCTGGCTTGGGTTCTGTTCCTAAGGCAGATCCTTGGGGGAACGCGTACCAATATCAGTCGCCAGGGAAGTTCAACGACTATGACCTAGCTTCGCTCGGTGCTGACGGCGTTCCGGGTGGTGACGGGGAGAACGCCGACATCACTAGCTGGGCGGATTCGTCGCTGATCGCGGAGTGGTATGAGTACACTCCTACCCACGGACTGGATATTGCAGTCTCCGCAAAGCTGGAGGACATGGCCTAAGCGTTAATATACAGCCTGATTTTCCAAGACGGTCGAGACCAATACTCTTGTACCGTGCTACCACAACCTTGATCCTTGGCGCGAAACCGCAGGAATAGGTGACGAACCAATGCGCGATATTTAAAAAATATCCCCAAAAAGCACCTGCCGTGTAGCGATGGCTCCAATTCAACCGTTCCCTGCGACCCGCTACGCAGACTATCCCCGAGACCCAGCTTTAGACGCGGCCGTAAAGCAGATCGGATTGTTGCCCCAGTTCAGCCGGCTCGGTATAGCGTTAATGGATCTATCGTCCCCACTTGATGGGTTACCTTACGGCGGTGCCAACGACGAACGAAATTTTTTTATTGCCAGCACGGCCAAGCTCCTGCCGATGCATGCAGGTTGCCAGCTACTTCAGGCTCTCGACGATGCGTTAAGCGGAGCCGCCCGTAGCTCGGGTGAAAACGGGACCTCAATCATAAACTTGGCAACCGCCCAATTGCGGACGCTTGCGGCTTCCGCATATTGGAACCGATTTCCGAGGGATCATCCGAACATAGCAGAGATCTTAGCCGTAACACCCGATCCAGCTGGGCCGGGTTGGCAAGTTAAGTTTGTGGAGACAGGGAAGAACTGGCCTCCGGTTAACAACCCTATCGAAGCGCCATTGGCAATAGTTCGTCCACTCAAATTCTGGGAGCGATTTCAGTTGATGGTCGGAGCCTCTAACGATTGTGCGTCAATGACGTGTATTCAAGACATTGGATTTCAATACATCAATGGGCTCCTAGAGAAAGCTGGCTTGTTTGACCTTCGAACCAATACAGGACTGTGGCTCGGAGCAGCCTACTCTGTCGATTGCAATCAGACGTCGAGCAAGTGGGCCCAAGTGCCGGGAGGCGGAATGTTTCCTAACGATACCGGCTTTCAGATCGGGAGCGCACGGGCTCTGGCAAAGCTCCTGACATTAATCGACCAAGGAAAGTTAGTCAGCAACGCCGCCAGTACGATAATGCTAAACCTTATGTCAAAGCACTTCGGTTTTCCAGGGTCGATCACCAAAAGCTTTTTCTTGGAAGCTCTTCGGCAATCGCCGCCCGGCGGCGCACCCTTAACAGGCCTGAACGCGTTCTCAAAGCTTGGGATGGCTCCCAGTGCGAACTCTGACGCCGCCATTATTGAGCGCGACTTGAGGCCCGGGACAAACATTCGCTACGTGGCTGTAGGTCTTGGGGAGGCCGGGAATCTGAATGGTCAACTGCTTCACCAACTTATTCTGCAGCTCGATGCCTGCATTGCTAGTAGACACTGATTTCCCGTTCGCGATGGCTCAGCCCCGATATCCTTGCCGGATTGCCGCTATCTTTGCGTTTATGATGGAAGAGTTCTACGTGCCCCAACACGGGCGGCGGCAAGGAAACGACAAGGGGGGCCGATCATTGGGATAACGTTAGTACCGCATGGACACGCAGTTGGTGGGAGTCGCGTGGTGCTGGGCTGAACGAATCACTATGACAGACGTCCATCACCTGCCTTGGGCGGAGGAGGTCCACAACGATGGCTTCATTTACTCAATGTGATACGGATGCTGGGGTCTTGGGCACAATACCGCGTGTTGCGGCAAGTGCTGCGTACCCTGACGGGAGCCCTGCCAGAGTTTCGGTAATCGAGCGGTGGTTTGCCACGACGCAGCCTTATCGCCGGGTAACGACAGGTAATCAAGTCGTCTCGTACGTGTACGGCATCTGTGCGTTTGCGGATATCGCTAGCGCAATCAAATCGACCAATCTCGACCAGCATCAAATATGTCTGATTGGCTGGTGGATCGATCCTGGGACCCTCTTGTTCAACGTGCCGGGCAGTTCGCTCCTAACCTATTTATCCAACTCTAAAGCACGCATCCGAGCCCTTTTGTACGATCCTAGACCGATAACAACAAACCCGGATAACGCGCCAATCGCGGCTGCAATCAACAGCCTTCCGAATGGGGCGGCTATCCTCGACTCTAAACTCCCTAAAGCTCGCTATGGCGGAACGCAGACCGGTATTTCCGGAGGGGGCCATCATCAAAAGCTCCTTGTCGTAAATGGTCAGGATGGTCTCATAGCATTTCTTGGTGGTATGGATATTAATCCCACGCGAATCGCGCAAGCTCCGCCAATTGATTATCCATACCATGATGTTCACTTGCGAATTACAGGGCCAGCGGCAGTTGACGTTCTAAAGGTGTTTCGGGAACGCTGGCTCGATCACCCGGATTCGCCTGCCCTTGATGCGCGAAAGTTCCAGTTGAGCCGTGCACAGGTGGAGCAAGATTTCAACACGATGGCTGCAGCGGTATCCAACCCCGTTACGACATGCACTGAACCAAGCAATAAGAGTCCACAATCCTATTACAAGGACTGCCAGGTATGTATCGGTCGGACCTATGCAAATCTACAAAAGTTTAGCACACCGCCGAACACCGCAGCATATACCTTCATTAATCCGCCCGGGGGCGAAGAGACCGCCTGGCAGTTAATCGCCAAGGGAATCCAAGCGGCTCAACGGTTTATTTACATCGAAGATCAATACTTCGTTAGTCGGCGGTTAAAAGCGCAGTTGATTTCGAAACTACGAGAGCCACTATTCGAGTTTCTGCTCATTCTAACGCAAAACTCTGCAAGCTTTGAATGGGATGCCAACAATTTCAAAAACAACGAATTTCCATACTTGATTCCTGCGCGCAACGATATCCGAGCAGCGTTTAAGGCTGTTAATCCGAGAATGGATAAGTGGGGCCTATACTATCTAAAGCCCAGCAACGACCCTGATCGCGCGAAATGGTGTGGGAGCTACGTTCACTCAAAGACTCTAATCTTCGATGACGAATATGCGATTGTAGGGACAGCAAATGCCGACGATCGCGGTTACACTTTTGATACTGAAGTCGTCGCAAGCATTACGGATGACGCGTTAGGCAGGCCTGACAGGAGACCTTTTGCGCGCGACCTCCGAATTAAGCTATGGCATAAGCACCTCGGCGTTCCTCATGCGCAGGTGGCGGACCGGAAAGCAGGTCTGAATTTGTGGAAAAATCCCCCTCCGACAGCTATGATCGTAGACGCAAGCGCCCCTGAGTTTAGTCCCCTAATGGGAGGCGTCAAAGTTTTGAGTGATGATTCAAATGTAGAACGACTGTGGCGTGAGAGTCTCGATCCCGATGCAGATTTGCTGCCCTAAAAATTCATCGGCCAGGCAGCTATTCAACCGCCT
>Ga0193713_1000183_pt1 | contig 20525 bp, 20 predicted proteins | sample H3a2metaG_FD_143054 | JGI IMG/M metagenome (GOLD analysis project Ga0193713, IMG submission 143054) | Soil microbial communities from a riparian zone of the East river system, Colorado, United States - H3a2 | ecosystem: Environmental > Terrestrial > Soil > Riparian zone | place: USA: East River... | reverse complement strand
GACGGCGGCGGCAACGGGCGGGCGGGTTTCACCCTGCTCGAGGCCCTCGTTGCGTTGGCGCTGGTTCTCGCTTTTGCAGCCGTGCTTGGTCCGCACCTGTCTCAGGCGCGCCGCATCATGGCCCAGGCCGACGGCCGGGTCGCGGCGCAAGTGCTGCTGCGTTCGCTGCTCGATGCCCCTTTCGACCGTTCCGGCCTGGTGAAGGCCTCGCGGGACGGCGAAACCGGCGGACTGCGATGGCGTATCGTCGCCGAACCGGTTGTCGCCGCCGCGCCCGGCGCACCGGACCGACCGAATTGGCTGGCGTTTCGCGTGATGGCAAGCGTGGCGTGGGGCTCCGGTCAGGCCATTACGGCGGAAACAATACGGCTCGGCAGGCCGCCGCCGGAGCGATGAAAATGCAGCGGGACCAAACGCGTGCCGGATGTGATGGCTTCACCTTGGTGGAGGTTCTCGCCGCGCTTGCGATCGCCTCCGTGATCATCATGGCCAGCACTGCGCTGATTCACAACGTGGCGCTTTTTTTCGACCGCGGAACCCGGGGTGTGATCGAAGCGGAGCGCCTGATGCTCGCTGTCGAGCGTCTGGCTGGCGATTTCAGCTCGGCCCGCTTCATTTCGCGAAGAACGGAGGACGGTGCCGCCGCCGCTGCCTTCGCCGGCGAACCGGCCAGCAGTGAACGGCCGGCGAGCATCATCTTTGTCGGGGCCGGCCGCGCTGCGTCGGGGTCGCGCGACGACGACCTCATCAGTTTGATGGTCGAGGAGGACGGTGAAGTCAGGCGCCTGGTCAGACGTCGTGCGAACTGGCCCGGACCGCGCACGCGCTTCGAGGATGTGACGCCGCAAGATCCGGTCGTTCTGATCGAGGGCAAGTTGGACATTTCATTCGTGTTCGGGCGCGTCACGCCGGATGGCGCCCTCGCGTGGTACGCCAGCTGGGCTGGAGAATGGGTGTTGCCCCGCTACGTGCGGTTGATTCTGCGGGACCGGGCCACCGGCGCCGATCTGCTCGGCGAAGCCGATTTCGTGATACGCGCCAATGCTCCCGCAGCCTGCGGGCGATCCGACGCGGCTGTGGCTTGCCTGTCCGTCGCGCCTTCGGTGCAGAGCGACGCATCCGAGGCGGAAAGGCAAGTGCGATGAAACGCAGCGATCCGCGCCGCGGCGTGATTTTGGTGACCGTTCTGTGGTCGATCGCGCTGCTGTCGGCGCTTGCGATGGCGGCGTCGGTCACCTTCCGCGGGTTCGCGGGCGTTATGGCGGTCGAGCGCGATCGCGTGCAGGGCGACGCGCTTCTGTCGGCGGGGCTCGAGACGGCTGCCGGCATCATCGACACGTTGGGCGATGCCCCGCTTTTGGATGTCGAAGCGAAGGTCAACCTTGCCACCGGTTCGGTACGCTCGCGCCTCAGCGATGAGGGTGGCCGCATCGACGTTGGAAAAGCGCCCGCCGTAGTTCTCGCCGCGCTGTTGCGCTCCGTCGGTGCTACGGAGGCCGCGGCGAACGATGTCGCGCAGCGAATCGTTGAACGACGCTATCCCGGCAATGCGGCTCGTCCGAATACCGCGGTTCGTTCGACCAATGGCGCCACCAGGACGCCGGGAACGGGGCAGCCATTTTCCGACGTGCGGCAGCTCCAGCTCATTCCCGGAATGCTCCCGGACTGGGTGGCTGCAGTTGCGCCGCTTGCGACTGTATTCGGCGACGAAACCGTAAATCCGCTCACCGCGCCACCGGGCGTCATCGCGGCACTCCCTGGAGTCGAGAGGGATCAGGTCGCCGCGTTTCTCAAGGCGCGCCGCAGTTTTCCGGCGGATGTCGATCGGCTCGTGCAGCTTGTCGGGCCGGCGCAACGTTATCTGGCGGTCAAGCCGCCGCGCGTCGCGTCGGTGGAGCTCATGGCCGAACTCGCGAACGGCTATGCCGTTGCCGCTCGGTCGGTGATCGCTGTCCTGCCTCAGGATAGCCAACCTTATCGCGTACTTGTCTGGACCCCGGTGCCATCCCCCAGGCTCCTTTAGGGGATCGTCCGAAAGCGCAAAGGCAGAGTCATGCGTATCGGCGCTATCTTGAGACGATGGATCGAAATCCTTGCGACGCTGTACCTAGCCTGGTGTGAAAGCCGGCGTGAACATCGCTCGCTGATCGTCACGCGCCAGAACCAGCATGTCTTCGTTCGGCGAGCGGAGCCGAACCGAGATGCGATGCTGCGGGACGCTCAGGCAGGAAACATTCTCGCGACCTTGACCCTTGGAACGGGAGTTTCGGTGGATGCGTCGCGCGCGGTCAACAACAGTTTTGTGATTTTGGAGTTTCCCGCCGACAAAGTCGTGGTGCGGCGAATCAGCGTACCGGCGCAGGCGCGCAAGTTCCTGTCCGGAGTCATCCGCAACCAGATCGAGCGCCTGTCGCCTTGGCCGGCCAATGACGTCGTGTATGGGTTCGCGGCCGAAGCGGGCGCAGGCGATGCCGCGGCGGTCGAGGTACGAATTCTCATGGCGGCGCGCAGCGAAGTCGACGCGGCGCGGCAGGATCTGGCCGCGCTCGGCATACCGGTCGATCGGGTCGTGGCGCGTGACTCAGACGGCGAAGCCACCGATGAGGTCACGGGTTCGGTAACGTTGTGGTCGCGGCTTGCGGACACGTCGCGTGACAGCCTTGGCGGCGTGGTCCGGACCATTGGTATCGGGATTGCCGCCTCAGTGACGGCGAGTGTCGTTCTGAGTTTGTGGGCGTTGGCGTCGGCCGCCTCGATTCGAGATGAGAGTGAGGAGATGGCGGCCCGCTCCAAGGTCTTGCAGCGACAGGTTCAAACCGGCCGTACGGCATCATCGATGGCATCAATGCCGCCGGCAGAACGGGCGTGGCTCTCAAAAGAGATGTCCATATCCAGCGTGATCGTGATGGAGGCGCTGTCTCGGGCTCTGCCCGAATCCGCCTATGTCACCGAAATTCGCCTGGAAAAGGAAAACCTCCGGATTATGGGGCTGGCCGACGATGCTCCGGGATTGCTCGCACCACTTGAGCGATCCGAGCATATGACCGACGTTCATTTCTTTGCGCCGACGGCGCGAGGGCCGGACGGCAAACTTTTCAGGTTTTCCATCGAGGCGCGCGTCGAACCGCGCATCAAGGTTGGGGAGGATTGAGGTATGTCGAGACTAGACCGCGAGCAGGCAATTTCCGTCGCGGTTCTTGTTCTGCTGCTTCTGGTGTCCGCGTCCGTGGTGGGGATGTTGTTTCAGGCGCGCGCCGATGCATTGCAGGAAAGCTCCGAACGTCGCGAGATGCTGTCGCGTCTCGAAGCCAAGCTGCGCGAACACGCAACTCGGCCGACCGCAGCGGCGCCACCCACGGCATTCCTCGATGCGTCGACCCCGGGCCTGGCGAGCGCGCAACTGCAATCCTATCTCGCGCAATTGGCCGGCGATCAACGTGCCAGCCTTGTTTCGTCCGGCGGAGAAGCCGCCAAGCGCGACGACGCACCTGATACGATCCGGCTGCAGGCCACGCTTGATATGAACCTGCAGTCGTTGCGCGCGGTGCTGTATCAGCTTGAAAGCGGAACGCCGTACGTATTTGTGGATGCGCTGGCGGTGCAGCCGATCGGCGCAACAGCGGGTCGTGCCGTCGAAGACCCGCTGTTGCGGACCACTTTAAGCTTGCGCGCGTTTTGGCGGCGAGGTGCGCCGTGAGATATTTCCGACCGCCAGCGGCATTTATCCTTCTCTTGTTCTTGTCGGCCTCGGCGTTTGGCACCGCCGCGAGGACCGAAGAGCAGGAACAGTCTGCCGCTGCGCCCGCCAATCCCGTTGCGGCGCAACCCCTGGACCAGCTGTCAACGATACTCGATCGCCCGCTGTTTTCGCCGAGTCGTCGTCCGCCGGCGCCGCCGCCTCCGCCAGTCGTGCAGGCGCCCGCGCCGCCCGCACCGCCGCCTCCGCCGCCGGACCTCGTTCTTTTCGGTGTTGTGATGGACGGGGAGGGCGCCCGCGCCGTCGTTCGCGCCGGGGCGGACAAGAAAATCTTGCGCGCGCAGATCGGCGACGACATCGAAGGATGGAAGGTCAGTCAGATCGAAGGACGCAAGGTGGTGTTGTCGCTTGACGGCCGCTTCGCCACCTTCAAGCTTTTCAACGATGATCGCGGGAGATCGGAGTCTGCCGGCGGGCCAGCTTCAGCCGCCTCGGGCGAACCGAAAAATTCGCAGCGACAGATTCAGGCACAGCAAACTCCACCGCAGGCCGGTGCACCGCAACCTGGTCAGCCGAGAAAACGTCGACGGAGCCGAGAGTAAGTCCGGCTTCATGCTGGTTGCACAGAGTATTTCTTACACCAAAAAATTAGCGCTTGTGCGCAAAATGGTCTTTGCTTTGCCGCATATATCGCAGTGCTCGCCGCACAATGCTCGCAGAATGCCCATGGTTATCGATGATAATCGTTTTTGGATTTGATCAGCAGGCACCTGATGGTTCGCCTGCCGATGGGCTTTGTTGACTCGCTATCTGAGTACGCGGGCGTCCGCCGTCGATGTGGTCATGGGCGCCACGGCGAGGAGTAGTGTAGTGAGTAGCTTGCATGAGTGGAGTCGGGTTGAGTTTCCACAGGCTTGCGTCGTAGCCTCGATCTTCCTCGCATTGGGCGGCTGTGTCACGTCGAATGTAAATCCCACGGCGGGCGTTGCGCCGGTCGATGCGATGGATTCTGTTCGCAACACTGATTTCAGCGCGCGCTTTCCGATCGCGGACGAGGGAGACTCCGGCAGGAAGAGGGAATCTACACAACCCTTCTTGTTTCCGGGCTCGGACGTGGCGCCAGATCCGCAGCGCGAGCGCGATCCGGATATGCGGTCTGCCTCGCTACAGCAGGCCGCATTTCTCAAGGGCGACGGCGTCGAGATGAATTTCGAGGGGGCCGATGTGCAGACGGTCGCGAAGACCCTGCTCGGAGATATTCTCCAGCTCAATTTCGTCGTCGATCCACGTGTCCAGGGCAATGTAACGCTGGCCTCGGCCGGCCCAATTCCTCGCAAGGACGTGCTGCCGGCATTCGAAAGCGTCTTGCGAATGTCGAATGCCGCGATTGTGCGCTCCGGCAATCTGGTGAAGATCGTTCCAATTCCCGAGGCGGGTTCCGGTGGCGCGATCAGTGTCGGGGCAGGGGAGCCGGGCTTCGGCGTTTCGCTGGTGCCGCTGCGTTACACCTCGGCTTCGACGGTGGCGAAAACGGCCGAGAGCTTTCTGTCACGTCCGGGCGCTATTCGTGTGGTCCAGTCCCGAAATCTGCTGCTGATCCAGGGTACGACCGCAGAGCGTCAGGCCGCGCTCGACGTGGTCGCGACCTTCGACGTGGAATGGCTGCAAAACCAGTCGGTCGGCGTCTATCCGCTCAAATCGACCTCGCCGGAGACGATGATCGGAGAGCTTGAGCGGGTATTCGAAACGAACGAGGGCGGATTGGGACAGGGTGTGGTCCGCTTCCAGCCGATCTCGCGGATGAATGCGGTGATGGTGGTCACAAAAAATCCGAAGCTGCTGGCCCAGACCACGCAATGGGTTCATCGCCTCGACAGGTCCGATACGACCGGGACAACGCTGCGAACCTTCCGTCTGAAGCACGGCAATGCGACGCAGGTGGCGAAGATATTGAACGATATTTTCGTCGGTCAACGATCCGGGGGCGGCGCCGATGCCGCTACGAAGCAGATTGCACCGGGGGTCGAGAGTGCCCAGTCCCGCCTCGATTCTCTCGATCGCGGCTCGTCGAGCGGGAGCGCGGCGACAACAGCAAGTGGCAGCTCCGACAATCGCGGCGCTAATCCGATTGCGGCCGCTTTCGAATCGTTCTCGGATCGCAAGAGCAGCGAGGCGGACTCCTCCGGCAGTTCGTCCGCTGCCTCCGGCGGCAATGTCCCGCGCGGAACGTTTCAGAACATGCGGATTACAGCCGATGCCGCCAATAATTCGATCGTGGTCTATTCCAACCAAGAGGACTATCGGGTCGTCGAGCGTGCGGTACGCGACTTCGACCGGCCGCAGTTGCAGGTATCGATCGATGCGACGGTCGCGGAAGTCACGCTGACGGACGATTTGCAGTTCGGCGTCCAGGCCTTCCTTACCAGCAAGAATGCCGGGCTCGGCAACGACAAGGGCTCGGTCAGTTTGCTGGGCGCGGGCCAGGCGGCGGCTCAATCGGCGCTGCTGCAGCGTGTGGCGCCCGGCTTGAATCTTCTGCTGGGATCGGAAAATCAACCACGCTTCATCCTCAACGCTTTGTCCAACATAACGGACGTCAAGGTACTGTCGTCGCCATCGATCGTCGCGCTCGACAATCAGCCGGCCCTGCTCCAGGTGGGCGACGAAATTCCGATTACGACCAGCTCAGCCGCGGTTCTTTCCAATGCGGCCACGCCGATCGTCAACACGATCCAGATGCGCAATACCGGCGTCATCCTGAAAGTGCTGCCCCACGTTCACAGTAACGGCTCGGTTCAGCTCGAAGTCGACCAGGAAATTTCCAACGTCGTCAACGCCGATCAACAGACGCTGACGCCGACGATTGCCCAGCGCCGCGTCCACTCCACTGTTTCGGTGATCAGCGGTCAGACCGTGCTGCTCGCTGGTCTCATCAGCGAACGCAATCAGAAGACCCAGTCGGGCATCCCGGGCCTTCGCGAAATCAAGTTTCTCGGCGACCTGTTTGGAAACACATCCAACACCAAGACGCGGTCCGAGATCATCATCTTCATCAAAACAAAGCTCATCCGGAACAGTGTCGATGCCGGCGCGGTCACCGAAGAATTCCGGGAACGGCTGCAATCGATGCGTGGCGGTCGCAGCATCATTGACGGCACCAGGGTGCAGAAGCTGGATTGATGATCGAGGTCGAAGCAGGCGAGGCGGTTGGATCGGAGGATGACCTCTGCCCGGACCCAGCGATACTGATCGGCGGGGCCTGTGTCATCGGCCTGATCTCCGCGTTGTCGTTGCCGTGGCCGGCCGCCATTGCTTCGACCGTGCTCGGGACTTTGATGATCGCCGGAGCTGATGTCGACGCGAGAACATTTCTGCTGCCAGATCTGATTACGTTTGGCGCCGTCTTTTGCGGCATTCTAGCAGCGCCGTTGCTGGATACAGCGGACCCGTGGGCAGCCGCAGGGCAGGCGATCGCGCGCGCCGCCGGCGTTGCAGGCGCGCTGGCGCTGTTTCGCGGCGGCTACGCCTGGAGCAGGCAAACCGAGGGCCTGGGCTTGGGCGACGTCAAACTGGCGGCCGCGATCGGGGCGTGGCTGCCACTCGAGGCGATCCCATTGTGTTTTGGCCTTGCGACGAGCGGCGCGCTGGTGACGGTGATGTTGGCGCGCTTGAGCGGACAAGCTGTCATGCGGACGACGAAGATACCCTTCGGAGCGTTTCTGTGTCCGGCGCTGTGGATCGTATTTTATGCGGAAAGTGTAACGCGATAATCAGAACCAGGAGAGAGAGTCAGAGCGGTATCTGAAGTCGTTGAAGACCACTGATAAATAAGCACGAAGTGCGACGCCGAGCGAAAACAATGCTCGGCGTCCGCTGCGGATGATATTTGTGTCCTAGCGTCCGAATCGGATTGGCGCAGCGATTTTGTTTGCGCTGTGAAAACACGCGCGTGGTGATGAGCCACGACATCCACGACATATCGTCAGCACAACTTATCATGACGAAGAGCATTTCAGGAATTGAAAGAAGAATCCTAACTGAGAGAAGCGACAGCCCCTTGCTTGGTTGCCGTGTTTCGTCGCCGCAGAAACATAATGACTTCATATTTTCGTGCGGCCCGCGTCCAATAAATGTCGGGAACAAAGGCTTTCCTCGATGCACCGTAGAACTTCGGGGAGCGACAAATGGAAACGATCAAGTTGACGCGCGCACGCGCGCACGCGGGTTTAGCCGCCATGTTGTTGGGATCAGTCGCATGGTCGGGAGGGGCGTTAGCCCAGAATGTTTCGAATACGAACCCGAACGCGGTGACCACTAGCACCACGACTACCAATGCGGCGACCACCGATGCGGCGACGACCAATGCGGTGACCGTCAATGCAGCCGCTCGAGGGCAGAACAATAACTCCGGCAGCGCGTCGTCGCGTAGTGGGGCCACCGACCCGGGTGTGCGAGGCGGAGATCCCGGAGTGGGAGGAGCGCTGCCGGGCCTCAACGACGTGGAGCGTCAATATTTCGATGTGGCGAAGGAAGTCTTCCAGGAAGTCGACGCTGGCCCGGACGGCCTGGGTCCGAGGTTCAATCTCGATAGCTGTTCGGGGTGCCATTCCCAGCCTACGATCGGAGGCACGAGTCCGGCCACAAATCCACAAGTAGCGGTCGCGACCTTGATGGGCGCGAAGAACGTCGTGCCACCATTCGTCACGGCCAACGGGCCGATCCGTGAGGCGCGTTTCGTGCGCAATCGCGATGGATCACCGGATGGCGGCGTGCATAGTCTGTTTGTGATCACCGGGCGTTCCGATGCGGCCGGCTGCAACATCGCTCAGCCGAATTTTGCGGCCGAACTCGCTCGCAATAACGTCGTATTTAGGATCCCGACCCCGGTCTTCGGATTAGGATTGGTGGAGAACGTCTCTGATGGCACGCTTGAGGCGGCGCTGGCCGCCAATGCGCAGCAGAAACGGGCGCTGGGCATTTCCGGACGTTTCAATCACAACGGAAATGACGGCACGATCGCGCGGTTCGGCTGGAAGGCGCAGAACAAATCGTTGCTGCTGTTTTCCGGCGAAGCCTACAACGTGGAAATGGGCATAACCAACGAGCTCTTCCAGAATGAGCGCGACAGCGATCCTGCCTGCCAGTTCAAGGTTACTCCGAACGATAGTACTCCGCTGGTATCGGAGAACACCGCGAGCCCGGCTGCGAGCTTCCAGAACGACATCGACCTGTTCGCGGCATTCATGCGCTTTTCTGCGCCGCCAACCCCGGCGTCGGCGACGGCTACACCGGTCGCCCAGGCAGCACCGGCCGGTCAGACAACGGGCGCAGCGACCGCGACAACCGGCGCAGCGACCGCGACAACGGGAGCGGCGAGCGGGACAACAACAACGGGAGCGGCGACCGCGACATCGACCTTGATGGCGTCGGCCTCGGCGGACGCTTCGAGCGTGTTGCCGTCAGCTGCAGGCTCGGCGGCGGCCCAGTCGTCGTCGCCCGCGTCGTCAGGTGCCTCGTTAACCCGCGGGGGCCAGGTCTTTTCCAATGTCGGCTGTCAGGCGTGTCACACCAAGACCCTCACGACAGAGAAATCGCCGCTGACGGGGCAAAGCAACGTTACGATCCAGCCTTTCAGCGATTTTGCCGTGCACGAAATGGGGACCGGATTGGCCGACGGCGTGTCGCAGGGAAGCGCCAATGGCAACGAATTCCGCACGGCCCCGTTGTGGGGCGTCGGCCAGCGCATCTTCTTCCTCCACGACGGCCGGACCAAAGACCTGCAAGAAGCGATCCAGCAGCACGCCAGCCGTGGATCGGAAGCCAACACGGTCATCAACAACTACAATCTGCTGTCGCGGGACGATAAGCAGTCGCTCTTGAACTATCTGCGCTCGTTGTAAACCGCTCGCGCGACAATGCGTACGTGGGTATATCTGGGCGTGGCGGCGTGCCTCGCAGGATTGGGGGCGGTGCGTTACGGTGCCGTGCCCTCATCCTACGACGCCGCCGCCTGGCAATCGGCAAATCCCGAGGATGGAAAAGTCGCGGACGGAGTTTTTGTCAGCGACTATTTCGATCTGTCCTACCGGTTACCTGAGGGATGGACCGAGGGATTGGCGGGACCGGGGCCCACCCAGTCCGGCTACTATGTGCTGGGAACATGGGCTCCGAAGCACGATTTCGTCGGAACGGTTCTGGTCGTTGCACAGGACATGTTCTTCGCCCCGGAATCGTCAGAGGTGAAGAACGTCGTCGCCGAATTTCGTCAGGTGATGTCGGCGGTCGACGGCATGACGATCGACAGCGAGCCTGCCCAGGTTAGCGTTGGAGGGCGCCCCGGCTACCGCGTCGATTTCAGCGGGGTCGGACTTTTTCGCTCAATGATCGCGATCGAGATTCGCTGCCACGTGTTGACGTTCAATCTAACCAGCCGAGATCCCGAATTTCTGGCGAGTCTGGTGAGGTCGCTGGACAATCTCGCGTCGGTGCGAAAGAAAACGTCCGATCCCGTTCCGGAATGCCTTGCGGGCTATGCGACCTCCGAAAATGTTGTGCACCGGGTGGAGCCTGATGACGTCGGCGCGAAGGCCGTATCGATCCCGGTACGAATGATCGTGGCGACGGACGGCAGTGTGAAGCATGTTCACGTGATACGCGCCTCGGCGGCGCAACGGCGAAACATCGAGGAAGCCCTGCGTCAGTGGAAATTCAAATCCTATGTCAGGCTGGGACGTCCGGTCGAGGTCGAAACCGGCATGACGTTTAATTTCAAGCCCGCAAATATGTGAAGCGGCGGAGCGAAGTAGCGACATGTCGAAGTCGGTTCCGAGCCGTGCAAGGTCATCGGCAGTAGAGAGCGTGACGGTTGCGACCTCAAAGCACTCGGTAGAGCAATTTCGCCTGCATTTGCTCGAACGGATACCGGATGCCGCGAGGGTGAAATTGCGGGGCGTCAGCTCCGTGGAAGCGGCGTCCGGAAACGGACTTCGAGAGTTATGGGAGAAATCGGATCTGCCGGCCGGAAAATTCGCGGATGAGGTGGCGGGCTTCTGGAGGTTGCCGTGCCTGGGCCTGCAGGAGCTGATGAATGTTGTCGGAGCGGTTGAACACTTCTCGCCGCGATTTTTGCGAGAATCTTCGGTGTTCCCGTTTCGCGTGGGGGGCGAAGGCTTCGGCCTGGCGGTGTCGGACCCGGCCGACGGCGCCGCGATCAGAGCAGCGGAGATCGTCTGTGGACGTCCCGTCGCAATCGCCGTTGCATCCTTCGACGACATCGCCACGGTTCTGGAGCTGCGACTCGATGAACGCACGGCGGCGGGAGTGGTGGACGTTGATGAGCCGGAGCATCGCTCCGGCGACGACGACATCGACAGCCTGCGCGATCTGGCGAGCGGGGCTCCAGTGGTCCGGGCCGTCAACGATTTGCTTGAGCGCGCCATGGAACTGCGAGCGAGCGACATCCACATCGAGCCATTCCGGGCCGCGCTTGTCGTGCGAATGCGGGTTGACGGGATCCTCCGCGCCGTGCCGTTTCCAGGCGATGCGCCGCCGCAGGCCGTCGTCTCCCGTATCAAGATCCTGGCCGGACTTAACATCGCGGAACGCCGGCTGCCTCAAGACGGCGCCGCACGGGCGCGGGTCGGACGGGCTGAGATCGATGTCCGCATCGCCACCATGCCGACGCAGCACGGCGAGAGCGTCGTCATCCGCCTGCTGCCTCGCGATCGCGGCTTGCTCGATTTGAGCAAGATCGGATTGTTCGGCCGCGACGAAGCGACGTTGCGCCGTCTGCTGGCGCTGCCGCATGGGCTGATCTTGATCACGGGCCCGACCGGAAGCGGAAAGACCACGACGCTCGCGACCATGCTGTCGATCCTGAACGAGCCGACGCGAAAGATCCTTACCATCGAGGATCCCGTCGAATACGAGATTCCGGGCGTCAACCAGTCGCAGGTCAAGCCGGCGATCGGGCTGACCTTCGCCACGGCGATGCGCGCGTTCGTCCGCCAGGATCCTGATGTCATTATGGTCGGTGAAATCCGCGACAGCGAAACCGCAAAGATCGCCATCCACGCGGCATTGACCGGCCATCTCGTGCTGTCAACGCTCCACACCGAGACCGCGGCTGCGGCTGTGCCGCGCCTTTTGGATCTCGGCGTCGAGGGATTTCTGCTGCGATCGACGTTGCGCGCCGTCGTTGCCCAGCGGTTGGTCCGCATCCTATGCGACGGTTGCAAGAGCACGCATGAGCTGACCGAACCGGATATTGTCGCCGATCCGCGTTATCGGATTCTGGGTTTTGCAGCCGGCGAGACGATATATCGCCCGGTTGGTTGCGAACGCTGTGGCGGCACCGGCTATCGCGGGCGTGCCGGGATTTTTGAATTGCTGGAGCTGACCGATGAGGTCAGGCCCCTGGTCGGCGCGGAAGCCGACGCCTCCCTCATTGACGGCGCGGCCATTCGCTCAGGTATGACGACGATGTTGGACGATGCTGTGGAAAAATGCCGGATAGGGATGACCGCGGCGCCCGAAGTGCTGCGCGTGACATCCGCGCGCTAACCGACGGTTATGCGAGTTTGACAACGGCGTGATAGGGAGAGGGATAGATGACACTGCATGTAGTAACCAGAGGCCGCCGCGCCGATCGACGGGCCGAGGCGGGCTTTACCCTGGTCGAGATGCTGGTCGTAATCGCGATCATCGGGTTGATCATGGGCTTGGTGGGTCCCCGCGTGCTCAATTATCTTGGGGAATCCAAGGTCAAGGCGGCCAAACTCCAGATCGAGAGCTTCGGCAGCTCGCTCGACCTGTTTTATCTCGACGTTGGCCGGTACCCGACTGTGAGCGAAGGTCTTACGGCTCTGGCACAGAGACCCGGCAATACGACGATTTGGAACGGACCCTATCTCAAGACCGGTGCCGTGCCGACCGATCCGTGGGGACATATCTACGTTTACCGCGCTCCCGCCGAGCGCGGGCCCTACGAGATCGTATCGTTAGGATCGGATGGCCAAGAGGGCGGAACGGGCACGGCGGCTGACATCAGCAATGACGGCGCCGCCGCGAGCCGACCATAAACAGCTTTGCGATTATGGATCGGCCTGGGTCTCCAGACCGGGATCCACGAATGTTCGTTGTGCGACCCGTCACTGCCGTGCTGCTGGGCTATCGCAATTATCGCCTGGGCTCCTACCGCACTGTCATCGATCCGGGTGCGGCACTAGAGCGGGATGACTTTTTCTTCGAATCGTCATTCCGCTCTATCTTTTTGTTTGAGCATGATCTTTTCGGAAAACCGGTCCCCACTTTTCAGGATCATGCACCAAGAGGCGTTTGTGGAATAGCGCGCAACCTATGACGCTGCAGTGCTGCCTCTCCGCCAGTCAAATCGAAAACAACTGATGGTTGCTGATTGCGGCTGCCCCTGATCGAGGGGCGGGCGTCATGCAGGCACCTGTATCCCCAACGCCCGGCTCGTGCGGGATGTCTGGCCACCCATGCCGCGCGTATTTGGGCTTGACAGCAGCTCGCGGCTAATTTCATTTTTAAAAAGAACGAAGCAAATATGAAAGTTTTTGATCTGCCGTAAGGGGGCATCCGCTCATGAAGTCGCCCGGCGCTGCAGCGGTTTCGCATTACAACGATCACGGCTACTACGCGCCGATCCGGGTCCTATCTCCTGCCAAAACGAACGAGATACGCCTCGATGCGTCGCCCGACCTTGAATCCCGGAGTCTTGGTGTCGACCAGAAACGCGCTGATGCCGTCGACGCCGCGGCCCTCGGCGGTCCGCGCGAACAGCAGCACCCAATGCGCCACGCTTCCGAAAGTGATGAAACACTTCTCTCCGTTGATGACGTAGGATTGGCCGTCCCGCACCGCCTTGGTCTTCATGGCCGCGACATCGGAACCGCAGAGACCGAGGTCAAGGTCCGCCCCTTGGCGACCTCAGGAAGAAACCGCTGACGCTGCTCTTCGGTGCCGAAAATGCAGCAGCGGCAGGATCATGCTGATGGAATTCTGGCCGGCGAGGATCGAGCACGCCATCGAGACCTTGGCATAGCAGCTGTGGAGGTCGGACCGGCCGGCGGTCTCAGCCTCTATCGGCGTCGTCGGCTGCAGGTTCCGCGACAAGCTTCATGCATCGCATGAAATGCGCTCGATCTTCGGGCGCTAATGGTGCGAGCAGTGCGGCCTGCAACCGTGCGGCACCGGCTACGATTTTCAGCAGCACGCTCTTCCCCGTCGGCGCCAGTTGCACTTCGGCGGAGCGGCGGTCATTGCCGTTGCTGCGCTTGCTAACCAAGGATCGCTCCGCCATGCGAGTGATCATTTCGCCCAAGGTGCTGCGATCGACCCGGATATGCGCCGCAAGCTCGGTCAGGGTTAGTGTCCCCTGCTGATAAAGCGTCAGCAGCACGCCGAATTGTCGAGGCGTAATATCATTCTGCGCGGTTAGCCGCTCATAGAGGACGTTAACGCGTGTATCGAGCAGACGCACGAGGAAGCCGAGTCCCTTGTCGAGTTTCAGTCGGCGGGCGATGTCCTCGGATGAGGCGTCTCGCTCCGCAGAATAGGTATCCGTCTTTTGTGGCTTGACCTTCATAGAGGTTTCTTTCGTGAACCGACGTCCTCGGTATCCTTATGCCCTGAAATCATGTTGTTTGCAGCAATTCCCTGCTCTTGCTTTTGACTTGGGTATTTTTCGATATATCCTGAGAACCTGGGTGGACGAATTCCTCCAGCACCCTCGGCATTCCGGCTGCGCCCCGCCGCCGAGGATCATGCCCTTGGCGACCAGGGTTGACGATCGTGCCGCCATCGAACGCGCTGTTTATGGACGTGATCGGTGGAGTCTTTGGTCCGCGAGCGTGATATGAGAGTAAAAAGAAGTATGCGAGTAAAGAGAAGAAAGTCCTCAATTGACTGATTTACCGGAAATGCTGACACCGCGATCTGTAGACGAAATCGCGAGCTATCACGCCCATGTCTATTACGATCCGGCGACGACGCGTTCGGAGGCCGAGCAGCTTCGCAGTTGGATGGGTGAGCGCTTTTCCGTCACCCTGGGACGCTGGCATGACGTGAAAGTGGGTCCGCATGATCAGGCGATGTTTCAGGTCGCCTTTGCCACGGAGGTCTTTCCCGCCCTGGTGCCATGGCTGATGCTCAATCATGGAGCACTGAGTGTTCTGGTTCATCCGAACACAACGAATCCGCGGCGGGATCATCTTGCAAACCCGCTTTGGATTGGGACGCCTGTTGCCGTGCATGGGGAGAAGTTGCCGGACGAAGGTGCCGTAGAGCAGCCACCGGCGCCGAACACTGTTCCCACACTTCCGGCGTAGTCGCCGCGCGATCCTTCCGTTTGGGTAGCGCGCGACTTCAAGCAATGGTCTTGAGATAGAGGCTCGGATCGAAATACTTGCTCGCGGGCGTGAAGTCCTTGATCCCGGCATTCGCCATGAAGAAGTCGGTCGATTGCTGCAGCCAATTGGTGACCGTGCCGTCTGAATAGAGCCGTTTCCACTCGTGCGAGGTGAACATCTTTTGCGCCTTGAATGACTCGTTGATGTCCGCCAGCGGGGTCTGGCTGTAGTGGGCCTTCTGCAGAGCCTCCATCGCTTCACTGCTGTTGGCGACGATGTAATCATTGGCCTCCGCCCAGCCCTTGATGAGCTTGGTGAGGGTCTCCTTGTTCGGCTCACAATAGTCGTTGGCGGCCGCCCAGCCGCCGCACGACGGTTGATCGCGGACTGGTCATACTATAAATAGGATGACCATACGAGAGGCGGCCTGTGTCCCTTCGCGGCACTTTCTGATTGCAGAAATGACATCGCAGACATTTGCTATCCGTCGAGTGCAAGCCTTCTGTTATCGCTATCCGCTATCGACGCCGGTCGTCACCTCGTTCGGCCGGATGCTGAATCGCCCCGCCGTGTTCGTTCGCGTCGAAGATGAAGATGGGCAAGTCGGCTGGGGTGAGGTCTGGGCAAACTTTCCGTCGACTGGCGCCGAACACCGGGCACGGCTCGTCAACGAAGTGCTGGCGCCCATGTTGTCAGGATTTGCTGCGCACGAGCCTTCGGATGTCTTCGACACCCTGACAAGGGGCACCTCGGTACTCGCGCTGCAATCCGGCGAGTTCGGTCCCTTTGCGCAGGCGATCGCAGGGATCGATCTCGCGGTTTGGGATCTGTACGCGCGTCGCCGCAACATGGCGTTGTGGAAGATGCTGGGCGGTAACCGCAACCAGATCCGGGTCTATGCCAGCGGCATCAATCCGACGGGCTCGCGGCAGATGGCGGAAGCTGCCTTGAGCAGAGGACATCGCGCGCTGAAGTTGAAAATCGGTTTCGATCTCGCCGCCGACCGCGCTAACTTGGCCTCGCTTCACCAACTCGTCGGAGATGGCATGCTGGCTGCGGACGCTAACCAGGCCTGGTCGACGGAACGTGCATTGGAGATCGCGCCGCATCTTGCCGAGTTTGGTCTCGCATGGCTCGAAGAACCGATCCGCGCCGACCGGCCCTGGCAGGAATGGCAACGCCTGCGCGAAGGCGTCGGCTTGCCGCTCGCGGCCGGAGAAAATATCACGAGCCGCGCAGGTTTCGAGCAGGTGCTGGGTGATGACGTGTTGCGGGTCGTTCAGCCCGATATCGCGAAGTGGGGCGGGTTGAGCGTCTGCTCCGGTATTGCGCGCGATATCCTGAGATCGGGCAAGATTTTTTGCCCGCATTATCTCGGCGGCGGGATCGGCTTGCTGGCATCGGCGCATTTGCTGGCGGGGGTAGGGGGCGACGGCTTGTTGGAAATGGATGCCAACGACAACCCGTTACGCGATCGCTTCTGCGGTCCCGTCGCCGATATCAGGGATGGCATGGTGACGCTGAGTGACAATGCGGGCCTCGGCATCGAGCCGGATCTGTCGTCGATCGAGCAATATCGGACAGCCTGATCTGTCGGGAAGAACACATGGCTGCGCAGGGATATGACTACATCATCGTCGGCGCAGGATCGGCCGGTTGCGTGGTCGCGAACCGGCTGTCCGCCGATCCATTCTGCCGCGTGCTGCTGCTGGAGGCCGGCGGGTCCGACCGCAATTTCTGGCTCAAGCTTCCGGTCGGTTACTACCGGACGATTTACAACGAGCGTTTCTCGCGGCTGTTCAAGACCGAACCGAGCGAAACCACCGGCGATCGCTCGATCGTCTGGCCACGCGGCCGCGTGCTGGGCGGCTCGTCGTCCATCAATGGTCTGATTTTTATTCGCGGCCAGCATGAAGACTTCGACGACTGGGAGCGTCTGGGCGCGAAAGGCTGGAGTTATCGCGAACTGCTGCCGTATTTCCGCCGTTACGAACGCTACCAGGGCGGCGAAAGCCAGTATCACGGTGGTCTTGGTGAGTTCGAAGTGTCCGACCTTCGCACCGGCAGCCGCGCCTCCGCGGCGTGGGTGGACGCCGGCGTGGAGTTTGGACTCCCGCGCAATCCGGATTTCAATGGTGCAACCACGCTGGGCGTCGGCGCCTATCAGCTCGGCATTGGACGGCATTGGCGCACCAGCTCCTCGTCGGCATTTTTGCGACCTATCGCCCATCGTCCGAACCTTACTGTCGTCACCGGTGCGCAGGTCAGCAAAATCGTCTTCAAAGGCCACGTTGCAACCGGCGTGGAATGGATCCGGAATGGTCAGGTGTTCGGCGCGGCGGCCGACCGCGAAGTCATATTGTCGGCTGGCGCGCTGCAGTCGCCGCAGGTGTTGCAACTGTCCGGCGTCGGTCCGGCGGATCTGCTGCGCGGGCTCGGCATTCCCGTGGTAGCCGACGCGCCGGAAGTTGGGCGCAATCTGCAGGATCACTATCAGGCGCGGATGATCGTCCGGCTGAAGCAGCGAATATCTCTCAACGATCAGGTTCGCAGCCCGTACGGGCTAGCGAAGATGGGCGTGCAATGGCTGCTCGCAGGAAGTGGTCCCCTAAGTGCGGGAGCCGGTCAGGTCGGCGGCGCCGCGTGCACGGAATACGCCATCGGTGGACGCCCCGACGTTCAGTTCAACGTGATGCCGTTGTCGGTCGACAAGCCCGGCGATCCCCTGCATCGTTATGCCGGATTCACGGCGTCGGTCTGGCAATGCCATGCGGAGTCGCGCGGAAAGCTTGCGATCCGTTCGACCGATCCATTCGAGCAGCCGCGTATCGAACCTAATTATTTTGCCGAGGAGATCGATCGGAAGACGATCGTCGCGGGCCTCCATATATTACGCGGCATCTACCAGCAAAAATCGTTTCGCGAGCTCTGGGATATCGAGATGGTGCCGGGCGAGGCTGTCAACAGCCCGGCCGGCCTTTGGGATTTCGCGCGAACCACCGGCGGGACGGTATTTCACTGCGTCGGCACCTGCCGGATGGGAAGCGACGACAAATCGGTGCTCGATCCCGCGTTGCGCGTTCGTGGCGTCGAAAGATTGCGCGTGATCGATGCATCTGTCATGCCGCAGATCACGTCGGCCAATACCAATGCGAGCAGCCTGATGATCGGGGAAAGAGGCGCCGCCCTTGTCATGTCATGATGGCCGGCCACGCGGCCTGAACCGCCGAATTTGAAAGCCGAGAACGTGAGCTGGATTTGATTTCCGACAGCCATGTTCCGAAATACGCCCAGATCGCTGATATCTTTCGCCAGCGTATCTCCCGAGGAATATGGGCGCAGGGCCTGCGGCTGCCAGCGAATGAAGAACTCGCTACGGAATTTGGCGTCTCCCGTGTCACCATCCGCCAGGCGGTCGACTTGCTGGCCCGCGATGGCATCATCGAAGCCCGGCAGGGCCGCGGCACCTTTATCACCGGCACATTGAAGCAGGATCGCTGGCTCAAGGTCGAGACCACGCTGTCCGACCTCGCCGAGGTCTACCGCGACACATCGCCGGAGATCATCAACATTTCGGAAAGCCGCACCGACGCGCCGCTGCTGCCCGAAGACGGCAAGGCGGCGGCGCATTATGTCTATATGCGGCGCGTGCACTCGCGCGACGCGCGGCCGTATTGCGTGATCTCGATCTATCTGGATGAAAAGATATTCCGAAAATCCCCCAAACGCTTTCGCAAGGAAACCGTGATTCCGATTTTGAAAGATATGCGTGATCCAGCCATCAGCAGTGCACGGCAGACGCTGACGATCGGCACCGCCGACCTCGAAGCAGCAAGGCTGCTGCAGGTGCCGCTGAATTCGCCCGTTGCCGAAGTCCGGCGGGTTTTCACGACCGCCGATCGAACCGTTATTTATCTCGGAGAAGTCACCTATCGCGGCGATTTCATCCGCATCGATATGGATTTGCGGCCCTGAACGCGCCGCTATCCGGTGTTTGATGACATCAAGAAAGAGGGTGGTTTCACCAGAGCCTACTGAACGCCGGGAGGTGAGCCGGTTGCCGCGAGGAAGCTCGATGGTCTGGATCGACGCGACTCCTATCTCGGCCCCTTCAATGTTTCAAAAATCTTGCCGTTCATCAGGAGGGCGATTTCGGAGGCGGGCAGCGGCTTCTGGCATTCCGACAGCGGATTGAGCCAGAAATTCGAACTGGGTAGCATTTCGAACAGATTGCGCGCGGCGGCACCCAGGCAGGTCTCGGGCTCCTTGACGTAGTCGGATATGCGCTTTTTGGACGTGAAGGCAGGGTGCCATTTCATGCCCTTGAATTCGACCGTGGCGATGTTGATCTTCTCCTGGAATTTGAGCGAGCGGCGGCGGCCAGGTTTCATTGGCGCTTCAGGCGTCAGAACATAAATCTCGGTTTCCAGCAGCGCTTGATAGAATGCAGGAACGACATCGGGGTCCTTCACGGCGGCCTGCATCAGGGCTTCGAGACTGTTTTCCGGTTCAAACACGGCGACCCTCCCACCGAACCTGATAATGGATCAGATTTTCTTGTGTGCTGCACTTCCCGTGAAGGACGGGTCGCGCCGCTTTAAGCCCTCTTTTTTTGGCGATCACGTCAACTCTGTTTGTCACGAAGAGTACGGTAAATCGTGTTGCGTGACACGCCCAGCCGCCGCGCAGTTTTGCTGATGTTGTTGCCTGTCTCTGCATATGCCGTCAGCACATGCGCGCGCTGCATTTCATGCAAGTCGTTTTTAAGCCCGCCATGGCCTGGCGCTTTGCCGGGCAGTCGCTCATCGAATGAATGTCCAAAGACAGATTCGACTGCAGCCTCGTCGATCAGGTTTCCATGCTCGCCCAATGACAGCCTTGAGAGCACGTTGTGCAATTCGCGGATATTGCCATCCCAATCGAGTTCCGCCAACCGATCAATCGCACTTTGTGTCAAGTCCGCGGAGGGATCGATCTTCTCGATCAGATGGCGCGCAATCTCGGTGAAATCCGAGCGTTCACGCAAGGCCGGCAATGTTACCTCCAGCGTGTTGAGGCGAAACAGCAGGTCGGACCGGAAGCGGCCCTTTGCAATTGACTCGTCGAGATTAGCGTTAGTGGCGGACACCAGGAGAACATCGACCTGGCGTTTGGCGCCGCCGACCGGCCGCACAGTCCAATCGTCCAGGAAGCGCAACAGGACGGCTTGCAGCGTCACCGGCATGTCGCCGATTTCGTCGAGGAACAGGGTGCCGCCGTCGGCCTCTCTGAATAGTCCCCCGGAGCCGCCTTTCTTGGCGCCGGTGAAAGCGCCCTCGGCATAGCCGAACAGTTCCGCCTCAATCAGGCTATCGGGGAGCGCCGCGCAATTGACTGGGACGAAGGCGCCGGCCCGTCCGCTCGCGACATGGGCATGGCGGGCGAGTTGTTCCTTGCCGGTACCCGTCTCGCCGCGG
>Ga0193713_1000181_pt1 | contig 20691 bp, 20 predicted proteins | sample H3a2metaG_FD_143054 | JGI IMG/M metagenome (GOLD analysis project Ga0193713, IMG submission 143054) | Soil microbial communities from a riparian zone of the East river system, Colorado, United States - H3a2 | ecosystem: Environmental > Terrestrial > Soil > Riparian zone | place: USA: East River... | reverse complement strand
TGCCGAACCAGGACGTAGCGTATCCGTTCTCCTTGAGGATCTCGCCGACGGTGGCTTTGTCCTTGGTAATGATGCTGTCGTAGCCCGGATAGCCGGTGGCCTGTTCTGCGATTACACCAAAACCCGACGAGTGATGGTTGCGCCCGGTGATCAACGCCGCGCGCGTGGGCGAGCAAAGCGCGGTCGAGTGAAACTGCGTGTAGCGCAGCCCTGCCTTCGCGATGCGGTCCAACGCAGGCGTCGGGATCACGCCGCCGAAAGTGCTGCAGACCCCATAGCCCTGGTCATCCGTCATGATGAGCAGGATGTTCGGCGCGCTCTTGGGTGGCACCACCGTTGGCGGCCACCATGGCTTGGAATCCGTGGCGGTATCTTTGATCACCCCGCCGAATTTCGGATCAGGCGGCGGGAGTTGTTTTCCGTCAATGGTCGTCGTCGCGCCGGGTGAACCGGGTGTGCCGGTGGTCTGGACTTGTGCTCGGGCGGAAGGTGCAACTGCCATGACGGCGGCAGCGAGCATCGCGCCAATGAGGATCTGTTTTAGTGATTTCATAGTTTTAATCTGGTTTGTTGTTGCTCATCTCACGCATCTGGATAAACGCAATTTGTCACGTTCGCCGCGATCAGCATATAAGACTTTGGGGCAATCCTACAGATAGTATAGCTGAAACCGACGAAAAGAATCACTCGGACATGAGATTCGTTTTCCCGCATACAATGAAGGTCGCGGGACGCCCAAAACTCCATATAGGCCTAAAGTCCCATAGACAGTCATGTGCTAACGGCAGCAAGATTGCAGTATGATTAAAAAAATAACGTCTGCATCTTTGTTTACGGCAGCGATCGCCCTGTTCTGCGCAGCCGTAAACGCTCAACAATTCCCGATCATGGACAGGATTGCTGAGAAAGTCGTCCAAAAGTACCAGACATCTACCTGCGAGCAGTTGTGGGAGGAGAGAGCCGAGAAAGGCAAGGCTCCGAAACCGCAGATGGAACAGGAAGCTCTCCAGATGTTGAAGTCCGATCCGCAGATGCGCGCGGCTTTTATCAACAAGGTAGCCGCTCCCATTGCCAACAAAATGTTCGAATGCGGTATGATTCCATGATGATCGGAAATACGTGTCGTTGGTGCGCGTTGTTACTGGCGTTAGGTGCGCTTCTGGTAACGCCTAACGCGCAGAGCAAACCACCCGCAGCCAAGAAGAGGGCCAAGACCGCCGCGGCCGAGACAAGTCCTGCACCTGAAGCCACGCCTTCGCTCGAGCCAAAGGCACTCGACATTCTTAAAGCTGCAAGCAGCCGGCTCGCTGCCGCGCACACGATGAAATTTACGGCGATACATTTCTATGAAAGCCCGAGCCGTCAAGGTCATCCTCTCGCATTCACGACCAAGTCCGAGGTTACTCTCCAGCGACCGGACAAGCTTCGGGTGATCATGCCAGGCGATGGTCCGGCCTCGGAGTTTTATTATGACGGGAAGAAAATGATGGCCTATGCACCGGCCGAGAACCTGGTCGCAGTCGCCGATGCCCCGCCGACGATCGACGCAGCGTTGGAGCAGGCGTATCATTCCGCTGCAATCTATTTCCCGTTTGCCGACTGGATTGTCGCCGATCCTTACAAGGAGATGTCGGAAGGCATGAACCTCGCCTACTACATCGGCCAGTCCAAAGTGGTCGGCGGAACGACGACTGATATGGTCGCGTATATCGACCACGGCGTGTTCATACAGGCATGGATTGGAGCCGAAGACAAACTACCGCGCTTGCTCCACGCAACATACCTGGAGGATCCGGAGCGATTGCGCCATACGTTGGTACTTTCCGATTGGCAACTTGACGCGGCTGTTCCGCCCGACACGTTCGCATCAGCGAAAGCTGCCAGCGCCAACCCGATGCCGTTTGCGCATCCCCATCCGGAGGCCTCACCCGGTGCTGAGCCTGCGGCAAAAGGCAAGCCACCTAAAAAATAGTAGAACTAGAAGAAGCCAGAAAGGGAAACATCATGAAAAAAATTATCGTTGGATTCGTAGGTGTTATGGTAATCCTGCTCCCGTCCGACATTGCCTTTGCTTTCGGGCGTGGCGGCAGTTATAGCGGCAGTAGAGGCAATTTCTCAAGCAGCAACCGCTATGGTGGCAGCACGTCCCACAGCTATGGATCGACGAGCCACAGCAACGCATACGGTGGCGGCACATCGCACACCGCTGGACAAGGCACGACCCACGATAGCGCCTACGGCACCAGCACGTCACACAATGAAGGCGGGGGCACGACTCACACGAACGCCTATGGCGGTAAAACGTCGGGTGAATACGGAGAAGGAGCGACGCACACGAATGCCTACGGCGGCAAGACGTCGGCTCAATACGGAGAAGGCGCGACGCATACGAACACCTACGGCGGAACCACTTCGGCTGCTTACGGGGAAGGCGCGGTCCACACGACCCCATATGGCACGACAGCCTACGCTTCCGCCTACCATCCACCCACCACCTACTATGGCTATCATCCGCCTGCCACGGTGAACTACTACGGATCAACATGCGCCAACTGCAACGGTTGGGCGACTGCCGCCGCTGTCACAACCGCCGCTGTTACTGGTGCGGCTGTCGCTTCAGCAAATGCAAACGCTGCCAATGCTAATGCAGCCGCGGCTAACGCTAATGCCAATGCTGCGGCCGCGTCAGCCAACGCTCACAACGCCGGCACAACCACAGCCACGACGAGTCATCCCGCCGCGACCACGACAACCGTGGTTGCGACACCGGGCAACTATTCCATGGGACAGCTTGTTGGAGCTCTCCCGGCCGGTTGCATCACACCCACCGTCCAAGGCACGACCTACTACTTGTGTGGGAATACCTGGTTCAAAGCGGCGTACGGCGCGAACGGCGTTTACTACCGCGTGGTAACTGCTCCCTGAACGCACACGGAACCGACTAACAGGAGGCAACAGAGGAAACGGAGGGCTTCTTGCTTTCCATCTCTGTTCTCCCTGTTTGCTCCTGTTAAATCTTGTCTTTCATCTGTTGGCTCCGGGGGTCCCTGAACGCACACAGAACCGACTAACAGGAGGTAACAGAGGAAACGGAGGGCTTCTTGCTTTCCATCTCTGTTCTCTCTGTTTGCTCCTGTTAAATCTTGTCTTTCATCTGTTGGCTCCGGGGACGATCAGACGGTGAACGCCGTCAGTCAGTTTTACCTCATGGAAATTGATGAGCAGCCCAAGGGGGACATTCAGCAATTTCATGTAGCTCAGGAGTTGTGCTTTGTGGATGGGCAGAATCTTCTCCGCGGCCTTTGCTTCCACTAACACGCATCCTTCCACCAGCATATCGAATCGCAGCGGCTCCTCTCGCGTGAAGCCCTTGTATTCAATCATCACGAGTTTCTGGCTCACGCATGTTAGCCCGCGCAGTTCAAACTCTTTCGTCAAACACCATTCGTAGATGGATTCGATCAGCCCCGGCCCTTTGTGTCGATGAACCTCAATGGCCGCGCCGATGATGGTCTCGGTCAACTCTGACGCTTTTTCAAACAACGGATGCACGGGACGGTTTAAACAGGAGCTAACAGAGGAAACAGAGGTTTGTTTTTCATCTCCGTTCTCTCTGTTTGCTCCTGTTCAGAATTGTCGTCTCTCCTACGTTCTCAGTCCATGATCTCGCGAAACTAGTGCAAGGCGTTGAGCATCGGCTCGCTGGAGATCCGGATCAGCCCGGCAAAAGGCTGATCCAGCTCCAGGATTAGGAAAATAGCGCCGGAGACAGCGAGGGCGGAAACCATCAAAGCGAACATGACGGTAGCATTGGGCGGCGCGAGCACGCTGAAGCCCAGGAAAATGACCACTAGCCAGGAGACAAGGATGATCAGCATCGGCTCCGAAATGGAGGCAAACGACTGCGCCGCTAGCAGCGACCGAAGCTGGGCGAAGTCCGTAGCGAGGGTTATGGCCTCTTCTTTGAGCTTGCGCTGCGTGTCGTCGTGGGGTGAGAGACCCTGAATCGCGCTATAGCCTGCATTGCCTGCTTGTATGTTGGGAGCCAGGCGCGCCGGCACGCCCGCTTCTTCGGGCCACATTTGCCGCACCGCTTCCTCGACTGCCTCGCGAATGCTGGCACGAGCCTCCGCAGCTTCCTGTCCGTAGAGGCCCAACACGCGGTCGAGGAATGCGACCTTGGCGGCCATCTGGATTACTTCGCTTCGTTTGGTGTCGTAAGCGCCCTTGGCTGAGCTTACCAGCAACCCCAAGACCAGGGCGGTCATTGTCGCCACTAAACCCATGGCCAGCTTGATCGTGTCCCTGGAGTCGGCGGTCAAATGATCTTCGGGAAGGAGCCGACGAAGCGTCCTTCCGAGCAACACGGCTCCGACCAGGCATCCGAATACAATGAGAGCGGCAAGAGTGGTATTCATTGTGAGCTCCTTGTCACTTGGATTCTTCTTTGCCTCTCGCTGCTGTTGCGGACATTCTGGGAGAGGGTGACGAAGTAATGGTGGGACCGGTAGCCTCAAGTTTCTTAACAAAGAAGGCCTTGATGTTTTTGAATTCTGATGCGCGGGAACTGTCTGGAAGAACTTTGGCGCCGGAAGCATCTACCGCTATCGTTCGGCGAAGGGTTCCTGATCTGTTTGTAAGCCAGGCAGTGCCTACGGAATAAATTTTCATCTTATCTGCTATTGTTTTGAGCGCAGAAAGCACGATGGCTTCTTGCTTTGGGTTGGTGCTGACAGCAAATGCGTAACTAATACCGTCCGAAGTGCGATACGACTTTAGTCTCACTGGAAGACGATCACTGCCAACGCCGAGTATGGCCGCCAACTCTGGGGCTATTGATTCTACAGCGCCTTGAGAAAGCACCCATCCTTCCGCTTTGGAAAGTTCGGCCTGATCAGAATAACGAGGAGTTGAAGCAAGACTCTGAGCTAACAAGGCGATGGGAATGAGAACCAAGGCCGCAACGAAGGACCTGGCTAAGTTCTTCTTCGTAGGCAACGTGTGGTTGCTAAGTGATCCGCTCATTACTCGCTCACCCGGTTGTTCCGATAGCTTTCTTCCATCAGGAGTTACTCATTTGGTTACTGTCCATTGCCTCATTCTGGGGACCGCGTCGCAGGCAGGCGACACACCAAACGGCCATCGCCGCGTGAAGAACCACTGCCGGCCACAACGCAACTCCGTGCAGCCCCAAGCTGATGCCGGCGAAAGCGAGGACAGCCGTGGCGACAATGTTATACATCAGCATCGCAACGACCAATCCTCTCGCAGCGCGGCTTTGTGTGTCGTCGCGCGCCCGTGGCCGCTTCGATGATGGCGGTCAGTGTGAGAAAGCGTTTCATCATGTTTAGAGCGAAAGGTAGGCGGCCACTTCTCACCGCCAGCCTCGCGGATTGGCTATGGATGAAGGGTTAGTCGTTAGCTTTCGCGTATGCTTCCTCAACAGCCTTCTTATCCGCCGCCGACAACTGCGATGGGCCGAGCTTGAAGGTCAGCTTGTCGATTGTCCCGGTGAAGCGAAACGGCAACGTGTAGCTATCGTCCACTCCTGTACGGGTATCCATGCCGATGTCGAAGGTCTCGTCAATGGTCATCATCAGCGGGATCGTGTGCTTGATCGTCTTCTTGGCCAACTCCTTGCCATCCACCGACAGGACGCCGGTGCCACCCTTGGCGGGGCCGGGGCCGTCGTATTTGAAGTCGAACGCGAGGGTGTGCTTGCCCGGCGCGAGCGCCTTACCTAACACGTCGCGCGCTAATCCCAATCCGCCCTCCCAGCGGAATCGTTCCATATCGAGGAAGTTGTAGCAGAAGACCGGCTTGCCTTTGAGCAGGTAGAGACCGTAGCCGCCGAAGCGGCCGCCCAGCGTAACGATCATTCCCTCCGCGCCGCCCTTGGGGACGGTAACTTCGGCGGTGATGGTGTAGTCCTTGTCCAAAATATCGGGAGCATTGCCGAGGGGAATACCGGAATTCTCACCTGTGTAAGTGAAAACCGTTCTCCCAGCGATGGCGCTCGGTCGCGGCGTCTGAAGTCGCGAGAAGGCTGTGTTATCCAAAGGCAAGACCTGGTATTTCGCGGCCTCGGTCAGGAACAACGCCTGCATTTCTTTGAGCTTGTCCGGCATCTTATCGGCGAGGTTGTTGTACTGCGAGAAGTCTTCGTTGAGGTTGTAGAGTTCCCATTTGTAGCCGTTCACGACATCGGGCAGCTTGCCCGTGGCCAAGTCCCACGGAGGGGCGAAAGGTGTCGTGTTGGCCATCCATCCATCGTGGTAAATCCCACGGTTGCCGGCCATCTCGAAATATTGGGTGTCGCGCTTCGACGGCGCCTTGGCATTCGCCTGGTCGAACGTGTAGGCCATGCTCACGCCTTCGATCGGCTTCTGTTTGATGCCGTTAACTTCATCGGGTGCCTTGATGCCCGTGACTTCCAGAATCGTCGGCACGATATCAATGACATGGTGGAACTGGGTGCGGATGGCACCGACATATGGCCGGGCCAGGAAATGGCCAGGCCCTGCCGGGTCCCGCCGAAATGCGACGCCACCTGTTTAGTCCACTGAAAGGGCGTATCAAACGCCAACGACCAACCCACCGACATGTGTGGGTAGGTCTTGTCCGAGCCCCAGTCTTCATAATGCAACATCTGAAGCGCTTCCGGGGCATCCAGAATGCCGTTATAGGCGGTGAGCTGGTTAAAGGCGCCGTAGAGGGTGCCTTCCGGGCTGGTGCCGTTGTCGCCGCAGATGTAGATGATCAATGTGTTGTCGAGTTTGCCCATGTCCTCTACCGTTTGGATAACTCGGCCAATCTCATTGTCGGTATAGGCGGCGTAGCCGGCAAAGACCTCTGCCTCGCGCGCGTAGAGTTTTTTGTGCAACAATGAAAGCGAGTCCCACTTTGGCAATTCGGGCGGCAATGGGGTGAGCTGGGTATTCTCTGGGATTACGCCGAGCCTTTTCTGATTGGCGAAGATCACGTCGCGCACCTTTTCATAGCCCATATCGAACTTGCCTTTGAACTTCGCGACCCACTCAGGCTTGGGCTGGTGGGGTGAGTGAGTGCCGCCGGGCACATAATAAACGAAGAACGGCTGGTCGGGCGCGGCTGCGTTCAGATCGCGCATGTGTTTGATAGCTTCGTCCGCCAGATCGGTGGTCAGGTTATAGCCGGGCTTGCCGATCCACGGGAAGATCTGGGTATGATCGCGGAATAGGAAAGGCGTCCACTGGTCGGTCTCCCCGCCCATGAAGCCGTAGAAATACTCGAAGCCCATGCCCGATGGCCATTGGTCGAAGGGCCCGGAAGCGCTGAGCTGAAACGCAGGTGTGTTGTGGTTCTTGCCGAACCATGACGTGGCGTAGCCATTATCCCGGAGGATTGTCCCGATGCTGGCCTTCTCCGGGCTCATGACGGAATCGTAGCCTGGGTAACCGGTGGACAGCTCCGAGATCACGCCGAAGCCCATCGAGTGATGGTTACGGCCGGTAATCAGCGCCGCCCGCGTCGGGGAGCAGAGCGCAGTGGAATGGAACTGGATGTAGCGCAATCCCGCTTTGGCCACGCGATCCAACGCGGGAGTCGGGATGACTCCGGCAAAGGTGCTCGAAACGCCGTAGCCCTGGTCATCGGTCATGATGAGGAGGATATTGGGCGCGCCTTTGGGCGGGACGATACGTGGCGGCCAGTATGGCTTGGAATCGGTGGCGGCTTCCTTGATCACGCCGCCGAATGGCATCGGTGGTGGCGGGATTTGTTTCCCGTCAATGGTGACGGTGGCGTCGGGCGAACCGGGTGTGCCGTTGATTTGCTGGGTCCAAGCGGAAGGCGCAATCGCCATGACGGCGGCAGCGAGCATCCCGCCAATGAGAATCTGTTTTGCTGATTTCATAGGTGCCAATCTGGTTTGTTGTTGCTCATTCATCTCAGTAAGCGCTATTTTGCAGTGCCCATGGCGATCTGCCTATGGGACTTTAGGGCTATACAGGCGTCAGGTTTGATCGTACAATTCGGCTAGACTTGTCCTGGCCACTGACGACGATGCCGCCGAAAGAAATGAGGAGAAAACGATGTGAAAAAACACATCGATCTGATTGTAGCGTCTCAATCTTTTGGCATAATTGCCTCGCTGGCACCGACATCGCACGCCCAAAACCAAGCCGGGATGTCAAAGCTTCGAGCCATATCGCTGTAGCTTGACCTTGCACCCAGGCAGAAGGCACAGGTTCTGCCCATTCTGGCCGACGAAAGGGCCAAAGCTGGAAGCCCTCAAGAATAACAGCTCGCCCTCAAACCTTCAGAAAATTCAACAGATCAGAGCCACCCATCAGCAGACTGATCCTGAGATAAACGCGATCCTTTCGCCTGGCCAATACGAAAAGCTAAAGGCGGTTCGTCAACGGGCGATCGAGGGGCTATTCCAAAGCGCCGCGGCTGATAATTCGAGAGAGATTCAACAACTCACAGGACAGGGTTACTGCCCGGCTCGCTTCCGCCAGTTGTTTTGTCAATAAACAACGCGCGAGCTTGGCCGCTTTGCTCCCTCAATTGGTTAAGTTGACCTCAAATGCTTGCGCTCCCATGGAGGAGGCCAAGCCTTCGGTCTCGCCGGCGAGATACATGGTCACACCGTTCCCGTTCGTCAGTTTGGCATGCATCTTCCCCTCGATCAGGGTCAATCCGCGGCTGATGCCATGGTAAGTTCCGGAGAAGTCGGAGAGATTGTTCAGGTTATAAACTTTGCCAGTGGCAGAGATCTTTTGGCCGCCCGCGCCACCAAGGCCACCACCAGAGATGGTGAAACGATGCCGATGGCCGTTGTAATATAGAGTGCCTTTTCCGGCTGCTGCCGAGGCGTAGTACGCGGCGGACCATTCCTGAATCCTGACAGTGGCCGAGGGTGGCGTACTCGGAGCCTGAGTCATTGACGCGCATCCGGCGATGAGGAGGATTGTGATACCGGTGAAAGCGGAATTGATGAAGTTGGTTTTCATAGCTTTGGGGTTTCTGATTAGTTTTTACAGAGTGGGTTTAACAGTTGGTCGTTATTTCGCCAGCATTCTTTCAATACATACGCCAGTTTGACAATAAGACTTTAGTCGTACCCGGGCGAGCACGCTTGCCTCAATCCTGTCAACTAGTGCCTGCGCTCGACAGACAAAGCCGCGCGTTATGTCAATCCCACGTGGGCTAACCCGCGTGGTCCCATTTATGACTTGTGCGCTAAAACGGCCCTCCCATTGGTCCCCATGGTCCAAAGCCTCCTCCCCATCCGCCCCATACACCCCACTGCATCTCCGCATCCTGGTACATCTCAGCGGTTTCGACACTCTCCCTCGCGAGCTTTTTGTCAGTGCGCATCTGTAGGTAAGTCTGGTATTCCTTAGGTCTACCGACATAGGCCTGGTTATGAGCCGGGTCCGGAAAAATGTAGTAGGTTTTCCCGCCTTTCTGGACCATGGTTACCTTGCCCGGCGGGAGGTTTTGGAGTTTTTGTTGCTGCGCTGGCGTCTTAGGCGTGATCACCTTAAAGCCGGATGCTACCAGCATGCTCTCTCTGTTCTGTGTGCTCTGTGTGCTGGCGCAACCAATTGTCATCGCTAACAGCGTTGCAGCACTGATCATCTTGAATGACACTATCTGTTTCATTTTCTTGGTTCCTTGTGGTTTGTGGTTGTTTAGATTTGTTTTATCGGCGCTAGAGAATTGGCGCAAGAACATTCGGAGTGTGCACCGCCTCCCTGTCTATAAGACCTTGGTCCAACACGTCCGCGTGGCAGAGCGTACAGCGGACGCTCAGTTACCACGATCCGACGCGCCTTATTAGCTAACTCAATCATCTTCGGGTCAATGGCCGAGATGATTTAACGCGTTACGCATGGGCGCGGAGGAGATCTGGATCACACCGTCGAACGGCATATCCAATTCCAGGATCAGGAAGATCGCTCCCGCCACCGACAATGCCGACAGCATGAGCGCAATAACGACCGTGGCGTTTGGGGGTGCAAACAAACCTACACTCACGAAGATGATCGCCAGCCAAGCGATGAGAACGATCAGCATCGGAAGGGATATCGAGCTTTCCGTTTGCTCGAACAGCAACCAGCGCATTTGCCCAACATCGGTGGTGACCTGCACGGCCTGAGACTTGAGAGATCGCTGCGCGTCGTTCTGTGGTGAGAGCTGCTGGATTGAGTTAAAGAATGCCTCCCCCGAGCTTGCGCTCGGGTCCAGTTGCGCAGGTTGAGAAATCTTGCTATCCGGCCACATGCGATTAATCGCGCTCCCGACTGAGCGACGGAGAAGGTCACGCGTCTCCGCGGTCTCAGAACCGTAATTTGCCAACACTCGGTCGAGGAAAACGATCTTGGCCGCCATCTGCGTCACCTCGCCCTTCTGGGCGTCGTACGCTCCCTTCGTTGAGGCGACCAGCAGTCCGAGGACCAGGGCTGCCATCGTTGCGACTAATCCCATCCCAACCTTTACAGCGTCCTTCGTATCGGGGTTCAGGTGATTTTCGGGAAGCATGGCACGCACGCGCACTCCCAATAAGCCGGCTGCAAAAAGGCATGCGAACACGATTGCGGCTATGATTGTGGAATTCATTGTTGCTCGTCAGGTACGCCGGCTGCCGTGGTAGAATCAGAGCGAGTTATTGAAAAAGCTCTGTTGCTGGATGCAGTTAACGCGCTGGTTGTCGCAGCCGTTTTTTCACGAATGCTTCAGAAGGTAATGCCGGTGGTGATTTGCGGGCCATGCATGACGGTGTCGAAAAGGAGGCCGTCGTTCTCGTAGTCAACGGCGAGGGCCCGGTAACCGACCTCAGTAAAGATGTTACGGGTGAGGTTGATACCGATTACCCCTTCGACCTCCCACATTAAATCGGAAGCGACGCCTCCTCCGATCTCCCCGCGCACCGCGGTATAAAAGACCTTGTTAAAATTGTAACGGCCACGCAGTCCGACGTAGGGATCGAACCAATAATCATCTCGTGATAAAGTTTGACTCAGCCTTTTGTTCAGGCGAACTGCAAGTTGATTCGCGATCCGCGCCTTTGCCTCATTAACTACTCTGTCGACAGCGGCCCGGCGGTCGACGCCCCTTTCCACGAGCGCATCTACCCGTGCCCGGAGCTCAGCCTTTTCAAGCTGGATAAAATGCTCGACTCGTTGGGCAATCTCTTCTCGGATGCGCCCGCCCAACGGACCGATTGGAATGTCTGGTCTCCGTTCGTGGCGTTCTAACGCGTTGCCGATGCGGTTGATAATATCTGCCTTGATGGTGCTCTTGAGCGCTTCAAGAAATTCGCTGTTGGAAATGTCCTGATCCAACCGGCTACGCAAATCGTCGGCGATGTTGTTGACGAATCGTTGGCTCGCTTGCTGAATCGCGACCGGGTCGGAATGTAGTTCGAGTCGTTCGTATATATTCGTGTAATGTGTGCCCGCGACGAGATCGAGCGATCCGCGCGGCTGGTTGATGAGCCGCCAGCTCAACGCGCCGTCAACCAGGGTTTCGTTCACTGTTTCGTGAATGTTATTGATCAGCCTGTTTATCTGTGCGTTGTCGGAAAGGCCGATGTAAATTAATTCACCGTATATTCCAAAGGGACCTTTCTGCGCCTCTGCCCGCATTGCGAAAATCATGTCAAGGTGTTGCAGAATTTGGTCGAAGCCGATGTTGATATCCGCGTTGACGCCACGGACTCCGATGGTACCATCCAAGCCCGCTATCCAACCGGGTGCTGCAATGGTAAAATGCCACGGTTCGCTCTCTGTAATCGATGGCGGCGCGGTCTCCTTCGGTGCCAGTTCCATCGAGCCTGCCCCGACACGCCCGATAATTGCGAACACCGCCGCGAGGAAAACCAATTTTATTCTCATGAGCCGATTTTTACCCTCGCCGACGTGTAAATCCGAGAAAAAAATTAATTGTCGATTAATCGATCCTCATGATCTTGGAGCCTTGGAGGCCAAGACCGGCCATCAAACCCTGCTGATCGAAGGTAAAAGCGTAGATGCCGCTATGCAGGGTGTCGGTGGTGAAGCTGCGAGCCATTCCCTTGTCCACAATCACGACGCTCGGGCCAGTGCCAATCTCCCAGCCGCGCGTGTTGTTTACCCAGTTCACAGCGTCTTGGTTCATCAGGAAGAGGGCGTAGCCGTACTTCTGAACGCCGGCTTGCAACCCGTAGGAGGCGGCTACGGTCCGGTAGCGACCCCTGGGTTGCCCGTGCACGAAGAGAATTCCCTGGCCTCCTTGAGCGCCAAGGATGAAGCCCGCTTTCACCACATCGGGGAAAACAAGAACGGCGACTGCTCTCGATTTACATTTGGCGGCTGCAGGATTTTGCGCCACAAGCTGCTGCAGAGCGCGACGGGAGTCGCCAATTAAATCGGCGGACGCCGTGTTTGTAGTAAATAATGTGACGGCGACAAGAATCAAGGTAATGACAATGTGCTTGAGTTTCATAGGTTTTAGTCAGCTTTGTTGGCGCTGATTTGAGCGCAGTGTTGCTGTGCCTGGTGCGATGCGTCTATAGGACTTTGGTGCTATGTCAGCGTTGTGCTGACGATTTGCGATTTCAAAAAAAATCGGCCTCCCGATGAAAGGAGGCCGATCGACTTAACCAAATCAAAGAAAATTCGTTACTAGTCTAGAAGTGGAGTCGCACACCCGCGCCGACTAACTGCTGTCTCAGATCCCGATCCTGTCTGGTATTGATTTGGGTGCTGGTATAATTGAGGAACTTGTATTCAATAAAGGTGCTGAACTTCGGGGTCCAATAGTAGTCTGAGCCGGCAACTATCTGCCACGCCAGGTCTGCGTGACTTGCTCCGCCGCCAGTGTTGATTGGGACAACGCCGGTTACGGGGTTCACAACCTCGGTCCCCGCAGATTCAGCATAGTAAACACCAACCCCGGCGCCAACATACGGTTGAAATCTTTGGTTTCCAGGTGCGAACCGCATGATGAAGTTGAACATGAACGCGCCTGAATTGATCCAGGTAGTCACGTCGCGCTGTGCTAAAACGTTATTATTGATATCCCGCAGAGTGAAGTCAGCGCCACCCCGAAAGCCATTGTAAAAGAAGTCGCCTTCAACCGTTGGACGAAATACGCCCGTGCCAAAGACGTAACCTAGTTTGATGCCGCCAAAAAAGCCGACGTCATTCTTCGGCGAGACTGTCAGAGTGTCACCGAAATCCGCCGTACCCACTCTGTCATCGCTAAACGTTGTGTCGGAGCCGCGGTTTTGATAAACGTTCGCTCCCGCGTCGATCGCGCCGTAAAAGCCGAGTCCATAAAGTGGCGGTGGCGGCGGGGCAACCTGCTTATAGACCTCCTGTCCGGCTTGCAGCGAAACGGTTGCAAATCCGAACAGAAGTAACGGTAGAATAAAGAACTTTTTCATAAGCAATACAGTCTATAAGTGATGAATCGTGGTTTCGCGAATTTATTTCTTAGGTTTTTTTGTGAGCAGAAGCCATCTTCAGTCGCGACCATTCGCTCGTCTATAAGATTTTAGTCGTACCTCGGACGCCTCATCATCGACAGTGGGCGACGCGCAGACGGAGTCACTGGTTTGCGAGAGCGATTTCGTTATCGGTTCTTGGGCGTGGGGTGGATCGTTAATAGAAGTAGGAGTTGCGCCTTCATCTGAGTCGTCATTGCACCAGACATTGTCATTGGTCACGAAAACATCAGAACTCAGATCATCGGACGTTTTTGTGCTTGGTCTGTCGAGAACCCCGCGTGCTCGAATTGGTTTTCTAGGCCGATAATCCCACCGAGGTGTAAGTCGCGGCGCGTTTTCCTCGATCAGAGCGCTGGGTGTTTCGTTGACCTCACTTTGGTTGAGGAAAATAGCTGCGCGTGCACCAAGGAGAAGCAGGATGCCGGCAATACCAAGCACGGCGATTGTCAACAGCCACAACTTGTTTGCAAGGAGGTAACTTCCGCACACACCAGCAAAAAAAGCGATCGCGACAAACAAAATGATGCGTGTCGCCCCCTGTTGTCGCGTCAGCAATTCGCCCGGGCCGTATTTTGGAAACGAGATTTTCATCTCGCGAAAGTGAGCGCGAGCCTTACGGCAGTGAGAAGTTCTTCGTCGTCAAAAGGTTTGGTCAGGTAGGCCGAAGCGCCTGCATTCAAGGCGGTGGAACGAACCAACGGATCGTCCTTTCCCGTAAAGATGATGACGCGCGTCGAAGGCGAAATTTTGGCAAGCCGCGATTGAACTTCCAAGCCGCTCATTTGGGGCATACAAACATCGATCAACGCAACCGCCGGGCGATGAGTTTGCGCATAGCACAAGAACTCCTCGGGATTGCCAAATGTTTTTGCGTCCAGATCAGCCGACGAGAAAAGACGGCCCAATCCCTTCAGCACCGAGGGGTCATCGTCGACCAGGCAAACAACAAAGGCATTGGTGGTTCGCAAGGCCTAAGATTACAGCAGCCGCTCTGACTAAGGCTATGAGACTTTAGTCTTAGACGTTAGCCGCAGGTGCGAGGCACGCTTTTTCCGTCAACCTCACCAGCTCCGCAACAGAAGTAACGTTCAGCTTCCGCATAGCACGGCCGCGATGAACCTTTACTGTCTTTTCCGCCGTGCCAAGTTCTCCAGCAATCTGTTTGTTCAACATGCCGGTGACGACAAGCTGCATCACTTCAAGCTCGCGAGGCGTCAACAGACCAAGAAGGGTCCGAGCTTCATTCTCTTCTGCACTGCGCCTACGCTGTTCGGCTGACCGAGTCAGTGCGCGCTCGACACATCCAAGCAAGTCATCATCGCGAAAGGGCTTTGGAAGAAAATCGACCGCACCCGCTTTCATCGCCTGAGCACACATCGAGATGTCGCCATGGCCAGTAATAAAAATGAGCTGTTCCTCCCGGCAGCGCTGAATCAAGGCTTCCTGCAGATCCATGCCGTTTAAACCCGGCATCCGCACATCGACAATCACGCATGCGGGTCCAGCGTGTTGTTCCCGTTCGAGAAAATCGGATGCAGATGCAAAAATCTCACTTCGGTACCCTGCGGAGCGCAGTAGTCGAGTAAGACCCTTCCGCACTGATGCGTCGTCGTCGATCGCGAAGATCAAGCTGTTTGGAGGGATCATACAACTGAGGTTCTGGCGCTCGCCGGAAGAGTAAAGTAGAACCGCGCACCGCCGCCATCGGCATTTTCCGCCACGATTGTGCCGCCGTGTGACTGGACGATTGAACGCACGATCGCAAGGCCTATCCCTAATCCCTTGGACTTCGTCGTAAAGAATTGTTCAAACACGCGCTCGAGCGCTTCCGCGGGAATACCAACTCCATAATCGCGCACGCTAGCGCAAATAGTGCCGTCACCGTTTCGCTCGGTAATAACCACGACTTTGCGGTGGTTAACGGGTGTGTGTCCCATGGCGTCGAATGCATTGATAATTAGATTGAGCAAGACCTGTTGCAGTTGAACAGGATCGGCTTCGATTTCCGGCAAATTTGGCTCGAGCAAAGTCTCCAGTTGGCAGGATTGAAGCATTGCATTCGGGTTTACCATACGCGCCACCTTGATTACAAGGTCGTTCAGGTTCACCCGCTGTCGTTTCGGGACACCTTTTCTGATCATTCTCTGAATGCCATGAATCACGTCGCCAGCGCGGCGTGCATCGGACATGATGTCGCCGAGCAGTTCGCGAAGCTCGCGAAGATCGACATTGCCACGGTCGATAAAGCGCTGTCCCGCGCTGGCGTTGCTGGTGATTCCCGAGAGCGGCTGATTCACTTCATGGGCAATGGATGCAGTCAACTCGCCCATCGCCGCCACTCGACTGAGATGGCCGAGCTCTTCGCGGTGTTGCAGCGCTTCCAGCTCTGCTTGTTTGCGAGCAGTGATGTCTGCCACCGCCGCTAGAACAAGAATGCCGTCCGCGGTTTCAATGGGATTGAGTCCGATTTCGATTGGGAACTCAGTGCCGTCTTTTCGTCTAGCGAATAATTCCCGCCCAGCGCCCATTGCCCGAGCTTTCGGCATAGCGAGGAATCTTTCTCGATGCGTGGGATGGATCGCGTGAAAGCGTTTCGGTATAATGATCTCCACAGGTTGGCCCATCATCTCTGCGCGGGAATATCCGAACATCTTTTCCGTTTGCGTGTTGACCAGCACGATCTTGCCTTCGCGGTCCACCAGCACAATGCCGCTGGGCGATGCCTCCACCGCCAGCCGGAATTTTTCCTCCGCCTGCTTGCGCTCTGTGGTGTCCATTAAGACACCGCGCTCCCAAGCCGGCTTGCCGTCGCTGTCGAACTCGACACGGCCGCGCCTCGTGACCCAGTGAACATTCCCATCACCTAGCACTACCCGGTATTCAGCCTCGATTTCCTCGCTCGTTGCCAGTGATTTCTCCACAAGCTGGCTCACGAATTCCCGATCTTCCGTATATACAACACTTCGGATCCGCTCTGCGTTGAGCTTCTCCGACGGAGAGAAGCCAAAAAGGGCCCGATCCTTGTCAGAAAGCCAAACTTCATCGCGCGCAATGTCCCACGTCCACACGATGAGCCCGGCGGCTTTGGTGGCCAGGTCTATGCGCTCTTTGCTGTCATGCAAAGCCTGGTCCTTGATTATCAATTCCGTGACGTCAATACATGAGCCGATGTAGCCAGTGAAGTTTTTGTGGGCGTCGTAACGCGGCACGCCGTTGTCGGAAATCCAGCGATATTCGCCATCATTTCGTCTCAGCCGGTATTGCATGACAAATGCTTTGCGCGTGTCGAATGCCTCCGTGTAAATCTTGAGACATCTTTGCAGATCATCCGGGTGCACCCCCTCAGCCCAGCCGTTTCCCATTTCCTGCTTCAAGCTACGCCCCGTAAACTCGAGCCAAGGTCTGTTGAAGAATGTGCACAGTTTGTCTACCCCCGCCATCCAGATAAGAACTGGGGCGGCATCCGCGACGATGCCGAAACGGTCCTCGCTTTCCCGCAGGTCCGCCTCGCTAGCTTGCAATTCGCGCGTGAGCGTTGCCGCGTGGAGCACATCATTGCTCAGCTCGTAAGCCATCGCAATGACAAGGCCTAGATAAAACAAGCTTACCGTCATCGGCATGGAAACAATTCCCCACGTTATTCCCACCGCTTGCACGGTCGCCATGACGACGAACAACAGAATGCTGCCGCCCACCATTAGCGCTTTGCGCCGATCCCCTCGCCGCCACACGGTAATTGTGGCATCCGTCACAAAGATCACGAGCAACAGCAAGCTCGACTGGGCGATCAGCATCCACGGATTCATCACGCCGTTCGCAACGGAAACGGATTCTCCGAGGAACGTGACGTTTTGCAGCGTACTGATCTCCCGAAAGTTGATATTCGGAGAGAAAACGAAATTGAGGACTAGCGAAACCGTCCGCAATCCGACGACTGTCCACGCGAGCCATTTTCGGCCGGCGTTTAGATAGAGACGCACGAAACCGACAATCGATGCGATCATCAGCCAGGCCGGCACATGCATCCAACGAACTACCGTCCCAAATTGTTCGGGCGTCGTCGCCCTCATCAACGCCAGCTCGAGCACTGCAAAGGTCGCCACCGCAATTGCCAACACTGAAAAAATCAGGTTCGCGCGGGTGGCTCGGTCCTTCCACCAAACGACGAACTGGATGAAGGCCAGCGTCAAGCACGCCCCGACGCCCACGGACCAGATGACGGTGACCCAGCTCATTGATTCAACAGTCGAAGTTACTGTACGGCCAGCGGCGAGATTGCTCGTTAGGCAACGCTTTCGCAGGACTGGCGATACCTGCGATCAGAGAAGTGCAGAATCTTGCCAGAAGGTTGCTTGCCACGGACCCCCAATTCATACACCGTTCGGTCCATCGGGAAAAGCCTTATATGCCGTTAGGATATTTGTAACAGAACCGTAACAATCGACTCCATTGCAGCGGTTGTGATTGCATTGCCACCAGGGAAAACGGCTTTTGAGATATCGCATCTTAAACCGCGTCTTTCATTCGGCACTCTGTTATTTCCTGCTTTGATTGAGAGCGTCGCGAACCGCCGCGATGAATTTTTCGTCGTCAAACGGCTTCATGAAAAAGGCGACTGGCCCGATCGCCATTGCAGTGGCACGCGCGGCAAGATCCTCTCGCGCCGTAATGACAATTACACGAGTCTTGGGTGAGATGGCGCAAAGACGGGCCAGCACTTCCAGGCCAGTCACCTGATCCATCCAGATGTCAGTCACCACCACTTGCACAGAGTGAGTGCCGGCGTGAGTTAGAAAATCTTCCGCTTTGCTAAACGTACGAACCTTGATTCCTTCGGACGCGAGCAAGTAATGCATCGACTTGAGAACAGAAGGGTCGTCGTCGACCAAACACACCTCCTTCTCTTCCACGTCGATGGGATTGCTCATGCAGCCGCGATCGTTTGCTTTTGCCCGCGTACCGCCGGAAGGCGAACAACCATGCGCGCGCCGCGCTCGGGAGCATCTTCCGCTACGATCGTACCGCCGTGTGCTTCGATAATCGATCGAACAATGGTCAAGCCCATCCCCATTCCTTTTTGTTTGGTGGAAAAGAAGTGATCGAAGACTTTGTCCGGCTGATCCTTTGGCAATCCCGTTCCAAAATCACGCACGCTCACTTCGACGACATCGTCCTTGTCCCAGCGAGTACTAACAATGACGCGGCGTTCGGCTGGCGGCAGCCCTTCCATGGCGTCGAGCGCATTAATAATCAGGTTGAGCAAAACCTGCTGGATCTGAACGAGAGTGGCGCTGACTTGAGGAAGTTGCGGATCGAGCTCGGTCGTAACGACGCTCTCTCGACTCAACACGTCCGTGCTAACGAGCCGCACAGTGTCCGCAATCACTTCATTGAGGTTTAAGAGAGTGTGCGCACTTGTCTCCTTACGCACCAAACTCCGAATTCCGCGTATCACTTCACCGGCGCGTTGACTGTCGGCCACCATGTCCTGCAACAACTGCTGCAGCAGCGCCGGGTCGATATTTCCGCGCTGGAGAAAACGACGCGCGGCAGAGGCGTTGTTCGCGATGGCGGTAAGGGGTTGATTTAGTTCATGGGCGAAAGATGCAGTCATTTCGCCCATCAGGGAAACGCGGTTCCGATGAGCCATCTCTTCGCGTTGAACTTGTAGTTGAAGATCGGCCTGCTTCTGTGCGCTAACGTCCAAAGTCACTCCGATCGTCTCCAAGAGATTTCCTTCCTCGTCCTTTAAACAACGCCCCCGCATAATGACCCAACGTGTTTTTCCGTAGGGCAAAAGTAGGCGATGTTCGCTTTCGAACGTTCCGTAAAGAGCACACGAACGATCATAAGCCGTTTTAACGGCCGCTCGCTCGTCGCGATGGACACGTGAAAGGATCAGATCACAGGTCAGCGGCAGGTTGGAATCGAAACCGTAGATCAGCCGCCCTTTTTCGCTCATCCAGGCAGTGTTCTGTTCCGGATAGAGAATCCAAAAAGCCAGATCGGCTGACTCAGCGGCAAGACTGATACGCGCTTCGCGCTGACGCAAAATCTCCTGTTGCCGCTGTCGGTCGATGGCAATCCCGGCAATGTGAGTGGCGATTTCGGTCAGCCGCGTCTCCTCAGGCCGTGGGCCGCGCGTTTCCTGGCGATACATCGCAAACGAACCAAGCACTTCGCCTTGTGGTGAGAGAATCGGTGTCGACCAACAGGCGCGCAGTCCGCAAATATTTGCCAATTCACGATAATCAGACCAAAGCGGATCAGTCGTCACGTCAGTGACCACAACCGGTTTTCGGGCGTACATGGCGGTGCCGCAGGAACCATTGCGCGGTCCGATCGCAGCGCCGTTTACCGCTTTCACATAAGCCTCGGGCAGATTCGGCGCCGCGCCGTGACGGACGTGTTTTCCGTCGCGGTTCAAAAGAAGAATGGAACAACGCAGTCCTTCCGCCTGGCCTTCCATTAGAAGAACAAGGTTGGTGAGCACATCTGCCAGCGGGGCGTCGGCTGCGATCATCTCAAGCACGCGACTTTGTCCAGCGCGAAAAAATTCTTCCTCTTTGATTTCAGTGATATCGCGGCAAACGATCACACCGCCTAACAACTCGCCGTTAGAGTCTCGTAGGGGGCGACCGGTGATGCGCGTCCAGATCCCATACGGTGCTTTTTTATGCCGAACGAACATCTCCACGTTGTCGACCTCCTCACCACAGATCGAGCGGGTGAGAGGCAGCTCGTGAGGCGGGAAGGGTGTGACCTTATCTGGCAAAAAGAGACTAAATCGCTGGGACCATTCGTGGGATTTTGCGTCGGTGGCGCGGACGCCAAACATGCGCTCCGCTGCAGGGTTGAAGACGACAAAGTTCTCATCCTTGTCGGCAACGATCACAGCATCGCCCATGTCTGACAAAATGGAGTGAAGGATTTCGTTGCCGCGGGAGAGCTCGGCCTTGCTGTGAGATAGTTCAGTTTTTTTACGATCGCTGCTCATAATTGTGGGCGCTTTGTATGCTAAGATTGAGCCGACTGAATCTCAACGGCCATTCATTATCCGTCCTATTTGAATGGAATCTTGAGCTAGTCGGACCGGCTATCCTCAAATTGAAGATTGTGATTGCCAGCGGCAATGGGACTTAAGGCCTATGGACACCGTCCGAACAGCGCAAACGATTAACCAATGGAACCCAGCTTGAGGAGGCTTCCCG
>Ga0193713_1000180_pt1 | contig 20762 bp, 17 predicted proteins | sample H3a2metaG_FD_143054 | JGI IMG/M metagenome (GOLD analysis project Ga0193713, IMG submission 143054) | Soil microbial communities from a riparian zone of the East river system, Colorado, United States - H3a2 | ecosystem: Environmental > Terrestrial > Soil > Riparian zone | place: USA: East River... | reverse complement strand
GAGCGCACGTCGTAGATACCGCCCCCGTTTGTTCCAGCGGAATTGCCGCTGATGGTGCTGTTCCCAATGCTGACGTTGAGCGAAAAGTTGGCGGCAAAACCAATGGCATAGATGCCGCCGCCATTGTCCACTGATGAATTGCCACTAATGGTGCTATTGGCGACGGTCAGCTGGTTACCAACAAAACGGATCCCACCGTGGGTCGAGTTCCCGCTGATGGTGCTATCGGTAATTGTAGCTTGCGCATTGCCCTGCCCGAAACCGAAAACACCGTCCACCGAATTACCGCTCACCGTGGTGCTGACGATCGTCGCGCCCGTGAGTCCGTCAGTCACACCGCCCGCCGAATTACCGCTCACCGTGGTGCTGACGATCGTCGCGTTCGCGTTTCCTCCGCTGCCGTTGTTAGCAATACCGCCGCCGTCGTTGTCGCTGACATCACTATTGACGACCGTCAGGCTGGCTGTCCCGAGAAAACTGCCGCCGCCATTGAAGATCCCGTCGGCGTTGTTGTTGCTGACAACGCTGTCAGTGATTGTCATGCAGGCACAACCACTGCCGCCGCTGAATTGCATCGGGAACAGATTGAAGGCGCCTCTTCCGGAGTTGTTGCTGATGATGCTGTTGGCAACCGTCATAGAAGCCCCGTCAGAACCTTGCCCGGCATCGTTGTCGAGCCCGGCGAATGAGTTGCCGCTTATGACGCAATTACTGACCGATACCGTGCCCTGATTATTCGAAATCCCATCCTGGGCGTTCCTGATGCTCAGGCCGGAGATACTGACAGTTCTCTGGGGAGCGACTCCAAACACAAGTGTCGCCTGGTTGCCATCAACTGCGAGTTGGTTGGCGCCAGGGCCTGAAATCGTGACGTTCTTGTTGACCAGAAGTCCACCGCTGGTCAGCGTGATGGTACCGGTTACCGCGAAATTAATCCTGTCGCCGTTATTCGCGTTCGCGAGCGCCTGACGCAACGAGCCGGGTCCGCTGTCGTTCGCGTTGGTAACGGTGATCGTTGCCGCGTGCAGTGGAATTGCGACTGCGTAGAGCAGCAATCCAATCGCAAAAGTTGTGGCTCGCCCCATCGAGCCCTTTATATCACTTTGCCATTACAGTGTGAAGAACCAAAATACGCAGAATCCGCCGCCTACGGTATTGTGAATCCCATCTAACGCCGAATTAGACTGCAACTTGCAATCTATTTCTGCCTCCATAGAGGGAAGTGTCCCAGAAAAGGCGGCGGGATGGCAAGCTCGTTCATGTCTCTTTGAAATCCCACCGGTGCTCGTGCGTCCGGTGCCATGCCATGCCAGTGCTCGCCGGGCGACCCCCCGCGTTGGGTCCTTTGACGTCCGGACAGACAAGCGGTTGCAGAGAACCCCTGACTTTTCCTAGGAATAGTCTTCACCAATTCCCACTTCCGTTCCGCCCTGATTTTCGTAACACATTTGCCGTGTGAGCAATGCAAATTTTCTATTGCACGTCAAAGCGGAAGTGGAAGCGGAAATTGACGCGTTCAAGGCTGAAAAGTTCTCGATCCCGCAATTTTGCGAAGTCGAGAACCCCCCCGTCGGAGTCCAGGCGCCGTCGCTTTCTGTCGAGTTACGCACGCGACCGGAACAGGGCGCACAGGCGCTTCCGCGTGGATTTCGCACTGAATTAGTTGGAGACTCTCCAAATAAAAACAGCAAGTCAGAGCCATCATTGATGCGCTGGCTACCCAACGATTACTTCGCAAAGAGCGCGAAGTAATCAAACGTGGCAGAGGTCAACCCAAGGGCATTCGTGCCGAGGCAGTCGAGATCGCGGAGTCGATAGGCATCAGTAGAGCGTTTCCTCGACTTTGTAGTTTCTACAACATCGAGAGCTTTTTCAGCTAGAGAGAGAGTTGAAAGCGTCAGCCAGCGAACGTTCAACCGCGAGTTGGCAAGCTTGCACTTTATCGAATCCTTGGCGGACCATCTCTTTCGTTGCCATTGGCTCGGGTGGCACCTTCAGCGTCTTCCTGAAGGCAATCGTTTCGTTAAGGAACACGGTGAAAGCTTGTTCGCATTCTTCGAGTCGGAGAAGGTTAAGCCGACCCCGTATGCGATGGAGATCCTTTATTGCAGCGTCATTCTCGCCGCCTGATTCCCATAAGGCTTTGAAAGCGATGCCGTCTTCAGGGTCGGTCTGCGATTCGGTCTGCGATTCGCGGTAGACTGAATATTTTATCGCAAGGTCCGAGAGAGTGGAACAGGCAGCTTGGAAATCGTCGCTGACTTTTTCGAGCGCATCCTGCCGCCGGCGCTGGCGTTCCTTCTCGCGTTCATGCGACCGTGTAGCCCGGAAAATAAAGAATGCCGTCAGGAGAGTGAATAGCGACGGTAAACCGATCTTGATGGCGTCGGAATAAACGTCCCATTTCGTCACTGTTGGCGATTTGAGCATCAAAGGTTCGCGAGCTCCATCTCATTTTTTCAAGGCGCAATTTTGCGCTTTGATCCAGCACGCCGGTCGCCTCCCGTGCTCCGTGTTCATCGGTTTTCAACTTATCCTGAAATCAGGATAACTCGGGGTCAATTTTTGACGTTTACGCTGGCAAATCGCCTGTGCAGGATCAGCAAATGCAGTTGCCTACCAATCCGCAAGACGTCGCTACTCTCGTCAATGTTCTGATCATGGCTGTGATCGTGCTCATCTTCGTGCTCATAATTTCCCTGTCACAAATCGGTGTCAAAGCACAACGCCGCTTTGAAAAATGGAAAGCGAGCGAGCTTCAAGGCGCGAAGCAGGAACTAGATCGGCAGTTTCAAATTTCGAAGCAGGAACTAAATCGCACACTCGCCGCCGAGTATGAAGTCAAGATGTTGCAATGGCGGCAGACCCACGAAGCGAACATCCGTGCAGATGCAATCCTCCGCAGCTCGGCAGTCATCAAAGGTCGCGTCTCGGAGCATCTTGCACCCTTCATCAGCTTCCCATACAACCCTCGCGATGCCCGTTTCATCGGCAGCCCAATCGACATTATCGTATTTAATGGAGCGGAAGAAGGTTACATTCGGGAGGTTGTATTTCTCGAAGTCAAAACCGGCGATGCGGCGGCTCTCAGCACCAAGCAACGTCAAATCCGCGACCTAATTCAGAACAAGAATGTCGTTTGGCGTGAGTTTCGAATTTGAAGTAAGCCTGAACATGATCGTTGGTGAGATTCATTTCTGATGCGGCCAACTGTCGAGGATCTGCAAGCCATCTGGTTATTCACCTATTCGCGTTCTTCGTTCCTCGATGCTGCGGGATTCCTCGCGGAACTCGACAAGGCAGCGCCCGAATCACCTCAGTGCCACGCTCTGATTGACGCGGCGATCATGGCTTATGCGCGGCCGTTCACGACTTGTTGGCTGCCACCCGAACGAAAAAGGCTCGTGCCGCTCAAGGACGTGCTTCCACCGCAGCACTTAGCGGAATTTCATGAGCACGCGCTTATTCTACGAAACACAATGATCGGTCACAAGGATGCGACCCCGGCCAAAGGATATACCGCTACACCGAACATCGTGCGGGTGCGGATCTATCCCGACAACTTCAGTCTGAACTCAACAATGATCAGCGAAATGTATCCCGCCTTGAAGAACGCCCTTCCTAAGCTTTGTGCTTATTTCGTGAAACACTGCGAAGCAAACTTGAGGCGCTTGAAGAAGATCTATCTTTCCGAATTCATGAAGCACCAGCCGGGCGGATACGAGTTGGTGATAGCCGAAGCCCCTGCCGATTGGCTCATACCCTTCCGGATTAAGCACAGCGAGGACTTTCGCAAGTAGCCCGCTGATTATCAGCGTTGCGATCACACTGCGAACCGCGATTCGAGGCCGCTTATCCTGAATTCAGGATAAGCTGGCTTCCGCGGCTCATTCAAGATCCTTCGACCCACTTCCAGACCGGCTTGCTCCAAGTCGAATGGTATTCCGACGAAGCCCGCTCCGATTTCAGAAGCTAGGATTCGACGAAGCGAAGCTGCGGCTGGGACCTATCCCAAGGGCTGAAAATCCGATCTGGAGCTGGCGCCCACGGCTCTTTGAAATCGCCCTTGTGCTCGTGCGTCTCGATCACGTTGCCCGCTTCGTCGTAAACCCGGATCACCGCGTCATCGTAAAAGTGATGGGAAGATCAATCTCTTTCCATCTACCCCGCCTGAAACGCCACTGCCGAAATGCGCTTAGAGCAGCATTATCCAGTACGGGAGAGCCTGTTGATTTGATCATTGTAATTTTCGCGACTGTACCAGTGCTCAGGTCGAGAGTGATCCGAAACAATCCAGATCCAGTCTGGTGCTTCGATCTGGCCTCGTACGGGTATTGCGGTCTAGGGGCGTAAATCGCATCGCCGATCCAAGGCACCATCTTCCTGTCGTAATCGCTCCAATGATGACGAACTCCCTGCACGTCCACTGCACTGCTGCCGGGTGACTTGGAGAACTCTTGGGATAGCAGCGGGTGCGAAGCGATCAGTGATGCAATGCACATCAGCACTGCAAAAATCTTACGGCTCAATTGCATTCAGTCGCAGCGTAGAAAACTCGTATTTCAATCGCAAGCGCAATCCGAGCCACCGGTAGCAATCTGCCCCCGGATAGCCGTTAGCAGCCCCGGTAGCCCTTGGCAGGCTGCCCGGCAAGCCCCCTTGCCCATAAACGGCGTTTAGCGGCGTTAAAACGGCAACAAGTCGGCAACTAGGTTTTGCTTACCTAGCAAACAAACGGCTCTTTGCGCCGTTGCCGGCCTTCATGTTACACTACGCTTCAAGCAAAGACTGGAGCGGGTGACGAGGGTCGAACTCGCGACGTCCTCCTTGGCAAGGAGGTGCTCTACCACTGAGCTACACCCGCAGTTTTGAGGGGGAGACAAATAATGTCCAGCCGTCCGCAGCGCGCAACCTTTTAATTGTCGACAGAGGATTGAAATAGTTGAATCCAAACAAGGGGCTGGGCGCATCCTACGGTCAAATCATTCACTATGAACAGATTCATCATCGTCTACATTTGCTCCCTCGCGCTGGCGGCAGGCTCATTTGCGCAGGCACCGACCGCCTCTCCGATTTCAAGCCCCCCAACAGCTGCAACAACAACAGCATCAGTAACCCCAACCGCCAGCGTCTCTCCATCGGGTCTCGCCGACAAGATTCACCAAAAGCTGGAGAAAAAGTTTCGCGGCAAACACGGAGTCATCATCGGAGGCGATCGCGATGAAGGCGATCTCGATCTTGGAAAATCGCATGAGGATATTCCTGCAATGGTAATCCCCATCGTTGGAATTGTTTTCCTGACAATCTTTGGCGCGCCGGTACTAATTGTCGGGCTAATTCTGTATTTCAGTTTCTCCAAATCGCGCGCTCTCCATCGAACGGTGCGGATGATGGTGGAGAAAGGACAGCCCGTGCCCGCGGCCCTGCTGAATCCACCACCGGCTCAGCGGCAACGTTCCGATTTGCGCCGTGGTGTTATTCTCACGATGATCGGCGTGGGTCTGATGGTATTTCTCGCCGGCGCGAACGATTGGGAGGGCGGCTCGTGGACCCTGGGACTGATTCCGTTCCTGATCGGCGCTGGTTATTTGCTTGTATGGAAGCTCGATACGAAAAAGGACAATCTGCCGCCTGTACCGTAATCTGCGGCCGTGGAGCTGACTGATGCAGACCTGGTCGCAAGAGTTCTTGTCGATGACGACCAGCACGCTTTCGGTGAGCTGGTTCGGCGGCATCAATCCGCCGTGCGCGGTCTGCTGCGTCAACTTACTCGGACGGACATGGCTCTCGCAGACGATCTGGCGCAACAAACATTCCTGCGCGCCTATAAAAACATCCGGAGTTTTCGGGGTGAAGCGCGCTTTTCCACGTGGCTTTACCGGATTGCCTACAATTGTTTTCGAGAAGATGCGCGACGCCGGAAGGAACTTGTGGGAATCGATGAGGAACAACTTCAAACGCAACACGATCCTCAGGCGGCCGATCCTGGTTTAAGACACGACCTTATGCGCGCACTAAATCTACTTCCCTTGAATGAACGCTCCGCGATTTTACTTTGTTGCCAGAACGGTCTTTCGCACGACGAAGCTGCTCGTGTTCTCGACATCCCTCTTGGTACAGTAAAAACGAATGTTCTTAGAGGCCGCGAGAAATTGAAACGAATGCTTGCCGACTGGGGTCCAAATTAAGTAAAGCGGATATCAGCAAATGAACCAGGAAGATTGGCTTGATCGAGAATTGCGCGAAGCGGCGCCGTATATCGACGACGAGGGATTTACTGCCCGAGTGTTGCAACAGTTATCGCCCCCTCGGCGCGGTCATGATCTGTTGCGGGCTGCCATTCTTCTGGGAATGACTCTCCTCGCGAGCCTGCTTGCCTATGTCGTTTCGGGTGGCGGTCGCTTTGTCAGTGTGACTCTTGAGCGTCTCGCGGCCTTGCCCGCGTTATGGGTCTTTGTGCTCGCGCTCGCCAGCGGCCTCGTGATAGCTGCTGCTGGCGCTATAGCCGCAATATCCAGAAGCCGGGCCTCGCTAACCTAACGCGCCCGACAAATTCGGCTAATCCGCGCAAAGTTTACGGGCTTGGTGTACGTCGAGTTCAATCTGCCGGACTAACGCATCCACATTTTCGAACTTCTGTTCCGGTCTGAGATATCGGATAAAACGCACTTCGACGCCCTGGCCATAGATATCGCGATCAAAGTCGAACAGATGAATTTCGAGCACGCGCTCGGATTTACCACTGCTCACAGTTGGGCGATAGCCGAGATTTACCACGCCAGGATAGACGCTTCCTTCCAGCATGGCCTCCGCGAAATAAACCCCATTTGGAGGAAACTGCTCGCTATGAGCACTCAGATTCGCCGTCGGGAACCCGATCTTTTTCCCCAAGTCATCACCCCGCACAACCGTCCCCAGGATCGTGTACTCACGGCCCAGCATTTCAGCGGCTTTCGCCAGGTCGCCTGCTTCGACTGCGTGACGAATCGCCGTGCTGCTTACGAGCTCACCATTCCCGAGTGTAACAGGGGGAATTCCAACGACCTCAAAGTCGAATTGCGCTCCCAGCTTTCGGAGGAGAGCGAGATTGCCGCGCCGGCCTTTTCCAAATGACCATTCATGCCCCACGCAGATTTCACGCAGCGGCTTTGAATGCGTCACTAGTTGCTGCACAAAGTCTTCCGGCGCAGTTGCGGCAAATGCCTTGTCGAATTTGATGACGAGCAGATGCCGTACTCCGAGGTTGCGAATCAGTTTGATCTTGTGTTGCGTGGCCGTAAGCAAATGGGGCGCGTCGCTGGGTCGAAGCACTTTCATCGGATGCGGATCAAACGTAACGACCACTGGAGTTCCGTTTGCCGTTTGGGCGTGTTCGGCTGAGGTGGAAATGACGGCTTGATGACCGCGGTGCACGCCGTCGAAAACACCGATGGCGAGAAAAAGAGGACCCGTCAGCCGAGATAGCTCCGATATGGAATGGAGCGTTTCCATCATTTGAAATTCGTCATTATTCTTATGCTCCCCGCATGCGCGACACGTCTGGAAGGCTTAGGAGGCTGCTCAAAATTTCTTCGGGTGGCGCATCCTTGATTTGAGCGACACTAATGGCGTTAGCAACATCGAAGCGTCCGGATTTTGTGCGCCGCAACGACTTTAGGTGCGCCCCGCAACCGAGAGTCTCGCCGATCTCGTGGACATAAGTGCGAACATAGAAACCCTTACTGCACAAAACACTAAAATCGATCTCGGGAAGGAGTATTCGATCAATTGTGTAGCGATAGACATGCACCAGGCGCGGCTCCCGTTCGACCACTTTCCCTTGCCGCGCCAGTTTGTACAGCGGGACTCCACCATGTTTTTTCGCCGAGACCATCGGCGGTATTTGGTAAAAATCGCCCCGGAACTTTTCAAATGCAGCGCGAATTTGGTTTTCGTCCAGCGCGGGAACCGGTCGCTGCTGGATTACTTTTCCCTGTCGATCTTGTGTATCGGTGGTCACTCCGAGCACGAATGTTCCGGCGTATTCCTTGTCTTCGCTCATGAGTAAATCCTGGACCTTTGTGCCCCGTCCCACAGTGATCAAAAGTAACCCGGTCGCTATGGGATCAAGCGTGCCGCAATGACCGACTTTTCTGACCTGGAGCTTTCGGCGAACCAGCGCGACGACGTCGTGTGAAGTCATCTCTTCAGCCTTGTCCACGAGCAGGACGCCGTCAGGAACCACGGGATAAGACATGACGAAAAGGAAGGTTACAAGGTTACAACGTTGAAGCGTTGAAACGTTAAGTCATTGGAGCCGCTGCCGCCTTTACCGAGTCAATCGTAGCGCGAACTTCTGCCAAAACCCGCTCTTCCACTTCCGAAAGCGTTCCGCTCACGCGCGCACCGGCGGCAAGCGAATGGCCTCCTCCGCCGAACTTCTGGCAGATAGCACACACATCGACAGCATCACTTTTGGAACGCATGCTCACACGCACTTTGCCATCGGACAGTTCTTCGAAAAAGACAGCAACTATAACGCCCCGGACCGAGCGCAGGTGATCGATTAGCCCCTCGTTATTCTCAGGAAGGACGGCCAGGTCGGCAGCTGTTTTCAAGGTAAGACTAAAACTTGCGACGCGACCTTCTTGCTGGAAACGCATGGTGCGCAGCAGTTCGCGCAAAAGTTCCAGTCGTCGCCGGGGATAATTCTCATAGAGTTGCTGACTCAAGTGTCCAACGTCGAGCCCTGTCCGAATGAGTTCCGCCGCGATCTCGAAAGTGTGAGCGCTGGTCTTTGGGTACTGAAACGAGCCCGTATCAGTGGATATCGCGGCGTAGAGATTTTCTGCGATATCTCGATTGAACGGCAGGCCCTGACTCTTGATCAGATGAAAAACGATTTCCGCTGTAGCAGGCGCAGACGAATCGATATGAACCACGTCGCCATAGCCGGGATTACTGAGGTGGTGGTCAATGTTAATCCAAATTTTCGACGACCGGACTGCGGCCACAGCAGTGCCAAGGCGGTTTTGAATTGCCGTATCTAGTGCGATGGCAACATCGAAATCCTCTGGAGTAGAAGGCGGCTTGGTGAGCAACTCAGCGCGGGGAAGGAAGGAATACTTCTCCAGCATTCCGTCTTCATTCCAGACGCGCACTTCTTTCCCGAGTGCTTGAAGGGAAAGCGCTAGCGCAAGCTGGCTGCCCAACGCGTCGCCGTCCGGGCGAACGTGACCCAAGATGGCGAAACGCTGATGCTCGCGTAATATCTGGCCAATTTCCTGGAATTTTGAAGCGCTCATGTAGGCGCCGCCCCGTTTATGCCGCTGTAGCCTTTCGGCGCAGGCGGATAAGTGGTCGCAAAAAAGGACGGCGACTCGCTATGATAGAAGGACCACAGGGCCGTAGCTACAATCTTCACTTCTTTTCGCCTTGAGCCGCTTCGATCTCCTGCATGATTTCTATGACCCTGGTCCCGCGCTCGATGGAGTTATCGAGATGAAAAATAAGGTGCGGCGTATACTTCATGGTGACGTGACGAGTAAGTTCTGCCTGCAACTCGGGACGATGAGACGCCAGCTTGCTCATCACGCTCTCGCGGGCCTCTGTTCCAAGAACGCTCACAAACACGTGCGCGTTTTTTAAGTCGGGTGTTACGTCCACATGGTTGATGCTGACCAGGGCGCCTTCGAAGCTCATTTCTCGCGCGATGATCCCGCTCAGCTCCCGCTTCACAACTTCGTTAACGCGCAGCATTCGGTGTTTCATTTTTTTTGTTGAAGGGTTGAACCGTTGAAGCGATCGAAATTAACGCTTTAACCCTTCAACGGTTCAACGTTTTTACGGATCACAATTTTTGCGCGATAGCCTCAAGCTGGTAGCACTCGATCACGTCGCCTACTTGATATTCACTGAAATCGCCGAGCTTGATTCCGCATTCCAGTCCGGAACGCACTTCCTTCACATCGTCCTGGAATCGGCGCAGTGTCGAAAGCCCGCCGTCATAAACAGGTTGCCGTCTACGGAGTACGCGGGCCCGAGCCACGCGAGCTATGCGCCCGTCAGTCACGAGGCAGCCGGCAACAATGCCTTTGCTGAGCTGAAAGACCTGCTTCACCTCGGCGTGTCCGATCACTGTTTCCCGGTGTTCGGGGTCGAGCAAACCGGCCATCGCTTCTTTGATCTGATCGAGCAGCTCATAGATGATGCTGTAAAGTTTGACCTGCACCCCTTCACTTTTTGCAGCGGAAACAGCCATGTTCTCCACCTTCACATTGAAACCGACCACTACAGCGCTCGAAGCGCTTGCCAGTAGGATATCGGATTCCGAAATCGGCCCTACAGCAGAATGAATGAGTTCAAGATCGACTTTTTTGCTCTCGATCTGTTTCAACGCTCCAACCAATGCTTCCAGGGAGCCTTGAGCGTCGCACTTTAGTACGATCCGCAGGACTTTTTTACCTCCTGCAGTTTCGAGCAGACTCTCAAGTGTAGCCCGTTTCGGAACGGTCAGTTTATCGGTGCGTTTGGCCAGCAGACGTTCTTCGCTCAAAGTTTTTGCGGAACGCTCGGAATCCATCACAAGCAGTTTATCCCCCGCGTTGGGTAGCCCGGTGAAACCCAGCACCTTCACCGGCATCGAGGGAGCGGCCTCGTTGACAGGTTTGCCGCGGTCGTCCAACAACGATTTCACCTTTCCGCTGTAATCACCACAGATAAAAGGGTCGCCGATTCTTAGCGTCCCCATTTGCACAATAACGGTAGCAGTGGGACCGCGCCCAGCTTCGACTTGTGCTTCGATCACTGTCCCTCGTGGGGTAGCAGTAGGCGATGCCTTAAGTTCCATTACCTCCGCCTGCAACGCGATCATCTCAAGCAGGTGATCGATCCCTGTGCCTTTCGTTGCGGAGACGGGACAAACAATCGTTTCACCTCCCCAATCTTCCGGAGTAAGGCCGCGATCCTGCAGTTGCTTCTTTACTCTGTCGATGTTTGCCGAAGGAAGATCGATCTTATTGATTGCGACCATGATCTTCACGCGTGACGCGGCCTTGGCGTGATTAATCGCTTCAATCGTTTGCGGCATGAGGCCATCGTCTGCTTCGACCACGAGCACAACGATGTCGGTGACATTAGCGCCCCGCGCGCGCATCGCCGTAAAGGCAGCGTGCCCCGGCGTGTCGATAAAGGTAAGTGTCGCACCATTGTGATCAACGCTATAGGCGCCGATATGCTGAGTGATTCCGCCGGCCTCGCCCGCCGCGACACGGGTTTTGCGGATGGCGTCCATCAAGGTTGTCTTGCCATGGTCAACATGTCCCATGAACGTGATAATCGGTGCCCGCGGCTTGAGTTCTTCTTTCTTTTCAATGACCGGCGGCGGGGGTGCGACGACCACCTGTTCAATCTTGTGGACACCGCCTCCTTTTTCGCGGCGCTCCTTTTCTAGAACAAAGCCGCGGTTTTCCGCGATCTTTGAAGCGATGTCTGGCTCGATTGTCTGGTTAATGTTGGCGAAAATGTTGTAACTCATCAGCTCCGCGATGAGTTGATGCGGCTTTAACCCTAATTCGGTCGCCAGTTGCTTAACGACAATTGGTGGCTTGATGAGGATCACGTTCTGCGCCGCAGTTTCTTCCTCAGCGGGCGGCAAGGCGGTTGCATCCTGCGCACCAGTCTTTTCGACGGTAACAGTGTCTGGCACGTCAATTGGGGACGTTTCCGGGGCCGCAGCCTTCTCAGGTGGGGCTGCTTTAGGGGGAGCCGGCGGAGTTTCCAGCGATGCCCTGATTCGTGAAATTGGAGGTAAAACGGTTCGCTTCGGCTTTACCTCGCCGTCTTCGATCTTTTTGGTCGGTTTTTTTCGATCGATGAGTGAAACGCTTTCTGCTTCGTGAGTCGAAGGTCGAGCAGTTTCGGGCGCGGATTTTGAGAGCGGAGGGGTGCGCGGCTTAGCCGGTGGCGCAACGTCCTCCTTTATTTTTTTCTTTGGAAGCTTTGTCTTGGCCGTGGCTGCTGGCTTGCGAGCAGCAGCAGTCCCGCGCGCGGCCGGTTTGCGCGTTGCAGTTTTGCTGCTCGTCTTCGTTGCCATTGTTGTTCGTCTAAAATTTTGCTCATGGCCCGAGCTTCCTTAAACCAGAGCCATGTTATTGTACGAGTTCTTGCCGATGGACGGCCTCGTAAATCTCGCGCGCCTTTGTTTCATCGACTGCGAGAATATCCACTAAATCCTGTACATCCGCATCACGCAATCCCTCTAAGTTCGTAAAACCGGATTTTACCAGGGTGAGCGCCTGCTCTTCGGTAACGGGTAGCGCGCCGGCCAGGGTCTGCGCCGCTTGCGCCACTTTTTGTTCCACCACGGTTGTCGCGGATGTGTCCCTGCCGATATTGATCTCCCAGCCAGTCAGTCGCGAAGTCAACCGCGCATTCTGCCCTTTTTTCCCGATCGCGAGCGAAAGCTGATCTTCATCCACGGAAATCTGCACGCTTTTCTTCTCCGTATCGAAAGCGAGTTTCTTTACTTTTGCCGGCTTGAGCGCTTCCAGAACGTATTCCTTTGGATCGGAGCTCCAGCGAATGATATCGACCTTTTCGTTGTTCAGCTCGCGGACGATGTTTTTGACACGGGAGCCGCGCATGCCAACACACGCGCCCACGGGATCCACTTTTTCGTTCGCGCTCCAGACTGCGATCTTGGTGCGATAGCCTGCTTCTCGCGCGATGCCGCGAATCTCCACGGTGCCGTCCGCGATTTCGCTTACTTCCAGCTCGAAAAGTCTGCGCACAAAATTGGGATGGCTGCGCGACACAATGATCTCGGGGCCTCGGATACTGTTTTCCACGGCGACGACGTACGCGCGAAGCCGGTCGCCCACGTTGTAATCTTCTACCACGACTCGCTCGCGCTGCGGCATGATGGCCTCAAATTTTCCAAGATCGAGAACGACATCGGAACGATCGAAGCGCCGCACCGTTCCACTAACGATTTCGCCCGCGCGATCTTTGAATTCCTCATAGATCATTTCTTTCTCGACCTGGCGAATCCGCTGCATCATCGCTTGTTTTGCGGTTTGCGCCGCGATGCGCCCGAAATTCTTCGGTGTCACTTCCACTTCGACGGCGTCGCCGACATTCGCATCCGGCTTGATCTTGCGCGCTTTCGACAGCTCGATTTCATCCTGCGGATTCGTGACTTCGTCGACTACCACGAGGTTGGCCAGAGCTCGGATTTCCCCGGTCTTCGGATTGATGTCGATGCGCAGATCGCGCGAAGCGCCGACGCTCTTCTTGGAGGCTGAGAGCAGGGCGTTCGAGACTGCCTCGAGCAGGATTTCGCGTTTAATTCCGCGCTCTCGCTCCAGATAATCAAGCATCGCAATAAATTCTGCGTTCATAAAAACATGTAGCCCGCAGACTAAAAAGAGTGGGACGCCAGTTCCCACTCCGATCAGCGCGCGGACTCAACAATTAGGTTACCGTCTTAAGCTTTTCTCGTCAAGCTACCCGTTCGGTTTGATTTGACGTCCAACGCTCAATATCGAACATGCAGCACCCAATGAATTCGCGCCTCCGAGCCGTTCTTGTCGTTCTTCTCGTGTGGGCCGTGATCTATTTACCGGCGCTTGGTTCTATTGCCATCAAAGGAGAAGAGGGACGACGCATCTTGCCGGCGATCGGGATGCTCAAGTCCGGCAACTACATTGTTCCTGAAGTGGGAGGAAATCCATATTTCCGGAAGCCGCCTCTGGTGAACTGGCTGGTAGCCGCATCCTTTCGAATTTTTGGAGTGCGCAACGAATGGACAGCACGTCTGCCATCGGTAGTTGCCGTGCTGGCGGTGGCGATTGCATTTGTCACCGTGGCGCGCGCCAGTCTGGGTCCGAGAGGATCGATCATCGCGGCTCTCATTTGGATGACAAACATCGGAATGATAGAAAAAGGGCGGCTAATTGAAATCGAAGCGCTCTATATCTCTCTTTGTGGTCTTGCGATTATTTTTTGGCAGAGCTTTTTGGTCCAACAGAAATCGCCGTGGCTCATTTGGGTTCCGGCATCCATTTTTCTAGGGCTTGGGCTTTTGGCCAAAGGTCCAACCCATCTGATATTTTTCTATGCGATCGTGCTTGCCGTCCTTTGGCAGATGAAAGAATGGCGGCTTCTGATTCACCCGGCGCATTTCGCCGGCCTGGCGATCATGCTGGGGATCTTCGCGGCGTGGGCGATTCCCTTCTTGCACAGTACGACGACGCATGTGGCGGCGGTCAAGTGGTCGAATCAGTTCACAGGCCGGCTCCAAGGCATCGATTTTAGATTCGTCAGTTGGATTCAAAATGTCCCGCGCGGTCTTATCTATTTTCTGCCCTGGGTTCTTCTATTCCCCTTTGTCAGGTTTTCAAAATTTCATGATCACGCGGAGCGGCGGCTCGCGCGCGCTCTCGCTTGGGGAATAGCTGTCCCATTTCTCGCCGTAAACCTTGTTCCCGGTGCAGTGCCCCGATATGGCATGCCCGTAATAGCTCCAGCTTCATGGCTGCTGGCGATGAGCTACGCCGGGCATGCGTTGCAGTGGCCCCGGGAAAGAGAGACGATTGGCGAGCGAACATGGGCCAAAATAGTTGCGCTCTTCGTCGGACTTGGACTCGTCATCGGAGCGATTGGTTATCCAGTCACGGCGGTGGTCTTGAGGAACAGGCAACAAGTGAAGAAGGCTGCCGCCGAAATTAATGCCGTGGTTCCTCCGAATGAGACGCTGTATGCCGTGGACCCAGAGTACCAGCCGGTATTTTTTTATGTGAAAGCACCGCTTGGATACGTGAGTGACGTCCAGGAACTGCCCGCTGATGCTCATTATTTTCTTGTTCAAAGCGACAAAGAAGCGGAAGCGACGAACACACCACGACGGGCGTCGCGACGTGCGCATCTGCGTGCTCGTGTGCGGGATTATCGCAAACGCGAGCTACTTCTCTACGAAATTGGCCCTAAATGAACGTTGACAGGCTGGCAGATTGGAATTGGTTAGCATGCTAACCAATTTAACTGCGTTACATGTCCGAGGGCGAAACATTTGGGCCGCTGCTTCACGGGACTGCTCGTGCCTGGCGACTGAAATTGGACGAACGACTCAAGCCAATGGGCCTGAGCCAGGCTAAATGGCGCACCCTGCTGCATCTCTCGTTGGCGGGAGACACGCTTACACAGGCTGAGATCGCAGAGCGGTTGGGCATCGAGGAGCCGTCATTGGTGACGTTGTTGCACCGGCTGGAGAACGAGCACTGGATTATCCGGAGAGCCTCACCGCACGATCGCCGTTGCAAGATGGTGTTGCTTGGCCGGCGGGCGCAGAATGTCATTTCTCAAATCAGTGCCGAAGCGGAAAAACTTCGAGGCGAATTACTGGAGAATATTTCGGCAGCGGACCTGCGTACTTGCATGCGTGTGCTGACGCAGATTTACGAAAAAGCAGAAAAGAAAAACGGAAATGGTGCACTGGCGAAATTCCGGTCCACCGCAACGGCCACGTTAAAAAAATGAACATCATGCAGGAAGAAGAGCGTCGCGTTGCGCATAAAGCGCCGAAAACAGCGAGACCTCGACGGGCAGGAGCCCGCTCGATTCCGCGCTGGGCCTATGTGCTTTTTGCCGTAATGGCTGCTTTGGTTCTGCTTCGCAGCTTTCAGCGAGGTGTCGGGGTGCCAGGAACAGCCCAAGCCCCGGTGCGTCCTGTGACCGTAGCCAAAGTCGTCACAAAAGATGTGCCGGTTTACCTCGATGAAATCGGGACATGCGCTGCCTACGAAACTGTGCAAGTGCAGGCGCAGGTCAATGGCGTAATCATCGGGCGCCATTTCCAAGATGGCTCCGACGTGAAGAAAGGCGATTTGCTTTTCACAATTGACCCGCGCCCTTTTCAAGCCGCTCTCGACCAGGCGAAAGCGCAAGCCGAGTTGGATCAGGTGACGCTGAAGCGACAAGAAGGCCTGCGCGCGAGAAACGTCATAGCGCAACAGGACTACGACACGGCTGTGGCGAACGCGCAGAAGTCCCAGGCCGCGACCGAGGCTGCCCAGGTGAACCTCGACTGGTGCTACATAAAATCCCCGATCAACGGACGAGTGGGTCTGCGCAATGTTGACATTGGCAACCTGGTTGGGCCTTCGACTTCATCGCTTGTCACGATCCAGGGCCTCGACCCGATTTATACCGATTTCACCGTGGCCGAGAACGATCTTCCGATCCTGCGAAAATATCTCGGCGGTTCAAACGTGAAAGTGGAAACGTACCTGGCGGATGGTTCAATCACGCCGCGCACAGGGGATCTTTACTTCATTGACAACGCAGTGCAGCCCGGCTCGGGAACGGTGAAGGCCCGCGGGGTTACACCGAATCCCGACCGTGCGCTATGGCCCTCAGAATTTGTGCGCGTCCGTTTTATCCTGGACATGCTCAAGAACGCCACGCTTGTCCCGGCGCAGGCCGTCCAGGTTAGCCAGAGTGGGCCGTTCGTTTTCGTAGTGAAACCTGACAACACAGTCGATCTTCGACCGGTGAAACCCGGCCAACGTCAGGAAGGCGATCTCACCGTGATCGAAAGCGGCGTGAAACCCGACGAGACCGTCGTGGTGACCGGCCAGCTTGCTCTTGCACCTGGAGCCAAGGTGGCGCCCCAACCGCATGTCGCTCAGAGTCCCGGGAACTCTCAGGAGTCGGCGGCTTCAAAAAGCTCAATGTGATAATGAATGACGCTGAGCAACATGACGGCGAACGTGAAATAGAAGATAGGGACCGCCTTAGATCGAGATCGTTTGCCGAGGAATTGCCTGAGCCGACGGCAAAGTTGGTTCCAGTCGAAGGCTCAGGACTCTCCGGGCCGTTCATTCGCCGGCCGGTCATGACCATGTTGCTGACGTTGTCGGTGATCGTCGCCGGAATAGCGACTTACGGAAAGCTGTCCGTCAACGATTTGCCCGCCGTCGATTATCCGGTCATCCAAGTCACCTGTTCCTACCCCGGAGCAGACCCAACGACGATGGCTAACAACATCGCCACGCCGCTGGAGAAACAATTTCTGCAAATTCCCGGCCTCGACATCATCACTAGCAACAGCACGCAAAGCAACACGCAGTTCACGTTGCAGTTTGTTCTGAGCAAGAGCATCACCGATGCCGCGACCGACGTGCAGGCCGCGATCCAGCGCGCCACGGGAAAATTGCCAGTCGATTTGCCCAGTCCGCCTACGTTCACTAAAACGAACCCGAACGATCAGGCCGTTTACTTGTTAGCCCTGATGTCGGATACGCTCACGGACTGGGATCTGTATAAGTACGCGTCCACCGCGGTTGCGCAGCGCATCAACATTCTGCCGGGCGTTTCGCAAGTGAACATTTACGGCGTACAAGGCGCAATTCGGGTCAAGGCCGACCCTTCGGCACTGGCGGCGCGCGGCCTGACGATGGACGATCTGGCCAGCGGGATCAAATCAGGCACGGTATATTCCGGCGCGGGACAATTCGACGGCGCGCACCGCACCTTTGTGCTGCAGCCCAATGGGCAAATCGACAAGGCCGAGGGCTATCGCGACTTGATCGTAGCGCGCAGCCCAAACGGTTTGCCGGTTTACCTGCGCGACGTGGCTGAGGTCAAGCAGAGCGTGCAGGACGAGCGGCTCTCGCGCTTTTTCTGGGTGCGCGGTTTTAATCCGCCCGGCTCAGTGGTCGTGCTTGCGGTATCACGCCAGGCAGGCGCAAACGCAGTGGAAGTTGCCAACTCAGTGAAAGCGCTCTTCCCGGAGCTGCGCGCGAGCTTGCCCGGCTCGATCAAGTTCACGCCGGTGTTCGACCGGTCACAAACCATCGTCAATTCTGCCGACGAAGTGAAGTGGACGCTGATCATCGCGTTCGTGCTCGTGGTGGCAGTCATCTACGTTTTTCTCGGCCGCGCTACTGACACATTGATTCCGGCTGTGGCGCTGCCGATGTCGTTGCTGCTTACTGTGGCCGTGATGTACATCCTCAATTTCTCCATCAACAATCTCACGTTGATGGCGCTTACATTGGCCATCGGCTTCCTTGTCGATGATGCCATCGTGTTCCTGGAAAACGTGGTGCGCCGCGCCGAGCACGGTGAGTCGATCCTAAAAGCGACTTTCAACAGCGCCGGCGAAATTTCCTTCACCATCCTGTCGATGACCCTTTCGCTCGCCGCCGTTTTCATTCCGCTGGTTTTCATCCCTGGACTTCTCGGGCGCATTTTCCGCGAGTTCTCAGTCACGATCATCGTTGCCATTCTTGCTTCGGGTCTTGTGTCGCTGACGCTCACGCCGTTGATGTGCGCGCGCATTCTCGGTGAGCGCAAGGCCGGCCACAAACGCGCTTGGATGGAACGGCATACTAGCAATTTCATCCAGCGTGTCATCGCTGCCTACGGTCGCGCACTCGACTGGTTCCTCGACCGCGCATGGCTCACTATACCGATTCTCGTCGCTTGTATTCTTGGGCTGTGGTTCTTCTTCACCAATCTGCCGTTCACATTGATACCGCCGGGCGACAGCGGCTTCATTCGCGGCGTGTTCATCGCGCAGGAAGGCTCCTCACCTGCGCAGATGCGGGCGTATCAATCCGAGGTCAATAAAAGACTCCAAGCGGATCCAGCCGTCGGGCAATTTTTCACACTGGCTGGTTTCTCCTCGCGTAGCGCATTGTCGCAGGGCCTGATGTTTCTTTTTCTGAAGCCACGCGGCGAGCGCCCGCCCGTTGATCAAATCATTTTGCGATTGCAAAAATCGCTTGGCTCCATTCCTGGCATTGCTGCCGTGCTCACGCCGAGTCCGGTGCTGCAAATTAGTGTGGGTGCCACGAGTCAGACCCAGGGGCAGTACGCCTACACGATTAGCGGCATCGTCCCGGAGGAAGTCTATGCTGTGGCCGATCAACTGATGGAAAAACTGCGACAGTTTAAAGGTTTCGCCAGCGTCCGCTCCGATTACTACCACGACACGCCAAATCTTAGGATCGACATCAACCGGGATCGCGCCGCAACCTACGGCGTTTCTACTTCTGCAATCCAAAGCCTGTTGCGCAACGCCTACTCGCAAAACTACGTCTATCTCATCAAGGAACCGGACGACCAATACCAGGTCATTCTCGAAGTAAAAGACAAGGAGCGGGCGCACCCTGGCGACTTGGACGACCTATACGTCCGCAGTAACACGAGCGGCAATTTCAGCGCGAGCGGCTCGGGTGGGGGAACCATAGCCACGACCACAGGTAACATGTCAAGCCTCGTCCCGATGCGTGTCGTAACATCGACAAAGGAAGTTATCGGCCCGCAAGCTGTGAATCATTTGAATCAGTTCACCAGTGTTACGTTTAACTTCAACCTATTGCCAAACGTCGCAATCGGCGATGCCACCAAGGCCATCGAGGACGCATTCGCGCAAATCCATCCGAATTACCCAACGGTTCAGGGCACCTTCCAAGGCGAAACGCTAGTGTTCCAGCAGTTATTCCGCTCTCTGCCGATGCTGCTGCTCGCCGCGGTCTTTGTCATGTATGTGATTCTGGGAATTCTTTACGAAAGCTATGTGCATCCGTTCACAGTTTTATTCCCGGCGATTGTCCCCGCAGTAGTCGGAGGTTTGGCCACATTGTATCTCTTCCACTCAGTGCTCTCGCTTTACAGCGTGATCGGACTTTTCCTGTTGTTAGGCATCGTGAAGAAGAACGGGATCATGGTTGTCGATTTTGCGTTGCAACGAATCGACGAAGGCTGGGACCTTCGGTCGGCCATTCACGAAGCCAGTATGGAACGGTTTCGTCCTATTATGATGACAACTCTGGCCGCGCTGATGGGGGCGGTGCCGATTGCGCTCGGATTCGGACAGGACGCTGCATCGCGCCGTCCACTCGGGCTGGTGATTGTGGGCGGTCTGATTTTTTCCCAACTGATCACGCTGTTCGTCACACCAGTCATCTATCTTTGGCTCGAATGGTTCCAGGAGCATGTGCTCGATAAGGTACCTTTTCTCCGCCGCGTGCACGCACATCCCGAGGCCGAGCCCGCGAGGGAAGAGATGCGACCCGCTCCCGCGGGCGTGCACTGATTTTTGTTATTCGTACTCTTACTCGGCCTATAAGATGGTCCGAGAAAGCATGAGTAAAAGCAGGAGCAGACTTAAGAGAGATATTAGTTAACCATGCGCGCGATGGTTCTGGATAAGCCGAAGCAGGCGCTTCAGCTCCGCGACGTGGAGAAACCAAGACCGGCTAAGGGGCAATTGCTTGTGCGAATCGTGACCTGTGCGGTGTGCCGAACCGATCTACATGTGGCCGATGGCGAACTCCCGGATCCGAAGCTACCACTCATACCGGGTCATCAAATTGTCGGGTACGTCGAAGAGGTGGGCCCGGACGTTCCTTCGTCATTCGCGATCGGAGATCGCGTCGGCATTCCGTGGCTCGGTTGGACCGATGGCGAATGCGTTTATTGTCGATCGAACCGTGAAAATCTGTGCGATCGAGCGCGCTTTACCGGCTACACCATCGATGGCGGTTATGCGGAATTCAGTGTCGCCGATGCACGATTCTGCTTTCATTTACCTGACCGCTACAATGATGTTGAGGTTGCGCCGCTGCTATGCGCAGGACTGATTGGTTATCGCTCCTACCGCAAAACCGGAGATTCACGCAGGCTCGGCATATATGGCTTTGGTAATGCGGCGCACCTGATCGCGCAGATTGCCCTTTATGAAGGACGCGACCTCTTCGTGTTTACGCGACCCG
>Ga0193713_1000179_pt1 | contig 20899 bp, 18 predicted proteins | sample H3a2metaG_FD_143054 | JGI IMG/M metagenome (GOLD analysis project Ga0193713, IMG submission 143054) | Soil microbial communities from a riparian zone of the East river system, Colorado, United States - H3a2 | ecosystem: Environmental > Terrestrial > Soil > Riparian zone | place: USA: East River... | reverse complement strand
ATCCAGCCTTGCGCGCGCCCTCGAAGAGCTGCCCGAGGGCCCAGTCGAAGTAGAAGATGCTGTTCATGTAGCGGTTCTGCTGGGAGCTCGGCGGGAATTTCTGGAACCGGTCGTCGAGCCAGGCGTACGGGGGATGGGTCGACGCGGTGAAGATGAACCCGGCGAAGGGCTTCGGCGATGCCGCGAAGAGCCGGCTCGCCTCGGCGAACATGTCGTGGTCCCAGGGGATGTGGCTGTCGACGAGCCCCGGCCCCGCGCATTCCGAGACGCGCGGGATGTCCTCGGCGCCGCGGTAAATCTGGAAGCCTCCGACGGACGCGATCGTGTCGCAGCGGAACGAGTCGCGCTTCGAGCCCTGGACGAACAGGGTGCTGTACCCCTCCTTCAGTCCCGACTGGGCGTAGTACGAGAGTCGGCTCTGCTCCAGGCCCCGGCCGATGTACGGCGACCTCGGCAGCTTCGGGAATCCGCAGAGGATCGAGGACATGCCGTCCATGCTCTTCTGCCCGTTGGCGTAGAACCTCGGGAAGAGAACGCCCTCGCGGCAGAGCGCGTCGAAGCAGGGCGAGATCTCCAGCGGCTGAAGGCCCAATTCCTTCCGGATGACGTCGAGGTACCAGGCGTCCCAGCTCTCGACCATGATGACGACGACGTTGGGCTTCGGACCCGCGCGACCGGGCCGTCCCCTCAGGAGCGGGAACTCCGGGTCGGCCGCGATTTCTCCCGGCGCAAAGAGCAGCTCCTGCGTCGTGCGGACGGCCTCGGGAAGCGGATAGAAATCGACCTTCAGCGGCTTCGAGTAGTCGAGCGAATGGAAGATCGAGAACGGGCCGTTGAGCGCGAGGTAGGCCGCGGGCGCCGACGAATCGGCGAACGCGTCGATGATCTTCAGCCGCTTCCCGTGGACCGTCCCCCGCTGGGCGTAGAAGAGGACGGGGGCCGCCACCAGCACGACGGCGATGCGCCACCGGAGGTGCGCCACCGGGCCCGGCCGGTGGCGGAGGAGGCGTTTCCAGAGCCAGGCGAACCCCGTGGCGGCCGCGAGGAATCCGAGAACGGGCCAGAGGTAGTCCTTGAGGGCCGAAAACGCCACCTGGTCGACGATCTCGCGCACGTACGTCACCTCGGGCCCGACGTGGCGGTGGACGTAGCCGAAATAAATGACATCGCCCGCCAGGCCGAGGATGAAGACCATCAGCACCGCGAAGCAGAGCCAGCCCCAGGTCCCCTGCCAGAGCCGGCCGCGCGCCCAGGCGAACGGCAGGATCATGAAGAGGAGCGGCAGGCCCAGGATCATGATGACGATGGAGGCGTCGAAATGGAGCCCGCGCGCGAAGGACCACGCGACCTGCGAGACGGAAAGAGTCGAGAAATCCGGGCGATTGACGATCAGGAGGGCGACGCGGGCGAGGGTGAAAACCACGAGGTTGATGGCGAGGATCAACAGCGGTCGCGAATAGAAACCGAAGAACGTGGATGCGGTTTCCGGCTCCGCCGGGAGTGCCGGCACCGATTCAAGCGCGGCGGCCGGATCGGGCCCCGGAATCTCGGGCGGCGGGATCACATCGGGGTCGGGCCCGGGTTCCAGGGGTTCGCTCACGGTTTTCCCAGCTCCTCCAGCGCTCCCTTCACGTACTGGCGCACCATCTCCTTGCGCCACGTCATGGCGAAGTCGGTGTTGTCGAGCGGCTTCGCGGGCCGGAACGCCGCCTCCGCGGCCGCGGAGATCGATTCGCCGGTGAGAGGCTTTCCCACGATCGCCCGCTGAGCCTCCACGGCCTCGAGGGGATGCGAACCCACCGCGCCCAGGATAATCTTCGCGTCCTTCACGACCGGGCCGTCGAACCAGAGGCACGCGCCGACGGAAAGGACGGGGAAATCAAAGGACCCCCGCCGCCGGAGTTTCCAGTACGTCGCCCGGTACCCGTTCACCGCGGGCAAGTGGATCTCCGCGAGCAGCTCGTCGGGCCGCTTCCTCAAGTAGTTGATCCCGTCGTCCACGTACAGGTCGGCGACCGGGATCACCCGCTCCCCGGCGGACGAGACCAGCTTCGCCTTCGCGCCGATCGCCACGAGAAGCGGCACCGAGTCGCTCGACTGGACGGCCCAGCAACGGGAGCTCGACGGCGCCACCCAGCAGACGGTGCCGTCCTTCTTCATGCAGAAGTTGACGCCCTTGCGCCACTCGTAATTCTGGTTGTAGTAGTTGCACCGCGTGTCGAGGAGGACGTTCCCGCCGATCGTCCCCATGTTCCGCAGCGGCGGCGTCGAGATGAGCGCCACGGCGCGGGCGAGCGCGGGATGGGCGGCCCGGATCTTGCGGTCGCGCTCGACGTCGGTCAGCGTCATCCCGGCGCCGAGGACGATCCCGGACTCCGGCGTCCCCCGCTTCCTCCGAAGCTCGCGGATCCGCGACAAGCCGATCACGACCGGCGGCGTGAATTGACGCCGCTTCATGCCGGGGTAGAGATCGGTCCCTCCCGCGACGAACATCGCCGTCGGGCCCGCGTCCGCGATCATCCTGACCGCTTCCTTGACAGATTTTGGCTGCAGGTAGCGGAATCGAGGCAAGCGCATCATTGGGTCACCTTGGACGCATCAAGCATCCGGCATCAGGTATCAGGGGTTTCTCAAACGCGCCACTCTCGAGCCCTTGATGCCTGATGCGTGCTGCTTGATGCGATTTCATTTCCCCGCCTTCGCCGGCTCCCCCGAGATCGCCTTCCCCGTCCCGCCCTCGGCCGGTGTCGGCACGCGGATCGGCTCGGGATAGGCGACCGCCGGCACGCGGGTCGGGCCGAATCGGGGATCGAGTCCCTTCGCTTTCGCTCGGAGCGCCTTGAAGACTTTCTCCGGGGTGACGGGCACTTCGTCGATCCGGACCCCGACCGCGTCGAACACGGCGTTGGCCACCGCAGGCGGCACCGGAAGGAGCGGACCCTGCCCCACCTCCTTGGCGCCGAAGGGACCGTTCGGATCGGGATCCTCGATGAGGTAGGTCTCGACGTCGCACATCTCGAGCGTCGTCGGGCTCTTGTATTCGAGAAGCGACGGGAACTTGTGGACGACGTTTCGATTCCCGCGGTACGCCATCTCCTCCATGAGCGCCTCGCCGAGCCCCATGTAGACGCTCCCCTCGACCTGCCCCATCACGAGCGTCGGATTGATCGACCGACCCACGTCGTGGGCGATCCAGATCTTGGGGACGCGGAGGATGCCGGTGGCGGCGTCGACCTCCACCTCGGCGACGGCGGCGGAGTAGCTGTAGGCGGGCGAAGGCCCGACGCCCGCGCCGCGATACTTCCCCGCCGACGCGGGCGGCGTGTACGAGCCCACGGTTCCGATCGTTCCGAATTTCGACTCGGCGAGCACGACCGCCTCCGCGAAGGAGACGCCCTTCGCGGAGTCCTCGACGTCGAAGACGCGCCGGTCGGCGAATCCGAGTCGCGCCGCCGGCACCCCGAGCTTCTCGGCCACGGCCTTTGCGAGCATCTCCTTGGCGCGCTCCGCCGCCTGGATCGCCGCGTGGCCCATCATGAGCGTGACGCGGCTCGAATAGCTCCCGAGATCCACGGGCGTGAGGTCCGTGTCCGCGACGCAGATCCGGATGTCGTACGTGTCGATGCCCAGCACCTCGGCGACGACCATCGGAAGGACCGTGTCGCTGCCCTGGCCGATTTCGGTCTCGCCGCAGAAGACGGCGACTCCGCCCTGCCGGTCGAGCTTGAGCTGCACGCCGGTGTGCGGCATGTTGTTCCAGTAGATCGGAAGGCCCGCGCCGCAGATGTAGGAACTGCAGGCGAGCCCGAGTCCTCGCCCCGGCCCCAGCTTGCCGCGCCGCTTCTTCCACCCGGAGCCCTCGACGACCCGGCGGATGCACTCGCCGAGCCCCATGCTTCCCACCCTCAGGTAGTTCGCCGTGAGCGAGTTCGCAGGCTGAAGGGTCTTCAGGCGCAGGTCGGCGGGATCGATCCCGAGGTCGGTGGCGATCTTGTCCACCTGGACCTCGAGCGCGAATCTCGGCTGGGGCGTGCCGTGTCCGCGCTTGGGCCCGCACGGCGCCTTGTTCGTGAAACACCGGACGCCGTCGAACTTGTAGCGCGGCACCTTGTACGTCACGGTCTGGAGCGCCCCGGTGTAGTACGTGCTCGCGACGCCGTAGCTGCCGTACGCCCCGCCGTCGAGGAAGGACTGGAAGTGCATCGCGGTGATCGCGCCGTCGTTCTTGAATCCCGTCTTGATCCGCATGAGAACCGGATGGCGGCCGCGGTGGCAGTAGAAGACCTCCTCGCGCGTCAGGCAGATTTTCACCGGCCGGCCCGTGATCATCGCGAGCTTGCAGACGACGATCTCGTGGCTGAAAGGATCGCTCTTGCCGCCGAAGCCGCCGCCGTTCGGGGTCGCGATGACGCGGATGTGGCTGGCGGGGAGCGGCGCCAGCACCTTGGCGAGGGCGCGATGGACATAGTGCGGGGTCTGGGTCGAGCTCCAGATCGTGAGCTTCCCGTCGGGATCGAAATGGGCCAGCGCCGCGTGCTGCTCCATCGCGAGATGGGTGTTCCCCTCGTAGAAGAAGAGGTCGTCGCGCACGCGGTCGGCCTCCGCGAAACCCGCCTCGACGTCGCCGAATTCCAGCGAGACCTTCTTGTGGACGTTCCCCTCGTCGCCGTAGTCGTGGATCCGTGGATCGGAAATCTTCAGCGCGGCATCGATCGAGTCGATATCCGCCAGGGGCTCGTACTCGACCTTGATGAGATCAAGCGCCTCGAACGCGGCGTCCTCGTCGAGCACGCGCTCTGCCTCGACCGGATCGCCCACGAAGCGCACCTTGTCGAGGCAGAGCGCGTGCTCGTCCTGCGACACGGGCAGGATCCCGAAAGGGATGGGAAGGTCCTGGCCGGTGATGACGGCGAGGATCCCCGCCTTCTTCAGCGCGGCCGAGATGTCGATCGACTTGATCCTCCCGTGCGGGATGGGCGACCGGAGGATCTTGCAGGTGAGCATCCGCGGAAGGACGAGGTCGTCCGCGAACTTGGTCAGGCCCGTGACCTTGGAGCGGCCGTCGACCCGGCGGACCGGAGTTCCGATGACCTTGAGCGGGGACCTTCGTTCGATCACGGAGTCCCCTTATTGGGCCGGGCCTTCTCAAAAAACGTCCCGGCCACGAACCCCAGGCAGGCCGACGAGAACAGGCTCACCGCGGCCATGTAGCCGTGATCCTTCCCCATCACCACGGTGTTCGCGAGGATGGCCACGAAGAGCAACAGCGCGATGAGCTTCATGAGGTTCCTCCGATCTGATCAGGGCATTCCGTAAATAGACTCCCGGCTGGGTTGCGCCTTCTCGCCGCGCATACGCGCCGCCGCGAGCTCGACCGCCTCATAAATCTTGATATAGCCCGTGCAGCGGCAGAGATTTCCGGCGAGGGCCTCCTTGATCTGGTCGCGGGTCGGCTTCTTCTTCTCGTCGAGCAGCGCCTTGGCCGTCACGAGGAATCCAGGCGTGCAGTAGCCGCACTGCGCCGCGCCGAAATCGGCGAACGCCTCCTGCAGCGGGTGGAGCTTCGAGCCGTCGGCCATGCCCTCGACGGTCGTGATCTCCTTTCCCTCCAGGTCGAGCGTCAGCGCCAGGCACGAGAGCACCGGTTTCCCGTCGACGAGGACGGCGCAGGTGCCGCACTCGCCCAGTTCGCACCCATGCTTCGTGCCGGTCAGCCCGAGATCCTCGCGGAGCACCTCGAGGAGCGTCTTGTGCGGCGCGAAAGCAACCTCTGTCTCCTCGCCGTTGAGGCGGAGCTTGAGGTGAACCTTGAATTTTTCCCCGTCTCTTACCTTCTTCTTCATCGCGCCTTCAGGCCCCTGACGAGATAATCGGCGAATTCCCCCGCGATATCATTGGCGGCGCGCGCGCCATCCGGTCGGTACCACTTGATCGTCCAGTTGATCGCCCCCAGCATGGCCAGCGTCACGAGTTTCGGGTCGCACTTCCGGAACACCCTCGCCCGGACGCCGCGCGACACGATTCCCCGCATCAGGCGCTCGTACCGGTCGCGCTTCCGAACCACCTTCCGGAGGAGCCTGGGGGGCAGCGACGAGAACTCCGCGTGGGCGGCGCTCCCCTTCAGCTCGTCGAGCATGCACGTCATCTGCGAAAGGATGAGCCTCCGCAGCTGGGCATCGGGGCGCCCCTTGAGCCGCCGGATGAGCGCCCCCTCCTCGAGCATCCGGTCGAGCGAGTAGTCCTGGCAGAAGTACAGGATCTCCTGCTTGCTTCGAAAGTTGTGATACAGCACCCCCGTGGTGACCCCGAGGGCCTTGGCGATGTCGCGCATGCCGGCGCGCTCGAACCCCCGCTCCCGGAACGCCCCGGCCGCGGACCGCAGGATCTCGAGCCGCTTCGAGGTCCGCCGGCCGGAATCATAACGACCGTTATGATTTATAACCATCGTTATGATCTTACGCCCGGCGGCCGCCGGGTGTCAACGTTTCAAGGTCGCCCGCAGGATCCGGTCGCCCACCTCGATGGAGTCGATCACGTCGAGGCCGCGGACGACCCGGCCGAAAACCGTGTAGAGGCCATCAAGGTGGGGCGTGGGAAGGTGCGTGATGAAGATCTGGCAGCCGCCCGTGTCGAATCCGGACGAGCGCGGCATCCCCACCGTCCCCCGTCCGTAAGGAACGTCGTTGACCTCGGCCCGCACGCTCCACCCCGCGTCGCCCCACCCGTTCCCGAGCGGGTCGCCCCCCTGGATCACGAAATTGGGCACGACGCGGTGCCACTTGGAACCGTCATAGAACCCGCGTTCGACGAGGCCCACAAAATTGGCAACGTGGATCGGCGCCTCGCGGGCGAAGCATTCGATTTCGATCGTGCCCTTCGTCGTCTCCAGGATCACCGTCGGGTTCGACGTCATCCGGTAGCTGAAGTACGGGGTCCGCGTGGAGGGGGCCGCCGCCACCGCGGGCAGGTTTTCGACCTTCCGCGACCGGAGCACGGCGACCGCCCGCTTCCGCACGCTGGGCGCGGGATCGGTCCGCGCCACCTCGAGCAGGAAAGGGGTGGTGGACTCGGGCGGGCGGGCGGCGAGGGCGTCGACGATCGATTCCCTCATTTCGACCCATTCCCGGTCGAGGGAATTCCGATAGCACTCGATCGCCGCGGCAACCATCGCCGGATCCGTGCGGCTTCCCAGGGATTCGATCGCGGTGCCCCGTTCGGCCACGCCCTTCGCCTTCAGGCCTTCAACGATCGAAGCGAACGACTTTTCATCCTGGAAATTGGAGAGCGGGACGAGCGCCGCGGCGCGCACATCCTCGTCGCCGCTCCCCCGGGTTTTCAGGATCAGCTCGAGCGCGGGATCCGTCTTGAGATTGCCCAGGGCCTTGAACGCCGCAATCCGGAGAAGCGGATCTCCTCCCTCCACGGCGGCCTCCAGGTCGGGCATCGCGCGATCCCCGCGGGCACGGACCCGGGCGAGCAGCGCGGCGGCCCGGACCGTGGGAGACGAGTCCTTGGCGAGGGCCTCCAATTCCGGACTCTCTCCGACCAGGCCATCGGCGAAGGCCTCCCGCACGTGGTGCGACGGGTCCGTGACCAGCGATTTCTCGAGGAGATCGGGCCGCTCGAGGGCATTGAGCGCGCGAACCGCCGCCGCGCGCACGTGGGAGACCGGATCCTTCTGGGCCTCGGCCGCCGCCGCCGCGAAAGGCGCGAGCTTCGTGCTCACCAGGAGGGACAGGGCGAAGAATCGGGTCCACGGGTGCGAGTCCCTCGTGATGTTCTTCGCGAACAACGCGGGGACCGGCCGGGGATCGCCGAACCGGGCCAGCGCCCAGACCGCGCGCCAGCGGACCCCGGGGTCGGCGTCGGAGGCGGCCTCCACCAGCGCCGTCAGGAGGACCTCGGGAACCTCGGGCTTGACGTCGGGCTGGCGCAGCCGGATGACGTGGCGCCAGCGGAAGCAGGCCATCGCCGCCATGCATCGGACCATCGAGGACTTGTCCTTCAGGACCGGCGCCACGACCGCAGGCGCCATTTCCAGGGCCAGCTTCCCCACCGCCTCCACCGCGACCGCCCGAATTTGTTCATCCGGATCCTCGAGCGCGGGCCGGATGGCCGCCAGGAGCCCGGCCTCGCGGCCCGCCGCGCCGTCGACGTCGAATCCGTATTGTCCCATCGCGAAAATCGCGGTCCGGCGCACGAAAGGATCTCCATCTTTCGAGAGAGAGAGAAGCGGATCGATCCCCTCCGGGGCCAGGATCCGCCCGAGCGCGAGCGCGGCGCGCGCCCGGATGGCCGGATCGGGAGAGGCCGCGGCCCGGCCGAAGATCGGCGCCCCCCCCGTTCTCCCGTCCTCCGCCAGCATGATTTCCTCGATGACGGGATTCGGAAGGACGTGCTGAATCTTGGGCGTTCCCGTACCGCAGGAGGCGACGAAAAGGAAAATCGCGAGCAAGACGGGCCGCAACATTCCGTGGTTTATAGGGCTCCACTCTCCGGGTGTCAATTCAGGAAGAAGATTTGACGCGGTATGGACCCGTTCCCATCATGGGTGGCCATGCGGACGGTCGTCACCGGCGGCGCGGGCTTCCTCGGGTCGCATCTCTGCGAGCTCTTCCTCGCGGAGGGCCACGAGGTCGTCGCCGTCGACAATTTCCTGACCGGGCGCCGCGAGAACATCGCGGGATTCGCCTCGAATCCCCGGTTCCGGCTCCTCGAACACAACATCTCGACGCCGGTGACGATCGACGGCCCCGTCGACAACGTCCTCCACTTCGCGTCGCCCGCGAGCCCGGTCGACTACCTCAACCTCAAGATCCAGACGATGAAGGTCGGATCGCTGGGGACGCTCAACGCGCTCGGCCTCGCGAAGGCGAAGGGCGCGCGGTTCCTGCTCGCCTCGACGAGCGAGGTGTACGGCGATCCCCTCGTCCACCCGCAGACCGAGGACTACTGGGGGAACGTGAACCCGATCGGTCCGCGCGGCGTGTACGACGAGGCGAAGCGCTTCGCCGAAGCGCTCACGATGGCGTACCACCGGACGCACGGGCTGAAGACCCGCATCGTGCGGATCTTCAACACGTACGGGCCGCGCATGCGCCCCAACGACGGCCGCGCCGTCTGCACCTTCATCGCTCAGGCCCTGAAGGGCGAGGACCTGACCGTCGCGGGGGACGGGTCGCAGACGAGGAGCTTCTGCTACGTGACCGACCTCGTGGACGGGATCCGGAAGCTCCTGGGGTCGGAGGAGGCCCTCCCGGTGAATGTCGGCAACCCGAACGAGATCACCGTGCTGCAGCTCGCGAAGGAGATCCTCGAGCTCACGGGTTCGAAGAGCCGGATCGTTTTCGTACCGCGCCCGCAGGATGATCCCGGGCGGCGTCGACCCGATATCACGAAAGCGCGGAAACTTCTCGGGTGGGAGCCGAAGGTGGACCGACGCGAGGGGTTGAAGAAGGCGATCGAGTATTTCAGGACGCTAGGGCGGAATTAAGAATTAGGAATTAGGAATCAGGAATCAGGAATCCGACCGGACGCGGCCGGCTATTCGAGTTTCGCGAATTCCTTGAGGACTTCGTCCTTGCGCGGATCCACGTCGGTCCCGCTGCGGACGCGCGAAATGACGGAGAGCTTGAGGTTTGATCTCGGCACTACGGCAATGAGATAGAGCGGGTGGGTCGAGAAGTCGCAGCAATCTCCGTCCTCGACTTCCAGCCCGAAGACGATCTCGTCCTTCGTCTTCTTCACGGCGTGAACCGCGATCTGGTCGTACGTGACCCGGCCGAGGAAGACCGCGACCACCATGTGCTTCTCGAAGTTGACCTCGGGGGCGCGTTCGCGCTTCCCCGCGTGGCGCTGCCAGAGCGTGGTCCATGCGTCGGCATCGGTGATCCGGTGGTATTCCGCCTTGTCGATGAGCGAGTTCTCGCCGGTCCAAGTGCGGTGGACCGTCAGGACTTCAGTCGCGGCAACGGGATCCTGCGCCAGCGCGGCCAACACCATCAGGGCCAATCTCACGAACGGTCCTCCTTGGCTGCCGTCATAATATACATCGGCCGGCCCGCAAGAGAAACGCCGGCACATCTTCTTTGAACGCCCGGGAGGTCATGGTGCGCGCATCATTCCTTCTCGCCCTCCTGGCGCTCTCATCGGGCCAGGAACCCGCGGCCGATCGCAAGGACCTGCACGGCGATCCCCTGCCCCCGGGCGCGTTGGCGCGAATGGGGACCGCCCGATTCCGCCACGACAGCCTCACGATGTCACTCGCGTATTCCAAAGATGGAACGCGCCTGCTGTCCGGTGGATACGACCACACCCTGCGCATCTGGGACGTCGCGACAGGGCGCCAGATCGCCCTGTTCACCGGCCACAAGGACACCGTCACATCGGCCGTCTTTTCACCTTCGGAGGAACAGATCATCTCCAGGAGCCGCGACGGCACGGTTCGCCTGTGGACCATCAAGGACGGTTCCCATCGAATTCTGGCGTCGGACGAACCGGGCGTGATCAGCTGCGCGGCGCTCTCCGCAGATGGGAGCCTGGCGGCCTGCGGGAGGGGCGAAGGCCGAGTCCAAGTCCTCGAGGTTTCCACAGGTGCAGCTCGGAAAGAGTTCAAGGCGCACGAGGAGAGGACTTCGGCGCTGCTCTTCAGCGGAGACGGTAAAACGCTCATCACCGCCGGGAGCGACGGCATGATCGCGGGGTGGTATCCCTCCAGCGGCGAGGAGCAGTGGAGGAACCGCGCTCACTCCGGTTCGATAACCTTCCTCGCGCGGTCGCCAAACGGGCGGACGATCGCATCCGCGAGCGAAGACAAGTCCGTGACGGTATTCGAAGCGGCCACGGGGAATATCGAATTCAAGCTGGAAAGTCTCGCGCAACCGGTCTCGTGCCTGGCGTATTCCTCCGACGGGCTGGTGCTGGCCGGGGTGAATTGGGGAGGGACAGTGACCTTATGGGACCTGGCACTGAGAAAAGAGCGCTGGAAGACCGAAGCGCATGCGGGCTATACGATCGCCTTCCACCCCGGGTCCAAGACTATCGCCACGGGCGGAAGCATCATGCAATTCATCGACGTCGAGTCCGGGAAGCGCCTCCCACCGCTCGAAGGTCATGAAGAGTGGATCGAATTCCTCCAATATGCGCCGGACGGGAAGCGGCTCTTGTCGTCATCGCGCGACGGCTCGGTCCGCATCTGGGAAGCGGCGACGGGAAAGCCCCTTCATCGTTTCGACGCCAAGGTCGCCTGGGGACAGTCCGCGGCCTTGTCGCCGGATGGCAATGTGGCCGTCTCCTGCGGGCGGGACGACAAGATCAGGCTCTGGGACACCCGTACGGGCTTGATGACCCGCGAATTCCCCTTGGCGATGAACCAACGATGCAGCGGTATCGCCTTCTCGCCGGATGGAGAGCGTCTTCTGTTCTCCGGAACCGACCTGCTTTCGATCGATCCCGTCGCCGGGAAAGCCGTCAAGCAGGCCCGGGAGATGACCGACCGCGGGACGGTCAATACCGCCTTCGGACTCGCCCTCACTTCCGACGGCCGGACGATGGCCACGGGCCACTACGACAAGACCCTGCGGATCTGGAACGGAGAGACGTTCACCGCAACCCGGACGATCCTCGGCCACTTGGGTGGACAAGGGATATGCGGATTCAGCCTGGCGTTCACTCCCGATGGGCGCCTCCTGGCCGCCGCCGACGGAGACGAAAGAGTGATCCGGCTTTGGGAAGCCGCCAGCGGAAAACAGCTCATGAGCTTTGAAGGGCATGAGAATCCTTGTCCTTCCATTGCCCTCTCCCCGGACGGGATGTGGCTCGCCTCGGGAAGTCTCGACGGAACCGCCAGGATCTGGGAGCTGTCGACGGGCAAGGAACTGCTCCGCCTCCTCGATGACAAGATCTGGAAGTGGGTGGGATCGGTCGCGTTCTCTCCGGACGGCCTCCAGCTGGCCACGGGTCTGAACGGCACGATCCTGACCTGGAGCCTGAGGCCGACGGGTCCGAAATCGAAAGGCACGCCGGATGAACTTTGGAAGGACCTCGCATCGCCGGAGGCCGAACGGGCCTTTCGCGCCATGTGGGCCCTGGTCGATGGCGGGGAATCCGCGGCGAAATTGCTGGCCGAAAAGATGATGGTCAAAGCGCCGGAGGATGATCGCATTCGCAAGCTCATTCGGGCCCTGGAAGCGGAGGATATCAGTGACCGCGAGCGCGCCTCCAAAGACTTGGTGGAGGCCGCCCTGCAATCCGAGGGGGTGATCCTGGAGACCTTGAAGGGGCAGGTTCCCCCCGAAGTGCGCGCCCGACTGACGCAAGTCCTCGCGGCAATCGACGCTCCGCTGCCGGAATCCTCGGAGCTCCTGCAGCGCCTCAGGGCTCTTCAAGCCCTGGAGCGTCTTGGAGCGGTTCAGGTTATTGAATCCCTCAAGGAGAACGGCCCCTTCCAGCGCCTTCGCCGCAAAGCAGACTCGGCCCTGAAGCGGCTCCGGGCCAAGTAGTATTCGTCTCCGTCGTTTCGCCTCCACCTTCCCCTCTGCCTCGGAGCTTGAGTCTTCAGAAACTGGATTCTGGGATCTGGGAGCTGGAAGCTTGGCCACCGCCCCCCAAAGTCCGCGGTTCTTGGCATCCCGGGGCGCCCTGCTATAATCCGGCCTTGCCCCCTATGAGATTCCTCCCGGCGCTCCCCGCCTTCCTACTGGCCGCGGCTTGCGGCGCGCCCGGCCCGCGCGAAACGCCCGCCGCCCCGCCTCCTTCCAATCCCGGGATAACGGACCCGACGCCCTCGCCGATCCCGCAGGACGATCCCGTGGTGGCCTTCATCGACGAGCAGCCCGTGCGCTGGCGCGCCGTCGTCGATCGCGCCATGACCGCGCGCGGCAAGGAGCTGATCGACCAGTACATTCTCTGGAAGCTGCGGCGCGAGCGGATCCAGGAGCTCGGGATCCGCAACACGCCCGAGGAGCTGCGGAAGCGTGCGAAGATCGGCCTCGACGCTAAGCGCGCCCAGGTCGGCGACGAGGCGCTGAAGAAGTGGCTCGACGCTCAGAAGCTGACCGAGGCGGAAGCCCTCGACCGGCTGGCCCAGAATCCCGAGTTCGACGAGGTCGTCAAGAACGAAAAGGCCGTGACCTACACCTTGCTCACCGAGGCGTCGATCGAAATCGACACCGTCGCCTTCACCGACCCGCAGGAGGCGGCCACCTTCGCGACGCTCGTGGGACGCACCTCCTTCAGCGAGGCGGCCGAGAGGCTCGCGATGACCCCGAACCTGCAGGGCAAGGCGGCCCATTGGCCGAGGCACCGGTTCCCCCAGGGACTCGCCCCGGATGCGGTCGCGGCCGCCCCGGAGCTGGAACGAAAGCTCTTCGCGATGAAGAAGGGCCAGTCCACCGGGGTTGAAAAGGCCTCGGGGGGGATTCTCGTCGTCATCACTGTCGTGGACACGCACCCCGCCGACCCCGCCCCGTACGCGAAAATCGCGGATCGGGTCATGGCGGAGGTCCTCCGGCAACCCCCCAGCGCAGAACAGATCCAGCTGTGGATCGAACGGCTCCCCAAGTCGAAAAGGATCCGGTATGAAGATCGGTATACCCCGGGAAATAAAGGCCGATGAGTACCGGGTGGCCATCGTCCCGGCGGGCGTGGACGCGCTCGTGCGGGCGGGCCACCAGGTGGTCGTCGAGAAGGGCGCCGGAGACGGGTCGGCCATAGGCGACTTGGCCTACCAGGCCGCCGGGGCGCGGATCGCCGGCTCGCGCGAGGAGGTCTTCAGCGCCGCCGAGATGATCCTGAAGGTGAAGGAACCGCTCGAGGAGGAGTTCCCGCTCATCACCGGCCGCCACATCCTCTTCACCTATTTCCACTTCGCCTCCTCCCGGGCGCTCACCGACGCGATGGTGAAATCGGGCGCGGTCTGCATCGCGTACGAGACCGTCGAGCTCGAGGACCGCTCGCTCCCCCTGCTCATCCCCATGAGCGAGGTCGCGGGCCGGATGGCGATCCAGGAAGGGGCGAAGTTCCTCGAGAAGCCGATGGAGGGGCGCGGCATCCTCCTCGCGGGCGTTCCCGGAGTGGCCCCCGCGTCGGTCGTGATCATCGGGGGCGGCATCGTCGGGGCCAACGCGGCGCGGATCGCGGCCGGCCTCGGCGCGCAGGTCTGCATCCTCGACATCAACCTGAGCCGCCTGCGCTACCTCTCCGAGATCATGCCGCCGAACGTGATCACGCTCATGTCGAACCCCTTCAACATCACGGAGTGCCTGAAGGGGGCCGATCTCGTGGTGGGCGCCGTGCTCATCCCCGGGGCGAAGGCGCCCAAGCTGATCCGTCGCGCCGACCTGAAGCTCATGAAACACCGGGCCGTGCTCGTCGACGTCGCGATCGACCAGGGCGGGTGCTCGGAGACGTCGCGCCCGACCACCCACTCGAAGCCGATCTACATCGAGGAGGACATCGTCCATTACTGCGTGGCGAACATCCCGGGCGCCGTGGGGACGACCTCGACCTACGCGCTGACGAACGTAACGCTGCCGTACGCGCTCGAGATCGCCAGCAAGGGATGGGCGCGCGCGGCGCGGGAGAACGCCGCGATTCGAAAGGGATTGAACGTCGTCGGGGGGAAGGTCTGCTACCGGGGGGTCTCGGACGCCGTGGGGCTGCCCCACGCGCCGGTGGAGCAGGTCCTCAACTGACCCCCAAGTTGCAAAAAAATCGGTCCAAAAATGCACTTTTTCCTTGATTTTGACGCCAACCCATGGAATATATGAAACCTCAGGGGTTCCAGGGCGTCTCATAGTGTAGGGATGATCAAAACCGTCCAGAAGACCGTCGGCATGCCGGCTCACCCCCGGCATCTGAATGAGGTCCGGCACCTCATCGAGGAGACGCTCCGCGAGGCGGGCGTCCCCAAGCGCACCGCCGACCTCCTCGTACTGGCCGTCGACGAGGCCATGTCCTCCATCGTCCATTACGCCAAGTTCAAGGGCCAGGAGACGGAGATCACCCTCAGCGTCGACGTGGACGACGTGCGTTTCAAGGCGCGCATCGTCGACGCCACCAACGTCTTCGACCTCGACCGCGCGATCGCCGACGCCGTCAGGCCCGAGGCCATCGAGCGCGAGCGCGCCTACGGCCTCGGCGTCTTCCTCATGCGCCAGATCTTCGACGAGATCCTGTACACCTACCGCAAGGGGTTCGAGAACGAACTCGTCCTGATCCGGTTCCTCGAGTAAGCATTCAGCTTTCGGCATTCAGCGCTCAGCCGGACCCCTCCCCCCACTTATAATCCCCGCACCTTGGATATTCTTCTCTCCGCGCTCGGCGTCCTCGCCGTCGCCGTCGCGGCCTCGTACCTGGTCGCCCGCGGAGCCCTGCGGCGCCAATCGGACCGGGGACGGCGCGAAGCGCAGCGCACGCGCGAGGAGGAGCACGCCGCCCTCATGGGGACCATCGCGAGCGGCCTCGCCCACGAGATCCGCAACCCCCTCGGGACCCTCTCGCTGAACCTCCAGCTCCTCCAGGAGGACTGGGCCGACCCGATCACCGACCGCGAGAAGAAGAGCGCCCGGAAAATCGGCGTGCTCCTGAAGGAGGTGCGCCACCTCGAGACCATCCTCAACAACTTCCTCAAGTTCGCCGCCGGAAGGCAGCTCCGGCTGGAGCGCGTCGACCTCAACAAAGTCCTCGACGAGCTTCTCGAGTTCGCCGCCCCCCAGGCGGCCCGCGCGAAGATCCGTGTCATCCGCCGGCGCGCCGCCGAGGCACCCCCCGTCCAGGCCGACGCCGAGCTCGTCCGCCAGTGCCTCTGGAACCTCATCCTGAACGCGATCCAGGCGATGCCCGAAGGAGGCGAGCTCGAGGTGGCCGCCGAGCCGGGGCCCGGCGTCGCCCGGGTGCGGATCCGGGACACCGGCGTCGGGATCGCTCCCGAGAACCTCGACAAGATCTTCAACCTGTACTACTCGACGAAACCGGCCGGGACCGGACTCGGCCTCCCCATGGCGAAGAAGATCGCCGAGGAGCACGGCGGTTCCATCCTGATCGAGAGCGCCCCCGGCCGGGGGTCGACCTTCACCCTCGAACTGCCCACCCTTGACGCGCGCCCCGCCCCTCACGACGATAAGGCCCCGTGAGTCACCCCGAGAAGGTCAAGGTCCTCGTCGTCGACGACGACGCCGCCCACGCCGAGGCGACCGCGGAATCCCTCGAGCGCGCCGGCTTCTCGATGAGCACGGTCACGAGCGGCAACGAGGGGGTGCGCGCGATCGAGGCGGAACCCTTCGACATCGTCGTGACCGATCTCGTCATGCGCGACCTGAGCGGGCTCGACCTCCTCCGCAAGGCGAAGGCGCGGTGGCCCGACATCGAGGTCATCGTCATGACCGGCTATCCCTCCTACGAGACGGCCGTGGAGGCTCTCGACGGGGGGGCCTACGACTACCTCGACAAGCCGGTGAACCTGCAGATTCTCCGCGCCAAGCTGAAGAAGGCGGTCGAGAAGCAGAAGCTCGTGCGGGACAACCTCGAGCTGCGCCGCCAGATCGACAAGCGTTTCGGGTTCCAGGGGATCGTCGGGAACACCCAGCGGATGCGCAAGGTGTTCGACGTGCTCCAGCAGGTGAGCCCGTCGAACGCCACGGTCCTCATCCTCGGCGAGAGCGGGACGGGCAAGGAGCTCGTGGCCCGCGCGATCCACCAGAACAGCCCGCGCCGCGGGAATCACTTCGTGCCCCTGAACTGCGCCGCGCTCTCCGAGAGCATCCTGGAGAGCGAGCTCTTCGGTCACGTGAAGGGCGCGTTCACCGGGGCCACGTACGACCGCAAGGGGCGGTTCGAGTACGCCCACCAGGGGACGCTCTTCCTCGACGAGATCGGCGACATGCCCCTCCCGATCCAGGTGAAGCTCCTGCGGGTGATCGAGTACGGCGAGATCTTCCGGGTGGGGTCGAACGAGCCGATCAAGGTCGACGTGCGCCTCGTCTGCGCCACGAACCAGAGCCTCGAGGGCCTCATCCGCGACGGAAGATTCCGCGAGGACCTCTATTTCCGCCTCAAGGTCGTCACCGTCGAGCTCCCCCCGCTGCGGGAGCGGCTCGACGATCTGCCGCTCCTCGTGGACACCTTCATCAAGGAGTTGTCGGCAACGCACAAGAAGCCCATTTCGCGGATCACCCCCGAGGCGATGCAGCTCTTCTACAAATACCCCTGGCCCGGCAACGTGCGCGAGCTCCGGAACGCGATCGAGAGCATGATCGTGCTGACGAAGGACGATGTTCTCGACGGCGATGACGTACCTAATTACATCACGACGCCCCGGGCGACCGGCGACTCGAGACCCGGCGAGGCCGGGGAGACCGGGGTGCACCTCGAGACCGCGGAGAAGGAGCTGATCCGGCAGGCGCTCGCCATCAGCCAGGGGAACCGGGAGAAGGCGGCCCAGCTCCTCGGGATCGGGGAGCGGACGCTCTACCGCAAGATCAAGCGATTTGAATTGGGATGATAACGTAGCCCTCAGCCATGAGCCGTGAGCCTTGAGCCCCGTGTTTCGGGTTCAGTGCTGCAGACCTTTGTCTCAAGGCTCAAAGCTCAAGGCTTGAAAATGGCCCGCTTCACGATCTCCCATCACACCGGCGCTTCCGAGGGGAAGGACCATTACGATCTCTTCCTCGAGCGGGCCGGCAAGCTGAAGAGCTGGCGCCTTCCGGACACCGATCTGACGGAAAGGGTGGCGGCCTTGATGACTCCAGACCACGACCTGAAATACCTCACCTACGAGGGCAAGCTCAGCGGCTCGAAGGGGAGCGTCGCGATCGTCGACTCGGGGACCTACATCGAGGACACCTGGGGGACGGCGGGTATCCAGGTGGCGCTGAGCGGGCGCAAGTCGCGCCGCCGGGTCTGGCTGGCCAAGACGCCCGGCGCCAAGGATTCCGCCGAGTGGACCGTGGAGGATGTGACGCTGCCGGCGCGGCGGATCACGACGACGCTCCTGCGCCAGCCCGCCCCGGAGCCGCCGCCCACGGCCGAACTCGAGCCGCTCGCCCAGGCGCTCGTCGAGGAGGAGCGCGCGCTGGTTTCGCTCGCCGAGCATTTTCTGAAGGCGGACGCCGTGGACTGGTCGCGGGTCAGGACCGACAATGACCTCCGGGGAAAAATCCGGGGCGCGCTCGCTCGGTGGCGCCACCCGTGGCTCGTGGCGGCGGAGCGCCGGGTCCAGTTCGTGGACGACCTCGCGAAAGTCGTCACCCCCTCGCGCGCCGCCGATCCGGCACCCGCCAAGCCGGCCTGATCTCCAGGCCTGCTATACTCAAATCGGTATGAAGTGGCTGATCGCGGGCTGCACACTGATCGCCATTCTGCTGGCGGCCAGCACCGTCCTTACGCTCGGCAAGAGTTCTGACTACTCCTGCGTCGACTGCGGGATGCACAGAGAGGACATCGTCCTCCTCGGCGTCAGAAAGTCGCGGCTTGAGCGCAGGGTCCGGACCGATTGGTACGACCGGCGCATTGGACTCCACCACGAGCACCGGTGGATCAAGACCAGCTGCACGACCGGCCTGAACCTTTGGCACAGCCCGACGTACTACGCGTACTCGGAGTCCGAACCGCTGGCTTTCGACTACTTCTACCTGGCGAGCATCCTCAACCGCCTCGAACAATTGAACCTGGACCTCGAGTTCCATCGCGACATATCCCATCCCGACCCGCGCCACCGATTGGCGGCCGCGCAAGCCTGGCTGGCATTCAGTCCTTGTTGCCATGACGAGACCTTGCGTTCCTGGTGGGGCAAGGCGAGAACCTACCTGGCGGATCGATCCCTTTGGGAGCAGACCTTCGAGGCGTGGGCCTATCCACCCCCTCGAATGACAAGCTGGGGCGGGGATTATTGAATCAGCCCCGTCGGTGGGACCACCCGAACACTCAGCGCTGAATAATCGCGAGCATCCGATCCACGGTATCGAACGGGGATTCGGTTCCATCGACCGTTACAGCGTCTGAGAACGTCTTAAACCACGTCGCCTGCCGGCGGGTGAACCGGAGCGTGTCCCGCACGATCGCCTGCCGGGCCTCCTCCAGCGAGCACCGACCCTCGAGGTGATCGACGATCTCGCGGTACCCGACCGCCGCCCTTCCCTCCTTGGACCACGGGTGCGCGAGAAGCTTCCGCACCTCGTCGACCAGACCCACCTCGATCATGCGCGCCGCCCGCGCCTCCACGCGCCCCGCGAGATCCGCCCGCCGGAGGATGAAGACGCGCGCCTCGCCCTTCGGACGGTCGAATTGCGACTGGCGCGAGCTGATCGGTTCGCCGGTCTTGCGGAAAACCTCCACGGCCCGGACGAGCCGCTTGAGATCGTTCGGGTGGATGCGTTTGGCGGCCGTCGGGTCGACGCGCGACAGCTCCGCGTGGAGCGCCGCGGGTCCCTCGGCGATGAGCTCGTCCCGCAGCACCGGATCGGCCGGCGGCCCCTCGAACATTCCGTACCGGTACGCCTTGTAATAGAGCGACGTTCCGCCGACGAAGAGCGCCCCCTTCCCGCGCGCCTCGATCCCCCGCCGCGCCCCCTCGGCGTCGCGCACGAATCGGCCCGCGCTGTACGTCTCCGACGGATCGCAGATGTCGATGAGATGATGCGGCGCCCGCGCGAGCTCCTCGCGGCCGGGCTTCGCCGTCCCGATATCCATCCCCCGGTAGACCTTCATCGAGTCGACGGAGATGATCTCGGCGTCCAGCTTCCGGGCCAGGAGGAGGGCCGCCTGGTGCTTCCCCGAAGCGGTCGGCCCCAGGAGGAAGACCGGCGTCATCGCGACAGGCGCTCGAACGCGACGCGGAATAGGCGGAGCCCGTCCGGATCGCGCGGCGCCTTCCGCGTCCAGCGGGGATGGTTCGTCCAGTCGAGGTGCTTTTCCGGATGGGGCATCAGGCCGAGGACCCGCCCCGTGGGGTCGCAGATCCCCGCGATGTTCCGGAGCGAGCCGTTGGGATTGATCGGGAATCCCGTCTCCGCTCCCGAGGCGTCGACGTACTTGAGCACCACCTGTCCCGCGGCTTCGAGACGATCGAGCGTCGCCGCGGGCGCCACGAATTTGCCCTCCCCGTGCGTGACGGCCGTCTCCAGAAAATCACCGGCCGTGACCCAGACGCACTTCGACGGGACCGCCTTCAACCGCACCCAGCGGTCCTCGAACCGGCCCGAGTCGTTGAAGGTCAGGGTCACCGAGGGCGGCCCCTCCGCGAGCGGGTCGGGCAGGAGGCCCGATTTCACGAGCACCTGGAAGCCGTTGCAGATCCCCAGGACGAGGTTCCCCGCGCGGACGAACTCGCGGATCGGCTCCATCAGCCGCAGGCGAATCTCGTTGGCGAAGACGCGCCCCGAGCCCAGGTCGTCGCCGTAAGAAAATCCCCCGGGGACGATGAAGAGCTGGTACTCCCCGAACAGGGCGGGACGCTCGACGAGCCGGTTCACGTGGAGAAGATCGACGCGGAATCCCGCCTTCTCGCACGCGACGACGGTCTCGAGGTCGGTGTTCGTTCCGGCCGTCCGGACCACCAGGGCCTTCACCATGCCAGCGGCCTCTTCCAGGCCTCTTTCAATTCTGCGATGGGAACATCCAGGACTTTCCCGCGCCCTCGGCCCACGACCTCCAGCCGCCCCGTCGCCGTCACCTGTCCGACGCAGCCGCGCGGCACCCCTTCCGTCGCGCGCTCGAACTTCCCGAAGTCGCGCTCGCGCACCTCGATGAGGAACCGCGACGGGGTCTCCGAGAAGAGCAGCGCCGTCTCGCCCGTGAGCAGCTTCACCGGCGCCTGCTCGAGGAACATGTTCAGGCCGAATCCCCCCGCGAAGGCCATCTCCGCGGCCCCCACGGCGAGTCCGCCTTCCGAGAGGTCATGGCA
>Ga0193713_1000178_pt1 | contig 20937 bp, 18 predicted proteins | sample H3a2metaG_FD_143054 | JGI IMG/M metagenome (GOLD analysis project Ga0193713, IMG submission 143054) | Soil microbial communities from a riparian zone of the East river system, Colorado, United States - H3a2 | ecosystem: Environmental > Terrestrial > Soil > Riparian zone | place: USA: East River... | reverse complement strand
CCGTCCGGACCTCGCAGCGTGATGCCCCCAACATCCGCTGCCGCTGGAAATTTAGCGGTTTTGCAGTAAACTGCGCCCGCTCCAGCATTCTTCCCAGGTGCAACACAACGAAGAGTACGTGCTCAAGGTCCTCCAAGAAGGTGGACTCGTCACGCGTCTGCAGATCGACAGCGCGAGGTCACTTCTAAACGGCGAACCGGGCGTAGTCGATATTTTAGTCAACGACGGAGTTGTCTCCGACGTGGAGATCTCGCGCACCCTCGCAGCGCAAGCGCACATGGATTGGATCGACATCTCTTCCATGGTGATTCCGCCACAAATCATCAACCAAATCCGGGGCGAAGACGCGCGTCGGTTCAAAGTGATCCCAGTCGCCTTCGGCGAGACCGGCCTGGTGGTGGCGGTCGGTAATCCACTCGATATCGATACGATCGACAGCCTGAGTTTTCTCCTGCAACGCGAGCTGGAACTGGTGTGCACCAGCCCCCAGAAAATTCGTGATGCACTGATCAAATACTACGGGACCGCCGACGAAGCAGCCGACGTCCTGCAGAAAAAAATCGGAGAAGACATCGATCTCGGGTTGGAAATTGGCGATGGTTCGGAAGCGACCGCAGTCGATGAAGCCGACGCGCCAATTATCCGGCTTGTCTCCATGTTGCTGATCGAGGCACACCGCGCCGGTGCAAGCGATATCCATCTGGAACCGCTGGACAAGAAATTTCGCGTTCGCTTCAGAATCGATGGCGTTTTGCAGGAGATGCAAGCGCCACCGAAACGTTTGCAATCCGCAATCATCAGCCGCCTCAAAATTATGACCGGTTCAATGAGCATTGCCGAGAAACGCCTGCCACAGGACGGTCGTATCCAGGTTAAAATCAAAAAGAAGCCAATCGATCTTCGCGTCTCAACGATTCCTACCAATCACGGTGAGGGCGTAGTGATGCGGCTGCTGGATAAATCGAGTCTAAAGCTTGGCTTGCCGGAGCTTGGATTTTTCTCAGACGACCAGGAAATGTTCGAACGCCTGATCAAACTGCCGGACGGCATTTTACTCGTCACCGGCCCTACCGGCTCCGGAAAGACAACCACTCTCTATGGCTGCCTCAATTACATCAACAAACCCGACCGCAAAATCATCACGGTGGAGGAGCCGGTCGAGTATCAAATGACGGGCATCAATCAGGTGCAGGTGAATAGTGAGATCGGAATGACTTTTCCGGCGGCCTTGCGCTCCATTCTGCGCCAGGCGCCGAACATCATCATGATTGGTGAAATTCGAGACCTCGAGACAGCGAGCATTGCTACGAACGCGAGTCTCACTGGTCACCTCGTCTTCAGTACGCTGCACACCAATGATGCCCCTTCTGCCGTGGCGCGCTTAGCCGATCTTGGTGTTCAGCCGTTTCTGGTGGCTTCCTCCGTGCGAGCGATCATGGCGCAAAGGCTTGTCCGCCGATTATGTGCACACTGCAAACAACCAGGGGAACTCAGCGAGACCGAATTGCGGGCATTGCGAATCGAGCCCGGTCAGCTCTCCGAGGCTCAAGTAATGAAGCCAGTAGGGTGCGAGCGATGCCGTCAAATCGGTTACAAGGGTCGAATCGGTATCTTCGAGATTTTTGTGATCAACGACGATGTGCGCCACATGATCAACAAACGCAGCGCGACTTTGTTGCTGCGGCAACGAGCGCGCGAACTTGGCATGCGCACGCTTCGCGAAGACGGGGTCCGCAAGGTGCTCGCCGGCCTCACCTCTGCGGAAGAAGTCATCTCCATCACAGTCGGGGACGTGAGCTAACAAACATGAAGAATAAGCAGTTAGCCGAATTTTTTATCGAGCAGCGCGTGCTTGAGCCTTCGCAAGCGGAAGACGTCCTGAGCGAAGTAGAACTGAACGGAAAGACCGTTGCTCAGGCGATGATCGATGGCGGCTTCATCGACGAGCAGGGATTTTATCAGACAATTGCCAACGGGCTCGGCACCGACTTGATCGATCTAACCGAGCGCGATATCCCGCCGGAGATTTTGCGTCTCATTCCCAGCGGTCTGGCTCGGTTACACGGTGCTCTTCCGGTCGAGATGAGCGGAACCACCTTGCGAGTCGCCCTCGTTGATCCGTTCGGTCTCCACGCTGCGGAGGATCTTCGCTTTGCGCTCGGTAAAGATATCCACGTCGTCGTTTCACCCTCGGATCAAATCGAAGATCTGATCAAACAGCATTACGGCACCGATACGACGAGCATGGACGAAGTTCTCAAGCAACTCGGCCAGGCTGGCGAGCTTCTGTCCGTCTCAGGCGGACGCGAGGGAGACGGCGAAGCGGCAGTTGAAGCCGAAGCAAACGCAACTCCGATCATTCGCTTTGTCGATCTCATCCTTTACCAGGCAATCCAGGACCGCGCGAGCGACATTCATTTCGAGCCATTCGAAAATGAGTTCAAAATCCGCTATCGCGTTGATGGCGCGCTCTACGAAATGTCGCCACCGCCGCGTCATCTTGCTCTGCCGGTCATCTCGCGGCTGAAAGTGATGGCAAATATGAATATTGCAGAAAGACGTTTGCCCCAGGATGGTCGCATTCAGAAGCATATCGCCGGGCGCAACGTCGATCTTCGAGTTTCAACATTGCCAACTCAATTCGGCGAGAGCCTGGTGCTGCGTGTTCTTGATCGCAGCATCGTAAATCTGGACCTCGAAGCACTTGGAATGCCCGATTACATCTACAATTTTCTGCTGGAAATCATCGAGCGTCCGAATGGCATCTTCATTGCGACCGGACCGACCGGCTCGGGGAAGACAACGACGCTTTACTCCTGCCTGCGTAAGGTCAATACGATTGATTCGAAGCTCCTGACTGCAGAAGAGCCGGTCGAATACGATCTGGAAGGGATCGTACAAGTGCCGGTGAACGATGCCATCGGTCTAACGTTTGCGCGTGTCTTGCGGTCGTTTCTGCGCCAGGACCCGGATCGCATAATGGTCGGCGAGACACGCGATCTTGAGACCGCGCAAATTGCAATCCAAGCGTCTCTGACCGGGCACCTTGTTTTCACTACGCTCCATACAAACGACGCGCCCGGAGCAATCACACGCTTGATCGACATGGGTGTAGAGCCGTTTCTAATCTCATCCACGCTCGAGGCAGTCCTCGCTCAGCGTTTGCTGCGCAGCATCTGCCGACAGTGTCGCACGACTTACACACCGAGCGAGACGTTACTTGCTGAGCTGGGAATCTCGCCGCAGGACATCGGCAACAACCAATTCTTTTATGGCAAGGGTTGTGACGCTTGTAACAACACCGGCTACAAAGGACGAAAGGGAATCTACGAGCTGTTGAGACTCACCGACCCGATTCGTGAGCTAATCAATGAACGCGCGCCAACGGTTACCCTAAAGCAAAAGGCTGTGGAGCTTGGAATGGTAACACTGCGCCAGGACGGCTTGCGCAGCATCTTCGCTGGCGACACCACCGTCGAGGAAGTGCTGAGATACACATGAGGAAATGACAAAGCACTAATGACGAAGGTCGAAGGAAGCCAAAAATCACCGAATGATGAAACAACAGACGTCGCTTTTCCCTTCTTGGGGCTCTTGTCATTCGACATTCGGATTTCGTCATTTTGTGGGTTTGTGGAATCCCAGTGCTCGACATAGCACCCAGAATTAACTAAGATCGCTCGCCATGGCGCGTTATAACTACGTAGCTCTCGATTCCCGGGGACAAGAAGCGACTGGGTTGGTTGAAGCCGCTTCGACCAATGACGCAATCGGTCGATTGCGTCAGGCTGGGTATTTCCCAACAAGTGTCTATGAGGACGCTGTAGCCCGCCCCGACGACAAAGCAGCCCGGCGCCGCGCGGCGAAGATGGTGCGGGCGACGAAACCGCGCGCGAAGACCGGAATTGTTCTTTTCAAGCGCACGAAGGTTAAGCCAAAAATCCTGATGATTTTCACGCGTCAATTGGCAACGCTGATTGATTCCGGATTGCCATTGGTGCGAAGTTTGACCGTCTTGGCAAAGCAGGAACGCGACAAGGTATTGAAGAATACAATTAACAAGCTCTCCGATTCCGTTCAGAGCGGTAACACTTTTTCTGACGCGCTGGCCCTGCATCCGCGAATCTTTAACAATTTATACGTCAACATGGTCAAAGCCGGCGAGGTGGGCGGTGTGCTCGAGATGGCGCTCAACCGGCTTTCGGAATTTCAGGAGAAAGCTGCGAAGATTAAGAACAAGGTCATCGCGGCAATGGTCTATCCGATGATTGTGATGACGATGGCAGTGGGCATCATGGGCTTTCTTCTTGTCTTCATTGTGCCGAAATTCGAAGCGATCTTCCATGACATGCTTGGTGATAAACCGCTACCAGCCGTCACCACGTTTGTTATCGGAACGAGTAACCTCGTAAAGGATCATGGTCTTGTTCTGGTCGGGGCGGTAATCGTCGCCGTGACAGCTTACAAATTCATTGCCCGCACGCGAGGCGGGCGATTTGTGGTTGACACTTTCAAACTGCGCATGCCGCTCTTCGGCGATTTGAATCGTAAAACCGCAATCTCGCGGTTTTCGCGTACACTTGGAACGCTGGTCACGAGCGGTGTGCCGATTTTGCAGGCATTGAATATCACTCGCGAAACCGCCGGCAACGCCGTAATTGCCGCCGCGATCTCACAGGTGCACGACAGCGTAAAGGAAGGCGAATCGATCGTTCAACCGCTGGAAGCCAGTCGCGCTTTTCCGCCGATGGTGACCAGCATGGTCGATGTGGGCGAAGAAACCGGTAAACTTCCAGAAATGCTGCTGAAGATTGCCGATGTGTACGATGATGAGGTCGATAACGCGGTTGCGGCCCTCACATCGATGCTCGAGCCGATCATGATCGTGTTTCTGGCGCTGATTGTCGGCACGATCGTGCTCGCTCTCTTCACGCCGCTTATCAGCATCATCACCGGCTTGCAGGAGCAAACGTGATGCGCCTGCGGCGCGAATGACGAAATCCGAATGTCGAATGTCGAATGTTGTAGAGGCGTTCGCCGCGGCGAACGCCCGACCAGTTGTAGCGGCGCTCGCCGCGGCGAGCGCCGCTACAATGCGGCTTTCACTCTCATTGAACTAATCGTCGTCACCGCCGTTATCATCATTCTGACTGGATTGGTTCTAAGCACCGTCGGCTACGTTCAGAAGAAAGGTGCCCGGGCCCGCGCCGAAACCGAAATCGCCGCCATTTCCGCAGCTTGCGAGAGTTACAAGGCAGATAATGGAATTTATCCGAGGGACCCAACTGCAAATACAGCTACAGACGCACTCAATGCTCGCACGATGCTGGACCCGGTTACTACAGACGCAGCCCTTTACAGAGTAGCAAGTCTCGTGCTTTACCGTGCTCTTTCCGGCGACAGGAATGTCGATCGCGCAGTCACCGATGCCGACAAGAACTTTAATATTGATGGCAGCGCCTTGAGTCCGCCGCTGGCAGAACTACCGCAGTCTTACTTCGCGTTTAAGTCAAAGATGCTGTCGCCCGCTGGGGGAAGCGGCACCGTGACCGCCATTACAGATTCATTCGGAAATACGTACGGTTATTCAACCGCGAACCAATACGATCCGAACAAGGGGTACAATCCCACCTTCGATCTCTGGAGCACTGCTGGAGTCGCGGCATCACCCACGCCCTCTCCTCCTGCTACTCAACAGGATCTTTGGATCAAAAACTGGTAGGGCGCGACCTCCGGGCGGCGCCACTCATCCCTCGCTCGTGTGCACCACAACCTCGACACGGCGGTTGGGACTCTGCTCTCCAATTGATCCGTTTGGCGAGGCTCGGAATTTCGCTGCGCCGTAACCCCGCGTTTCGATTTGCGCAGGATTAATCCGCATTACTTCTACTAAATAACGTTTCACGCTGTCAGCGCGGCGCTGGCTCAGATCGAGGTTGTATTCGAACGAGCCGAATGAATCCGTGTAACCTTCGACGGAAAACGTCGCCTTCGGATTACGCTGGATGAGAGTGCCCAGCTTTTGCAATTGACTGATGGCGCTTGATTGCAGCACGTCGCTGTCGTATTCGAAGAGTTGATCGTCCGGCAGTCGTAATTTTGTGCCTGACCCGAGCGGACCTTTTTGCGCGAGCAGTTGATCCAAGTCGCTGAAGCCGGCAGTGTGCCCTTTAATTGGTCCGGCGCTGTCACCGGGCATCTTGCTGGTAAAGGTATTGGGGCGCTTGATCGTCGTACTCGTAGCCAGCTCCGTCCCGCTAAGCGCGGGCTGTGGACGGCCCGATTGTGAACTATTGTTGAGCAGCGATTGTTCGTGCGTCGCGTTTGAATCGTTGACGAGACTCTGCGCAGTCGATCGCTCGATTTCAGTAAGAACGGAATTTACCTCAGGCTGTTCCACCTTCGGTTGATCAGGCAAAACGTCCCGCATGTCGTCCGGAATCGCCGCGCTTGCTTGAATGTCCTGCAATAGCTTGTCGAACGATTTCTTTTCGTCCGGTAACTGCACATCAGTATTGTCCGGGTTCGGTTTTGCGGCGGGATTTGTCTGATCGACGCTGCTCTTGCCCAGATCCGACGCGTTGATGCTCTTGACCTTGAACGTTGGTGTCTGCTCATTTGGAGCGCTCAAGGCTTCCACAGTTTGGAAACGCGTCCGGTAAAAATAAGCGCAGAGCGCGAGGTGTATTCCCAGCGAAACGATTAATCCAAACCAGAGCCAACTGCGCTCTTTGGTACCCGTGAGCAGTCCTTCGGTCTCGAACCGGCCGAAGTCGTCGAAATCGGAAACGCTCATCTGCTTTCCAACATATCACATTCGGACAGGCGAGCGATGGCCCGACGAAAGTTCACCATGGCACTATTTTCCTAACCGCCAGCACGCGTTTGCTCGATGAAGGTTCCCGCAGCGCGGCGAATTTCATCCGCTACGCGCGCCTCGGGTGACACAAATTTCGGTGTGAACCATGGAAAGAGTCCGATCAGGTCGTGCGTGACCAGGATTTGCCCGTCGCAATGCTTGCCCGATCCAATACCGATGGTTGGGATGCCGATTGCCCTTGTGATCTGCTTTGCGATATCTGCGACCACAATCTCCAGCACAACAGAAAATGCACCGGCCTGTTCCACAGCGCGCGCGTCGGCCAGCAGTGCTTCCGCCTCGGATTGAGTACGGCCCTTGATCCTGTAGCCACCTTCCTCCCGAACACTTTGGGGCAGCATGCCGATGTGCGCCATGAACGGGATGCCTGCCTTTGTGATCGCTTGAATTTGCGCTACATGACTCACACCGCCTTCAAGCTTCACCGCCTGTGCGCCAACATCGACAAATTTCCTGGCGGCCTCCACAGCCTGTTTGGGTGTGTCGTACGTGTGGATTGGCAGATCCGCCACGAGTAACGCCTGCTTAACACCGCGAGCGACTGCGCGAGTGTGATGCAGCATTTCTTCCAGCGTCACACCAGTCGTATCTTGGCAACCAAGCACCACCATGCCTAACGAATCGCCTACCAGGATGATGTCGATGCCGCTTTCGTCCAGCAGACGCGCCGTGGGATAATCGTAAGCCGTCAACGCGGTGACCTTTTCGCCGCGTTGTTTCATTTGGCGAAAATCTTTCATCGGATCTGCCGGAAGATCAGCCGCTAATTTGAGAACGCAAGCTCGCGCGAAAAGAGTCACGAGCAAAATTTGCGGCACCGAATTCCTGTAGAGGCAGGCGTGTCGCCTGCAAATCCACGGCGAAACGCAGCCGGCACGGCGGCCACTACAGTCCATCGCGCTACCAGTCACCCATCAACCGAATTGCGTCCCCGGACTCTCCTAGTTTGCCGAGCAATTCTCGGACAGTTTTTCTCTGATTAGGCAAGACCAAATCTTCCCGAATGTCGGCCAGCGGTCGAAGCACGAATTTTCTCAAGTGCATTCGCGGGTGCGGCAATTGCAGTCGTTCGTTGTCGATCAGCTGATCGCCGCAGTAAAGCAGGTCGATGTCGATCCTACGCGAGACATTTTTCGGATGATGCGGGTTGCGGCCTAACGACTCCTCGATTCGAGCAAGTTGTTCAAGCAACTGCACGGGGTCGCCTTCAAAATCAAATTCAATGACTGTGTTCAAAAATTTTGACGCTCCCGGTTCACAATCGACGGGTTCGGTTTCGTAGATCCCCGCAGAGAGAACGGGCGGTCGGATCCAATCAAGCTCGATAATTTGTCGTCGCGCCGCACGCAAATTCTCGAGCCGATCGCCGAGATTGGATCCGAGCGCAACTGCCGTTTTCATTTTTCTGCAGTCATGTCGAGCGAAGTCGAGACATCCCGCGATCAAACCTTTGAGGAGCGCAACGGGATTCCTCGACCGCGCTCGGAATGACCAAACAGCTATAGTCCCAGCACATCCTGCATCGAGTAAAGTCCCGGCGGCTGGCTGATAATCCATTCCGCTGCGCGCAAGGCACCTCGCGCAAAGATTTCCCGGCTCGCCGCGCGGTGCGTGAGCTCGAGGCGCTCGCCGGGGCCGCTGAAAATCACTGTATGCTCGCCAACTACGTCGCCTTCGCGAATTGATTGAATTGGAATTTCACGCTTCGTTCTTTTAGTCGCTTTCAAGACCTCGGCTAACGTTTTGGCCGTCCCGCTGGGCGCATCTTTTTTCATCTTGTGATGCGTTTCGACAATCGCGACGTCAAAATTGCCGCCAAGCTGCTCGACAGTTTTGCGCGTCAACCAGAAAAGCACATTGACTCCGATGCTGAAATTAGATGCGAACACGATCGGTAACGATTGCGCGGTCTCTTCGATCGTGCTGCGTTGCTCTGTAGAGTGACCAGTCGTCCCAATGACCAACGGCTTGCGATGCTGCAACGCAGCGCGACAGATTTCAGTGATGGCGCCGGCGTGACTGAAATCAATCGCCACATCGCAGTTTCTCATGGCCGGCTCAATCGGATCGCCTAGATCACACCGGGTTGTGATGTCGTACGGAAGGGAAAGGATTGAGGTGCGGGGTTCACGCTCGAAAATCATTTCTGCCGCTCAAACTCTTCGAGCGTCGTGCGCAAGCGCGCTTGATTCGCTTCATTCATCTCGCATAAAGGGAGACGCACTTCGCCGGACATCGCCCCGCGCCAGCCGAGCGCTGTCTTTACCGGCACAGGATTCGGTTCAATGAACAAATCCTTGAAAAGCGGAAACATCTTACGATGCAGGCTCAAGGCTAACTTCGTATCGCCGCATTCATAAGCTCGGACGAGCGCGCAAACTTCAGCCGGAAACAGATTTGAAGCGACACTGACAACGCCAAGTGCTCCGACAGACATGAACGGCAGCGTTAATGAATCGTCGCCGCTTAAAATCCCAAATGATTCGGGCAACCGGGCGCGCAACTCGCTGACACGTTCGACACTTCCACTGGCTTCCTTGATTGTAACAATATTCCTGCATTCCGTCGCCAGGCGCGTCACCGTATCGGACGCGATATCCACCCCGCATCGGCCAGGAATGTTGTAGAGCATAATGGGCAGGGCCGTGGCGTCGGCAATTGTTTTGAAATGGCGAAACAAACCTTCCTGGCTCGGTTTGTTGTAATATGGCGCGACGAGCAGTGCGCCGTCAGCGCCAAGTTTCTCGGCCATCTTTGTATCGGCCACGGCGTGCTGCGTCGCGTTGGAACCTGTGCCTGCGAGAACCTGACAACGCTTTTTCGCGGTGGCGACTGCAAGGCGGATCAGTTCCTGGCGTTCCTCGTGTGACAGAGTCGGCGATTCGCCGGTGGTGCCTACAGCGACAATTCCAGTAATTCCGGCAGCGATTTGGTTTTCGATCAGTTTCTCGAAAGTCGCAACATCAATCGCGCCATTGCGAAACGGTGTGACTAAGGCCGTGAAGGTACCGCGGAACATGCGATTAAGTGTAGGTTGGGCTATACAATTGTCATGTCGAGCGAAGTCGAGACATCTCTGATTATTTCTGCCTTAAAATTAGAGATTCCTCGACTGCGCTCGGAATGACAGAGGCCCAAAGTTGCGGGCGCTAAAGCTCGATCGTGCCTTCAAATGCAAACTCGGCCGGACCGGTGAGCGTAACATTGCGAAACTGCTTATCGATCATGTCAAACCCAACGCGCAGTTCGTCTCCCCCGCGTGCAATCACGGTGATCGGACCCTTCGCGTTTTCAGTAACCGCGAACACGAGTGCGCTCGCAACTACGCCGGTGCCGCACGCGAGGGTTTCATCTTCCACACCTCGTTCGTAGGTGCGGACAGCGATCTTATCGGCTCCGCGTTTCTCAATAAAATTCACGTTTGCGCCCTTTGGCGAAAACATTTCGTGATAGCGAAGGGCTGAGCCTTCTCGCGGCACGTCCACATCGCCGACTTGTGCGACGGGAACAACCACATGAGGCACGCCGCTATTAATGAAATGAACGATTCTTTTCTCCGCGCCGATACGAAGGGGAATGCTCAGACGCAAATCCGTGGGCTCCGTCATTTGCAGAGTTACGAGATCTCCAACTAACTCCGCCGAGATGACGCCAGCTGGCGTTTCAAAGGAAATTTTGCCTTCGGCTTCTGTCACCTTGTTTGCAAAACGCGCAAAGCAGCGCGCGCCGTTCCCGCACATCTCCGCTTCTCCCCCATCGGCGTTAAAGTAGCGCATTCGGAAATCGGCGTGGTCCGATGGATTTTCCAACAACAAAATTCCATCCGCGCCGACGCCACGGTGGCGATCACAAAGGCGCGCGATTTGGCTGGGATTTAGATGGATATCCCCTGCCCTGTTGTCGATCAGGATGAAATCGTTTCCTGCGCCGTTCATTTTGGTAAAACGCAGCATGGAATCCGTCTAACACAGCAAGGTGTCGCAGGCAATCCTGCCTGCAGATCTTAGCGATTCAGACAGGATCGCCGGGTCCCGGCATTGCCAGATCGCGTTTTGATGATTACTTATCCCGCCTTGAAGCAACTAGCGGCTTGGGTTTTTCTGGGGATTCTTGTATCGCACGCATCGTTCGCGGGCGACTATAACAGCTTGATCCTTGAGCAGATTAAGGAGATGCCGCAAGGCGGTCGCTATTCTGTTTCGCACTTTGCAAAGATCCGTCTTCAATCTTCGGCGCACTTTGAGTCCGGCAAATTTTTCATTCTGCCCTCGCAGGCCTCGCCGAGTTTTTGCTCAGGCGCAACATATCTGGTTTTTATCAGAACGATCGAGGCTTTGCGTGCGCGCGGCCAGCTCCACCTCGATTACTCCACGTTGGAGCGGTTGATCATTCGAGATCAGCGCGATGGCGAAGGTGTCTGGGGCCGATGGAATGCAAACGGACCCGGCACGGCCCGTCTTTTTCACGAGCTCCAGCTTGGACAGAACTTCGACAACCTCGACCAAGCCAAGCCAGGCGACTTCATGAAAATCTTTTGGTCAAGGCAAGTAGGTAGAAACGAGCACGGACATTCCACGATTTTTCTAGGCACGGAGAATCGCCCGGACGGTCAGTATGTCCGTTATTGGTCGAGCAATATCCCCTCCGGCTACGGTGAGAAAAGTGTTCCACGAAGCAAGATTGCCTACGCCATTTTTTCGCGTCTTCAGAACCCCGGGAGTTTGACGCGAATTAATAACGCGCCGGTTGTTGATACCTATTTGGCTTCGCTTCTGCGGAGCCGTTCTAGTATTACGGAAGCCAGCGCCAAGTGCGGGCTTTGATTCGATGCAACGAGTTCCACCGCAAAGGTTGGATCGGCTTGTCCGAACACGATGCTGAAAAGCGCAAATGCCGGCTGGGAAGCCGTTCTTTCTTGAGGGTATCGACGTTTCTTAAATGGTGCTTGCCTTCACGCGGATCGCTCCTTAAAACGGAGCGATGCTAATCGAAACCTTAAAACGTCATTGGTGGGTTCCGGTGATTAGGGGTATCGTCGCAATTATTTTTGGAATTATCGCGTTCGTATATCCTGGTTTAACTATCGCAACGTTGGTGCTGTTTTTTGGAGCGTGGGTATTGATCGACGGGATATTTCGCATTGTCGGGGCGATTGGACACCGTGCTTCCGACCCGGACTGGGGTTGGCAGCTCGTCATAGGCATTGTCGGAATCATAGTCGGGCTTCTCACATTCCATGCACCTCAGATAACGGCCTTGGCGCTGATCATCTATATCGCGGCATGGGCGCTTATGATAGGCGCGTCTGAGATTGTGCTGGCAATAAAGATGCGCCGGGAAATCAAAGGCGAATGGTTTCTAATCCTTATGGGTCTAGCATCAATCGTGTTCGCTGTTCTGCTTCTGTGGAATCCTATCGCTGGCGCCGCTGCAGTGATCTGGCTTATTGCATGGTACGCGATCGTACTCGGCATCCTTGCTATCTTTTTTGGCTTCCGCCTGCGCAGCTTGCGGACGTTGGCTCCTTCTTAAAATTTCATACCAAACCGACCGTGCGGAGCTCCTTTCGGGGCCTTTTTTAGGCATTAGGTATGCACTTTCTGCCGCGTGCTGTTTTTTCTGCGCGACAAACCAGGGAGCCTGCGGGTTTGTTGAAGAAAATACGGCTTGGTGCGATTGATGGGGCGATTACTCTACGACGCTGGAACATGAGTCCTCCGATCTTACGCGTCGAATTCCTGAAGGTGGCAATCCCCCGCTTCTTAACCGCTTATGAAGAAAAAGACCACTGCTCCCGGGATGCGTCGGACAAATAGTTCGCATCTGAACGACGGCGACCGAGTCGATAGCAAGCAGCTGCTTGCGGCTTTGACTGCATTCAAGCGCGGAGATTTTTCCGCTCAGCTGCCGGACGATTGGACAGGCATAGCCGGCAAGGTGGCGGATACCTTCAACGAAGTGATCCGAATCAATCAGCGCCTGACACAAGAACTGGCACGCATCGGGCGCGTAGTGGGAAAGGAAGGCAGGATCAGACAAAGAGCCTCCCTCGGAGAGGTGTCCGACTCATGGGCTGACGCGATGAGGTCGGTCAATAATTTGATCGAGGATTTGGTTCATCCCACCAGCGAAATGGCGCGCGTAATCGGTTCTGTCGCAAAGGGAGATCTGTCTCAAACGATAGCGACCGAAATTGAAGGCCAGACGCTCGAAGGCGAGTTTCTGCGTACTGCAAAAATCGCAAACACAATGGTGCGGCAACTCAGTGCTTTCGCTTCCGAAGTCACACGTGTCGCGCGAGAGGTGGGTACAGAAGGCAAGCTAGGCGGCCAGGCGAATGTGAAAGGCGTTGCCGGCACGTGGAAAGACCTGACTGACAACGTCAATCTGATGGCCGGCAACCTTACCGATCAGGTCCGTAATATCGCGACTGTGACGACGGCAGTGGCGACCGGCGACTTAACAAAGAAAATCACGGTTGATGTCAAAGGAGAGTTTCTTGAGCTGAAAGACACAATCAACGTGATGGTTGATCAGCTTCGGTCGTTTGCTTCGGAGGTAACGCGCGTGGCCCGCGAAGTGGGCTCTGAAGGGATTCTCGGCGGACAAGCTCGGGTCGAGGGCGTCTCAGGAACATGGAAGGACCTGACAGATTCCGTGAATTTCATGGCCCGCAATCTTACCGGCCAGGTGCGCAACATCGCGGCGGTCACGACGGCTGTCGCCAAGGGAGACCTGTCGAAAAAGATCACCGTCGATGTGAAAGGTGAAATCGTAGAATTAAAAAACACGATCAATACGATGGTCGATCAGCTAAGCTCGTTTGCCTCGGAAGTGACGCGCGTTGCACGCGAGGTAGGCACCGAGGGGAAACTTGGCGGCCAAGCGGACGTGAGAGGTGTCGCGGGAACCTGGAAGGACTTGACTGAAAGCGTCAATTCCATGGCGAGTAACCTTACGGCACAAGTCCGCAACATTGCCGAAGTAACGACAGCGGTGGCTAACGGTGACTTGTCCAAAAAAATCACCGTGGACGTTCGGGGTGAGATTCTGGAGCTCAAATACACGATTAACACGATGGTTGATCAGCTTCGATCGTTTGCGTCCGAAGTGACTCGCGTGGCTCGCGAGGTTGGCAGCGAAGGAAAGCTGGGTGGGCAGGCAGACGTGCGAGGCGTTGCTGGCACGTGGCAAGACCTGACCAACAACGTGAACATGATGGCGGGGAATCTCACAGCTCAGGTTCGCAACATCGCCGAGGTAACCACCGCGGTCGCGCGCGGAGATCTATCGAAAAAGGTGACAGTCGATGTGAAGGGCGAAATTCTTGAGTTGAAAAACACTGTGAACACCATGGTGGACCAGCTTAACTCATTCGCGTCGGAGGTAACCCGTGTCGCGCGCGAGGTCGGCACGGAAGGTGAGCTTGGCGGACAAGCTACGGTTCAAGGTGTTGCCGGCACGTGGAAGGATTTGACCGACAGTGTGAATTTCATGGCCCGCAATCTCACGAATCAGGTGCGTGGTATCGCGAAAATTGTCACCGCAGTCGCAAGGGGAGACTTGAACCAAAAGCTCCTTGTTGAAGCAAAGGGGGAAATCGGCGAGCTGACCGACACAATCAACAATATGATCGTTACGCTAGCGACGTTCGCCGATCAGGTAACTACTGTCGCTCGCGAGGTCGGCGTCGAGGGGGAACTGGGCGGACAGGCCAATGTGCCAGGCGCGGCCGGAACCTGGCGCGATCTGACCGATAATGTAAACCGGCTAGCCGCGAATCTGACGACGCAGCTTCGAGCCATCGCCAATGTTGCTACGGCCGTCACGAAAGGTGATCTGACACGCTCGATTCAGGTGGAAGCACAGGGCGAGGTTGCAGCTGTGAAGGACAACATCAACGAAATGATCCGTAATTTGAAGGACACCACATTGCAAAATCAGGAGCAGGATTGGCTCAAAACTAATCTCGCAAAGTTTACACGCATGCTGCAAGGCCAGCGAGATTTGTTGACGGTTGGCAAGCTGATCTTGTCGGAGCTCGCCCCGTTAGTTCCGGCTCAACAAGGGGTTTTCTACTTTATGGACAAATCGGGGCGAGAACCGGAGCTTAAGCTTTTGGCGAGTTATGCCTGCCGCGAAGAAAACGGGCTGAAGAGTTCTTTCAAGCTGGGTGAGAGTCTTGTAGGGCAAGCCGCCCTGGAGAAACAACGTATTCTGCTCAGCGAAGCGCCAAGCGATTATGTAAAGGTAAGCTCCGCTTTGGGTGCCGCTCGCCCAATGAACATCGTGGTACTGCCGATTTTATTTGAAGGAGAAGTAAAAGCAGTCGTGGAACTTTCGTCGTTGGAGCGCTTCAATTCGACGCACCAGGCATTTCTCGATCAGTTAACGGAGAGTATCGGAATCGTCCTACATACAATTGAAGCAAACACGCGGACCGAAAACCTCCTCAAGCAATCGCAGTCACTCGCGTCAGAGCTTCAGAATCGTCAGGAAGAGTTGCAAAAAACAAACCTGGAATTGGCGGAGAAAGCGCGCTCGAATCTGGCGAAGGATCAATTTCTTGCGATGCTCAGCCACGAGTTACGCACGCCTCTTACTCCGGTGTTGGCGTCCGCCCTCGCGCTTGAGAGCGAGCCCGCATTGCCACAGGAAGTCCACGAATCGCTACACATGATTCGCCGTAACGTGGAATTGGAGGCGCGGCTGATCGATGATTTGCTCGACTTAACTCGCATCGATCGAGGGAAAGTACAGCTTAATTTTGAAGTCGTCGACGCTCATACCTTGTTGCAGAATGCCCTCGAGATTTGTCAGGCGGAAATTGATCGAAAGCATCTGAGGCGTTCCCTCAATCTCGGCGCACGGAAAGTCCATTTGCGAGCAGATCCGGCGCGACTCCAGCAGATCTTTTGGAACCTGATCAATAACGCGGTGAAGTTCACACCCAGCGATGGGCAGATTTCCATTTCTACCAGCAACACTTCCAAGGGAGAACTGCGCGTTGAAATCGCGGACACCGGCTTGGGAATTGAGTCTGAAGCGTTGCCGAAAATTTTCGATGCTTTTGAACAAGGCGAGCGGACACAGCTTGGAGGTCTGGGTCTTGGTCTGGCCATCAGCAAAGCGCTTGTGGAAGCGCACAAGGGAACAATCACTGCGCAAAGCGCCGGTCGAAACAAAGGCTCCACGTTTACGCTGGTCTTTCCAACGAGCGAAAAGGCGGCGGCTCAAATTGAGCCGGCCGTTTCGCCTAAATTGCCTGCACATCAGGCTATGCGGATTCTGCTTGTCGAAGATCATGAAGATTCGAACCGATCGCTTACGAACTTGCTTCGACGGCGCGGGTATCACGTGCAATCAGCTCTGAATTTCCAGTCTGCACTCGATCTAGGCACAAAGGGGGAATTTGACGTGCTGATTAGCGATCTGGCTTTGCCCGATGGCAGTGGCATTGATTTGATGCAAACGCTGCAGTCCACGCGCCCGATTCTTGGGATTGCTCTCACCGGTTTCGGAATGGAAGACGATGTTCGCAAGAGTCGAGAGGCAGGATTCCAGCACCATCTCGTCAAGCCGATCGATTTGAACAAGCTCGATTTACTTATTCAAGAAAGCGCAACCGCACCGGCAAGCGCATAAAATTTCATTCGCTGCTGAGTCATATTGTAAATCGCTGTGATGCGACCCTATTTCCGGGCTGGAATACTCTGCGTAGGCGCTTTCCGCCTGGAAGGTACGAGCACACTGGCAAGTTCGAAGACTCGTGGGAACTGCTGGGCCTATGGCGTAAACGTATAAACTACAGTGTGCACGGCTCTCCTTGTGCCTTTGACCACACTGTGGCCGACATTTTTGGCCGTGTGCACAGTACTTTTCGCAACGTTTTTCGCTGTTCTCACAGGTCCCGCCTCAATCGTGCCGATGGAAATGCCAAACGCGAGAATTATCGAAACGAACGCTTTCATAGTACTAAGTAATTCGTTTCTGGAGGCCCGCATGCGCCTACTCGACGGACGCCGCTTGGCAGCCCCGAAGATCTTCGGGGTTGGGCCCGCCAGGATTCGAACCTGGGACCAAGGGATTATGAGTCCCCTGCTCTAACCGCTGAGCTACAGGCCCGCTTTGCTTGTGCATTGAAGCATAGCATATCCGGGTGACCAATCCGGAAAGCCTGAAGATCAGTTAAAATTTCGGATTGCGCATTTTGAATCGCGGATTTGGGATGGCGGGGTGATTCGCGAAACCCTGAGCGTCATTGAAATCGCAATTCTCAGCGTGCTGATCCTCGCGACACGCTGCGCGAATTATCAGGATGTTTTTGTCGCCGGTAATATTTATTTCACCGACGCGGATTGTTACGCACGGATGACGCGCGTGCGGATGTGCTCAGAGCATCCCGGCTTGATCGTACGGCACCACGACTTCGAGAACTTCCCGACAGGAACAACTCCGCACACAACTGCGCCGCTGGATTATCTCATTCTCGCCTTGTCGATCTTGCTGAAACCATTCATGGCGCATGCGCTCGATCTGGCCGGCGCACTCATTTCGCCGTTGCTCGCCCTGCTCGGAGGCTGGTTTCTTTGGTGGTGGTCGAAGCGAATGAAACTCAAATATCGGTGGGTGATGCTGATGCTGTACGCGATCAGCCCCATTCTCGTTCATGGGACGGAGCTCGGCAGACCCGATCATCAATCCTTGCTGATGCTGCTCCTAACAATCGCGATTTGCGCAGAATGGAGCCTGCAATGCGATGGGGCGTCCGCGGTTGAGGTCAATCACCCCTACCTGCAAACATATCGGCGATGGGGCATCGTTAGTGGAGTCGCATGGGGATTGGCGATCTGGACCTCGGCTTATGAGTCGCTCGTTTTATTTTTGCTTTTGATGGTTGTGAGCGCGCTTAAAAACCACAAAGCGATTTCGGCCAGGACTCGGCGCGCAGGTTGGCTTTGTTTTGCTCTCATCATTGTGATCGCCCTTTTGATTGAGCGACGCATTCCGTCATTTTCGATCGTGTATTCAAACCCGCTCTTTCAAAACTGGGCGCACACCATTGGCGAACTCACGCATATCTCGCCGGCAAATCCGATCTGGTTGCGTTGGTGTGGCTATTTGCTCCTGGTCACGCCGTTCCTGATTTGGTTCAGGGCGGCCAGGACCAGGCACAAGAGTGAGTTGACGCCGCCAACATTTGTTCTCGTGCTTCTCGTTGCCACCTATCTCCTGACAATTTGGCAGGCGCGCTGGGGATACTTCTTTGTACTAATCTTCGCGTTGGCGCTGCCGCGTTTCCTCGAAGCGGTCAAATCGCGTGGAGCCGTTTGGATCGCATTTTTTCTATCGATCTTTCCGATTGCGCGAGATTGGGATGAAAGGCTTTGGCCAGGCGAAGCGGAACTCGCGCTGCGGATGGAACAGCGCAGCGAAGTGGTACAGTTGCGCGACCTGGCACTCAGTTTGCGATCAACAGAGATTCGCCCGCTCCTTGCGCCGTGGTGGCTTTCACCATCGATCGCCTATTGGTCCCGGCAGCCCGGGATAGCTGGAAGCTCGCACGAAAGTCTGGACGGCATCGCGGACAGCGCGCGATTTTTCCTTTGCGACGATTGGCAAAAAGCGCGCCAAATTCTGCAGAATCATAGGGTGGATTGGGTTTTTGCGTACGATTCCGAACGTGTGTCGCAAAACTCCGCAGCAATTTTGAGTCAGGCAGCGCCGGCGTTCCCGCTGTGCCGCATGCTGGATAGGACCCCAGGCCAGGTGCCCCCGTTCCTGATTTTCGCTTCGCAGAATGGGACGTGCAAACTGTACCGCACTGTTGCAAAATAAAAAATTGCGCGCTGAAGCGAGAATTCGTTGACATATGTTGACGACTGTCCCAATACTACCGGATGCTCAAAAGATTCGTCCCGCAAAAGCCGATGCCGCCGGTTACAGAAAGATCGCGGTATTCGGGTATGGAAGATGACAACAATCATCCTGCGAATGGCGAAGAACCAATAATAACCTCAACAATCATCGATAAACCAAAACCTATGGCAGATCACGGTGGCAAAGACATCCTCTCGAGCGATGTCGAAATCAAAGGCTCGATCAAGTTCCAAAAGGAACTTCTCATCGACGGGAAGGTCGAAGGGGAAATCAATTCTGACGGCGTCTTAACGATTGGTGAAAACGCTGACATTCGCGGCGAGGTAAAAACCAAATCGATCACCGTCTATGGCAAAGTGCAGGGCAACATCACAGTGGCCGAGCGTTGCGAGCTAAAATCAAAATGCACATTGCAGGGAGATTTGAAAGCAGCGCGCCTTGTCATTGAAGAGGGAGCGACTTTTATTGGCAAATCCGAAGTCACCAGCGGCTCGATTTCCGCGAAGTCGGCCCCGGCCCGCCCGGAAGTCGTGCGGTCCAGCGAGCCAATCAAGGCGGCGTTCGGAGGGCGCTGATAGAGAAGGGAATCCAGGGGTTAGCGTCCGGTGGCCAGTCCGTCGCCTGCAAAAGTCAGTCTTGAATGCCCACACTGTGGCTTCAAGCAGATGGAGTATGCAGCGGCGAAAAGCTCGATTTGTCGCCAATGCGGTCGCTACTTCTCTCCGTTTGCGCCGAAACCTGGCCTGAAACTGCGGGTTCGCGAAGAAGCGCCCCCGCCCGCGAACTCTTCCATCCTCGGCAAGTTTGAGGATTTTTGGAAGCGGCAGCACAGCTCCGTTATCGAGTGCTTCGAATGTAAACGGAAACAGCAGGTTTGTGGCAGCGCCACTTCTACGATCTGCCCGTCGTGCAGCGCGCACATCGATCTGCGCGACTACAAAATTACCAGCGGTTTCAGCCGCACGATTCGGACACGAGGGGACGTGCATCTCACGGGCAAAGGCGATTTGGGCAGCAGCAGTGTGGTCTGTCGGTGCGCCTTAATTGAGGGCAGACTCCGAGGCAATCTACATTGCGACGATACGGCGACGATCAACTTCGCAGGGAAAATTCCAGGACGGATCAGCGCGCGGCGCGTCATCGTCGAGCGGAAAGCCGATATTCATTGCTTTCGACGGCTCCAGGCGGAAAGCATTGAAATCAAAGGAAGGATGTCGGGAGAGATCACTGCCCAAACCGTGGCGATTCAAAAAAAAGGCGCACTCGAAGGCGATGTCACAGCGAGAGCAATTTCGGTGGAAAAAGGCGGCATGTTTTCCGGTCAGCTTGTAATCGGCCGGGCTGATCTTACGCAGGGAGAACTGTTACAGGAACAGAAACCGGACGTCGCGCCTATTCCAGAGAGCGATTTTTCGGGAGTCGATTCGCGGCCTTTACCCGCGACGTAACAGCAATCTGCTCCATGCAAAGACTGCATCCACGCAGTCCGTACGAGAAACTTGGCGGCTATGTTCATCTGCCACGCTTGATCGACAAAGCCAGGCTTCACCGCGAGGGCCTGCTCAACGGCTACAACTATAAAACCGTCGGGTTCGACAAGCATTTGCTGGCTTTCCTTAGAATTGATGGCGACGCGTTTGAAGAAATCGTCAGCAGACTGGATGAGGATGACGCAATTCTAAAATGGGTGCAGACAAACGGTGCGCGACATTCTCCCGAAGCAATCGAACAGTGGAACCAAGCGATGATTTCACGGCATCCAGATACGGCCGCAAAAAAGGCGCGCTTTGTCCACTTTCTAAAGGAGGCCGGTGGAGAAGGACGCAAAGATATTCGGACTTATTTCGATCTGATTGAGTTTGACGAAGGACGATTGAAATGAGGACAAGGTTACAAAGTTAAAAGAGTTAAAAAGTTGCAAGATTCGGCATTCCTTTTCTCATCATCGACTTCCCTTTTAACCTTTAAACTTTGTAACGCTTTTAACTTTCCCAATTCGTCATTCGGATTTCGTCATTAACAATCACGTTTTGATCGGCCTGAGAATCGCGTCCGCTTTCTCCAATGTTTCTTTGCTTCCGATATCGAGCCATTTCCCCTTGATCTGGTACGTCTTTACTGGTTTACGCGTGTAGAGCCATTGCACGAACCGGCCCGGCTGATCGGGGTTATTGCCA
>Ga0193713_1000177_pt1 | contig 20959 bp, 18 predicted proteins | sample H3a2metaG_FD_143054 | JGI IMG/M metagenome (GOLD analysis project Ga0193713, IMG submission 143054) | Soil microbial communities from a riparian zone of the East river system, Colorado, United States - H3a2 | ecosystem: Environmental > Terrestrial > Soil > Riparian zone | place: USA: East River... | reverse complement strand
CGCTGGCGCTCGCTGCGCTCAGGCCGCCACGCCGACGCGCGCCCGCGCGCTGAAGGCGGCGTGTCCGTCGGCCACCTGCCACAGCTGCAGTTCGCCACTCTGATCCTCGATGAGCGCGGAGCAATTGTCCACCCAGTCACCGGTGTTGCAGTAGCGCACGCCGCAGCGCTCGGTGTCCGCCGGGCGGTGAATGTGTCCGCACACGATGCCGTCGAGCCCGCGGCGCGCCGCGGCCTGGGCCGCGGCCTCCTCGAAGCGGCGCACGTAAGTCATGGCGTTGCCCACTCTTGATTTCAGGTAACTGGCCAGAGACCAATACGGAAAGCCGAGCGCGCGACGGACGCGATTCACGCCCCGATTCAGGCCGAGGGAGACGTCGTACATCCCCGACCCAAGCGCCGCCAGCCACCGGCTGCACTTCACGTGCGCGTCGAATTCGTCGCCATGGGCCACGAGCATGCGCTGACCGCGCCGGGTGGTGTGCACGTAGTCGCGATGCACTTCCAGGTTCCCGAACACCGTGCCGTCCAGGTCGCGGAATTCCTCGTCATGGTTTCCGGGCACGTAGATGATGCGGGTCCCGTGCTTGGCCTTGCCGAGGAGTGTACGCAGGACGTTGTTGTGCAGCTGCGGCCAGTAGAAATCGCGGCGCATATTCCAGACGTCGATGATGTCGCCGACCAGAAAGAGCTGCTCCATGTGCACGCGGTGCAGGAAGTCGAGCAGCAGGTCGGCGCGGCATTCACGGGCGCCCAGATGAACGTCGGATAGAAAGACCGATCGCAGCTGCACGCAGTGGGGTTTGTGCTGGACCATGATTCGACGCCTGACCAAGTGAGGATGCGGGGACCAGCTTCCTGTCCGTCCATGACGGCCACATTGCGGATTCATGACAAGGCTGTGAAATCAATTCATTGCAGTGTTTTCTTTAACCAGAGTGCGCCGTTGAAGCTCGTAGTAACCATGCCGCGGGCCCGTTGTACCGCCATGGTGCGTCGGCGGCCGAATTGCTCCACACTTGATCAACGGGCCGGTTGAATTGCGTGCAGCACCGCCTGGCCAAGCGTTCACTCAAGAGGCGCAGGATCAGCCCATGATGCATATCATTGATTTCGCAGCGCTGAAGGACCCGGAATTGGCGGCGCCTGCGGCCGCCAGTGTCATTACGGGCGACCCGCAGCAACGGATCTGGAACGCCTATTCAGATCCGGAAGCGCACTTTCATGTCGGCCGCTGGGCTTCGACCGTGGGACTGTGGCGCGTGAACTACACCGAGCGTGAGCTGTGCCACTTGCTGACAGGCGTCGTCCGACTGACCGATAATTCCGGCCGGCAGCAGACGTACCGGGCTGGCGATACTTTTATGATTGATAAGGGCTTTTCGGGCACCTGGGAAGTCCTGGAAGCCTGCTCCAAGCTGTACGCAATCTACGAATAGCGTGGTTTGACCGCGATCCCTGGTCGGCCCGCTGCCCATCGCCGCGGCGATGGCACGTGAATTGCAACGGCTTCTGCAACCAGCACCAGGTGAGAGTGGCGCTGACCCCGTAACGGCAATTGAGGGATCGAATCATGCGAAGACTGACTTGCGCCTGGGCGGCTTGCATCCTCATCACAACGATACCGTCGGGCGCGATGGCCGCAGAGGCCGCAACCGACGGCAAGCCTCCCGGTCCATCGCTCAGCGACACGCTCGCCGCGTCGGGTGTGACGTTGAATGGCTACGTCGATGCCGCCTACTCGTACCTGTCTGGAGACGGCGTGTTCACCAGTGGCGTCGCCGACCGGGTGTTTGACACTGAGCCGAATTCCTTCAATGTGCACCAGGCGGCTCTCATCGCCGCGTACCAACCGAAGGACGGGTTTGGTGCGTACCTGAACCTGACGGCGGGCCGTGACGCGCGCGTGATCAAGTCGTTTGACACCACGACGAATGATTTCGACGTCACGCAAGCCTACGTGCAATACGCGCACGGAGCGTTAACGATTATTGGTGGCAAGTACGTGACGCTCGCCGGAGCGGAGGTGATCAATCCGACCGGCGATGTCAACTATTCGCGCTCGATCCTGTTCGGCTATGCCATTCCGTTTGCGCACACCGGTATTCGTGCGACGTATGCCGCCAGCGACTCTCTGACCCTGATCATCGGTGTCAATAATGGTTGGGATCAGTTGAAGGACCAGAACAGCCAGAAGACGGTCGAAGTAGGCGTCGGATTTGTCCCTTCGAAAGCGTTTTCCCTGGCGGCGCAGGGCTACAGCGGCGTCGAGCAGGTATACGGCGTCGTGGGTGGCGTGAGCGGGCTTCGCAATCTGGTGGATCTGGTTGGGACGTTCAACGCCACCGACAAGATGACCTTCGTCCTGAATTACGACTATGCGACCCAGGAAAATGTCACATCCCTGGTGGATGGGAGCTCGATCAAGGCGAAATGGTCGGGCCTGGCGGGCTACCTCAACTACATGTTGCAGGACCAATGGCGCCTGTCCCTGCGTGGCGAATATTTCGAAGACAGCGACGGCTACAAGACCGGCGTAATCCAGAAGTGGAAGGAAGCGACGCTGACCCTCGCCTACCTGCCGTCAAAGTCCGTTGAAATTCGCACCGAAGTGCGCAGCGACCGCTCGGATGAGAGTGCTTTCGTCGAGAGCTCGGCAGCGGGCACGACCCAGAAGGATCAGTATTCGCTTGGACTGGAAGCCATCGTCAAATTCTAGGGAGACCTTGCGCCGTCACTTCAGGGCGTGGCGCGGATCGCGGCGGCGAGCATCTCGAAGAGTGCGTCGATCTCGGGGCGGGTGATGATCAGCGGCGGGGAGAAGGCGAGCACGTTGGCGGTCGACCTCGCCAGCAGGCCGCCTGTAAAGCAGTTGCGGAACACCTCAAAGGCGCGCGTCGGGCTGCGCTCCGGCTCGGGCGCGAACTCGACTGCGGCGATCAGGCCGAAGTTCCGGATGTCGATGAGGCCGGGCAGGCCACGCAGCGCGTGGGCGCGTTCCTCAAAGTAGGGCGCCAGTTCCGCGGCGCGCTGCGGCAGCGCGTCGCGCTCGTGAAGTTCGAGCGTGGCGAGTGCCGCGGCGCAGGCCACGGGATGGCCACTGTAGGTATAGCCGTGATACAGATCGATGTCGGCCGCTGGGCCCTGCATGAAGGCCGCGTGGATATCGCGATGCACGAACACCGCGCCCATCGGGATCGCGCCATTGGTGATGCCCTTGGCCGTGGTCATCAAATCGGGCGTGACACCGAACCGCCGGCTTGCGAACCAGTCGCCGGTACGGCCGAAGCCGGTAATCACCTCATCGAAGATGAGCAGCAGGTGGTGGCGGCTGCAGATCTGGCGGAGGCGCTCGAGGTAGCCGCGCGGCGGGACCAGCACTCCGGTGGAGCCCGCGATGGGCTCGACGATCACGGCGGCGATGCGCTCGGCGCCGTGCGCACGGATGAGCTGCTCGAGATCATCGGCGAGCTCCGCTCCGGCCTCGGGCTGGCCGCGCGAGAACGCGTTGCGCGCCAGATCGTGCGTGTGGCACAGGTGCGCGACATTGGGCAGGAGCGAGCCCTGCCAGGCTTCGCGGTTCTTGGGAATGCCGCCCACGGAGGTGCCGCCGAAGCCCACGCCGTGGTAGGCGCGCTCCCGGCCGATGAGCAGATTGCGGCCGGGCTCGCCACGCAGCCGGTGATAGGCCAGCACGATCTTGAGTGCGGAGTCGACCGCCTCAGAACCGGAGTTGGTGAAGAACACCTGCTCCAGTCCCGGTGGTGCATGCGCTACGAGCCGCGCCGCCAGTTCGAAGGCGAGCGGATGGCCCATGTTGAAGGTCGGTGCGAAATCGAGCGTCTCCAGCTGCCGGGCCACCGCCGCGGTGATTTCCGGGCGGGCGTGACCGGCGTTGACGCACCACAGCCCGGCGGTACCATCGAGTATGCGGCGGCCGTCATCGCTCTCGTAGTACATGCCGGCGGCGCGGGCCAGCAGGCGCGGCCCGGTGCGAAACTGCCGGTTGGGCGTGAAGGGCATCCAGAAGGCGGCAAGATTGGTGCTCATGGCGCCAAGAGTACGATTCGGGCGAGAATAGTTCCATGCCCGGAGCCACCGAAAACATTGATTGGCACGCGCGCGCGCGCGCGCTGAAGCCGCGCGGCGAGGCTTTTATCAACGGTCGCCGCGTGCCGGCGCGCGACGGCGCCACCTTCGCCTCCCACAGCCCCATCGATGGACGATGGCTCGCGGCCGTGGCGGCGGGCGATGCGCCGGACATCGACGCCGCGGTGGCCGTGGCGCACGAGAGCTTCGAGCGCGGCGAGTGGTCGCGGCAATCACCGGCGGCGCGCAAGCGCGTGCTGCAGAAATTCGCCGACCACGTCGAAGCGGCCCGGGATGAGCTAGGGCTGCTCGAGACGCTGGACATGGGCAAGCCCATCACGGACTCGTTGCGCGTCGACGTCCCGGCGACGGCGCGGTGCCTGCGCTGGTACGCGGAGGCCATCGACAAGATCTATGGGGAAATCGCCCCGACGGCGAGCGATACTCTGGCGCTCGTCACGCGCGAACCGGTCGGCGTGGTGGGCGCGATCGTGCCGTGGAATTTCCCGATGATCATGGCGGCCTGGAAGATCGCGCCGGTCCTGGCGAGCGGCAATTCCCTGGTGCTCAAGCCTTCGGAGAAATCCCCCTTGAGCGCCCTGCGCCTGGCGGAGCTGGCGGTGGAGGCGGGGATTCCACCCGGGGTATTCAACGTGGTGCCGGGCTACGGGCACACCGCGGGCAAGGCACTCGCACTGCACATGCAGGTGGATGCGATTGCCTTTACCGGCTCCACCGCGACCGGGAAGCTTGTCATGCAGTACGCGGCGCAATCGAATCTCAAGCGCGTCTCGCTCGAATGCGGCGGTAAGAGCCCGAACATCGTCATGGCGGATTATCCCGATCTGAAGCGCGCCGCCCGGGCGGCCGCCGCCGCTATTTTCTTCAACCAGGGCGAGATGTGTTCGGCCGGCTCACGACTCCTGGTGCAGGAGAGCATCCGCGAGGAACTGCTCGCGGAGATCAGCGCGCTGGCCGGCCAGTATCAGCCCGGCGACCCGCTCGATCCGGCGACGCAGCTGGGCGCCATGGTCGATGAGACGCAGACTCAGCGCGTGCTGGAGTACATCGCCGCCGGGCGCGCCGGCGGCGCGCGCCTGGTCTTCGGCGGGCAGCGCACGCGAGCGGACAGCGGCGGCTGCTACCTCGAGCCCACCGTGTTTGACCAGGTGCAGCCCTCGATGCGGATTGCGCGCGAGGAAATTTTCGGGCCGGTGCTCGCCACCTTGAGCTTTCGCGATCTCGAGGAGGCGATCCGCATCGGCAACGACGTCGATTACGGGTTGGCGGCGGCCATCTGGACGCGCGACATCACGGTGGCGCACCGCGCGGCGCGCGCGCTGCGCGCGGGCACGGTGTACGTCAATTGCTACGATGCCGATGACCTGACCGTGCCCTTCGGTGGCGTCAAGCAGTCCGGCAGCGGGCGCGACAAATCGCTGCACGCCTTCGACAAGTACACCGAGCTCAAGACCACCTGGATCGACCTGGCGTGAGCGATGCCGTGCTGCGCTACATGGCCACGGCGCCGCGAGGCCTGGCCGATCTGGTGGCGCGGGAGCTGCGCACGCTGGGTGTGACGGAGCTCGCCGAGCGGACGGCAGGGGTGCGCTTCGCGGGGGAACTGCGCCAGGGGTACGCGGCCTGCCTGTGGTCGCGGGTAGCGAGCCGCGTGCTGGTGGAAGTGGCCGATTTCCAGGCACCGGACACCGCGGCCTTCTACAGCGGCGCCCGTGGCGTGGACTGGAGCGTCCATCTGCGCCCGAGCGATACGCTGGCCTGCGAGTTCACGGGCGCACATCCCACCATCACGCACAGCCAGTTCGGCGCACTCAAGCTCAAGGATGCCATCTGCGATGAGCTGCGGGAGCGTTGCGGGGCACGGCCGGACATCGCGCTGGAGCGCCCGGCGGTCCGTGTCGTGGCGCACGCCAGTGGCCCGAGGGTACTGCTCTACGTCGATCTGGCCGGCGAGGGCCTGCACCGGCGCGGCTACCGGCTGCGTGGCGGGGAGGCGCCGCTGCGCGAAAATCTGGCTGCGGGCATGCTGTTGCGCGCCGGTTGGCCGGAGATGGCCGCGGCGGGTGCGGCGTTTCTCGATCCGCTGTGCGGGTCGGGCACGCTGCCGATCGAGGCCGCGCTGATCGCCGCCGAGCGTGCGCCCGGACTGCTGCGCGACTACTGGGTCGCTGTTGCTGGCCGAGGCGCGCGGGCGCGCCCGCGATGCGATTGCCAGTGCCATCCGCGGGAGCGACAGCGACGGGGGAGTGCTGCGCAATGCGGCGCTCAATGCGCAACGCGCGGGCGTGGCGGAACTGCTGAGCTTCGAGGCCGTCGCCGTGACGGAGGTGCAACCAAGCGGGGGCGCGACCGGACTGGTGTGCACCAATCCGCCCTACGGGGAGCGCCTGGGCGATGCGCAAGCGGCACGTGCCGTGCACCGGGAACTGGGCGCCGCATTGCGCGAGCGATTCGCAGGCTGGCGGGCGGCGATCCTGACCGCCAGTCCGGACGGTGCGCGTGAGCTGGGGTTGCGTACGACCCGCACGCACGAACTGTGGAATGGCGCCTTGCCCTGCAGGCTGCTGCGCGTCGACCTGGCTGATCCGGGCGCGCCGGCGCGCGCACCGGGCGTGCCCCGCACACCCGACCCGGCGGTCGCCGCCAGCCCGGGCGCATTGATGTTCGCCAATCGGCTGAGCAAGAACCTGCGCCAACTTGGCAAGATGGCACGCGCGCAAGGCGTGAGCAGTTATCGCCTGTATGACGCCGACATGCCCGAGTACGCCTTCGCGATCGATCGCTACCTGCAGGCCGATGGCGGCGAGGCGCATCTGTACGTGCAGGAGTATGCCGCGCCCGCGAGCATCGAGCCCGCCGCGGCGTCACGGCGGCGCGCCGAGGCCCTGTCCGTGCTTTCGGCGGTGACCGGAGTCGAGGCCGCGAACGTGCACCTGCGCGTGCGCCAGCGCCAGCGTGGCAGCAGCCAGTACCAGCCTCTGGCGCGCCAGGGACAGTTTTATCCGATCGAGGAAGGGGGCCTGCGCCTGCTGGTGAATTTTACCGACCACCTGGATACCGGGCTGTTCCTCGACCATCGCCTCACGCGCCAGCGGCTGCGCGCAGCCGCGCCCGGCAAGAGATTTTTGAACCTGTTCTGCTACACCGCGAGTGCTACGGTGCACGCCGCGGCCGGCGGCGCGGCGCGCACACTCAGTATCGACCTGTCCGAGCGCTACCTGGACTGGGCAGCGCAGAACTTCGCCACCAACGCACTGATGCGCGAGCACCATGAACTGCTGCGGGCCGATTGCCGCGAATGGCTGGGTGCGGGGCAGGGTGCGGCCTGGGACCTGATCTTTCTCGATCCGCCGACGTTTTCCAATTCCAAGCGGATGGTCGGAGTACTCGATACGCAGCGTGATCACGCCACGCTCATCGAACAGTGCATGCGGCTGCTGGCCCCCGGTGGGCTGCTGCTGTTTTCGACCAATGCCCAGCGCTTCCGGCTCGATGAGGCGCTGTCCGCGCGCTGGCAGGTCAAGGACATCTCCGCGGCGACAATCCCCTTTGACTTCAAGCGCAGCCCGCGCATTCACCGCGCCTACGAGCTGCGCGCGAGAGCCTAAGGCAGGCCCTGTCCGGGGTTACACGAGCCGCAGCCCGTTGCGGGCCGCAGCTATTGTGAGCTGCCGTCGTCGGCGCTCTTCAGCTTGTCGGCGGCGACCTGCTTCGCGGCCTCGACCTGTTGCTGCACGCGTTGTTCGGTCTGCTGCCCCTGCTTCGCCTGTTCGGCCGCACTGGACGCGGCGGTGGCGCCGGTCGCGGCGGTCTCCGCCAGTCCACAGGCGCTCAAGGAAAGCACGGTCAGCAGGGCCATAAAGAAGTTGCGCATGGCGCCTCCGGTCACTACCCGTACCTATAGTCCAGGTTCCCGCACCGGGCAACCGCCCGGGCGCGGTTTTGTGCACTGGTCCACGAGGAGGGTACCTCACTGAATCCTGAACGGCAGATGAACCGGGCGGTTCAGATCCGGTTCAGCGCATCGCCCTGAAACTGCGGCCCGTTATTTCACACTCCACGAGGCCGTTATGAAAAACTGGATTCTAGCATTGGGCGTGACAGCGGCGCTGGGTGCGGCGGGCGGTGCGGCCGCGTACGACGGGGGTCCACGCGGTGAGTATGGCCGCGGCTACGGCTCCGGCGCTTACGTCGGTCTGAGCCTGGGACAGCTCCGTTACAGCGAGGATGGCCTGGACACGATCACGCCGGCCGACGGCGTACTGACCATTGGCGCGGCGCTCAGCCCCAATCTCTCGATCGAGGGACGCCTTGGCGCAGGGTTCGCTCGTGCCGATACCAACGGCTACGGCGTCGATCTGGATTCGCTGTACGCCGGTTACCTGAAGGGTTCGCTCCCGCTGTCACCGGCGGTTTCCCTCTACGGACTCGGCGGCATTGCTGGCGTCGATCTGAAGCGCGATTTTGGCCTCGGCGAAACACATGACACCGGCCTGTCCTACGGACTGGGAGTCGATTTCGACCTGTACGGTGGCACGCGCCTAAATCTCGAATGGACGCGCCTGGCCAGTGGCAACGACCTCGGCTTCGACTACCACGTCGATCAGGCTTCGATCGGGGTGGCCTGGCGGTTCTAGGTCCTGTTTTCAGCTCCTAGAGCAGGTCACGCAACCGGAACCACAGCATCGCAAGCACCAGGGCCGGGCGGCGCAGCAGTGCGCCGCCCGGAAAATCGCGGTGCGCGATGCGCGCGAACAGATCGAAGCGTCCGGCGCTGCCGGCGATGGCCTCGGCGGCCAGCACTCCGGCGATGCCGGTCAGCGCGATGCCATGTCCGGAAAAGCCCTGCAGGTACCACACATTGGGCTCCAGGCGCCCGAAGTCGGGCGCGCGGTTCATGGTGATGTCGACGTATCCGCCCCAGTGATACTCGACGCGGGTCTGCGCGAGTTGCGGATACACGCGCAGCATCCGCGCGCGCGTTGCCGCCACGACTTCAATGCGCTCGATGCCGGAGTAACTCACGCGGCCGCCGAATAGCAAGCGGTGATCCGCGGAGCGGCGGAAATAATCGATGATCCAGTTCAGGTCGGAGACGGCCGCATTGTTGCCGATCAGGGCTCGGGCGCGCGCCTCGCCGAGCGGCTCCGTGGCGATGATGTAGGTTCCGACCGGCATGATCTTGCGCGCCAGCGCCGGCGCGAGTGATCCGAGGTAGGCGTTGCCCGCGAGCAGCAAGTGCTGGCAGCGCACTTCGCCACCGACACTGGACCCCGCAGTACGCACGTGCACCGTGCTGCCCGCAGCGCTGTAGCCGGTGGCGCGCGTCCCCTCATACAGCACGGCGCCGGCGCTTTGCGCGGCGCGCGCCAGCCCGAGCGTGTAGCGCAAGGGGTGCAGGTGGCCGCTGCCCGGATCGTAGAGCGCGCCCAGGTAGCGTCGTGTGGCCAGAAGATCGTTCAGTTCGCTTTGCGCGACCAGGCGGGTGCCGCTGTACCCGAGTTTTTCGAGCGCCGCCTGTTCGGTGGCGAGCTCCGCGATCTGTCGGGACTTGTTGGCCACCTGCATATGGCCGTCGACCCAGTCGCACTCGATGGCGTGGCGGGCAATGCGCTGCCGAAGCAGACGCAGACCCTCGACCGTGATGTCCCAGATGGCACGCGCATCGGCCGGCCCGATGAGGCGCTCGAGCGCCGCCTGGCCCTTGGAGACACCGGGGAGGACCTGACCGCCATTGCGTCCGGAGGCGCCCCAGCCCGCCCGCTGCGCCTCCAGCAGCACCACCCTGAAGCCCTTTTCAGCCAGCTGAAGGGCCGCGGAGCAGCCCGCCATCCCAGCCCCCACAATGCACACATCGGCCGTAATGGTGGCGGCCAGGGGCGGGGCGGGGGCCGGGAGGGTCGCCGTCGCGCTGTAGTAGCTTTCGGGGTAACTGGCAAGGGGTTGCGGCATCGCGCAAGGATACCCGTACCGGCTCCTGGCGACAATAAAACCTTATAAAACATGCAATTAGACGCCATGAGACGCTACCAAAGGGCCCGCAGAACTGCCATTTGGCCGGGCTCCGGCCACCGCGCCTATGCTCTAATGGCTTATTCAGCTTCCCGTCGGCTCACCGCCCGCGCCCGCGCGGTTAGCCGGAGCCGCCTTCATGTCTGCCAAACGCCCATTGATCGGAATACCCGCCGACCGACGCCTGCTTGGGCCACAGGCCTACCACCTGGCGGCGGAAAAGTACGTCACGGCGGCGCTGGATGCGGCTGGAGCGATCCCGGTCATCGTGCCGGCGATCGGGCAGGAACTGCAATACGAGGGCCTGTTTGACTCGCTCCACGGACTGCTGTTCATGGGGAGCCCGTCAAACGTCGAGCCGCACCACTATGACGGGGAACCGAGTGATGCCGGCACCCTGCACGATCCGCATCGCGATGAGACCACCCTGCCGCTGATTCCGCGGGCGGTGGCGCACGGCGTGCCGGTGCTGGGGATCTGCCGTGGCTTCCAGGAGATCAATGTCGCCTTCGGCGGGACACTCTGGCAGAAACTTCATGAAGTGCCAGGTTTCCTCGATCACCGCGAGCCGAAAGATCAGCCCATCGAGCGCCAGTACGCGCCCGTCCATGAAGTCAGGCTCGAGCCCGGCGGGCAGTTGCAGCGCCTCGCGGGCGGTGCGGACCGCCTGCAGGTGAATTCGCTCCACGGCCAGGGCGTGCGCGAACTCGGCAGCGGCCTGAGCGTCGAAGCGCGCGCGAGCGACGGAGTAATCGAGGGCTTCCGCGTCACGGCGGCGCGCAGCTTTGCGATCGCCGTGCAGTGGCACCCCGAGTGGCGGGTGATGGACAACGCGTTCTCGATGGCACTGTTCGCCGCTTTCGGCGCGGCCTGCCGGGCACGGATGTATGGCCAATGAGATTCAACAGTTCTTCCGCGACCACGGCATCTCCGAGGTCGAGGCGATCATCCCGGACATGGCGGGCATCGCCCGCGGCAAACTCATGCCCGCGGAAAAATTCGCAGAGGACGCGGGCATGAGGCTGCCCGAGAGCATCTTCCTGCAGACCGTCACCGGCGACTATCCGAGCGACACCTCTTCGGCGATGAGTCCGGCGGAAATCGACATCGTGCTCAAGGCCGATCCGAAGACCGTGCGGGTCGTACCATGGGCGGCCGAACCGACCGCGCAGGTGATTCACGATTGCTTCTATTCGGACGGGCGCCGCGTGAGCATGGCGCCCCGTCAGGTGCTGCAGCACGTGCTCGAGCTCTATGCCGAGCGGGGCTGGGAGCCGGTGGTCGCGCCGGAACTCGAGTTCTACCTGGTCGAGCCGAATATCGACGCCGACTACCAGCTCAAGCCGCCGATCGGCCGCTCCGGCCGTGCCGAGCCTGGCCGGCAGTCCTACAGCATTGCGGCGGTCAACGAGTTTGATCCGCTGTTCGACGACGTCTACGCCTTCTGCGAGGCGCAGGACATCGAAATCGACACGCTGATCCACGAGGATGGTCCGGCGCAGATGGAAATCAATCTGCTGCACGGCGACCCGCAGAACCTCGCCGACCAGGCCTTCCTCTTCAAGCGCACCGCGCGCGAGGCGGCGCTGCGCCACAAGATGTACGCGACGTTCATGGCCAAGCCGCACGCCAAGGAGCCCGGCAGCGCGATGCACATTCACCAGAGCGTGGTGGATCGGCAGACCCGCGCCAATATCTTCAGCAACGCCGACGGTACGCCCTCGGCCCTGTTTTTCTCGCACATCGCCGGGCTGCAGCGCTACCTGCCGGCCGCCATGAGCCTGTTCGCGCCCAACGTGAATTCCTACCGGCGCATCACCCGCGCCTCGCTCGCGCCGATCAACGTGCAGTGGGGCTACGACAACCGCACCGCGGGCCTGCGCGTGCCGGTCTCAGATCCCGAGTCGCGGCGCGTCGAGAATCGCCTCGGGGGGGCGGACGCCAATCCCTATATCGCGATCGCCTCTTCGCTGGCCTGCGGCTACCTCGGCATGGTGCAGAACCTGCGGCCCAGTGAACCGATCTCCGGCAGCGCCCACGACCTGCCCTGGGATCTGCCGCGCTCGCTCGATGACGCGCTCAAGCGCCTCACGGAGTGCCAGCCGCTGGTGCAGCTGCTCGGGCAGCCCTTCGTCTCCGCCTATACCATCGTCAAGCAGGCCGAGCACGAGGTGTTCCTGCAGGTGATCAGCTCCTGGGAGCGTGAGCATCTGCTGCTCAACGTCTGAGTCAGTTTCCCTGGGGTTGCGTGCTGGTGTATATAGAAGCAGCCAGAAACCAGCATCGCCCGCGGGCGGCGCAGAACATCAACGATCTGTTTTCAGGCAGGTGCCCGCCCAATGATCCGTAAGTCCGCTCGCTCCGTGCTCTACGCCCTGGCCGGCATTGCGCTGGCCGCCTGCAGCGCCAGGCAGGCGCCCGCGCCCGCCGCCGGCGCGGCCGCCGCGTCGGCCGGCGTCACCGACGAGGAGAAAGTACTCAACGTCTATAACTGGGTGGACTACATCGCGCCCGGCCTGGTGACCGGCTTCGAGAAGGAATACGGCATCAAGGTCAACTACGACGCCTTCGATTCCAACGAAGTGCTGGAGACCAAGCTCCTGACGGGCAACACGGGCTATGACATCGTCGTGCCGTCGGCCTCGTTCATGGCCCGGCAGATCAAGGCGGGCGTGTTCCAGAAACTCGACAAGTCGCTGCTGCCGAATCTCAAGAACGTCGATCCCTATTTCGCCAAGCAGCTCGACCTGTTCGATCCGGGACTCGAACATGCGGTGAACTACTTCTGGGGCACCTCGGGCGTGGGCTACAACGTCGAGAAGATCAAGGCCGCGATGCCCGACGCGCCCGTGGACAGCTTCCGCATGTTCTACGATCCGGCCGTGATCAAGAATTTCAGGAGTTGCGGCGTCTCGATGCTCGATGCGCCCGACGAAGTGGTCAACACCGTGCTGGTATTCCTGGGCCGCACCGCCAACAGCGAGGCGCCCGAGGATCTGGCCGCCGCCGAGAAGGTGCTGATGTCGATCCGCCCGTACATCCGCTCCGTCAATTCCGCGAAGTACATCGAAGATCTGGCCAACGGCGAGATCTGTCTGGCGCTCGGCTGGAGCGGTGATGTGCTGCAGGCCGCTTCGCGTGCCAAGGATGCGGCCAAGGGCAATACCGTCAAGTACAACATCCCGAAGGAGGGCGCGGTGGCCTTCTTCGACATGCTGGCGATACCCGCCGATGCTCCGCATCCGCGCAATGCGCACCTGTTCATCAACTACCTGCTGCGCCCGGAAGTCGCTGCGCGGAACTCAAGCGCCATGCACTATGCCGTGAGCAATGCCGCCGCGTATTCGCTGATCGACCCTCTGGTCTACAATGATCGCGGCATCTTTCCGTCCGCCGAGGCCAAGGAGCACATCGTGCCGGACCTGCCGCGCTCGCAGACCTACACGCGGCTGCTGACCCGAATGTGGACCAAGTTCAAATCCGGTCGCTGAAGAAACCTGGAAAAGGGCCCGTTGGCCGGAGCCGGCCAGCGGGTTACGGATATGGCTGAACAACGCACCAAGACGCCGGAGCCATGGCTTGATCCGCACGCGGAGGCGTATATCCGCGTCGAGAATGTCACCAAGCGCTTTGGAAATTTCGTCGCCGTCAATAATGTTTCACTGAGAGTCTACAAGGGCGAGATTTTCTGCCTGCTCGGCGGCTCGGGCTGCGGCAAGACTACGCTGCTGCGCATGCTGGCGGGCTTTGAGCCGCCGAGCTCGGGCGCCCTGTTCATTGACGGCCAGAACATGGCGGACATCCCGCCGTACGAACGCCCGGTGAACATGATGTTCCAGTCCTACGCACTGTTCCCGCACATGACGGTGGCGGGCAACGTGGCCTTCGGCCTGGAACAGGAGAGGATTGCGCGCCCCGAGATCAACCGGCGCGTCGCTGAAATACTCGATATCGTCAAGCTGGGCGAGTACGCGAAACGCAAGCCCCACCAGCTCTCGGGTGGCCAGCGCCAGCGCGTGGCGCTGGCGCGCTCGCTCGTCAAGCGGCCCAAACTCCTGCTGCTCGACGAGCCGCTCGGTGCGCTCGATCGGAAACTGCGCGAGCACACGCAGTTCGAGCTGATCAGCATCCAGGAGAGGCTCGGCGTGACTTTCGTGGTCGTGACCCACGACCAGGAGGAAGCCATGACGCTGGCCTCGCGCGTCGGGGTGATGAATCACGGCGAGATCGTCCAGGTCGGTACGCCGCGCCAGATCTACGAATTTCCCGCCACGCGCTTCGTGGCCGACTTCATCGGCTCCGTCAATCTTTTCGAGGGCCAGCTTTCCGAGGATGAGCCCGACCATGTACGGGTGCGCTGCGAGGAACTGCCCGCCCCGGTGTACGTCGATCACGGCTTGAGCGCGCCGCCCCTGGCCCTCTGCTGGGTGGCGATCCGTCCGGAAAAACTGACGCTCGGCCGCGAGCGGCCGGTGGGCACGGATAACTGGGCGCACGGTGTGATCCGCGACATTGCCTACATGGGGGACATGTCGGTGTTCATGGTCCGGCTCGATGCGGGGCGCGAAGTGCGCGTCACGCAGGCCAACCGCACGCGCAAGCCCGAGGAGCAGTTCAGCTGGGACGAGCCGGTGTATCTGAGCTGGGATGCCTCGAGCCCGGTGATCGGCCTGGGCTGATATGGCGCTGCGCGCTTACCGTTCCTCAAGCTCCCGGCGCCGGATTCCGCGGCGCTCCGGCCTGACCTCGCCGTGGGCGCCGCTGTGGCAGCTGTTCCAGCGCTTTGGCCCGCCGCGCTGGTCCGCCTATGTCCGGGACCACTGGATTGGTAAGCCGCTGGTGACGCTGGTGCCGATGACCTGGCTGGTGCTGTTCTTCCTGGTGCCGTTCATCATCGTCTTCGGCATTTCCTTCTCGCAGTCGGTGCTGGCAATCCCGCCGTACGAGCCGCTGTGGAGCTGGGTGGACGACAAGGTGCTCGCGCTACGGCTCCATCTGGGTAACTACAACTACCTGTTCACGGACACCCTGTACATCAGTTCGTACCTCTATTCGGTCAAGGTCGCGGCGGTATCGACGCTGCTGTGCCTGCTGCTGGGTTATCCGATGGCCTATGGCATCGCGCGTTCCACGCCGACGGTGCGAAACCTGTTCCTGATGCTGGTGATCCTGCCGTTCTGGACCTCCTTCCTGCTGCGCGTCTATGCCTGGATCGGGCTGCTGAAGAACAACGGCGTGATCAACAACGTGCTCATGTCGCTCGGTATCATCCACGAGCCGATCACGATGATGCAGACGGATTTTGCGGTCTACATCGGCATCGTCTATTCCTACCTGCCGTTCATGATCCTGCCGCTGTTCTCGAACCTGGAGAAACACGATCGCACGCTGCTGGAAGCCGCGGCCGACCTGGGCTCGCGCCCGTGGAAGGCCTTCATGCGCATCACGCTCCCGCTGTCGATCCCGGGCATCGTCGCCGGGTCGCTCCTGGTGTTCATTCCGGCGGTGGGCGAATACGTGATTCCCTCGCTCCTGGGCCGCACGGACCAGCTCATGATCGGCCGCGTGCTCTCGGATGAGTTTTTCGCGAACCGCGACTGGCCGGTGGCCAGTGCCGTGGCCATCGCCATGCTGATCCTGCTGGTGGTGCCGATCGTGATCTTCCAGCGCTACCAGAACCGCGAGCTGGCACACAAATGATCGGCGGTCGAAAATTCTTCGTGCCGACCATGCTGGCCTTCGGCTTTGCGTTCCTCTACGTGCCGATCCTGTCGATGATGTTCTTCTCCCTCAATAACTCGAGGCTGGTCACCGTCTGGGACGGCCCGCACTCGCCGACGCTCAAGTGGTACGGACTGCTGTTCCAGAACCGCCAGATCATGGGAGCCGCGTGGCTGTCGATCAAGGTAGCGACGATGAATGCCTGCGCATCCGTGGTCCTGGGCACGATCGCCGGGCTGGTGCTGGCGCGTTTCGGGCGCTTCCGCGGCCGTACCCTGCTGGCGGCCATGACCACCGCGCCCCTGGTCATGCCCGAGGTGATCACCGGCCTTGCCATGCTGCTGCTGTTTGTCGCCATGGAGCAGCTCATCGGCTGGCCGGCCGGGCGCGGCATCACCACCATCACGATTGCGCATATCACGTTCTCGATGTCCTACGTCACGGTCATCGTACAGTCCCGCCTTGCCAACTTCGACGATTCGCTGGAGGAAGCGGCGATGGATCTGGGCGCGCGCCCGGCCAAGGTGTTCTGGCGCGTGACGCTGCCCCTGATCATGCCCGCGATCATCTCCGGCTGGCTGCTGGCCTTCACGCTGTCCTGGGACGATGTGGTGATCTCGCAGTTCGTCGCAGGTCCGAGCTCCACCACCTTGCCGATGGTGATCTTCTCCAAGGTGCGGCTGGGCGTGAGCCCGGATGTCAACGCCCTGGCGACGTTGATGGTGCTGATCGTCGCCACGGGCGTGGTGTTTTCGGCGCTGGCGATGCAGCGGCAGGAAAAGCGCCGCCAGCGCGAGATGCAGCTCGCAAACGAATGAGCGGCGCGGGAAAGCTCCCGGACGTGGGTACCACGGTGTTTGCGGTGGTCTCGCGCCGCGCGGCCGAAACGGGCGCCATCAATCTGGGCCAGGGATTTCCGGATTACCCCATCGACGAGCGCCTCGCCGAGCTCGTGCACCAGGCGATGCGGGCGGGACACAACCAGTACGCGCCCATGCCCGGGTTGCCCACGCTCCTCGAGCAGATTGCCGCGAAGCTCCTGCGAGTCCATGGCGTCCAGGCCGATCCGGGCACGGAGATCACCGTCACGCTCGGGGCCACCGAAGCGATCTACTCGTCCATCCAGGCACTGGCGGGGGCCGGCGATGAGGTCATCGTCTTCGATCCGGCCTACGATTCCTACGATCCGGCCGTGCGCCTCGCCGGCGCGCGCTGCGTGCATGTGCCGCTCCTGCCGCCGACGTTCCGGCCCGATTGGGAGCAGGTCAGCGCGGCGCTGTCGGTGCGCACGCGGCTCGTGATCACCAACTCCCCGCACAATCCGGCCTGCAGCTGCCTCGCGGCTGCCGACCTGGACGTGCTCGCCGGGCTGCTGCGCGGACGCGAGTGCACGCTACTCGCCGACGAGGTCTACGAGCACATGGTGTTCGACGGCGCGCGCCACGCCAGCGTGCTGGCGCACCCGGAGCTGCGCGCGCGCAGCGTCGCGGTGTTTTCCTTCGGCAAGACGCTGCATGCCACGGGCCTGCGGGTTGGCTATGCCGTGGCACCCGCGGCGCTCACAGCCGAGCTGCGCAAGGTGCACCAGTTCAACACCTTCACCATCACGACCTGCGTCCAGCACGCGATTGCAGAGTACCTGCGCGAGCATCCGGCCTGCGGCGCGGATCTGCCCGCGTTCTTCCAGGGCAAGCGGGACCGGCTGGCCGCGCTCCTTGACCACAGCGGCTTGCGGGTGCTGCGCTCGGCCGGATCGTACTTCCAGCTGGTCGATTACAGCGCGCTGTCGGCGCGTCCGGACGTCGAGCTGGTCAGTACGCTGATCGATGAAGCGGGCGTCGCCTCCATCCCACTTTCAGTGTTTTATCGCGAACCGCCCCCGATGAAGCTGCTGCGCCTGTGCTTTGCCAAGCGCGATGAAACCCTGGTGGAGGGCGCCCGGCGCCTCACCGACTGGGCCGCGCGGCAGCGTACAATGGCCTGATGGAAAAGAGCACGCGCCTCAACCACCCGCCGGAGGTGGCGGTGCCCGCCGACAACCACCCGGTGGTCGCGCCGCTACACCAGACGGTCAAGTTCGAGTTTGACACGGTCGCCGAGACCGTGCGTTACCAGCGCGGGGAGCGGCCGGGCTTCTACTACCTGCGCACTTCGAACCCCACGACCCGCCAGCTTGAGCTCACGCTGGCCGAACTGCAGGGGCGCGCAGAGTGCATCGTCTGTGCTTCCGGTGTCGCCGCGATCAACGGGGCGCTGTTTGCACTCAGCCGGCAGGGCGATCATGTGCTCTGCTTCATCGAGAGCTACGGCCCGACGCGCCAATTCATCAGGGGCAACCTGGCGCGCTTCGGTGTGCGCCATACGCTGCTGTCGATCGAAGACCTGGCGGGCATCGGGCAGGTGCTGGACTCGACACCGACGCGCCTCGTGATCCTCGAGTGCCCGACCAACCCGGTCAGCAAGATTGCCGATCTGGCGGCGATCAGCGCCCTGGCGCGCCGGCACGGCGCGCTCACGCTGCTCGACAACACTTTCGCAGGGCCGCACCAGCATGGCCAGTATGAGATCGACCTGTACCTGCACAGCCTGACCAAGTTCGCGGCCGGGCACGGCGATGTCATGGGTGGCGCGGTCATTGGGAGCGCCGAGCTCATCGGCCGGATGCGCCCCGAATTCACGCTCCTCGGCGGAGTGCTCGATCCGCACGCCGCCTTCCTGGTGCAGCGTGGGCTGAAGACCTATTTCATCCGCTATCGCGAACAGTCGCGGAGCGCCCAGCGAATTGCCGAGTTCCTGCTCAGCCATCCGGCGGTCCTGCAGGTCCGGTATCCCGGCCTGGCCTCCCACCCGCGCCATGAGCTGGCGCGCAGCCAGATGAGTGAGTTCGGCAGCGTATTAAGTTTTGAGCTGCGCGGTGGCGCGGAAGCGGGACGGCGCTTTGCCGAGGCCCTGCAACTGTTCGCAATGGCGGCCAGCCTAGGTGCCACCGACTCGCTGGTGCTGCCGCCGCAGTTGATCGGGGTGCGCGACCTGAACCCGGAGCAGGTGCGCCTGTCCGGCATCGGCCCCGGTACGGTGCGCCTGTCGATCGGGCTGGAGGATGCCGCCGATCTGCTGGCCGACCTGGCGCAGGCCCTCGCGGCCGCTGATTAGTCGGGTGCCCGTCAGCGCTCCGCCATCACGGCATGGGCGGAAGACCCGCGAGTGCGTGCAGACCAAAGGCCACCAGCAGGGCGGCCGACACCCAATTGACGGCGCGCAGCCAGTTCACGTTGAGGCGCGAGCGCAGCAGGCTGGTGGCGGTGCTCAGCACCAGCCACCACAGCGCCGAACCGAGGAAAATCCCCGCGACCAATGCCGCCGCAGTGCCGTAGGCGGGCCGCGTACCCAACCCGAGCCCGGCAAACACGGCCGTGAAGGACATGATCGTCATGGGGTTGGCCAGCGTCAGCAGCAGAGTCGAGAAAAATGCGCTGTGCAGCGTGCCCGGGTCAGCGCCAGCCGCCCGTGAGGCCGGGCGCGCCAGCGCGGTGCGAACGCCGAGGTAACACAGGAACACGCCGCCACCGAGTGTCAGCCAGAATTGCTGGGCCACCAGAAACCCGGCCACGAATGCCAGGCCAAATCCGGCGATCACGCCGTAGCAGGCATCGGCGGTCGCCGCCCCCAGGCCCGAGGCCAGTCCGTAACGCTGGCCGTCAGTGAGCGTGCGGCGGATGCACAGCAATCCGATGGGGCCCACCGGTGCGGCGATGGCCAGGCCTACCGCCATGCCCTTGAGGAGCGCGGCGATCATGGCCGCGGTGCGGCCCTGTTCAGAAATTGCTGATCAGGGCGTCCGCGAATTCGCTGCATTTCACTTTCTTGGCGCCTTCCATCAGGCGCGCGAAATCATAGGTGACCACTTTCTGGCCGATGGTCCGGTCCATGGCTCTGATGATGGCGTCGGCCGCTTCGGTCCAGCCGAGGTAGCGCAGCATCATCTCGCCCGAGAGAATCACCGAGCCCGGATTCACCTGGTCGAGGTTGGCGTACTTTGGGGCCGTGCCATGCGTGGCTTCGAAGACGGCATGGCCCGTGAGGTAGTTGATGTTGGCGCCTGGCGCGATGCCGATGCCGCCGACCTGTGCCGCCAGGGCGTCCGACAGGTAATCACCGTTCAGATTCAGCGTGGCGACGACGTCGAACTCCTCGGCGCGCGTCAGCACCTGCTGCAGCGTGATGTCGGCGATGGCATCCTTGATAAGGATCTTGCCGCCTTTCAGCGCCTCCGCCTGTTCGGCGTTCGCCCCCGCCTCGCCCCTGGCCGCCTTGGTGCGTTCCCACTGGGTCCAGGTGTAGACGCGCTCGCCGAAGTCGCGCTCCGCCAGCGCGTAGGCCCAGGAGCGGAAGGATCCTTCGGTGTACTTGAGGATGTTGCCCTTGTGCACGATCGTCACGCTCTTGCGACGATTGGCGATGGCGTATTCGACGGCGGCGCGGAACAACCGTTCGGTCCCCTCGCGCGACACGTTTTTGATGCCGATTCCGGAACTTGCCGGGAAGCGGATGCGGGCATAGTGCTTGGGAAAATTGCCCTTCAGGAAATCGATGAATTTGCGGTTGTCTTCACTCCCTTCCTCGAACTCGATGCCAGAATACAGGTCCTCCGTATTCTCGCGGAAGATCACCATGTCGACCTTCTCGGGTGCTTTGACCGGGGAGGGCACCCCCTTGAACCAGCGCACCGGCCGCAGGCACACGTACAGGTCGAGCATCTGGCGCAGCGCGACGTTCAGCGAACGGATGCCGCCGCCCACCGGCGTGGTGAGCGGTCCCTTGATCGAGACCAGGTATTCGCGGCAGGCCGCGACCGTTTCATCCGGGAGCCAGCTGTTGAAGGCCTGGTGGCTCTTCTCACCCGCGTAGACTTCCATCCATTCAATGCTGCGCTTCTCGCCGTAGGCCCTGGCGACGGCTGCATTCATGACGCGCACGCTGGCGCGCCAGATGTCCGGACCTGTGCCGTCGCCCTCGATGAACGGAATGACCGGCCGATCGGGCACCACCAGTTTGCCGGCGCTGATGGAAATCTTCTGGCCGGCGGGTGGAGGCGTCGGCTTCGCTGACGTAGGCAT
>Ga0193713_1000176_pt1 | contig 20994 bp, 20 predicted proteins | sample H3a2metaG_FD_143054 | JGI IMG/M metagenome (GOLD analysis project Ga0193713, IMG submission 143054) | Soil microbial communities from a riparian zone of the East river system, Colorado, United States - H3a2 | ecosystem: Environmental > Terrestrial > Soil > Riparian zone | place: USA: East River... | reverse complement strand
ACCAGACCGCGGGTTTTGATTTCGAGAATTCGAATCTTTTTTAGAATTTCGGTTGTGGTCTTTGCGCGCTCGTCATCCCGAGCGGAGTGAAGCGAAGTCGAGGGAGCCCGTTCCATTACCGAGAAGCCCTGACTGGGCGCAAGGCGCACATTTCCGTGAACAGGTCGTGCCATTCAGGATTTCTTCACAAAATCACGGCACCGGCAGCCCGGCAAAAATCCGCTCGACAATGGTCTCGCTGGTGACCGCTTCCGCCTCGGCTTCGTAACTGACAATGATGCGATGCCTCAATACGTCCGGACCGATGCTCTTGACGTCCTGCGGTGTGACGTAACCGCGGCCGTTTAAGAACGCGTGTGCCCGCGCTCCGAGAGCAAGATAAATAGTCGCACGCGGCGAAGCGCCGTAACGAACAAGACCTTCCAGGCGCAGGTTGTACGCGGCCGGCTCTCGCGTCGCCCAGACAACGTCGACGATGTAGTCCTTGACGCGGTCATCGATATAGATGGTGTTAACGACTTCGCGTGCCGCGATGATTTGCTTGGGGTCGATCACTGGATTCACCCGCAAATCCGGCGCGGAGGTGGCCATCAAATCGAGAATATTTCGCTCCTCGGATTTTTGCGGATAGCCAATATTCAATTTGAACATGAAGCGATCGAGCTGCGCCTCGGGCAATTGGTAAGTCCCTTCCTGTTCAATGGGGTTTTGCGTCGCCAGAACAAGGAACGGATCCGATAGAGGGTAGGTTTGCTCGCCAATTGTGACCTGGCGTTCCTGCATCGCTTCCAGCAGTGCGCTTTGAACCTTTGCCGGCGCGCGATTGATTTCGTCGGCCAGAATCAGATTGGAAAAAATCGGGCCGAGTTTGGTCGTAAATTCGCCGGTGCGCGGATTGTAAATGAGTGTGCCGATCAAATCCGCCGGCAAAAGATCGGGCGTGAACTGCAATCGTTGAAACCCGGTCTGGATACATGCGGCCATTGTTTTGACCGTGAGCGTTTTGGCCAAACCAGGAACGCCTTCGATCAGGAGATGACCGTTGGCGAGCAGTCCAAGCAGAAGCCGATCCACTAAATACTTTTGACCCACTACAACATGAGCGACTTGATGACGGAGCGCCGGAATCCATTGGCCCAGCTCCCGCACTTCCTGCGTAATTTCCTGCGTAGATTTCATACGGTTTTTGTCAGACACGCACGGTAAGGAGAATGTTCGATCAAAGCTCCTAAGTTCCTGTGACCCGCGAGAAACATGCTAAAAGTTGGATCGACAATGTCAGTTTTCAAGCAGTGGCACCGCGTGGTTTTGATCGTCGCATTGAGCGGCATCACGATGTCGATACTCGGGTGGATTGCATGGCATGATCCTGCAATCAATTTTTTGCCACGTGATCGAAGCGCGGAGTGGATCGTTTTTCCTGCGGCGGTGGATGCCCCTGCGCATTGGTTGTTTGGCAGCCTCGATGCAAACTTCCGGCGCGGGTTTGTTTTGGTAAATCGGCCATCGATGGCGCGTTTGCGTGTTCGCGCAATGCGGCGCACCGAAGTAAAGATCAACGGCACCCCGGTTCCCGTTCCACGGAATCGCAATTGGAAGGCGATTACGAGTATCGACGTTGCCGAGCAGTTACATGCCGGCGCAAACGTCGTCGAAGCACGCGTCTTTAACCACACTGGTCCCCCAGCGCTCTGGCTGACTTTAACTACGGATCAACTAAAACTGCGCAGCGACGAATCTTGGGAAGCGTCGTTTGCCGGTTCGCCTTGGCGCAATGCCGCACTTGCGGCGGCGGCGAAGACTCCCGGACCCGGTAATTCAATTGCTGGCGGTGAACGCACGTTTAACGCAGTGAAAAGACTTTGGCCGTTCTGGATTGTTCTTATCGTCGTCGCTTGTGTAGCGAGCCTTCTCTGGAAGGTCAGCTTTAAAAAGTTCTCAGGGCGATCGCTGGAACAAATACTCTTGCTCGCCGTTGTCGGCCTATGGCTGTTGTTGTTCTGGAACAACGCACGGCTGTTGCCATTCCACGCTGGGTTCGATTCGGAGGCCCATCTCCAATACATCAGCTATGTCCGGCAACGATGGACCCTGCCGTTGCCAAATGAAGGCTGGGAAATGTATCAGCCGCCGCTGTACTATTTGGTCGCCGCCGCAAGCCTTGCGGTGGGCAAACTCTCAACCAACGATCCCGGGTCGATCGTCGTTCTGCGTTTCCTCGGAGCATTATGCGGCATCGCTCAATTTGTCTTTGCTTTTTTGAGTTTGCGGCTCCTGGTATGCGCGCGAGCCGCATTAGTCGGACTTTTGTTGGCAGCCTTTCTGCCCATGCATTTGTATCTCGCGCATTATGTGACAAACGAAATTTTGGCCGCGACTCTGGCGACGGTGACGCTTTATCTCTGCTTGCGTCTGCTGAGGAGCGACAAACCGAGCGCATCGCAATTTGCCTGGATCGGACTGGCGCTTGGCGCGGCGATGCTGGCAAAGGCGACCGGAATTTTGCTGCTGCCAATCGTAATGGCTGCAATCGCGGGTAAGCTCGGTTACGCGCGAGCTCCAATCGCAAGCTCGTTACGCAACCTCGGGGTTCTGGTCGCGATTTGTTTTGCTGTGTGCGGCTGGCATTACGCGCGCATCTGGATGAGGTTTGGCACCCCGCTTGTTATCAACGGGGGCTTACTTAGCGGGTTTACGTGGTGGCAAGACCCCGGTTATCACACCACGCCAGATTACCTCCGTTTCGGTCGATCGTTAATGAATCCGCTCTTCAGCGGTTTCGCAGGATTTGCCGACGGGATCTATTCTACGCTTTGGGGCGACGGTTTGTGCGGGGGTTTTTCGAGCTTGACCTTTGCTTGGAACCAACAGCCAATGATGGCTGGCTATTTGTCGGCGCTAATTCCTATGGCGCTCATTCTCACCGGTGCCGTCGTCGCAATCATTCGATTCATTCGGAAACCATCGAGCGAATTGTTCCTGTTACTTGGCTTCTGTGCTGTCATTGTCCTCGGCCTGATTTTCATGACGCTAAAAGTTCCCTCTTACGCGCTACTGAAAGCGTTCTACGGATTATCAGCCCTTACGCCGCTTTGTTTCTTTGGGGCCCTCGGTTGGGAAACGCTGACTCACGGACGCGCGCGTTTGCGATCTGTTCTTGGTGCATTCTTGCTCATTTGGGCGATGAACAGTTTCGCCACTTACTGGATTGTTCCTTCGGCGCTGCAACATTTGTACGCAGTAAAAGCCTTAGGTGCCCAGGGAAATATCAACCGCGCCGCTGCGGAGGCTGCCAAGGCAGTTGAAGCCGATCCCTCGAACGCGACCGCACGAGGGTTTCACGCGTTGAGCTTGAGTGAGCTAGGAGAAGACGAGGAAGCCATCAAGGAAGCCGAGCGCGCGGTTGAACTGAATCCCACCAATTCTGTTGCCCACTTGGATCTGGCCGTTTCAGCAAGACGCCATGATCCGGAGCGCGCAATCGCGGAAGCTCGCCGTGCAATAGAGCTCGGTCCGGAAAATTCTTCGGCTTACCAATTCCTGACGAATTGTCTTCTCGAATTGAGCCGCTACAACGAGGTGATCGATCTCGGGCGCGAATGGCTGGCGGTGTCGCCATATGATAGAACTGCTCATGCAGTTCTGGGCACAGCTATGGCGGAAAATGGTGATCTTACAGAGTCGGCGCAGCACCTCGGTTACGTGATGATGTCAGGGCCGGGAGCTGAACAAGCGCATGCGCGGCTGCGGCAAATCCTGCTGTCTCTGGTTAGGGAGCCGGATGGGTTGCAGCGACTCCGGGAAATTGCTGTAAATGCACCGGATTCACCACGAATGCTGGACGAGTTGGCGTGGTTACTCGCAACGTATCCCGATTCCAAATCACGCGACGGGGCTGAGGCAGTTCAGCTTGCCGAGCGCGCTTGCGCTCTGACTGACCGCCGAATCCCGGCTCTTCTCGACACGCTGGCTGCCGCTTATGCTGAGGCAGGAGACTTTTCGCGGGCAATCAGCACCATCGAAGAAGCGCTCAACCGCGCGCGCACCTCCGGTGACAGTGACGCCATTAAGCTTAGCGAAAGGATTCTTGCATCACTTCGTGAAAATCTTGCCTACCGCGAGGAGCCGCAATAATCGATCAGCTATTTCGCCGACAAGCGCGGCATGCGTGATGTCGCGCGCCGCACATTTCCGGTGCGCGGGCGTAGCGTCAAAATGATTGGCAGGCCGGGATAGGGTTCCGTTTTGCGAACCCGAGCTTCCAGATAGCGGCGATATGTTTCAGCCATCAAACTCGGATCATTAACGAAAAGAACGAACTCCGGAGGCTGCAGCGACGAGCTCCCGCGAGTCCGTTCCGACGTTGCGGCTGGCCTCGAGAATTGAGACGTTGCTGGAGCTCCGCCCTCCAGTACGTGACCTTGTTTCCGGCCAGTTTGAGTAGCGTAAAAGAGTTTGAGGCGCCGCCCTTTTACCATTGGCGGCGGATTTGCTTCAAATGCCTGGCGCAGTAATCGATTAAGGACACCGGTGCCGATGCGCTGTCGCGCTGCAAGTTGGATTGTCTCAATCAATGAAAACAACTTCTCAATATTTTCTCCGGTCAGCGCAGATGTGATCAGCGCCGGTGCATATTCAAGGAAGAAAATTATTTCGCGTGCCTCCTCGACAAGCTGCCGTGCCGCATCTTTTTCTCTGCGTCTCGGCTTAACCAAGTCCCATTTGTTCAAGACAACAATTGCCGGTTTCCGGGCCTTTTGAATCAATCCCGCGATCCGTTTGTCCTGGGCGGTTATGCCCATCGTGAGATCGACAATGAGAACACACAGATCGGCGCGGCGAATGCTGCGCTCTGCGCGCATCACGCTGAACACCTCCACCGAACTAGAATGTTTGCTGCGCCGGCGGATTCCCGCGGTATCGATGAAAACGAACTTTCGCCCGTCGCGCTCGTAAAGAATGTCAACGGCATCGCGGGTCGTTCCGGACAACTCGCTCACGATCGCGCGCTCTCCGCGCACAATGGAATTGATGAGCGAGGATTTACCGACGTTTGGCCGGCCGACGATCGCCACCGCAAGTGACTGGTAACTCGTGACTCGCGAATCGTGAGGAGGCGAGGGGAGGCGTCGTTCGATTTCTGCTAACAAGTCGGAAATCCCGCGATCATGTTCTGCGCTGATCGAAAAGCTCGGTTCGAAACCTAACGCATCGAATTCTGCTGCCAATGGCTCGTGCTTCTCATTGTCGATTTTGTTAATCACAAGCAGAACCGGTTTTTGCGATTTGCGCAGTGCGCGCGCGAGCTCTTCGTCGACAGGTGACAAGCCTTCTTTTGCGTCGACAACCAAGAGCAGAATATCGCTTTCGCCGAGTGCTTGTTCCGCGGCGCGGTGCACTTGCACGCTCAATTCATCCCGCGACTGCGGGACCGCCATTCCGCCTGTGTCCCATACGGTGAACGGGCGCGCACCGCGATTGCAAATCGCCGAAATCCGGTCGCGTGTGATTCCGGGCTGATCATGAACGATGGCAATCTTTCGGCCGACAAGGCGATTGAATAGCGCAGACTTGCCTACGTTTGGCCGCCCGACAATTGCGACATTCGGCGGTCTGTTCGGCATCTAGGATTTCGCCGGATGCGCATGGCCCGCAGCCTGCAATTGCCGAACGCCATGTGTCACATAAATGATTCCGGAAACTGCAGTGAAAAAGCCGGCTGCGATTACAACGTAGATCAGGGGAAGCAGGCGCATCTGCAACATGACCCACCCGATCGCGACCATTTGCAAAACGGTCGCCACTTTTCCGGTCCAGTTAGGCTTCACTTGCACTTTCCCAATGAGAAAATACAAGACGGCCGCGCCTACGAAAAGAATAGCGTCCCGCGAAATCACAAGCACCGGGAACCAGGTCGGAAAACTGCCGTAGTCAGGATCGAGCTCGCTCCAGTTACTAATGCTCAAGGTGATGATGCCGCTAAGCAGCAACCCTTTATCGGCAATTGGATCGAGAACGACTCCCAGCGAACTGCGCTGATGGTAGTGACGCGCGACGTATCCGTCCAAGCCGTCACTCAATGAAGCAATCAGGAAAATAGCGATGGCAGTGAAACGTTCCCACTCTGCAGGCGCGCCGCGCTGAACGCTTTGGCCATAATAGATCGCCATCGTGACGAAAGCCGGAATCATCAGAATCCGAACAATGGTGATTTTGTTGGCTGTGGTCATACCGCGCGGGAGTGCAAACAATTGTAGGGCGATTGGTTCGCTCGCGCCAGCAGCTCCCCCTTCGGGTTTCCCGCCGATATCTCTCGGCGCAACCCGACGACCTTTGTTGGGTGTGGTTGCGAAACGCTTGCCGCTATAACGTTTGATGCTGCTGTGAACGAGGATTCTCTTGATGGATCAGCGGCGGGAAATAATCTCTTGTTGTGGTTATCGAATCGATTCGTGAATTCAATCGTGCCGTGCGGTTTGTGCCGTACGAGATTCACACGGCTAGCGGCGAACGCTATGAAGTCCCACACCCGGATTTTATTATGGGTTTCTCCAAAGGGATCTTTCGTTACTGTGTTCGACCCAAAGGATCCGAAAGAGACCCCGCATCACATCAACGGCCTGCTAATCGAGCGCGCCTCGCTTCTTGACGGCCAGAGACGCCGCAGATTTCGGAAGCGTTCGTAAATAAGTTCAGCGAGAAACGGCGCGCGTCTTTCCGGTCGGAATCGTAAATCCTTCGATCTGTTTTTTGATTTCGTTAGCGAAAGCCGCTGCGCCCGCACCGTTTACGACACGATGATCGAATGTGAGCGAAAGCGTAATGACTTCTGCAGTCTCGTTTTTGTTCTTGTTGGAAATCAATTCGCGGTGCGCGGTACCGACGAAAAGTGTGCCCACTGAGGGCGGAACAACAATGGGTGCGGCCGCTTTCACTCCAAAAGCGCCCAGGCTTGTGATCACGACCGGCGCATTCATGGCATCAACGCGGCCGCCGCGCGTCGCGATGACTGTCTCATTGTAAATCTTTACGAATTCCGGCCAGCTCTTTCGATTTGCGTTTGTGATTACCGCAGTGGCGAGACGATCTCCCTCCAGCGCGACTGCAATGCCCAAATCGAAATCATCATTCTGCACAATCTGATCGTCTTCGAGAATTAACCGGCGAAATGGCGCATGCTTTTCCATCGCGCGTACGACCGACCACGCAATCATTACGGAAGGGGAGGGGGCATTTTCGCCATCTTCCTTTTTCGCTAACTCGCGAGCATCCCGAATTGCGTCCCAGCGCGCACCGATTTGTAGGTTAGCAGGAATGACACGACTAAGTTTGCGGGTCACCGTGGGCGAAAGCGCGGGCTCGATTGCTGTAGCCGGGATCGCTGATCCCGGCTTTTTCAACACGGTTTCGGGTGCTATGCGGCCGCGGTCACCGTCTCCGGGTCGCGCAGCCGACACGGCTGCCTCTACAGGTTTTCGCTTCGCCGAAACTTCAACCGCAGCCTCGAACTGATCCGCTAATGATTCGTCCTCGGTAAAAAGGGTCCCAAGCTCCTGGCCAATATCGACCGTGTCGCCAATCTTCGTTTTCCATTCACCCATAACTCCCGCGAACGATGATTGAATTGGATAAACAGCCTTGTCCGTTTCGACTTCACACAATTCATCGTCCAGCGCGACGGGATCACCTGGCTTTTTCAAAAGCGAAACGACTTTTGCATTTCGAATTCCTTCCCCCATCACAGGCACAGTAATGCTTTGCTTGCGCCGTTTTCCGGTTTCCGCTGTAGCCGGGATCGTTGATCCCGGCTGGGTAAATTCAGGCTCTATTGTGGCATGACCGGAATCACCGATTCCGGCTACAGGACGTTCCTGCTTCGTTGCAACCGAGTGTCGGATCGCAGCAACAATGCGCTCCACATCTGGCAACGCGGCGTATTCATAGATCGGGTTGTAACCGATCATGACGTTCGCTTTGCTAACGAGAACCGGCGGACTAATCATCGCATTCCAGAGCTCAGGCATGCTCGTAACGTGGGAGATAATCATCTGCCCAACGCTGCAGTTCTCAGTGTCTTCCTGGACGACAACGAGCCGTCGAGTTTTACGCACTGAATTCTCAATCGCAGCTTTGTCCCACGGAACAATTGATCGCAGATCGATCAGTTCGACGCTTGTTTCATTGTCAATTTTTGCGATCGCCTCGAGAGATTTCTCAATCGTGTTTCCCCAAGCGACCACTGTCACGTCCGAGCCGTTTGTGCATTGACGCGCCCGCCCCAGCGGGACCGCCCCGATCGGCTCCGCGTATTCGTGTTCGGCCCAAAGCAAATGTTTCGGAATTAAGAAAATCACCGGATCGTCACCGTGCATGGCCGTCCAGAGCAATCCCGCGGCATCCGCCGGGGTGCTTGGAATCACAATGTTTAAGCCGGGATAATGCGCGAATGCGGACTCATTCGCCTGGCTGTGCCACAAACTTCCGCCGGGCAGGTAGGCGCCATACGGCGCGTAAATGACGGCTGGACATTTCCAGTTGCCGAACGATCGCCAGCGCAGGTTGGAGATATTGGTAACGAGTTGATTGAAGCCTGGATAAATGAAATCGATGAACTGCAGCTCAAATACGGGACGCCTCCCGTAAGCAGCCAGACCGCAGGCAACACCAAGAATGGTCGATTCGGCAAGTGGCGAATTGAAGACTTGCTTGGGAAACTCGGTCGAAAGCTTCTGCGTAAGACGAAACACACCGCCCTTGGGATCTTCGATATCTTCGCCGAAGAGAATCCTTCGCGGATCTTCCTCGAGTCCGGCACGCAAGGTTTTGTTTACTGTATCGCCGATCCGATATTTTCCGGGCGGTAGGATTTCCTTGTCGATCTTTGGCGGCGGCTTGGTGACGTTTGCGAGAAGCTCGTTAGGCGACGGATCCTCGGCTTTTTCCGCTTCACCGTACTCCCGCCGAACGCGCTCCTTAATTTCCTCATCCAGCTTCGCGTATTCCTCCGCGGTGATGATGCCCTCCTCGATTAATTGGTCCTTCCAACATTTGAGCGGATCGAATTTTTCGAGGACGCGCAGTTCCTCATCGCTCCGGTAAAGTTTTTGATCATCGGAACTCGTGTGACTCGAGAGCCGTTCCATTGTGACCCAGAAAAAAAATGGTCCGCTGCCACCGCGAATTTTTTCGAATGCTTCTGCTGTAGCCTCGTAAACCTGCTGCACGTTTTGTCCTTCAATCTGCCGCCAGTTGTCAGACTCAAGGACATTCAACGCGAGCGGATTGGTTTCGCGCGTGGGCATGCTGATGCCATAGGCGTTGTCTTCGACTAAAAAGAACAGCGGGAGCTTCTTCTCTTTGGCGAAACAAATCGCCTCGAAGAAATCTCCCTGACGGGTCGCCGCATCGCCTACCGTGGTTACGACAAGATTCTTTTTGCCATCGAGTTTGATGCCCCACGCGATGCCGCACGCGGGCAGAAGTTGTGAGCCAGTTGGTGTTGGCACGCTCCAGATATGCAAGTCCGCGTTGCTGTAATGCGACGGCATCTGGCGCCCGCCACTGCCCGTGTTGCGTTTTGCGAAATATTCGAGGCCGAGCTGACGCGTTGTCATGCCGCGTCCCAGAATCAGACCCCGATCGCGATAATACGGCACGATATAATCGTCCGGCTCCATCTGGATCGAGACCGCCGCCAACGCCTCATGACCCATTCCGGAAACGTGAAAGTGTCCTTTACCCTGACGATTCAGATTTTGCTCGCGCAAGTCTGCATGGCGACTTTCCAGCATCGTCGTCAGGAGTCGCAGCTTATCTTCCTTGCTCAGCGCGGGCATACGGCATGATCTTACACGGCAGTTACGGATCGACAATCACGCGGATTTGCTTCGAATAGAAAACGTAAATGAAATGACGACATCAAAATTGCGGCAGAGTGGGGGAGTAATCGAAGCCTACCGCGAATTTTTACCGGTCTCTCCCTCGACGCCGATTGTGTCCTTGGGCGAGGGGAATACACCGCTGCTTTATTGTCCGCAATTAAGCGAGCGGGTTGGTCGCGGCTGCGAGGTTTTTGTTAAGAATGAAGGAGTCAACCCCACAGGTTCCTTCAAGGACCGTGGGATGACGGTGGCGGTGTCGAAAGCGATGGAGCACGGCGCAAAGGCTCTCATTTGCGCTTCCACGGGCAACACTTCGGCTTCAGCGGCTGCTTACGCTGCGCGCGCGAGAATTCCGTGCGTCGTGATTTTGCCTGCAGGAAAAATCGCAACCGGAAAACTGGTTCAAGCTGTTGCTTACGGAGCCAGAATCGTCGCGATCGATGGCAATTTTGACGACGCGCTTCGCATCGTGCGTGAGTTAGGCGACGGCCACCGGTTTGTTATCGTGAATTCGATTAACCCTGACCGAATCGCGGGACAAAAGACCGCCGCATTTGAAATCGTCGATGTTTTAGGGGACGCGCCAGATTTTCATTTACTGCCCGTGGGCAATGCCGGAAACGTCACTGCCTATTGGGCGGGATATCGGGACTACCAATCGCGTCAAAGATCCACAAGATTGCCGACAATGGTTGGTTTTCAGGCGGCTGGCGCGGCGCCAATTTTTCATAACCGGATCGTCGAAAAACCGGAAACGATTGCATCTGCAATTCGGATCGGGAATCCGGCGAGCTGGAAACAAGCCTGTGCAGCAATCGCTGAATCGCATGGAGCAATTGACATCGCAAGTGACGAGGAGATTCTCGCAGCGCAGAGTTGGCTGGCAAAACACGAAGGAATTTTTGTCGAACCTGCAAGCGCGGCGGCGATCGCCGGACTGTTCAAATGCTGTGAGTCAGATCAAGCGGCGTATTCATTCCAAAACATTCCCGAGGCAAGTCGGATAGTTTGCACAGTCACGGGACACGGCTTGAAAGATCCCGATCCGATTACCCAGCGAATGAAAGAATTGAAACCGGTCGCCGCGAGTGTGACCGATGTGAGACACGCAATTGACCTATAGCTCGCCGACCGCCTGTCATGTCGAGCCAAGTCGAGACATCCCGCGAAGTTACCGGTGAGTTAGGCTACGGGATTCCTCGACTCTGCTCGGAATGACGGTTATGAAAATGCCGATTTAACGTTTATCTGACATGCGTCTAATCGTTCAAAAATATGGTGGCACTTCCGTTGGGACACCCGAGCGCATACGCAAAGTTGCGCGCCGCCTTATCGAAACACAGCGCGAGGAATGTCAGGTTGTGGCGGTCATTTCTGCAATGGCCGGCGTGACCGATAACTTGCTCAAGCTCGCCCACGCGATATCACCGCAGCCGACACAGCGCGAGATGGATGTTGTTTTATCGACCGGCGAGCAAGCCGCCGCGGCTTTAACTGCAATGGCCGTGAACGCACTCGGTGGACGAGCTATCTCGTTAACGGGCGCGCAGGCGGGAATTTTAACCGACCACACCCACACAAAGGCGCACATCGCCAATATCAGTCCGAAACAAATTCACGAATTGCTCTCGGACGACTACATCGTGATTGTCGCTGGTTTTCAGGGTCAGACGCCGGAAGGAGAAATCACCACGCTGGGACGCGGTGGCTCCGATCTGACTGCGATTGCGCTCGCGGGCGCGCTGAATGCAGACGCCTGCCAGATTTTTACCGACGTCGATGGAGTTTTTACCTGCGATCCGCGAATCGTTCTCGATGCGAAAAAGCTCAAGGAAATTTCCTATGAAGAGTTGCTCGAAATGGCTGGCGGCGGCGCCAAGGTGATGCAGTCCCGCGCCGTGGAGTTCGCAAAAAAATTCGCTGTCGAATTCGAAGTGCGGTCGAGTTTTAAGAAAACCACTGGGACAGTCGCCAGGGAAGAGACGCCCAGTATGGAAGATGTGGTGGTTCGCGGGATCAGTCTCGACCGCCACCAGGCAAAGCTGAGCATTGCCGGAGTTCGTGACGAACCAGGGATCGCCGGCCGGATTTTTTCGAATATTGCCGCGGCGCATATCATCGTTGACATGATTGTGCAAAACGCCTCGATCAGCGGAACGACGGACATTTCATTCACGATTCACGAGGATGAACTGGAAAATGCCCGCAAGATTTTGATGCCGGTCGTAGGTCAGCTTGGCGCAACGCGCCTGAACACTACGAGTGGCGTAGCCAAGCTCAGCGTCGTCGGAATCGGAATGCGATCGCATTCGGGTGTCGCGGCGCGGATGTTCGAATGCCTGGGGCGAAATGGGATCAACATTCAATTGGTATCCACCTCGGAGATCAAGATAGCAGTCATCGTCGACGAAAAAGAGGCAGAACACGCTGCGCAATTGATCCACGCCGAGTTTGGCCTGGGGCGATTGCTGCCGTCCGGCTCTGCAACGAAACCGCTTGCTTGATCAGCTACGGCTTGCGGACCGGATCGACGTAAAATTCCTGGGTCCCTTCAATCTGCATCTTGTAGCCAAAAACGCCGTGAATCACCGCGGCTGCCGGGTGATCCGTGACCTTCGGCCGATACCGGTCGTCAGCGTTTGCCTGTTTCCAAACAGTGCCGTCTTCCAAACGAATTAACGTCCTACCCGTCAGCCCGTTAAACTGCCCATCCACACGGCTTACAAGCAGATCCATCTTGGCGTGGGACTCTGCGGAAGCTTTCGCTGTAGCTTTCTTTTCGGCGGTTTGTTCGGTGACTTGGCGATAGCCTTGGAGCCACGCATCAAGCTTTTCCAACTCGTCGGGCGAGAGTTTGCTCAAACCGGCGGCCTTGAATTCCTCCGGAGTCATCATCTGCTGAATGCTGCCGGACATTTCCTGCGGGGCTGCACCAGCGGGTTTGGCACAACTCAAAATCACACAAACAGCGAGCATCACGCACTGCATTAAACGACGGCGGAAACTTTTCATGAGTAAAAACCGAAACTCGCCGGATGCTAACACCAGCGGTGGCAGCGTCAAGCGCGAGGCGATAGCGGGGGCGACGGCTACTAGGGGCGGGCTTGAGGAGATTTCCGGACCGACGGGAAGACCGGCTTGGACCCGGGCCATCCCAATAACATCAGACAATATATGTCATATGAAATCGCTAGTTGTTGCCTCCGATTGGCGGGAATCTCCTACTTACCTCCGCATACGCTCAATTTGCGCACGACCTCCGAAAGCATGCGCAGGCTAAGGAGGTATGCCTGGCGGACTTCCAGAGACCCAGGGTTCTTGCGTCTGCCAGGTAGTCTCTTTCGCTATGTACGCCTTCAGGCGGCTGAGGGGCAGCCCCGACAGATTTCTGAATCCCTTGGGAGAATTCCTCCGGTTCCGACGCGCGCCGAAGCTGTCTTAGCTAACGGCAACTCGTTGTGTCAAGGCTTTTTGCAATTTTCGACAGCGGAAGCATTGCTTCGCGAACTCGACCGATGCCGCGAAACCGTCCTGCAAATTCCCATAACCCAAACCGGATACCACTCATTTTCGACATCCAGCTCGGCATCGCCGCAATTCGGAATCTTACAGAAAATCTTCGTTATCTTCTTAACCATCAAAGTGATGACCAGCGTGCCATCAGTAAACAACGGCCCCAATCATTCTCAAATGCACTTTTGAAGAGCACACCCCTCCCTAAGTTCCAAACTCTGGGACAACAGCTGGGGACGCTAATGTCGCGTCCCCAGAACCCTTGGGCAGTTCGGGGAAAACCGTTCTTAGCCTACCTCTGGGAGAATGGCCTGACGCTCTGAAGCGCTCAAAATTCTGGGAGCTCCACGCGTTTTGTAATGTACACCACTACAGCTCCGCTTTCAGTTCGTGCCTTTGGAACGATCTGGCCTAAGGTGCGGCTTCAGCCGCCGCGGCTCGGGATCGCATCAGCCGCCGTCGGCTGCCCGACTCAGATGCCATGGCACCGTTTGAATTTCTTCCCGCTCCCGCAATAGCAAGGCTCATTGCGCCCGATCTTCGATGGCTGGGGGTGGGTTGTTGGCTGGCTGTTCGATGCAGCGACCATTTCCTCCTCGCCGATCATTACGTCGTAAACAAACACTTCCGGAGAATCTCCGGCGTTTCTGAGTCCAAAGGCTTGCATCGAATGGAAGGTCGTTCTTGGCAAAAAGATTGGCGCTCATCACCTCTCCAGGGAGGATTTCACGAAGAAAGAAGGAGGCAAATGAACTCCCTGATTGTCCCCCCTGACTCAAGAGGACTCGCTCATTCTTGATCTCTACTCGATGAATCGCCGACTGTCCGCGGAAGCTGACTCCAAACTTAACGAACTGCTGAACACCAGGGCCTTGGTTCTGACAAGACAGAAGAACCGTGCCGTAACCTGGGGGCCCTGGTGGAGGCCCCGCGACGATCGGGACCTCAATGTCGAGAAGTTCACGGTGAGCTCGAATTGCCCGGTACGTCACTGTTCGACGACGCCTCGGTCCACGAAGAACTGACTCAGGGAATGCGGGGTACTCTTTGTGGATCGTTACGAGTAGCAGAGTGTCGGCGAAATCATCGCCGACATTGACGATGCGTGGCCGTTCTAGAGCCTTGCGCGCTCGCTCTTCCGCTAGGTTCTTCCAGCGACGGAGAATCTCGCTAGTGAATCGGAGCGGATCTTTGTCAATCAGATCGGCGCAGCTCCTGCACAGCCAGATTCCATTGTCGATGCCACCGCGCTGCTCGGGCGTCATGGCAGCGTCGAACCTTGCCCCCCCTGGCGCTGCGGCGGTAATGTGGGCCGCCGCACCCTTGCTCAGTCCCTTCGTCGGCTCAATGTTTGGCCCATATGTCGGAGTGCAACATTGCGGATTAGAACAGAGCGTGCCGACGCGTTTGGCAAGAACCTCCTTGACTTGAGATAGAAACTCGTCGCGATTCGCAGTCGATCCCATGCTTGCAAGAGTGATCTATTCGTTGCCAGCCTAACTACAACAAGATTGCAATTTGTCGCCTATTTCAGCAATCACATAGAGGCAGTTTGCCGAAAAACACTGCAGGAAGTCAACCACGAGTCGCGGCAGAACCCGCGCCCAGAAAATTCCGTAAAAAACTATATGTCATATAAGATCTGTTGATGTTGGGTCTGATTGCCCGCCTCTCAGATAACCCGAGCCGAGAAGCATTAATGGGTTGTGTCTTAGGGCTTGGAATTCGCTAACCGGTCTGATAAAGCCTTTGGGAGATGCTTGCGGACTATGCGAGAATGTTTATTTCGGCAGTCGAAAGACTTCAAAGCGTGCGATACGGCCTGACGCTTGCTTATGCCAAGAAAGGTTCAGAAGGATTAAAGAAGGAACTAAGCGCGCAGCTAAAAATACATTTGAAGTACGTATCGTTAGGTTGCGCTCTGGTCGAACTAGACGCGACCAAATATCTGGCTGACAAGCTATTGGGCGAAGTCAAAACGGGCATGAACGCCGATGAACTTGCCGCCAAAATTGACTCAGTTCAGTCAATGTTAAGAAACGAGCTAAAACAGACGCAATTCCTTTATGTTCCAAGAGAGTTAGTTCCTTACTACGACAACAAATCACTCTGCCGGGATTTGGTCGCGAAGAAATTTGAGCGAGCCGTTCCAGATATAATCGAGGCCGGTAATTGCTACTCTCTAGAAAGGCCTACAGCGTGCGTATTTCACCTAATGCGTGTTATTCCCTATGGCATGGCTGTTCTCGCAAAGAAACTCAAAGTCAAATATAGCGCCCCTATCGAAACTTTGGAATGGGGCATCATCATACCGCCGATTGATAAAGCTGTACGGGAGTTGCAGCAGCAACCCAGATCAAAGAAAAGAGCTGAGAACCAAAAATACTACTCAGAAATTGTTTCACACTTGTACTTTTGCAAAGATGCATGGAGAAATCACGTCTCACATGGTCGCGATTCGTATGACATGCCCAAGGCCAAGAGCGTAATGGATCACGTTTGTTTGGTGATGAGTCTGCTCGCGGATAGGATGTGATTGTTTTGCAACGACGGTCGTTTCAGCACCCAACCTAAGGAACAAGATTTTCGTAAAAAACTATATGTCATCTCAAAAAGACTTCCGTTATTGACGTGCTCACCCAGTCAGCACTAAGACGAGCGGGAAATAAATGAATCCGCCGCCACTCCCAGTAGCTTCACAAGCGCCAAAATCCTCAGCGGTGACAGCGGGTTGGATTTGTGTGGCAATTGGCTTCGTGACTTTTTGGATTTTCGGATTGGGATTCGTATTCTTTGGTGTTGCCATGATCTGCGCAGTCGTAGCGATGTGCACCAATCAAGTGCAGCGCGGACTCATCCTCTTGCTGTCGAGCTTGGCATCGCTAGTTATCTGCGCGATGCTTTTCTTCGTCGCTATCTTTGGTGCGATGTTCGGGGTACTTGGGGTAGCAGCTCAGAAAGCGCAACAACACCAGATCCTTTTTCCGTCCCCCACCCCAACCCCATAGTAGGTTCTCCCGTCGAGCGAAATTACGCGCAAGAAAATTTCCGTAAAAAACTATATGTCAGCTAAAGTCTGATCGGCCGCTGTTCATGGAGCGGCCTTCGCTAGCTGCTCCTTGAGGATCGGCGAATGAGCACTGACTTCCTCAGCCTGCCGGCAGAGCTGACTCCTACGAGTGGGATCAACCTCGGGCATATCTGATCGACAATAGCGCGAGACGTTCTGCGCAAGCAGCCGCTTCGCGCCCTCCGCATCTCCGTGCTCGAGTCGGTCGAGAGTGCCGAGGCTGATTATGGCTGCAAAGTAGCTGGTGTCTGAGGCGTCGCGGAAAAGCTTCTTCACGCTGCCTGGGAACACAAGATTCACGCCGAGGAAGTAACCGACGAGAAAAGCGAAAATCACCGACAAACAGACCGCGAAACGACGAATCGTGATGCTCATGGTCTAACTAGATCTATTTCTGCCTTCATAGAGGCAAGTTTGACGTAAAGGACTGCAGGAGATCAATCGCGATTCCGGGGCAAAATCCCCCACCCTAAAAATTTCCGTAAAAAACTAGATGTCAGACAAAATCGAGTGCCCGGAGCCTTAGAGCGCTCCCGCGTCTCTTGCGACCTGGAGCGTATCGAGGTATTGCTGGAACTTAACGGCCCGACCGTCGCGGATCGTCCACACGTGGGCGACCTGTGCTTTGCGTTCTTCGGCTTGCCCGTGAAACCTGAAGTAATAGTAGCCGAGAGCCACAACTCTCTCGCCGCCGTTGCACTCAAACATTTCGTCCGCGTCAAAGACGAGTTTGTCGAAACCAGCCGTTAGACGTTCGAAAACGCCCGAGCGCACCTCATCTATCCCGTTATAAGGGCTGCCGTCCGCCAACGGCGAATTGTCAGCCACGATCCAGACAATGTCGTCAGCCAAATACGACATCACTGCTTCGTAGTCGCGTTCGCCTAAACGTGCGTAGAGTGTTTCAAAATCCGCGATAGTATTGATGCTCGATAGCATAGCTTGAAGTTTTCCGCGGCAGGCATGAAGCCTAAGGAGAAATGGACGAAATTTTCCACTAATATTCTACGGAATTATTCCGCCTAGTCACCCCCCTCACCTCGGAACGCTCCGATAAAAGCGGAATCAGGCAACCCCCGGCAAAACCGGCGCGCAAAAATTTCCGTAAAAAACTATATGTCAGGAAAAATCTACGGGGCCCGAGAGTCATCATCCCCTTCTCGTGGATAGGCAAAGCGGACTACGTAACGGCTCCCCCGCAAAAGGCAGAGACCAATAAACAAATAATAAACACCTGCCAAGAGATAATCAAAGCTGCTCCACTCCGCGGAAGCGTTATGGTGCATCGCCACATAGCCCAATGACAGAACGTAATGAAGTCCATAACCGACGTAGCCCACCCCGATAACTCTCAATATGATTCCGAATATATCCTTCGCGTTCACGTTCTGGTGTAGTCTAACCCTAGAAGCAGTCTGCCAGAAAACACTGGAAGTTGTCAACGGCGATTCTAAAGGCGGAGCCGCCCAAAAATTTCAGTAAAAAACTATATGTCAGCTAAAGCCCCTCACCACCATCGTAGCCATTTGGAGTCGCGTAGCGAGATCCAAAGATTGTCCCCATAACGTGCGAGCGCGAGTGCGCAGATGACGCCACTGATAGGAACCATCAGACAACCAAGTTCCACCTCGTAGAAATAACGAAGCCATAACAGCCCGCTGAAAACGACCCCGAAAAGTGCGCCAAAAATAACGCGAACCCAGAACTCAAGCCGATCGCGTGGTGGATTTGGAGCTCCGGAAGGATCTACCATCTGAATAGAATTACACTTCGAGGTATCGCCTGCCTCAAAAAACTTCCGTAAGAAACTATATGTCAGACAAAATCGGAGGCCGTTGGCTTCAATCGATTGGTTAGGCCTCCGACCGTGGTGCTTGGAAGGCGGTTGCAAAGTCATAGCCATTTTCGAAATCCTCTTTTCTGTCTCCTGGTCGTTTTCCGAATACACCATTGTCGATGAGTGCAAAAACGATCTCCCCAAAATCTTCACAACGCGTGACTCCCCAAGAGCGCAACTGCTCGCGAGCATTCGAACGGTATCGCTCTAAAGCCAGAATCCGTAGAGACTCGAGCAGCTCGTGAGCGGTAACGTGACGCGACGCTCCAGCATGTGACCGCACGGCGTGATCAACGCCGTCGCGGACAAACCAGAAAGCCTCCTTCGTGTACCGTCCATCGCCATCCGCCACCTCTGCGAAGACATCAACCCCGTGGCTTTCGAGATACTCTCTAACTTGAGGGGATTCCATGGCCGCTTGCACAAATGGCTCGCCACAGGTGGCACAGAGCGCCGCCTTAGTAGTTTGACCTTCGATGATCTGCGTAAGGAAGATTGTCGCATCATTCTGCTTACATTGATCGCAGCGCAGCATGCTCAGCGCCCCGGCATAAGTTCAACTTCTCCGCCACGATTGGGAACATAAACGGTGAAATGATCGCCCACCGTGCCGTACCCTCTCGCATCGCTAATACCCTCGTAGAAGACAACCCAAGTGTCATTCGCCTCGCGAAAGTTATAGTGTGCACTAGCTCGGTAGTGTCGGAGATCATATCCGGCGGCCTTGGCTTCGCGGTTTGCGCGCTCTAAAACCTGTAACTCAGTCGAACCGACGCAGCTTGTTAGAAGCGTCGCGGCGACCGCAAGAACTAAAGTGGGCCTTACCATCTAACGAGAATTAGACGCAACGAGCAATCTATTTCTACCTCCATACCGGCAGTTTGCCGGAAAACGCTGTAGGCAGTCAACCGCGATTACGAGGCACAATCCCCCGCCCCAAAAATTTCCGTAAAAAACTATATGTCATATGGAATCAAGTCGGCTGGCCGTTCGCTCCACCGGTTTGGTTTACACCTCTTGGCCACCGTACGCGGATCAACGGTTGGCTGCAGTGCGTGGTCAGACCTTCGCTCAACGAAGCGTCGGCCCTTGGATTTCGGCTATGCAAGGTGTCCGGCGCGCGGCTATTGTTAGACCGATGACACTCGAGCAGCTCTCGGCTCTGGCCCAAATCGTCGGCGCTGGTGCCCTGCTGGCATCTCTCATTTTTGTCGGATTGCAAATCCGCCAGAACACCCAATCTCAGCGCGTAGTCGCGGTCGAATCGCTCGCAGCGGCGATCGCGGCCATTAATGTTCCCGCAATGCAATCTCCGGCGCTCGGGACCGCCCTTGCCACAGCTCTCAAGGATTGGTCCCTGGCGAGCCACGACGAGCGTGTGATCGCGCATTATTTCCTCTTCTGCTTCTTCAAGCTGCACGAGCAGGCTTGGTATCAATACAGGTCGCGCGTGCTCGATGATGCGCAATGGGCCGGATGGGAGAATTTAATCCGCGCCTACTACCATAGTCCGGGGGTCCAGCAGGTTTGGTGGCCGAGCCGCCGCCAGGCTTTCTCGCCGCAGTTTCAGGCCTATCTTGCAGCGACGGAGCCACCGCAAGCGATTACCACGCTGGCCGATCTTTTCGGCGAAAACGCTATGACGCCCGTCGATGCAGCCAAGGTCTAACGAGAATTAGACTGCAACGTGCAATCTATCTCTGCCTCCATAGAGGCAGTTTGCCGGAAAGCGCCCTAGCAGGTCAACGCCGATTGCGGGACAAAACCCGTGCCCTGAAAATTTCTGAAAGAAACTATATGTCGTATGAAATTATTGGTGCGTAGTCTGCAACGAGTAATGGTTGGCAACCAACAGCCATCGCCCTTGCTGCTTTACCCAGACCCGGGTAAAGCGAGTGTCACGGGGAACAGTTTGGCCTTTGTCTTGCCCAATCATTATTGAGCGGCCAGTCTCCACAGCCGTGTTTCCATAGACGCGCACTTGAACGTCATCGGTAGTGATAGATTGAAACTTCAAATCACCGGACGTGAAATCTGAAATCACCTGCGGCTTGGTTCTCACTCTGCCACTTGGCCCTACGCCTATGAAATCAGCAGCGTAGATGCGATCAAGGGCCGTCGCATCAGCGTGAATCTGTGCTTGGATACGTTCGTTATCCAGTTTCTTGATGACCTCCTCGACACTTGTTTGGTGACCGCCCGTCGCGCTCTGCTTTTGCGCTACGCCCATAGGGGCCACTGTAAGGACGAGGGCAGCTATAAAGAGTGCTGGTCTCATGTAGAGTTCTCTATGAGTCTAACTAGAAATTAGACTGCAAGCTGCAATCCATTTCTGCCTCCATAGCGGCAGTTTGCCGTGAAACTCTGCAGCACGTCAACCGCGATTCCAGGCTAAACCCGCGCTCAAAAATTTCGGTAAAAAACTATATGTCAGAACAAAATCGGGGGCGGCCGACTCGGGCTAAGAAGCGGATGGCTATCTTCTCGGCTCATACCGCATCGCCACCGCCCCCGAGCCGAACTCCAGCCGGCTCACGAGCTTCAAGTCGATACGCTTCGATAGCCCCGCGAATAACGTCGGCCCGTGGCCCACCAGCCTGGGCTGCACCACGAACTCGTACTCATCGATCAATCCCAACTCCGCCAACGCCAGCGGGAGCTTCACGCCTCCCACGAACAGTCCCTTACCCGAC
>Ga0193713_1000172_pt1 | contig 21166 bp, 22 predicted proteins | sample H3a2metaG_FD_143054 | JGI IMG/M metagenome (GOLD analysis project Ga0193713, IMG submission 143054) | Soil microbial communities from a riparian zone of the East river system, Colorado, United States - H3a2 | ecosystem: Environmental > Terrestrial > Soil > Riparian zone | place: USA: East River... | reverse complement strand
GTCTCCGCCCGGATGGACAACGCGCAGCGGCTCGAGCGGCGGCTAATCGATCTGCTCGCCACCCGCACCGGCAAGCTCAAGGATGTCCTCGACGTCGAACAGGCCCTCGCCCGGGTACGCGAGGAGATCGAGCGCTACGAGGGCAGAATCCGCTATCTCAAAGCCCACACGGCCATGAGCACACTCAGCGTAACGGTGCATGAGCCGCTCCCGGTAGTTGGGACGGCCGGGAAGAGCGTGATGGGTGAGGCGTTCACCCAGGCGTGGCGGAACTTTGTGGTGCTCCTGTCGCTGGCGGTGCAGTCGTTGGGGGTCGTACTTCCACTCGGGCTCGTCGCGTTCGTCGTATGGATCGGGACAAAACGGTGGCGGTTGCGTCGCGCGTAGAATCAGGCGAGGCTTGAAGACTCCCGAAGGAGGACGCCATGCCAGACACCATCCGCAGGACCGACTACTACTACGTCATTGCGCCGGACAGGCCTGGTGAGGGCGCGCGCATCTTCGGGGCACTGCGCGACGCGGGCGTCAGCCTGCTCGCCGTGCACGCGTTCCCGAGCGCGCGCAAGTCTCAGATCGATCTCGTGCCGGCGGACGCCGTGGCATTTCTCGCGGCGGCGAAGAACGCCAAGCTCAAGCTCTCAAAGCCCAAGACGGTGTTTCTCGTCGAAGGTGACGATCGCGTCGGCGCGATGGCCCAGCTGCTCTCACGACTCGGCTCGGCCGGCATCAATGTCACCGCAACCAGCGCAATACGGACCGGCCCAGGACGTTACGGCGCGCTGCTGTGGGTTAAGCCTCGGGACGTACGGAAAGCAGCCGAAACTCTCGGTGCCTGACGGCGTATCAATCGGCGACCCTTAAGGAGGGATGAGGTCATGGCTTCACGCGCAGAGCGCTTCAAGAAGGCGGCGATCAAGGCAGCCAAGACGGCCCGGAAGTGGGCGGTGACTGCTGCCCGCGAAGCCGACAAGCTGCTCGCGTATGCTCAGAAGCGAGCCGAGACGGAGCAACGACGCATGCGCATGAAGGCGGCGTTGGCCAGGACGGGGAAGGTGCTGAAAGCCGTAGGCCGGGCCGCGATCGTGGCCGGAATCGCCGCGGGCATTGCTTCCGCCCGCGCAGAGAGCCGCGCCCGCAAACTCAGCAAGAAGGCGAAGCGTTAGTCGTCCGCACCGCCGAGCTGCAGGATTCGTTTCCACTGGGGCGCCGTCACCGGACTCACTGACAGGCGCCCCTGTCGTACAATCGGCAGATCCGCAAACGTCTTGTCGGCCTTGATCTGCGCCAACGTGACCGGCCTGGGCACCCGGCGGTGTGCCTTGAGGTCGATCACGACGAACCTGTCGTCCTTCTGCTTGGGATCCGGGTAGGGCGCCGACACGACGGTCGCCCATCCCACGACCGCTTTTTCGTCCCCGGTGTGATAGACGAGCACCTGGTCGCCTGGGTGCATTTCACGCAGGTTCCGGAGCGCGACGGGATTCTTGACGCCGTCCCACACCGCCGTCCTTTCGCGCTCGAGATCGTCGTAGCTGTACGACGTCGGTTCGGTTTTGACCAGCCAATAGTTAGCCATTCGTCAGCCCCGTCGCCCATTGTTGGACTGTTTCGGCGAGCTCGAGCATGACGTCGTTCTCCCTCTTGCCCGTTCGCTTCGGCACCTTGAACGAGTGATCACCTTCCTCGATCAAGTGCAGCGTTGCGCGATCGCCAAGCTTTCGCACAACGTCCTGCAACAAATCGACCTGGGCAAACTCGTCCCGCGTCCCCTGGAGAAATAGCATCGGCACGTCAACGGACGTCAAATGCTCGGCGCGCGTGGTGCTCGGCCGGCCGGGCGCGTGCAGCGGGAAGCCGAGGAAAACGAGACCGCGGACGCCCGGTAGCGGCTCGTGACCCTGTGCCTGCGACGTCATTCGCCCGCCGAACGACTTTCCGCCGGCGATGAGCGGCAACCCGGGCGCGGCGTGCGCCGCTGCCGCAACGGCCTTACGCACGGCAGCCTCAGCCACCCCCGGAGAATCGGGGCGGCTCTTTCCGGTCTGCATATAAGGAAACTCGTAACGGTAAGTCGCGATGCCGCGCCCCGCGAAGACGTCGGCGGCTTGCGCGAGAAAATAGTGTCGCATCCCCGCCCCGGCGCCATGCGCGAGCACGTACAGCAGGCGGGCATCGTGCGGCCGCACGAGCAGCGCGTCGTCAGTCTTCGCCAAGGAGTCTGTTGAGGCGTTCGAGAACGCCCATGAGCTTGGGCTTCAGCTCGAGGACTTTGACGACCGGATCGTGGCCCAGCTTCTGCATCCGCTTCAGCGCGTTGGCGATTGTGAAGTTGCTGTTGTGGAGCTTGCCGTTGACCTCGTCCCATTCGATCGGCATCGACACCGGCGCACCCGGCGATGGGCGCACGCTGTAGGGCGTCACCATCAGCTGGCCGGCGCGGTTCTGGAAGGCGTCGACATAGACCTTGCCTTCGCGCTTACTGATCGTGCGCGCCGTCGTCGCGATGTCGGGGTGCTGATCGGTGACGAGCCGCGAGAACAGGATCGCGAGCTGCAGGCACTGCGCGTAGGTCAATTGCCGGCCGAGCGGCAGCATGATGTGCAGCCCGGACTTGCCCGTCGTCTTGATGAACGCCGGCATTTCGACCTCTTCGCACAGCTTCCGCATCGTCTTGGCCAGCGTAATGACGTGCGCGAACGGCGCGTCCTTGGGATCGAGATCGATGAGACACCAGTCGGGTTTCGTGAGATCGGTGATGCGGCTCATCCAGATGTGCAACGGAATCGTGCCAAGGTTCACGAGATAGACGAGCGACTCAACGTCGTTGCACACGAAGTAGTTGATGTCGCGTTGCGTGTCTTCGCTCCAGATCGGGATCGTCTGAATCCACTCGGGCACGAAGCCCGGCGCGTCTTTCTGATAGAACGACTTGCCGTTGATGCCGTCGGGATAACGCGTGAGCACGACGGGCCGGTCTTTGAGATACGGCAGCAGCCAGGGGGCCATCGATCGGTAATACTCGATGAGATCGCCCTTCGTGTACTTCTCGTCGGGCCAGAAAACCTTGTCGAGGTTCGAGAACTTGACTTCTCGAGAAACGGGGACTGGGGAATGGGGAATGGGAGCCAGATCTTCTCCCGCTGCCCTTTCCCCATTCCCCATTCCCGGCATTGTCACATCCTCAGGTTTCTTATCATCCCGAAACCGCAAAAAGACTGATTGCCGCAAAAGTCCGTCGCTCGTGAACTCCTTGTAGCGCACATCGCAAATGAGCTTCGGCTCGACCCAGGTGTGATCGGGACCCTTGGGGAGCGCGCCGTGCTCCGGCGGATCACACGGCGGTGTCTTGCGCACGAGCGCTTGCAGCTGCGCACTGATCTCGTCGATCTGATCGCCAGTGAACCCTGAGCCCGCGCGCCCGCAGTAGATGAGTCTGCCGTCCTTGTACGCGCCGACGTGCAGGGAGCCGAAGCCACCGCGCGACCCCTTCGGCTTCGAGAAGCCGACGACGACGAAGTCGTCGATGCGGTCGGCGCGAATCTTCAGCCAATCGCCGGATCGGCCGCTGCGATAAGGGCTGTCCGCCTTCTTCGCCATGATGCCTTCGAGTCCCAGCTTCACGACCTGCTCGTACAACGCCTCGCCGTTCTTCTCGAAGTGCTCGGAATAGCGTAGCGGACCGGTCTGCGGCAGCACCTTCTGGAGAATCTCTTTGCGTTTGACGAGCGGGAGTTTGCGCAGGTCATAGCCCGCGAAGGCGAGCAGATCGAACACATAAAGCGTCGCCGGCGACTCGATGGCGGCGCGCTTCGCTTCACGCGCCCCGAGCTTGGCTCGCGTCTGCAGCTTGTTGAAGCTCGGATGACCGGACTCGTTGAGCACCACGAGCTCGCCGTCGAGGATCACGCCGTCGAACGGATTCGCCTTCACCGCGCGCGCGATCTCCGGAAATGACTCCGTATAGTCGAGTCCCTTGCGCGAATACAGAATCGGCTCCCCGTCCTGACACGCGGCGCGCATCCGATAGCCGTCGAGCTTGACCTCGAACAGCCACCCATCCTTGGTGAAGGGGTCGGCACGCGTCTCCGCCAGCATCAGCTCGGTGTCCTCCACGCGCAGCGTGCGCTTGGGCGCGCCCAGCTTCTCCAGCTCCTTCTTGATCGGCTCGACCCGTTGCTTCGCGTTCCGCAGCTCATCGTTGGTCAAGCCGGAAAGGACCGACTCGCTCGAGTACGGCTCGGTCGAGACATACTCGTCACGCTCCTTGATCAACAGCCATTCCTTCTCGGTCTTCTTCAGCTTGATCAGCGTCCAGCGGCCGCGAAGCTTGTAGCCCCGCAGCTCGAAGAGCAGCTTCCCCTTTTCGAAACCTTCGCCCACATCCTCGAGTGGCATCCACACGCCACGATCCCAGACGATGACGGTGCCTGCGCCATAGTTCCCTTCTGGAATGATCCCCTCGAAGTCGCCGTACTCGAGCGGATGGTCTTCGACTTTTACGGCGAGGCGCTTGTCGGCAGGGTTGGCGGACGGCCCTTTGGGGACCGCCCACGATTTGAGGACCCCATCCATCTCCAGCCGCAGGTCCCAATGCAGGCGCGTGGCGTCGTGCATGTGGACGATGAGCAACCCACCCGGTTTTGGCGCCGCCTTGGGGACTAACCCCCCGGGTTCGGGGGTCTCATCGAACGCGCGCTTCGCACGATAGGTACTAAGCGCGTCGCCATTCCCCTCCTCCGGGCGGGCCTTCCGACGGGTGGGCATCAGCGCGTATCATACCCCGTTATGGCCGCCCATTCCATCGGTTCCGCCACGGTCTCGTTTGGCCTCGTGTCCGTGCCCGTGCAGCTGTTTGCTGCCGGCGAGTCGAAGGCCGCGATTTCGTTCAACTGGCTCCATAAGAAGGATGGGGCCCGTCTCAAGCAGCAGTACGTCTGCTCCAAGGACGGCGAAAAGGTTGAACGCACCGACATGATCAAAGGCTATGAATTCCAGAAGGGGCAGTACGTCACCTTCACACCGGACGAGTTGAAGGCGCTCGAGGAACGTGCCACCGGCGCCATCGATATCGTGGAATTCCTGCCGGCCGAGCAAGTCGACCGCATCTGGCTCGACCGCACCTACTATCTCGGACCGGACAAGGGCGGCGAGCGAGCGTACAAGCTCCTCGCCGAGGCGCTCGAGAAAACCAAGCGCGTCGCGATCGGGCAGTACGCCGCGCGCGGGAAGCAATATCTGATCATGGTCCGCCCGATGAGCGGCGCGCTCGTGATGGAACAGCTCCGCTACGCCGACGAGATCCGGAATATCGCCGAGGTCCCGATCCCCAAGACCGAGGTGAAGAAGCCGGAGCTCGAGCTCGCGACGAAGCTGATCGAGCAGGCGGCGACCGACGAATTCCATCCCGAGAAGTACAAGGACAACGTGCGCGACCGGATGCAGGAGCAAATCGAGCGCAAGGTCGAGGGCAAGCAGATCACCGAGGAGCCGGAGGAAGCGCCGAAGACCAGGGTGCTCGACCTGATGCAGGCGTTGAAGCAGAGCCTCGAGAGCGCGCCGGCGGAGGAGAAGGAGAAACCGGCCAAGCGGCGCAAAGTCGCGGGCAAACGCTAGCCGAAGAGCGCCTGGAACTCCGCCGCCAGCTTGGGGCCGACGCCTTTCTCTTCGTGCTTGAAGAAGATGTATGCATCAGTCCAGGACTGGCCCAGGTCCTGGACTTTTTGTTTCCATTCCTGAAGCCCCTCGGTCGAGTAACCCTCATCGCGTAGCCGCACGTACCCGAAGTCGGCCGTTCGCACCAGCGGGGTCGTGCCTTCCTCCGTATCCGCGATGCACAGCGCCGTGTTCGTGCTCCGTAGCAGCTCGTAGACGTCGTCTGACCACCACGATGCGTGACGGAACTCACATGCCGCGCGGACATCCGCCGGGAATTGGGTGAGTAGATCACCGAGCCGTTCGAGGTCTTTCGCAAAATTGGGGGGTAGTTGGAATAGGACCGCACCCAATTTGGTGTTAAGCTTGCGGGTCAAGTCGAGGAAGAGGCGGAGCGGTTCGTCGATGTTTCGCAGGCGCGCGAAGTGCGTGATGCGCTGCGGCGCCTTCAGAACAAAGATGAATCCCTCCGGGGTCGCAGCGTTCCAACCGGCGATCGTCTTTTCGCTGGGCGTGCGATAGAAGGTGTAATTGATCTCGACCGTGCCCAATTGTTGCGCGTAGTACTCGAGCCACTTGGAACTCGGGAGCTTGGGCGGGTAGAAGCTTCCCTTCCATTCAGGGAAGTTGTAACCGGACGTTCCGACGTGCAGCCGCTGCATCGCGGCAAAACTAGTGTCACCATTCTCGATGGGGGAGTCGTCCCTATGGAGTCGTCCCTATGAAGATGCTGCCGTTCACATCCGCCGCGCTGGCGTTCGCGCTCGTCGCCGCCTGCGGCACCTCGGCTGAAACCGAGCGCAAGCTGGCCGAGCTCGAGACGGCCAACGCGCAGAAGGATAGCCTGATGCAGGAAGTGGCCATCAGCTCGCGGCTGATCAGCGACGTCAACAACGAGCTCGCCAAGGCGAAAATCCGCAACAGTCGCCTTCACGTCTCGAGCGAAAGCCCGATCACCGCGTCCAACGACACGCTGCTCGCCAGGCTGCGCTACGTCGTGACGCGCGTCCGCGAAACCGAGACCGCGCTGAACGAGAGCCGCCAGCGGATCAAGAGCCTCACGTCGCTGTCGGACAGCCTGCGCGCGGCGCTCGACTCGACCGTCGGCAACCTGCAGTCGGTGATCGCGTCACAGAAGACGACGATCGACCTGCTGACCGACCGTGTGAACGCGCTCACCGAAGAGAACGTCGCATTGAAGGACAGCCTGGCCACCGGCTACTACATCATCGGCTCGCGGGCCGAGCTGAAGAAGAAGGGCATTCTCACCGAGCAGGGCGGCGGCCGGGTGCTGTTCATTCTGTGGCGCACGGGCAAGACGCTGCAGCCGGGCCGCAACCTCGACCCCAGCCTGTTCACGGCGATCGACACGCGCCAGGTGACGCAGATTCCGCTGCCGAGCGCCAGCGCCGAGTATCGGGTGGCGTCGCTGCAGGATCTGTCGTACGTCGCCGAAGAACGCCAGAACAACAAGTACACTGGCGTGCCGAGCCTCACGATTACGTCGCCGGTCGATTTCTGGCGGACCTCGAAGTTCCTGATCATCATCCGGGAAGGATCCGGCGCCCGCGTGGCGGATCAGCAGGTGAGCTCGGAGTCTCAAGTCGTAAGTCACTAGACGAGCTGCACGACGGCAAGGTTGCCAGGAGACATGGTAGGGGCGCAGCATGCTGCGCCCCTACATTCTTTCCGGCCTCTTGTCCTTCGTGCTAATTTCGTCACATGGACAAGCGTTGCGGCTGGTCAACCTCGAACGAACAAATGATCGCCTACCACGACACCGAGTGGGGCGTGCCGGTACACGACGACCGGCAGCTGTTCGGCAAGCTCGTGCTCGATGGATTTCAGGCTGGCTTGTCCTGGGCGATCATCCTGCGCAAGCGCGATGCATTTCTCAAAGCCTTCGAGGGCTTCAACCCGGACAAGATGGCGCGCTACGATGCCCGGCAGGTCGCCAAGATCCTCAGAGATCCGGGAATCGTGCGCAACAAGCAAAAGGTGAAATCCGCCGTCGGCAACGCCCGCGCCTTCCTAGAGATGAAGGACGCGGGCGAGTCATTCGATCAGTTTCTCTGGCAGTTTGTCGGCGGGAAACCGAAGGTCAACGCCTGGAAGACGCTTCGCGGGGTACCGGCCGAGACGAAAGAATCCACGGCGATGAGCAAAGCGCTGGTCGAGCGGGGCTTTCGTTTTGTGGGACCGACGATTTGCTACGCGTTCATGCAGGCCGTGGGGATGGTCAACGATCATCTCGTGACCTGCTACCGCTATGCCGAGCTTACTTCGCCCGCTCCAAGTATTGGCCGGAGCGTGGGTCCACGCGCACCTTCTCGCCGGGGCTGATGAACTCGGGCACCTGAACCGTCACACCGTTCGATAGCTTCGCCGGCTTGGTGCTCGCAGTCTTCGTCGCCGTCTTCATCACCGGCGACGTCTCGACCACCTTCAGCTCGATCACCGACGGCAGCTCGATGGCGATGGGCCGTCCATCCAGCCACTCCACCTGCACCACCATCTCCGGCTGCAGCCACGGCGTGTCCTCGCCGACGGCGCGCTCGTCGAGCGTGAACTGCTCGTAGGTCTGCTGATCCATCACGTGCACGCCGCCCTGATCCTGATAGAGGACCTGCATCTCTTTTGTATCGAGACGGGCTTCCTGGAGAAAGTCGGTGGCGGCGAGGCGCTGATCGAATGTGTTGCCCGAAACGAGACTGCGAAAACGCACCTGCACGAACGCCCGGAGGTTGCCGGGCGTACGGTGCGTGAAGTCCATGACCCGGCACGGCTGGCCGTCGATCATGAGGACGTGACCTTTGCGAATGTCTGTGGCTTTCATGGGAGCGGGAACATAAACCGGCAGCCTTAGCACTCCAAGGCCCCGAGTGCTATCCGCTTGCCTGACAAGCGGCCATTTACTAAGGTGAGCGGTCTCACACACCTTTTTTGTGTCGTATTGCAGCTTTCCGCAGCAGGGTGTCCACAACGTAGCAAAGTGGTTTCTAGCGTAAGGCTTTGAGCAATAGCCAGATAGATGACCGGCACCAAGCTTGCCTCTCGAGTCGCCGTAAGGAGGGAAGCATGATCAGGCCCATCATCCATCGCCAACTGACCCGCGGCGACCTCGCTTGTCTGGTAGACGAGATCGCACGGATGGATGTCTCGGAAGGACGTGAAGCCGACGAAGCCCTGCAAGCGGGCGCCGTCGACACCGTGCTCGATTCCCCCGCGGCCCTCGAGGCGGTCCTCGGCCGCGGCGGCGCGCCTGCTCCACTGCCCCTCACACTGCTCTGGTACATCCCGATCCGCGCGCAGCTGCGGACGCGCGGCGTGACCGACATCCTGCTCGCCGACTACGCCGCGACTTTGCCCGTCGTGTTTGCGACTTCGCACTCGCAGCGCGCCATCGCGCAGGGCGAAAACGGCATGACGGAATGGTGGCGCTACGTCGCCGCGCTGCCGCAAGGCACTGTCGCGCAAGCGGAGGCCGCGGCCGACGCGGCGGCATTGGCGCTGTGGTGGGCCGGCTGCTTCCCCGAATGGGTGGAGCGCGGCGGCGAAGGCCGTGGCATGGTGCGCGCGTACGTCACGTTCGCCGGCCGGATGCTCGCGCTCGCCGCCGATCTGCTCGAGGTCTCGGCGCCCGAAGAAGCGTCGCTGTGCAGCCGCGCCGCCGAAGCACGCACCGAGCTGCACGCCGCACTCATCGAGGCACGCGTTGACTACATCGGCGAAGATCCGCACAGCAGCGAAAGCCGCCTCAACCGGTTCTTGAGGCGGCTCGCCGACAACAACTAGTAGGGGCGCTACCACTTCGTAATTTCCTCCTGGAACTGCTTCGACCGCTCCGTGAGATCAACCGACGTAATCGACGGATCCTGCTTCACCAGCTCGACACGCTGCAGGTTCGACACAGCCTTGCCGTAGGTCCCCTCGATCGCGAGCGCCGCGCGGTACTGTTCGATTGACTGCTGATAGCGGCCCGTCAACTCGAGTGCCATGCCAAGGTTGTTGTGGAACGTCGCAACCTTGTCCTCGATTTCGTTGGCGCGAGCGAGCGGACCGATGGCGTCCTCGAAGCGCTCGAGCCGGATGTACAGCGCGCCCAGGTTGTTCATCGCCCAGGTGTCACTGTCGTTCTTCACGATGGCGCGCTGGTAGGCCACGATCGCGTCATCGGTCTTGCCCTGTGCTTCGAAAGCCCGTCCCTGCAGCCGCAGCGGCTCGCTCGACGTCGAGTCGAGCGCGATAGCGGCTTCGATGTGCACGAGCGCGCTGTCGGGCTGGCCGGACTCGAGCAACACGCGGCTCAGGTTGAGGTGACTCTTCACGTGCGTCGAGTCGAGCGTGAGTGCCTGCACGAATGCGCTTTCCGCCTGCTCGCGATTCCCCGACTTCCACGCCGACAAGCCGAGCATGTAGAAGCCCCATGCGTTGTTGGGCCGGCTCTCGGTGTAGGTCTTGAAGAGGACTCTGGCGTCACCGTAGCGATGCTCGCGGTAAGCCGAGTCCGCCATTTCGAAGCTCACCGGCTTCTCGGTGCTGCCGGTGCTGACGGGGACCGTTGTAGACGTCGTCGATCCCACGGGCTCACTGGCGCGAGCCTGGTCGGGGTTGCGGTCGCCGCAGGCGGCAAAGGCGTAGACGGCGATCACAGTGCACACGATCCCAGCCATGAGAATGACCGGGAATCGCAGCGAACGATTTGACTGATTCAGCTCGAATTGATACGACATGGCTCCTCCGGGAGCAGGGGTTCGCCCGGAGGAAGGGCACGTGCCAGGCCAACGCCTAACACGTTGTCGTTCAATGATGTCCTTTGACGATTGTGTCTCGACGCACTCGGCTTACGGTCTTCTATGTGTCCCGCTGAACACCAAGTCTCCGCATGATCTTCAACAGACTCGCATGATCTGAAAGCCCCAGCTCCTTCGCTGTCTTGGTGACGTGCCACTCGTTGCGCTCCAACGCCTGAATCACGATCTGCCGCTCGGCTTCTTGCTTCTGTTCTTCAAAACTGCGTGGAGAGGCGTGGGAACTGCGTGAAACGGCGTGCTTGCCGTCCCGGATCTCGGGCGGCACGGCGTTACGGGTTAGCTCATCGCCGTCCGTCGCGATCAGCATGCGCTCGACGACGTTTCGCAGCTCCCTGATGTTGTTGCGTCGCCAGTCGTAGGACATCAGCGCCTCGACGGCATCCGGTGCGACGGTCTTCGTCTTCATGCCGAATCGCGCGCAGGTCGCGGCGACGAGGTACTCGACCAGGGCGGGAACGTCGGACAACCGATCGCGCAGCGGCGGCACGCGCAGCACGTGCACATTGAGCCGATAGAACAGATCCTCGCGGAAGCGCCCCCCCCCCTCGGCGACTTCCTTCTCGAGATCGCGGTGCGTCGCGGCCACGACGCGTGTGTCGACGTCGATCGTCTTGTTGCCGCCGAGGCGGGTGACTTTCCGCTCCTCGAGCACGCGCAGCAGCTTGGCCTGCGCGGCCGGCGGCAGATCGCCGATTTCGTCCAGGAACAACGTTCCACCGCTGGCCGCCTCGAACGCGCCCTTGCGGGTCGCGTTCGCGCCCGTGAAGGCGCCGCGCTCGTGGCCGAACAGCTCGCTCTCGACGAGCTCATGCGGCAGGGCCGCGCTGTTGAGCGCGATGAACGGACCCTTGGGATTCGCGCTGAGACGGTGTAGCTCGCGTGCGACCAGCTCCTTGCCCGTCCCGCTCTCGCCGACCACGAGCACCGGACTGGGCACAGGGGCGACCCGGACGATCGCTTCCTTGAGCTTCTTGAGCGCCGGACTCGTGCCGACCAGCGGTGATTCGAGCCCGAACCCGCGGCGCAGCAGCGTGACCTCGGCGGTCAGCCGGCGCCGTTCGATCGCGTTCTCGACTTCCTAGGTGACGCGCTCCATCGGCTCGGCCTTGTCGATGAAGCTGTATGCGCCCAGGCGAATCGCCTGCGCGCAGCGGTCGTAGTCGCCCGTTCCGGTATAGACGATGATGGGCACGCGCAGTCCCAGCCGCTCGACCGAGCGCAGCACCTCGAACCCGTCCATCCCGGGCATTTCGAGATCGAGGATGACGCAGTCGACGGAGTCGCGCGTCAGACTCTCGAGCGCCGTCCGGCCGCTCTTGGCGATCAGGGTCTCGTAGCCGCGCAGCCGCTTGAGGTCGTAAGCATACTGCTCGGCCATGGCCGGCACGTCATCGACGATCAAGACGAGAGTCATTGCACCGGGATCTCCACGATGAACGTCGATCCCTTTCCAGGCTCGGTTTCCACGTTCAGCGATCCGTTCGAATCCATTACCAGGCGTCGCACAATCGAGAGCCCGAGCCCAGTTCCTCCAGGCTTCGTCGTATAGAAGTCGTTGAACGCTTTGTCCAGCTCTGCTTTACTCATGCCGCGTCCTGTATCGCTCACCGCGATTCGCACGATGCCCTTCCCCTGCTCGGTCGTGACCGTGACGGAGCCGTTCTTGCCGTCGAGGCTATCGACGGCATTGCTCAGCAGGTTCTCGATCACGCGCCGCAACACCAGCGCATCCGCGGAGACCGGCGGCAGTCCCTCGGCAAGTTTGGTGCGCACAGAGCCCGATGGGCCAATCGTCTCCCGCACGACGGCGTTCACGTCGGTGGCCTTTCGCTCTGACTGCGGCGACAGCTTCGCGTAGTTCGCCGCGAGCGTCTCGAGGTAGTTGATACTCGATTCGACGGTCCCCTGGCGCTCGGCGAAGACCTCCGGCAACTCAGCGGGTTTGTCGCGCGCCACCTGCGTGAGATGGCGAAACACGTTGCGCAGCGGCGCGAGACCGTTCTTCACGTCGTGGGTCACCTGCCGCGCGATGTCCCCAATCGCGATGCGAGCTTCCACCGGCTCGCTGATGCGCGTGGAGAGCCAACCGGCGAGCAACAGCGCGGCAAGCGCGGCGACGAGCACGGCGGCCGCAAACCAGAGATTCACGTTGCGCTGCAGCGCCGTTAGGAGCGCGGACGAGCGCGTGATCTCGATGCGCGCCTGCTCGACGCGTCCCGGACCATCTGTCGCGTCGATATAGGGAAGCGTGAGCGGCGGCCCGACGACGAGCTTGCCAGAGTCGGACCTCGTGGAATCGCGCGGCAGGGCGAGCGCGACGCCCAGCTCCGGGTCGCGGGCCAGTCGGGCCAGAAACTGCGAGTCGACGGCTATCCCGCCGACGAGGCGGAAACGATGGCTGGGCGTGATGTACACCGTATCGCTCGTCACGAGCGTGAGAAACGGACCCTCGGCGGTGGCCGCACGCACCAGGGTGGTCCCGGACACCGCCGGGCCGAGACGATCGAATTCGTTACGGAAGTGGCCGGAGGAGACGACGCGCCCTTCGTCATCCTGGATCTGGAGAAAGTCGAGCCCGGACATGCGCATCGCGTTGCCGGCGTAATCCAGGACGTAGCTGCGATCTGCGCCACGGACCACCACGTTGCGGAAGTTGTTGTCGTCCTTGAGCGAGTTTTTCATCGTCGCAAGGCGGGCGCCGATGCGGTCGCCTTCACGCGCGATATCCGCGTTGATCACGTTTACCAACGCCTGCACGCGCTCCTCGTATTGCCCGGTCACGCTGCGCGACATCTCGCGACGAATGCCGAGACCGAATACGAGCAGCGGAATCAGCACCACCACCCCGAACGAGATGAGGAGGCGGGTGCGGAATTTCATGGCGCGAGGTGAACCGTCCCGTCTTGATCCACGGTCCAGCGGGCGACGCCGCGACGCACGATTGCCGTCGGACGGGTGTCGACGAGCGCGGTGAAGGTGGCCGGCCACGACGGCAACAGGTCCTTGGCGGACCGGCAGACGTCGGCGGTCACACGCGGCAGCGCGATGACATAGCCCCCGTCTTTCCCGCCGGCGAGTGCGGCGCTGAAATCGTCAGGCGCGCGCCCCGTCGCCACGGCGTGCGTCAGCGCGGCCAGGCGGCCCGCCAGCTCCCGCGCCGTGGGATCGCCGCGCGCGTACAGAATGCGCCGCTGACCGGTGGGAGCGGGCGGTGTGCTGTCCCGCGCTATGCCGCAGGCGCGGAAATCGCGCCACCAGAAGTCACCCTCGGCGCGCCGCGCTTCCGCCCGCGCCGCCTGCTCGAGCCCGTCGAAACTGGTGCTCCCTCCGCCCGCCTGGGCCGTGACGTAGACATAGGTGCGGTCCCACGGCAACGCGACCACTTCGTGATTCTGAAGCGTCGCCGCGTAGTCGCGCAGCGCGCGGTCGCGCGTCACCAGGAGATCGACGCCCGCGTCGAGCAGATCGCGCGCGTCGCCGCTCGCGGCGAACTTGAACACGAGCGTGTCGCCCTGCGACGTGTGCGCGCGGATCTCCTGCGGCGTCGTGGTAGCGCTCGTGGCCCAATATGTTCCGGTACCGATGGGCCAGCTCGAGTCGGGCGCCGGTTTCATGACGGCCAGGCCCGGGTCGCCGAGCAGCGGCGGTACGTCGTCCCTCTCCTTCGCGAACGTCACCGCCACGGCGCGGCTTTCGAGCGCGCCGAGCGTGTAGCCGGCGCCGCCCCTCCCGAACACGACGTCCTGAGCCGTGACGGGCGCGCCGTCCCAGAATTGCGCTCCATCGCGCAGGCGCAGCGTCCAACGCCGGCCGCCGTCTTCCTTCGTCCACGTCGCGACGAGCTCGGGGCGGACATGGCCGTCGCAGTCAACCCGAACCGGTGTCTCGTACAGGTGCCGGAACACGATGCGCTCGGCGTCATTGCGTCCGATGGGTGCGTGCCGCGGGTCGACCGGGTCCACGAGGCCGATGGTGATGGTCCGTGACCGCGCCGACACGGCGCCGGTCGAGAGCAGGCAGCTCTCATCGGGCGTTGCGCGCGCCTCGCCCACTGCTCCGCCGGTGCCGGCGCCGGTTCGCGGGTGCGCACAGGCTCCGGAGACGGCTAGAGGGATGATTAGTGTCATACGACGCGCTAGCATGAAATAACGATACACTACACTATCCCTGCATGGGATTCGCACGCAGCCTCCTCTTGAAAGCATCACGTAGCCAATGGCTCGCACGCCAGCTCCGCGAGCGCCGCTTCTTCCAGCGCGCGGTCAAGCGCTTCATGCCCGGCGAAACACTCGATGCCGCGCTCGAGGCGGCGAGCCAATTCGCCAAGGCGGGCTTCGGCACCGTGCTCACCGAGCTGGGCGAGCAGGTCACGAACCGCGCGGAAGCAGCCGCGGTCCGCGATCATTACCTCGGTGTGTTCGAAAAGATTCAGCGGCGCAAGCTGCCGGCGCACGTTTCGGTCAAGCTGACCCACCTCGGTCTCGACGCGAGCAAGGAGGGGTGCGTCCAGGACGTGCTGAAGCTCGCCGCGCGAGCCGAGCAGGCGCGTTCCTTCTTGTGGATCGATATGGAGGAGTCACGGTACGTCGACGCGACCCTCGAGGTGTACCGACGCGCGAAGGCCGAGTGGCCGAGCATCGGCGTGTGCCTCCAGGCCTACCTGCACCGCACCGCCAAGGATCTCGACGGCCTCATGGCGCTGGCGCCGGCGATCCGGCTCGTCAAAGGCGCATACAACGAGCCCGCGGACGCGGCGTTCCCGAAGAAGCGCGACGTCGACGAGAACTACCGGCAGCTTGCCCAGCGGCTGCTCGGCGAGGCAGCCCGCCAACGGGCGAAACCGGTCTTCGGGACGCACGACCTCGAGCTAATCGAAACGATCCGCAAGGCAGCCGTGGCCCAACGGCTCGATCCGTCGGCCTACGAGTTCCATATGCTGTACGGCATCCGCGCGGAGGAGCAGCGGAAGCTCGTGTCGATGGGGGCGAAGGTGCGCCTCCTGATCAGCTACGGCAGTGCCTGGTTCGCCTGGTACATGCGACGGCTTGCCGAACGCCCCGCGAACGTGTGGTTCGTGCTCCGAAACCTCGTATAGATTAAGGACATGGCCACTTCCGCAGTCTCCCGCCCAGGAGGACGAGAAACCCGCGATTCGGTTGTCATCCGATTCGCCGGCGACTCAGGCGACGGGATGCAGGTGACCGGCAGCCAGTTCACACTCGAGACCGCCCTCGCCGGCAGCGACTTCTCGACATTCCCCGACTTCCCGGCGGAGATTCGTGCCCCGACGGGGACGACGTTCGGCGTGTCGGCGTTCCAGATCCACTTCGGCGGCACCGATGTGATGACGCCGGGCGATTCGGTGGACGTCCTCGTCGCGATGAATCCCGCGGCGCTGACGGTCGAGATCAGCGACCTGAAGGTGGGCGGCACGGTCATCGTCGATACCGACGCGTTCAACGAGCGCAACCTCAAGAAGGCGGGGTATGCCAAGAATCCGCTCGAGGACGACTCGCTGGCCCGGTATCAGGTCCTCAAGTTCGACATCACGAAGCTCACCGCCGAGGCCGTAAAGCCGCACGGTCTCTCGTCTCGAGAAGCGCACCTCTGCCGCAACATGTGGGCATTGGGCCTGCTACTCTGGATGTACGGCCACGAGCGGACGGCGACGATCGAATGGCTGCAGCGCAAGTTCGCGAAGAAGCCGGTGATTGCGGCCGCGAACACCGCGGCTCTCAATGCCGGGCATGCGTTCGGCGAGACCGCGGAGATGACGGAGCACATGGTCGGGTACGTCGTCCCGAAGGCAGCCGTGCAGGCGGGGCGCTACCGCACCGTGAGCGGAACGGAGGGCCTCGCCTGGGGGCTCGTCGCGGGGATGCGCGCCGCGGGTATCGAGAAGATGGTGTTCGCGGGCTATCCCATCACGCCGGCATCCGCGCTGCTCCACACACTCGCCAATCTGCGCGCCTACGGCGTCGTCACCTTCCAGGCCGAGGATGAAATCGCGGCGAGTGGCGCGGCATTGGGCGCGTCCTACGCCGGCGCCCTCGGCGTCACGTCGAGCTCCGGACCCGGGATCGCGCTCAAGACCGAAATGCTGGGACTCGCGATCGCGACCGAGCTGCCGCTGATCGTCATCGACTCGCAGCGCGCCGGTCCATCCACCGGCATGCCGACCAAGGCCGAGCAGTCGGATCTGTTTCAGGCGGTGCACGGCCGCAATGCCGACGCGCCGCTCGCGGTCCTCGCGCCGACGTCAACCGCCGACTGTTTCGATATCGCGATCGAAGCAGTGCGCCTGGCCACGAAGTACATGACGCCGGTGATCGTCTTGAGCGACGGCTATCTGGCACACGCTGCCGAGCCGTGGCTCATCCCGAGCGAAGCGGACCTGCCGCGTTTCACCGTCACGTATCGGACGGACCCGGAAGGCTTCCATCCCTTCCTCCGCGATCCCGAGACGCTCGCCAGGCCCTGGGTCAAGCCGGGAACGCCGCAGCTCGAGCATCGCATCGGTGGCCTCGAGCGCGACTATGACTCCGGGCACATCTCGTACGATCCCGACAACCACGCCCGCATGACCAAGGCGCGCGCCGACAAGATCGCGGGGATCGCGAACGACATTCCGCTGCAGACCGTCTCGCTGGGCGACGATCACGGGAAGCTGGCGGTGGTCGGCTGGGGCTCGACGTTTGGGGCGATTCATCAGGCCGTGAAGATCGCGCGCGACGAAGGCCGGGACGTAGCGCACATTCATGTGCGGTACTTGAGTCCCTTCCCGCGCAATCTGGGCGATTTGCTCAAGCGCTACGATCGGGTGCTGGTGCCCGAGATGAACAATGGACAGCTCGTGAAGCTGCTCCGGGCGGAGTATTTGGTCGACGCGGAAGGATTCAGCAAGGTCACGGGAAAGCCGTTCCGTGTGACAGACATCGTGCAACGAATTCGCGGTGGCGCTCCGCCGCCCTCGGAGGGAAGCGGGTTAGGAGGCGAAGCCGGATGACCGTCACCACGATCACCGACGCGCAGCTCGCGCCCAAGGACTACGCCTCGGACCAGGAAGTTCGCTGGTGCCCGGGCTGCGGCGACTACGCGATCCTCAAGGCGGTGCAGAAGGCGTGCGCCGACATGGGGCTCGTACGCGAGCGCACGGTATTCGTGAGCGGCATCGGCTGCGCGGCGCGCTTTCCTTACTATATGTCCACGTACGGCTTCCACACCGTGCATGGGCGCGCCCCCGCGATTGCGACGGGCATCAAGCTCGCCAATCCCGAGCTCGACGTCTGGGTGATGACGGGCGACGGCGACGGTCTGTCCATCGGCGGCAACCACATGCTGCACGTGCTGCGCCGCAACGTGGACCTGAACATCATCCTGTTCAACAACGAGATCTACGGCCTGACCAAAGGCCAGTATTCGCCGACATCGCGGCGCGGCACGCGCTCGCCCTCAACGCCGCTGGGCTCGATCGAAAACCCCGTCTCGGCCTGCGCGTTCGCCCTCGGTGCGGGGGCGCGCTTCGTCGCCCGCTCCATCGACACGCTGCAGGCGCATCTCATCACCACGCTGAAGCGGGCGCACGCTCACCACGGCGCGTCATTTGTCGAGATCCTCCAAAACTGCGTCGTCTTCAACGATGCGGTGTTCGAGAATATCACCGGCAAGGAAGTCGCTGCCGACGCTCAGGTACTCGTCGAGCACGGCAAGCCGCTGCTCTTCGGCAAGAGCAAGGAGAAAGGGCTCCGACTCAAGCCGGGTAAGCTCGAGCTGGAAGTCGTTCCCGCCGCACCCGATGTCCTCGTCCACGACGAGACCAGTCGGCCATTGGCCCAGCTATTAGCGGCTTTGGAGCCCCCCTTCCCTGTTGCCATGGGTGTGCTCTATTGCAACCCAGCCGCCTCATACGAACGCGAAGTGGTGGTCGAAACCGGCGGCAGCCTGGACGCACTGCTGAACAGCGAACGCACCTGGGAAGTGGGCGAGGTGGGGGAGGTCTCATGATGTCCGTTGCGAATCGCAGGCGGGGCGCGGAACGGCGGATGAAGGACGTCGCGGTCAACCTCGAGCGCCGCAGCGGCCTCGATCGCCGGCTGATCGTCGAATCGGCGACGGCGCAGATCCACGCCGTCCTCGAGCTGCTCACCCAGCTGGCGGATCAAGGCGCGTTACGCGACGACTCGCGGCGCCTGCTCGACACGTCGATGCTGCGGCTGCGCTACGCACTGGAGCAGATGGAGCCGGAGTAGCCGTCGCGCGAACGCCACGCAACCGGCCGCCTCCCGAGGGCGGCCGTTGTGTTTTCAGCGGTTACAAATCGGGCATATCGCTTGCGGGTCTCTCGGCATATCCCCTGACACCCGAGGACCCCATGCACAGGTGGCTGATCGCGACAGGCGCGTTGCTCGCCCTAGTGGCGTGCGATAGCCGCAATGTCGCGGCACCGGACCATCCGCTCCCGTCAGCCGCGACCGTGGCCAGCGAGGCGGCGATCTACATCGTCAATTTCGACGAGACGCAGACCACGCTGGATGCGGTGACGAATGGGATCCTGAACGCGGGCGCCGGTGTCGTGCAGTTCGACAACTTCTCGATGGTCGCGGCCCTCGCAACCCCGGGGCAGCTCCTTACGATCGGCGCGCTACCCGGCCTCGAAGGGATCTACGCCAACAAGCAGCTCGAGTACTACATGCTGCACGAGAGCGTGCCTGCGATTCGCGCCGATGCGGTGCATGTCGCCGGAATCACCGGGAAAGGCATCGGCGTCGCGATCCTCGACTCGGGCATCGACGGTGCCTACAACGCCGATGTCGCGTATCCGCAGTACACCGTGCAGAACGTCAAAGTCCTCTACAACCAGAACGATCTCTTCACCTTCGGCAAAGACGCTCCCAAGCCGATTCGGAAAGGCGCGACCCTGGTCGTCGAGAACCTGCCCAATTCCGAAACCTCCGTCGGCCACGGCACACACGTCGCCGGCATCGTGGGGGCGCGGGGTACGTCGTCGAATGGCTATTACACGGGCGTCGCACCCGGCGCCAAGCTCATCGGCATCGGCACCGGCGACGTGCTGTTCATCTTCTGGGCGTTGGCGGGCTTTGACTACATCCTCGACCACCAGCAGCAATACAACATCAAGGTCGTGAACAACTCCTGGGGCACGAGCGGGGCGTTCGACCCCAAAGATCCAATCAATGAAGCGACCAAGAAGGTCACGAGCCGCGGGATCACCGTGGTGTTTGCGGCGGGGAATGACGGGCCAGGCCAGAATACGCTGAACCCCTACAGCGTGGCGCCCTGGGTGATAGGCGTGGCGGCTGGCTGCAAGATCGGCGTCACCGATCCGACCAATTCGGAATCGCACTGCATGCTGGACGACGGCTCGAATCCGCTCGTTCCGACGAACAACGAGCCGCGCGCGCACGTGCTGGGCGACTTCTCGTCGCGCGGCATCCCGGGCGATCCGTTGTACCATCCCGACATTACGGCGCCCGGGGTCCACATCGTATCGACGCGGGCGTCTACGGGGACCGTGCTCAACGGCGATGACGCGAATCATGACGTTCGGATTTGCCAGATCAACGCGACGAACCTGCCGTTCTACACGTGCGCGTCGGGCACCTCGATGGCGTCGCCGCACATCGCGGGAGTCGTGGCGCTGATGCAGGAAGCGGCGGGTGGGACGCTCAAACCGGACCAGGTACTCAACGCGCTGACATCGACCGCCAAACCACTGCCCGGGTACGGGACGTGGGAAGTGGGCGCCGGATTTGTGGATGCGTACGCGGCCGTTATGAAGGTGAAGAAATGAAAAGCGCGGACATGCACTACTAGGCCACAGACGCACCGCGGTAAACAGGTCACCGTCCGTGGGACAACACCGTCTGCGGCCGGTCGCCGGTGAACCGCTGTGCGTCGGTGCATCTAGTCTTTGTATGTCCCCGCTTGAGTGTGAACGTGGACTAGCTTTCGGGTTATGACAGACCGCCCTGCCCTCCTCCTCGACCTGGACGGCACGCTCGTTGACAGCGTCTATCAGCACGCCATCGCTTGGCACAAGGCGCTCGAATTGGCCGGCATCAAGCTGTCGGTCTGGCGCATTCATCGGCGCATCGGGATGAGCGGTGGACTCCTGGCCGATAGTCTGGCACGTGAAACCGGTCACGAGCTGAGCGAGAAAGACGCGGCCAAGCTCAAGAAGGCGCACGCGCGACTGTTCGCCGCGCAGCTGCCCGACGTGCGTCCCCTGCCGGGCGCGCAGGACCTCGTGCGGCATCTCACCAAGATGCGCGTGGCGTGGGCCGTCGCGACAAGTGGCGCGCTGGCGAGTGCGCAGCCGCTGCTGAAGCTGGTGAACCTGCCGCCGGGCGTTCCGGTGATCACGCGCGACGACGTTGCGCACGCCAAACCCAATCCCGATCTCTGGATCGCGGCGGCCCTCCGGCTCGGCGTGCCGATCGAATCGGCCATTGCCGTCGGTGACAGCGTCTGGGATTTGCTCGCCGCCCGCCGCGCCCGCGCGCTCGGCGTCGGAGTACTGTCAGGCGGCTATGGGCAGGATGAGCTGGAGCGCGCAGGAGCCTACCGAGTCTATGAAGATGCGGCCGATCTACTGCTGCACATTGATGAGTTGGGAATACGGGCCGAATGATCATTGATCATTGATCATTGATCGTTGATCGTTGATCATTGGGCATTCC
>Ga0193713_1000171_pt1 | contig 21174 bp, 21 predicted proteins | sample H3a2metaG_FD_143054 | JGI IMG/M metagenome (GOLD analysis project Ga0193713, IMG submission 143054) | Soil microbial communities from a riparian zone of the East river system, Colorado, United States - H3a2 | ecosystem: Environmental > Terrestrial > Soil > Riparian zone | place: USA: East River... | reverse complement strand
CGTCGTCGAGGGGCTCCGCCGATCGCGAGGGCGAGACAAATCTCCAGGGGCCCTCCGTGGAGGTCGATCCCGCGGTCCCCCGGAAGACGAGAAGCGTTCTCGGGCGGATGGCGTCGAATCGCTGCGCGCGCAGGCGGCACGCGTCGGAGCCGTCCTCGATCCTGACCTCCGAATTCGCCTGGACCTCGACGACGCGGTTCGACTCGACCCGGTCGGCGCCCACCTCGGCGCTTCCCCGGAGGATCAGGACGCGGAGGCCGGCGGGATCCGTCTCGGCAACCGCCCGGCCCCGGAACGCCCGAAGCGTCACGGAGCGGTCCCCGCGACGGATCTCCCAGTTCTGCGCCGCGCCGGCCGTGTCGATGAAGACGCGCCCCGGGCCGACCTCGACGACGTGGGCCGAGGCGTCCGCGGCATAACCGAGCCGGGCTTCCGTCCCCTCGTCGAGGACGACGAGCGCGCGACCCTCGACGTTGATCGAGGCGGTGCCCTGGGGACGAAGCGCTTCGCCGAAGGAGAGCCGTCCCGAGGCCGGCGCAGGGATTCCTTCCCATTCGAAAACCGGGACGGGCTGGAATCGCGAGGGGGGCGCGGGAAGGGGCGGCACCGGGGGAGCGACGACGGGGGAAGGCGTCGACTTTTCGGGCTCGACCCGGGAAGAGTCCGCGGGCTTCTCGGAAGGGGTCGCGGTCTTCGCCGGCGTCGAAGGCGAGAAGTTTCCCGCGGCGGTCCGATCCCCGTCGGGCGCCGACGCGATCGGGGCCGGCCTCGTCGCGCCGGAGCCGGTCCAATGCACGGACACGTAGGAGGCGGCGACCGCGACGACGATGGACGCCGCCGCGACGCGCCAGAAGGAAAAGAAGGCGTCGCGCGAGGCGGTGCGGAGGACAAGGTCGAGGGCGCGCGCCTCCTGGTCGGCGCCCAGCGCGGAGACGGGCTCCGCGGTCGAGAGGCGCGTCAGGGCCGCGGCGTGGCGGCAGTCATCGCAGGAGGAGAGATGTTCGGTGACGCGGCCGCGCTCCTCGGGTCCCAGCCCGTCCTGGAGCCAGGCGGCCAGCATGTCTTCCGGCACGCACGCCGAGGGTTCGGCGAGCGCGCCCTGGACGGCGAGGAAAATACGTCGCTCCCCGTCGGATTCCAGGGTTCCCGGGGATTCCCCCGCGCTGAGGAAGGCCAGGGTGGCGGCGCGGCGGCAGTCATCGCAGGCGGCCAGGTGGACCGACACCGTCTCCTCGTCGACAGTGGCGAGGCTCCGCTCCACCCACGCCGAAAGCTTCTCTTCGTCCGGGCAGAACATCGTCATGGCGACCCAGGCCCCCAATTACCCGTTAGACGCCGGGACGGTCGAGATCATGCGTTTTCCTCCCCGGACCGGGGGGCCCCGCGCGCCAGCAGGGCCTTCAGCTTTTCCCGGGCCCGGAAGAGGTAGGACGATACCGTGTTCGGAGCCACCCGGAGGATGGCGGCGATCGTCCGGTAGCTCAGGCCGTCGAGGTAGTACATCTTGAGGATCAGGCGGTCTTCCGCCGGGAGACGCCCCATCGCCTCGTGGACCAGGAGGAAATCCTCCTGGGTGAGGCGGTCCGCCGGGTCGGCCGGATCGCGCAGCTCGCCCAGCAGGTCCGCGTCGTCAGTCTCGAGGCGCACGTGCTTGAGCGACCCCTTCCGCATTTCGGTGCGGATGAAATCGAGGGTGCGCCGCGTCGCGAGCACCGTGAGCCAGGTGCTCAGGGAGCTGTGGCCCGCGAAGCTCCGGAGCCGGCGGCAGCGGTCCTCGCAGAGCGAGGCCCACACGGACTGGGCCGCCTCGTCGACCTGGTTCGGATCGACCGACTTGAGGACGCGGTGAAGCGTGGTGCGCGCGGCGTGGGAGACGAGCGCCCCGTACTGCCGGATCATGTAGCGCCAGGCCTCGGCGTCGCCGCGGGAACAGCGGCGCACGAGGTCCCTCTCGGCATCGGTCCGGGACGCGTCGCGCGCGGTCATCTCACATGAATTATACACCCCTCGCGGGCGCCGTCCCACTATATGCTAAGGTGATCGCATGCCGGAGATCGTTCTCCAGGGCGCCCCGCGCTCCTGCGTCCTGCGGATCGGACGGGGCTTCGCGCGCCCCGATCTCTCCATGGACCGCGTCGACCCCGACCGCCTCGTGATCGCCGACCGGCGCGTCGAGAAAATCGCCCGCCCCTGGATCTCCGACGGCCGCGCGATTTTCCTCACCGGAGGGGAGCGCTCCAAGACGATCGCGAGCGTGATGAAGGTCGTCCGGTCGCTCCTCCGGCGCCGCCACGAGAGGCGCCAGCCCATCGTCGCCGTCGGAGGCGGAACCCTCTGCGACCTCGTCGGCTTCACCGCCTCCATCTACCTGCGGGGCGTCCCCCTCCACCTCGTCCCCACGACGCTCCTCGCCCAGGTCGACGCCGCCATCGGCGGCAAGAACGGCATCGATCTTCCCGAGGGGAAAAACCTCCTCGGCACGATCCGCCAGCCCGACACGGTTCTCATCGATCCCCTGCTCCTCGCGGACCTTCCCGATCGGGAGTTCGCGTCGGGCATGGCCGAGATCGTCAAGTGCGGGGTCATCCGGGACGCGGACCTCTTCGAACTGCTCGAGCGCCGGGGCGCGGAGGTCCGGGCGCGCGACCCCGGGGTCCTCTCGGAAATGCTCGTGCGCGCCATCACCGTGAAAGTCGAGGCCGTGCGCGCGGACGAGTCGGACACCGGGGAGCGCGCCCTCCTGAACTACGGGCACACGGTCGGCCACGCGATCGAGGCGGCGCGCGGCTACCGGATCCGGCACGGCGAGGCCGTGTCGCTCGGGATGGAGGCCGCGGCGCACCTCGCGTGGAAGATGGGCCTGGTGCCGAAGGAAATTCCCGCGCGGCAGACTGCCTTGCTGCGGGCGTGCGGCCTTCCCACGCGGCTCCCGGGACTCCGGCCCTCCGCCATCCTCGAGGCGATGAAAAACGACAAAAAGCGGGTCCAGGGCCGGCCGCGTTTCGTCCTCCCCGAGGGGATCGGACGCGCGCGGCGCGGCGTCGAAGTCGAGGAGAAGCTCGTCCTCGAGGCCGTCGAAAAAATCACCCGCTGACGCCCCCGGCGGTCGTTCGGTACAGCTCGCCCTCGGAAGTCACCAGTCCACGCGCGGCCAGCCGCTCCAGCGACGCCGTCACGGCGCACTCGGGCAGGCGGCTCGCCGCCGCGATCGACTCCGCCGTCCGGGTCCGGCTCCCCAGCTCGCGCAGGACGGCCCGCTCGATCGGCGAGACGCCGGCGGCCGACGAAACGCTCCGCAGGAGCGGGGCGATCGCCGGGAGTTCCTCGAGGACGTCCGCGGCGGTCTCGGCCAGCTTCGCGCCCTGCCGGATGAGCAGGTGGGCGCCGCGGCTCATCGGATTCTCCACGCTCCCGGGCAGCGCGAAAACCTCGCGGCCCTGCTCCATCGCCCAGTCGGCGGTGATGAGCGCCCCGCTCTTCTCGCCCGCCTCGACGACGAGGATGCCGAGGGAGAGCCCGCTGATGAGGCGGTTCCGGCGCGGGAAATTCTCGGGAATCGGCCCGGCGCGCAGCGGGAACTCGCTCAACAGGGCCCCGCGCTCGGCGATCCGGCGCGAGAGTCCCCTGTTCTCCGGCGGGTAGATGGAGCAGACGCCGCTGCCGAGAACCGCGAGGGTCCGTCCTCCCTTCGCGCGCAGGGCGCCGTGATGCGCCTCGGTGTCGATGCCCCGGGCGAGGCCGCTGACGACCGTGACGCCCATGGAGGCGAGCTCTCCACCGAATCTCCCCGCCTGTCGCAGGCCGTACGGCGTGGCCTGACGCGAGCCCACCACGCCGATGCCGAGCAGGTCGCGCTCTTCGAGGGCGCCGCGGACGTAGAGCACGAGGGGCGGATCATACAGGTTCCCCAGCGCGGCGGGATAGCCCGGGCCCTCGAACGGAAGAATCGAAACCCCTTCGGCCGCCGCCGACTCGATCTCGCGGGCCGCTTCTCCGGATCGTCCGGCCTCGACGATTGCCGCCGACGTGATCTCCCCGATCCCTGGAACGCGCCGCAATTCGGACCGGGGCGCCCGCAGCGCCGCTCGCGCCGAGCCGAACCGGTCGCGGAGACGGCGGTGGAGGGCCGCGCCGACGAGGCCGGTGAGATTGAGGGCGACGAGCGATTCGAGATCGGGCTCCACTCAACGGAGTGCGTGGAAAATGCGGAAGACCGCATTTTCCAGCTTCCCGCCCCCCGCTCCCAGTTCCCGGCAGCTTCAAGCTTGAAATTGCTGGAGCATGGAAGCTGGAAAGTGGAAGCTGCGAGCAGATCAGCGAACACCGACACGCATTGGACGGAAGGCCGCATCGTCCGCCGGCGCGACGTTCAGGATGCGGACCTCGCCCGTTTTCGTTCCGGCGCAGACGGCCACGAGGGCGTCGCCGGCCGGCACGTCGGCGTACCGCGCCGTGAGCCGGGCGGCCTTCAGGACCGCTTCCTCGTCGTGAGCCCCCCGGATGACGGTGACGGGCCCGACGAAATCGCGGACCCGGACCAGCACGTCCTCGGGATCGGCAAACGACTCGAGCATGTTGTTCTCGCGCTCGTTGCGGCCCACGATGATCTTGCAGTCCGGTGAGACCCGGAAATGGCGACCCACGCGGAGCAGGTTGATGTCGCGGGCGCCGCCGTCGGGATCGTTGTCCCAGAGGTCGCGCAGGCGGTCGGAGTAGCCGGGATCGGTCAGCAGGCATCCCCCCGACGGCTGCGGAATCTTCTCGATGCCGTATTCTTTCGCCATCTCGTACTGCCGCGTCCGGCCCCGCCCCGAGATGTCGAGCAGGCGCGAGCGGTCGACGATCCCCTCGAGCTCCGGCCGCGTCGGCTCCAGGAGCTTCGCCGAGAGCGGGCGCACGACCAGTCCCTCGAGCCCGAGTTCCCGGTCGATTTCCCGGAACCGGTGCAGGGTCTGCGACATCGGGCGCTGGTTGAGGACCTCCCCCGTGATGAGGAACCCCGCGCCGTGCCGGTCGAGGAACTCCCGCGCCCGGCCCAGCATCATGATCCGGCAGTCGACGCACGGATTCATGTTCCGTCCCCGGCCGTGCTTCGGGTTCTTCACCATCTCGATGTAGTCCTGGCCGAGGTGGGACATTTTCACGTCGAGTCCGAGATGGCCCCACAGTTTCATGAGGGGCTCCACGTCGTGGCCGCAGGAGCCGGCGCTGACGGGGTCGCAGCCGAAATGGGTGATGAACCGGATCGCGGTGACGGGCACGCCCTGGTCGAGCATCACCCGGACGGCGAGCATGCTGTCGAGTCCGCCCGACAGGAGAGCTACGGCCTTGCGGGGAATCATCGCTTTTTCCGAAGGAAACGGGGGCCTTCCTCGCGTCCAGTGTATAGGCGCTGGGGATTCGGTGTCCAACCCCAATTCGTTGACAGGGGGACCCCCGGGCCTATAATCCGGATCGGACTGCGGAGGATTCCTTCATGCGCACTAGGACGATGACCGGCGCCGCCTTCCTGGCGCTCTCGGTGTTCGCCGCCCCGCTCTTCGCGGACGTCGTCCCGGCGCGGAAAACGAAGGCGGACCGCGACGCGGTCGCGGTCGAGCGGCGGCTCGTCTCCCTGGGGATGGACGCCTCCGCGGCCCGTGGAAGCGCCGAAGGCCTCACGCCCGCGGAGCTGCGGTTCTTCGCGGCCGACCCGTCGAAGCTCCACCCCGTGGGCCAGCAGGACATGTTCGCGGGCCAGACGGTCAACCTCTGGTTCGAGAGCGTCGGCGGCGCCGTCATGCTCGCCGCGGGGCTGGGCACCGGCTATTACATGCTCCACAATCGCGAGTAATCGCCGGAGACCGCCCGTGAAGAACCTGGGACGGGGAGTCGCCGTCGTCTGTTGCGCGCTGATCCTGGCACGGCCGGGATTCGCCTGGGCCGACGTGGTTCCCGCGCGGAAGGCGAGCGCGGACCGCGACTCGGCGGCGGTGGAAAAGCGCCTGGTCGCCCTGGGCCTGGATACCCCGACGGCCAAGTCCGGCGCCGAGGGGTTGACCCCTTCGGAACTTCGCTTCTTCGCCGAAGACTCGTCCCGCCTCAATTCCGTGGGAGGCCTGACCTGGAGCGAGTGGATGGGAGGCGGAGCCGTCCTGCTTCTTCTCACCTTCATCTACTTCGCCTTCATCGGCGTCTAGCACAACCATGAACCGTCGCGCAGGATTGGTGGCGTCCTTCGTCGTGGCCGCGCTGCTCGTGGCGCGTCCCGGGTTCGCCCTGGCCGACGTCGTCCCGGCTCGCAAGGCCGCCGCGGCGCGCGATGCGGCCGCGGTGGAACAGCGCCTGGTCACGCTGGGCGTCAACTCCTCGACCGCCAAGGCGGGCACCGAGCACCTCACCCCTTCGGAACTCCGCTTCTTCGCCGAAGATTCGTCGCGCCTGCAGGTCGTCGGCGGGCTCACGTGGGATGAAATGTTGGGCGGGTTGGTTTTCGGCGGGTTTATCGCCTTGTATGTCGTCCTGATCGCTTTCCACGCCAAGCAGTAGTCGTCATGAAGTCGACCGGTCGGCGCCTGTTCCCGCTGGTTCTCCCCCTTCTCGCGGCCTGCGCCGGAATCGCCACCGAGGTCAACCGGATCAGTCCGGGCGCCGCCGGGTACCGGCTCCTCGCGGGGAGCGTCACGCTTCCTCGGGGCAGCAATGAAAAAACGAATTGCGGGCCCGAAGCCCTCTGCGCCGCGCTGAATTTCCTCGGAGTCCCGACCTCGATCGCCGAGGTCGAACGCGCCGTGTACGACCCCGCGGTCCAGGGCGCCGTCGCCCCGGCGATCGTGAAATTTGCCCGCCAGAAGGGGGTGAAGGCGCAGATTTCAGAGGGCGGGGGCAACTGGAAGATCCGGGGGCAGATCGACGCGGGCTTCCCGGTGATGATCGAGGTGACCCTGAAAGGCCTCTATCACTATTTCCTGGTGGTCGGGTACAACGACACGGACCGCGTCATGGTCTGCGCCTACTACGGCGACCGGCAGCATCTCCTCCCCTACGAAAAGCTCGACGAACTCTGGAGGCCTACGCGGTTCCGATCCATTGCCTTCAGCGTGCCCCCGGCGGACCAGTGGGTCGCCGACGGATATGACTGCCTCGAGTCGGGACGCTACGAGCTCGCCGAGGAGATGTTCCTGAAGGCCCTGAAGCTCCTGCCGGATCACGCGCTCGCGCTCGCGGGGATGGGCCGCGTCCGCATCTACCAGCAGAAATTCCCGGAGGCGGCCGACTGCCTCGAGCGGGCCCTGAAGGGCATGACGGGCGATCCCGACGTCCTCAACAATCTCGCCGACACGATCCTGAACCTGAAGGGGGACGCGGCCCGCGCGGAGCGCCTCTCGAAGGAATCGATCGCGGGGACGCTTCGCCGCCTCGCGGAACTGGAGGAGGAGCTCCGGGCCGCCCCGCCGGGAACCGCGGAGCGCGTGCAGAAGGATATCGACAAGACGCGCGTGAACCTTTTTTACTACTACGGGACGCTCGGGCAGGCGCTCGAGGCGAACGGACGCGTGAAAGAGTCGATCGAAGCGCGGCTCGAATCGCTGAAGCACCCCCACCTCGCGGAGGATGATCCGACCGCCCCGGCCCGACGGACCCTGGAGATCGCCCGCGCTTTTGGGAGGTTGGGAGACAAGGACCGGGCGCGCGAGTTTTTCCAGAAGGCCCGGGAGTTGACGAAGGATCCCGATCTGCGCACGCGGATCGACGAGAGCGAAAAGCAGCTGGGCAAGAGTTGAGCCGAGGGGATTCCCGCCGGGTTACTTCTTCTTCTCTTCCTTCTTGGCCGCCGGGGCCGCGGGCTTGGCGCCCGCCGCTGGGGCCGCACCCTTCGCGCCCGCCGCCGGAGCCTTGGCGCCCGCCGCGGGAGCCGCGCCGCCGGCCGGAGCCGCCCCCGGGGCCGCCCCCGGAACCGCATCCGCCGCCGCTTCCTTCTTCTTCGGCTTCGCCTTCATCAGGATGTTGCGCACCTTGCCCAGGCCGAAGATGGATTTGGACTCGTCCCAGCGGCTCTCTTTCTTCAGCGCCTCGAGCCGCTCCGACCGGGTGAGGACGTTGCGGTGGCGGCGAAGCTTGCTCGCCGGGACCAGGCTCTTGTGGATGGACATCGCGGGCGGCCTCCCTGAAGGCCGGGGAGGATACCGCGCCGGGACGGGGGAATCAAGCCCTATTGGGTGACGAACCGGGCCGTCCGCGCGAAGGGCGCCTGCGGTTCGCGGTCGAACCGGAGCCCCTGGAGCTTGCGGAACGTCTCGAGGGCGGGCGCCGAGTTCGCGTCGGCGAATTCCCCGAAGCGGAGGACGATGCGCCGGTCGGGGACCTGGCCGAGGGTGTCGACGACGGCCCCGCGGTAACCCGCGCGCTCGAGGCCCAGCTTGTACCGGGTCGCGGCGTCGATCGCCTTGGTGTACTCCTGCGAGGTCCGGGCGCGGTACTCGATGAGCTGGATCGTGAATTTCGGCGCCGGTCCCGAGGTCGAATCCGGAACCGGGGCTTCGGGGGCCGCGGGGGCGGAGGCCGCCTCGGCGTGGGACCGGCCGGTCCGGACGCCGAGCGTGAACGCGAGGATGACGACTCCAAGGGCGACGAGGCCCGAGAAGAGCAGCGTGTTGTAGGTGACCCGGACGGCCCGCTCGCCGGGGTCGGTCGCGACGGCGGGTTCGGAAGAATGCGCCTCGCTCACCCTCGGGGCGGGGGCGGGCCGCTCGATGACCTCGACCGGCCGGGGTGGAGGCGGAAAGAGTTCGAGCGCGGAAGGAGGCGGCGGGGGCGCGGCTTCCAGGACCGGCGCAGGCGCCGGTGGCGGAGGCGGCGGAAGGGCCGCGGGGGCCGGCTCCGGAGGGTGCTCCTTGGCCAGGATCGCCGGGCCCGACGCCGAGCGCAGGATCTCGTACAGGTTCGGACTGTTGCGCGTTCTCATTCCCCCTCCGGGCTCCGGGAAGACTCCATCCCTTATGAATTATAAACTATAAATCGTCCCTGTCAAGCCGCATCCGCCCGGAAGGCCCCCGCGCGGTCTTCCGGGCGATATTCCCATAACCTTGACACCCCCGGCGCCGGGGGACTAGATTCCCGCGATGCGCAACCAACGTTTCCCCCGACTCCTCGGCCGACTGGCGGCCCTGCTCCCCCTGTTCCTCGCCGGTTGCTCCATCCTGGACCCCAACGACCCCACCGCGGCGCGGACCCTTGACATCGCCGCGCTCGTGGTCGGAGTCGGAGTCCTCATCATCCTCGGCGGCCTGATGTACCACGACAATCGGCAATAGGTGCGCCCGGTCGGGTGTTGTCTCAGTTTCCAGATCCCAGATCCCAGATCCCAGTTCCTGAAGTTCCAAGCTTCAAGCCGGAGCCGAGGAGCTCATTTCCGGGCCATCCCTGTGAATTCCGGCTGCGGAGCTTGAAGCCGGAAACTTCCGAAAGCTGGGATCCGGAGTCTGGAAACTCGAAACTGAGCCACTACCCACGCCCGAATCGTCTTGCGCCGCCCGGGGACCCCGCCTATAATCTCCGCGGCTTTTCAGAAAACCGGAGGAGACCCGCTTTGATCCGCGTCAAGGCCCGCATGAACGAGGGGTTGGACCAGCTCCTCAAGCGCTTCAAGAAGGCCTGCGAGAAGGAAGGGCTCACCCGCGACATCAAGCGCACGTCGTACTACGAAAAGCCGAGCGAAGTCCGGCGCCGCAAGGAGCGCCAGCTCATCCGGAAGCTGCAGAAGGAAAGCCGCCTGGCCCCCAGATAAACTTCAGACTTCAGACCTCAGACTTCAGACTTCAGTAGCCATCAGCCATCAGCCATCGGCCGTCAGCCATCAGCCACTAGAACTGACTGCTCTTTCTGAAGTCCGAAGTCGGAGGTCTGACTACTCTCCCCTCCCCACTTCCAACGAGTCATTGCCCAAGAAGTGATCCAAATGGTGGGCTCTGTCTTCCACCTTGAGCAAGATGCCTTTCATCAGGTGCTCCGTCCCGAAGTCGCCCAGCTTCTGGGCGAGCCGGATCGACGACCTCAGGCGCTTCGCGATCCCGCCCTCGTGCGACCGGTCCAGCTCCAGGCCCGGGCGGATCCGGAACGTCCCCTCCGGCTCGTGCGCGACGTAGGAGAGCTTCGCCTGCGCCACGGGATCGCACGTCGGGATCCCGCCCAGGGCCGTGATGCGCTCGGCCACGTGGTCCCCCTGCTTCTCGACCTCCTCGTAGGCGTCGTTCAGGAAGAGGTGGATGTCGCGGAACTGCGGACCCTCCACGAGCCAGTGGTGCTTCAGATACTGGTGGTAGAGGACGAAGAGCGCCGCCAGGTGGGCGTCGAGCTCCTTGACCATCTTCGACGTCGCGGTGCGTTCCAGGCCGATCGGGTTTCCCTCGAGCGTGCCCGGTTCCTTCCAGGGTTTCATCGTCTTCTCCTTTCATGCGCGGACCGCTTCCGCCGGCAGGCCCGGCAGAGTCCGCGGAACTGAATCGTGATCTCTTGGATGGTGAATCCCGAGGCGCGCGGCGCGGGGAGGGTGAGGGCCTCCAGCGCGGGGTCGCGCAGGTCGAGGATGCGCCCGCACGAGAGGCAGACGAGGTGGTGGTGCGCGCCGGAGTCGATCTCGAACCGGGCGCCGGTCCCGTCGTGGGCGACCCGCCGCGCCACGCCGAGCCGCTCGAGGGTCCCGAGGACCCGGTAGACGGTCGCCAAGGTCATCCCCGGGAGGCGCGCCGATGCCGCCGCGTGGACCTGTTCCGCCGTCGGATGGTCCCGCCGGCCCGCGAGCGCCCGCAGGACGGCCCGCCGCTGCGCCGTCACGGGGACCCCCCGCCGCCGGCAGAGGTCCACCATGCGCCCCATCGACCCGCTTTCCGCCGCCATGTTGTTGATAATATATATCAATTGATAATACTTATCAACTAAAATCGGGCCGGAGGGGGCGGGCGGCCGCGGGACAGGGCCGGGGGGCGTTTGCTATACTCCGGACGCCCATGGAGAACGTCATCGAGGCGCGGGGCCTGACGAAGGTCTACAAGGATTTCTGGGGGCGCCCCCGCCTGAGGGCGCTCGACGACCTCAACCTCGAGGTCCGGCCCGGCGAGATCTTCGGCTTCATCGGCCCGAACGGGTCGGGCAAGACGACGACGATGAAGCTCCTCCTCGGGCTCCTCTTCCCCACCTCGGGGTCGGCCCGCGTCCTGGGGCGCGCCCCCACGGACGTCGCCGCCAAGGCGCGGATCGGGTTCCTGCCGGAGGAGTCCTACCTCTACCGCTTCCTCAACGCGGACGAAACGCTCGACTTCTACGCCCGGCTCTTCCACATCGACCGCGCCACGCGGCGGAAGCGGATCGACGAGCTGATCGCCCGCTTCGGGATGGAGCACGCCCGCAAGCGCCAGATCCGCGAGTACTCCAAGGGGATGGTCCGGCGCATCACCTTCGCCCAGGCCCTCGTGAACGACCCCGAGGTCGTCTTCCTCGACGAGCCCACCTCCGGCCTCGACCCGATCTCGACGCGGGACATGAAGAACCTCATCCTGGACCTCAAGGCCCGCGGCAAGACCGTCTTCCTGTCGAGCCACCTGCTCGCCGACGTGCAGGCAATCTGCGACCGGATCGGGATCATCCACGAGGGAAAGCTGAAGGAGTACGGCGCCGTGCGGGACATCCTCGTCCGCCGGGACCATGTCGCCCTCACCTTCCGGAACCTCAGCGACGAGACCCGCCGCAAGCTCGTGGACATCGCCACGCAGGAGGGCGCGGAGCTCATCTCCGCCGACAACACCCTGGAAACCCTGGAGGACGTCTTCCTCCGGACGGTCCAAGGCTCGAAGAAACCGCCGTCATGAGCTCCGCCTCGGGCCCGGCGGCCACCCTGGGACGGCTCTGGGCCGTCGCAGGCCTCACGTTCCTCGAGGCGGTCCGACGCAAGGTCTTCCTCATCGTCATCATCGTGGGAGCGGCGATCGTCAGCTCCGCGGCGTTCCTCCCCGCCGTCGATCCCTCGGGCCGGCTGCGCCTCATCGAAGTCTGGTCGGTCCGCACCGTCACCATCTTCTGCTCGCTGGGCGCCATCTTCCTCGCGGGCTTTTCCCTGCCCGGCGATTTCGAGCAGCGGCGCATCTACACGCTCGTCACGAAACCGATCCACAAGGGGACCCTGTTCCTGGGCAAGTTCCTCGGGTTCGTCCTCCTCATGGCCGTCTTTCTCCTCATCATGGGGACCCTCACCCTGGTTTACCTGCGGATCATCGCCGCGGCGACGAAGGATTTCCCCGAGGCCCGGGCCCTGCCCCGCTACGTGCCGCAAGGGCTCTCCGGCCCGCTCGAGGATCGCGAGCGCGGCGGCCGGGGGGCGCGGGCCGATCAGAAGCAGGAGATCGAATGGACTTTCGAGGGGCTCCCGCCGGGGCGCTTCCTGGAGCGCGTCCCCGTGACCGCCAAGGTCGATCTCCGGCGCCTTCCCGGCATGGAATTCCGCCTCGAGGCCAACGTGGCGATCACGGCGGTGAATCCGAAGACGTTCGAAAAACACGAACAGGAGGTCCGGTTCCAGACCAATCGTTTCACCACCTTCGAGATCCCGGGGTCGGCGATCTCCGACGACGGCCGGCTCGGGATCCGGATGCGGCCGGCGGAGCCCGACCTGCAGGTCGCCGCTTGGCCCGAAGGCCTGACGATCAGCGGGCTTCCCGTGAACTTCGAGCTCAATTTCCTGAAGGGGATGGGGCTCATCCTCCTCCAGTCGACGCTCGTCCTGCTCGCGACGCTCGCCTCCTCCACGTTCGTCTCCGCCCCCGTGAGCATTCTCCTGGGGATCTGCCTCTTCCTGACCGGGTCCTCCTGGTCCTTCGTGACGGAGTCCCTGGGGGACGTCGAAAACCAGTTGCGGGATATGGAACTGCGGGAGCGCCGGGGGGCGCAGGGTCATGCCCATGGATCGGACGAAATCCCGCCCTGGCTCCTTCGAGCCTCGGGAGCCCTGTCGCGGGGAATTCTGAAGGCCGTCCCGAATTTCGACGCGTACAACTTCGGGGAGTGGCTCCTCACCGACACCGCCGTGTCCGGCCGGGACGTCGGTCGGGCTCTCGCGGCGTTCGCCCCGCGGGGCGCGGTCCTCCTGGCCCTGGGGCTCCTCCTCATCACCCTCCGGGACTTCGCCACGTAATCCGGTAGAATGGCTCCCGACTCGCCATGAACCCCAGGACTTGTTTGATCGTCGTCGCCCTGCTCGCGTCGCTCCTCCTCCTCCAGCACGGCCTGGAGCGGACGGAGGTCCAGGCGCTGGAGCGGGCGTCGCTGGATCTCGGCGAGCTGCGCGCCTCGTCCCTCCTTCCGACCTACATCGGCTCCCTCTTCCTCGGGTCGTTCCGCGCGGTCGCGATCGACGTCCTCTGGATCCAGATGCAGCGGATGCGCGAACAGGAGCACCGGTACTTCGAGACGATCGAGATCATGGACCTGATCACGAAGCTCCAGCCGCGCAATCCCGAGGCGTGGGCCTACCTCGGGTGGGACGCCGCGTACAACATCGCCAACCAGTACCGCACCGCGGAAGAGGAGGAGGCGCGCCGGAAACTGGAGCGCCCGGGCGTCGATCGGGAGCGGGCGAAATCCCTTATCGCGGACCTGGACGCCAGGATCGCCGAGAAAGACGCGCAGTTCCGGAAGTGGATCCGCCTGGGGCTGGAGAAACTGGCCGAGGGGAGCCGCCACCTGCCGGACGATCCGTACCTCAAGCAGCAGATCGGACTCACCTTTCTCACCAAGGCCTCCTACACCGGGGGCCACATGGACCGCCAGTTCCTCCGGGCCGTGGAGGATCCGAGCTCCGGGTTGCAGGCGATTGCGATGGAGCCGCCGGAGCCGGGCCGGGTCCGCAGCGCCTACGAGCTGGGGGACCACTGGTTCGCAAGGGCCCTCGAGGCGCTGGAGAAACAGATCCGGAAGGGCAAATTCCATGTCTACCGCTCCCTGGCCGAGAGCCTGAGGCGCGCCGGGGAAAAGGACGGTCAATACCACACGACGCAGATGGGGCTCAACATCGACCCCACGGGTCTTGAAGGATTCCGGTTCGTGTGCCGGTACCTCCATGCGGTCCACCTGTGGTATTCGGCCCGCGAGACCGAGGAGCGCGGCGAAGGGGAGCGCTCCCGGGCCTTGCTGCGGGAGGCCTCGGCGGCGTTCCAACGGGCGTCCGACAAGGCTCGCGAGACCCGGAGCGCGTACGCGACCCCATCGTGGCCCATGCTCATCTTCAGCGACCGCGAACAGCTCTGCCGCGGCCTGGCCGAGGCGTGCGCCGAGCAGGCGGGCCTGCCGCTACCCTTGTCGGAAGCTGACCGGGCCCGGCTCCTGGCCCGTCTCGCGAAAGTGCGCCTGCCGGCGCAGGACCTGAGAGTCCGGCCCGTCGACGACGACTACGTGCTGAACTATCTCGGATGGCTCAAGCAATCCCTCGGCGGGGACGCGTACGAATACAACGACGACTTCTACACCGAGGCGTACCTGGAGATCGGCCGCCGCACCGAGGCGACGATCGGTCCGGAGCTGTCGGACATCGACTGGTTCAAGTTCATGGCCGAGCCGCCGCCGCGGCCCGGCCCTTCCCGCGACGATGAGGAGACCTCGGGTCCATTCACGGCCGGTTTCCAGGTGACGCGAATCGGAGGGCTGACGCTGTTCGTGACGGCGTACGCGTACCGGGGCGGCGACCTGGCTGCCGTGGAGTCCTTCCAAGTGACGGATGGGAAGCCCCGGGAGTTCAATGTGGTTGTGGAGCGCCCCGGCCCGGTCTTTATCCTCGTGACGGGAAGCGCCTCGTCGCCGGAAACGGGACGCGTGTACTGGATCCAGGCGCTCGGAGTCCGTCGATGATCGCGGCCGGCTTGGCGGCCGGCGACCTCCCGCGATGGACCGTGGCTCCCTTCGTCGGATACCTCCTCGCCATCGCCCTTCTCCCCCTCGCCGCGCCGAAATTCTGGCGCTCCAACTGGAACAAGGTCGTCGTCGCGCTCGCGGCGGCCTTGCCCGTCCTGCTCTACCTCCTCCTCGTCCCTGAAAACGGGGGACACTGGCTGGTTCACAGCGCCAAGGAGTACGTCGCCTTCATCGCGCTGCTCGCGGCGCTCTATGTCATCGCGGGTGGGATCCACCTGAAGGGTTCGCTGGCCGGGACGCCGCTGACCAACACGGCCATCCTCGGGATCGGCGCGGTGATCGCCAGCGTCATCGGAACGACGGGGGCGTCGATGGTCCTCATCCACCCGCTCCTGAAGGCGAACGAGAAGCGGCTCCGGAAGGCGCACATCGTCATCTTTTTCATCTTCATCGTCTCGAACGCGGGCGGCCTGCTGACGCCGCTGGGGGATCCGCCCCTGTTCCTCGGTTTCCTGCGCGGCGTGCCCTTCCTCTGGACGCTCAACCTGTTCCTGCCGTGGCTCCTCGTCAATGGAGCCCTGCTGGCGATATTCAACTTCCTCGACCAGTGGGTTCTCGACAAGGAGGAGCGCGAGCGGCCCGGATCTCAGCTCGAAGACGTGCAGAAGGTGGACGAACCGCTCCGCCTGGAGGGCGGGCTCAACATTCTCTGGCTCCTCGGCGTCATCGGCGTCATCTACGCGATCGGGGCCTGGGGGCCGAAGGTCATCGGCAATCCCGACGTCGCGCTCTTCATCCAGGTCGGCGCGATGATCCTCCTGGCGGCCTTTTCCATGGCGACCACCCAGGCCCGGGTGCGGAAGGCCAACCGGTTCACCTGGGCGCCCATCCTGGAGGTGGCCGCGATCTTTGCCGGGATTTTCGTGACGATGGTGCCCGCCCTGAAGCTGCTGGAGATGGAGGGCGCGGGGCTGGGCCTCCAGCGGCCGGCGCATTTCTTCTGGGCGACGGGGGCCCTGTCGAGCTTCCTCGACAACGCGCCGACGTACCTGGCCTTCACGACGCTCGGGACGGCCGTGGTGAATGGCGCCGATCCCGCCGCGGGGCTCACTGCGGACAACCTCGGCCCGTTCGCGGCCCATCCGCTGGGGGGCCCCCTCCTGGCGGCGATCTCCTGCGGTGCGGTCTTCATGGGGGCGATGACGTACATCGGGAACGGGCCCAATTTCATGGTGAAGGCAATCGCGGAGGAGCGCGGCGTCCGGATGCCCGGCTTCTTCGGCTACATGGCATGGTCCGGGGCCGTCCTGATCCCCCTCTTCGTCATCCTGACGCTCGTGCGGTTCTCATGACAGCGCGCCTTGACAGTGCCGGGGTCCACTGGTATTAATCATCCCGCCCAGCAGTCCTCCTTGCCGATTCCCAACGTGTACCGGACCTTGGTTTCCCTAGTTCGGAGCCGCCTGTGAGACGCCGAGCCCGCCGCCGACTTCCCGCCGTCGTCCTGTTCGCGTTCCTGGCGTTCTGCCTCTGGATCTTCCTGCAGCCGGACGCCATCGCCTCCGTGCTCGGGACCCAGGAGCATGCGAAGTCCGCGCAGGTCCACGAGGTCCACCTGTTCGAATTCATGTCGAGCAATCACTACGACGCCTTCGAACGGACGATGCTCTGGGTCGTCTTCCTCACGGCGCTCGCGGCGCTGGTCTACGCGTGGATGCTGGTCGGCCAGGTGAAGCGGGCCGACACCGGCACGGACAAGATGAAGTTCGTGGCGGACGCCACCCGGGAGGGCGCGAACGCGTACATGGCGCAGCAGGGCCGGCGCCTCGTGCCCCTCATGGTGGTCGTCACCCTCGTCCTTTTCTTCACCAAGCTGGACACGGGGATGACCCTCGCGGTGGGCCGCGCGGGCGCCTTCATCATCGGCGCCACGTTCAGCTGGCTCGTCGGGTTCATCGGCATGAGGCTCGCGACCCAGGGCAACCTGCGCGTCGCGGCGGCCGCCCGCACCAGCTACGGCACGGCGATGCAGCTCGGGTACCGCACCGGCACGATCACCGGGATGCTGACGGACGGCCTCGGCCTCCTCGGCGGCACCCTGATCTTCATGATGTTCGGCGAGAAGGCCTACGAGGCGCTCCTCGGGTTCGGCTTCGGCGGCACGCTCCTCGCGCTCTTCATGCGCGTCGGCGGCGGCATCTACACGAAGGCCGCGGACGTCGGCGCCGACCTCGTCGGCAAGATCGAGGCGGGCATCCCCGAGGACGATCCCCGCAACGCGGCGACCATCGCGGACAACGTCGGGGACAACGTCGGCGATTGCGCGGGCATGGCGGCCGACATCTTCGAGTCGTACGAGGTGACGATCGTCGCCGCGATGATCCTCGGCTACGCCAGCTTCGGCCACAAGGGGGTCATCTTCCCCCTGCTCGTGCGCGCCATCGGCGTCATCGGCTCGATCATCAGCACGTACAGCGTGCGCGCCGGCGACAAGGACACGTCGGACACGGCCCTGCACTCCGTGCACCGGGGCTTCATGATCGGGAGCGTGATCTCCGTCGTGGGATTCATCCTGCTCGGGCTCGTGTACCTCAAGTTCGACGACGGCTACATGAAGACGTATCCGCAGGCGCTCGGCGGCTTCGCCGTGACCGAGCAGTTCACGAAGGATCGGGCCGCGTTCGAGTCGAGGCTGCCTGATCCGGAGAAGATCACCGACCCTAAGAAGCGGGATGCGCAGAAGGACGAGAATTCCGATCGGGTGAAGGCGTGGCTGGGGTCCTACTCCAAGCCGATCCTCACCGAACAGCCGGGGTGGATGACGTTCGGGACGAAGGGCATCGACATGCGCCCCGCGCTCACCTGCCTGATCGGCATCATCCTCGCCGTGGCGCTGAACAAGTGCACGAGCTACTTCACCCACACGCAGTACGCGCCGGTGAAGTCGCTCGCGAAGGCGTGCCAGACCGGCCACGCGACGAACATCATCCAGGGCATCGCGGTCGGATACGAATCGACGGTCTACTCGATTCTGATCATCGCGGGCGCGATCCTCGGGTCGGTCATGCTCTACACGGGGACGAGCCCGATCTTCGTCGCCTACGGCGTGGCCATGTGCGGCATCGGCATGCTGACCCTGACCGGCAACACGATCTCGATGGACGTCTTCGGCCCCGTCGCGGACAACGCGAACGGCATCGGCGAGATGGGGTACGACAAGGCCGAGATGGAGAAGAAGGAGCCGGGGAGCTACAAGCGCGCCCGGCAGATCCTCGCGGACCTCGACGCCGTCGGGAATACGACCAAGGCCGAGACCAAGGGCATCGCGATCGGCTCCGCGGTCATCGCGGCGGTCTCCCTCTTCGCCAGCTTCGTCGCCGTCATCGCCGTGGGAAGCGAGGAGGCGATCGGCCGCATGACGGCGCTGGAGTACGCCAAGGAGGCGGCGAAGCTCACCGTGGCGGAGCCGATCGTCTTCATCGGGCTCCTCCTCGGCGGCGCGGTGCCGTTCCTCTTCTCGAGCATGCTTCTCCGCGCGGTCGGACGCGCGGCGTTCCTGATCGTCAAGGAGGTCCGGCTCCAGTTCAAGGACAAGGAGATCTGGGCCGGCACGAAGAAGCCCGACTACGGCCGCGCGGTCGGACGCGCGGCGTTCCTGATCGTCAAGGAGGTCCGGCTCCAGTTCAAGGACAAGGAGATCTGGGCCGGCACGAAGAAGCCCGACTACGGCCGCGTGGTCGGCATCTGCACCACCGCGGCGCAAAAAGAGCTGATCGGGCCGGGGCTCCTCGGCATCATCACCCCGCTCCTCGTCGGGTTCCTCCTCGGCCCGTACGGCCTCGGCGGATTTCTCGCCGGCATGATCCTCGTCGGCCAGCTCCTCGCCGTCTTCATGGCGAACGCGGGCGGCGCCTGGGACAACGCGAAGAAGGCGATCGAGGACGGGCTGTACGGCGGCAAGGGATCCGAGGCGCACAAGGCGGCCGTCACGGGCGACACCGTCGGCGATCCGCTCAAGGACACCGCGGGCCCCGCGATCAATCCGCTCGTCAAGGTCATGAACATGGTGAGCCTGATCGCCCTTCCCCTGATGATCACCTACAACGTGCGCGGATCGGCGGCGGGCGCCGGCTGGGCCGTCGTGGTCGTGTGCCTCGCCGCGGTCATCTGGGCGCTCTGGCAGTCGAAGCGGGAAACGGCCGAGATGAGCCAGGCGGACGAAGCAACCAAGTAGTTGTCAGACCTCGGACTTCAGACTTCAGAAGTTGTCAGTCCTGATGGCTGCTGAAGGCTGATAACTGAAAATCTCAACCTGAAGTCTGAAGTCGGAAATCTGAAGTCTGTCCTTACGCTCCGTCCGTTCCATTCCGGGCTCGCCGCACTTCAATCCCGTATTCGGCCAGTTTTCGGTACAGGGTCTTGCGGTCAATCCCAAGCCGGTCCGCGGCGGCCTTGATGTTGCCGTGTGTCTCCTGCACCACCTGGGCGATGTGAAGCCGCTCCATTTCCTGCAGCGATCCCCCGGGTGGGTGCGGCGCCGGCGGAGGGGAAGCCCCGCCTGCGGCGACCTTGGGGGCGCGCAATTCCTCGGGCAGGTCCTCGAGCATGATCTGGGATTTCGTGTTCAGGACCACCGCCCGCTCGATCACGTGCTCCAGCTCCCGCACGTTTCCGGGCCAGTCGTACTCCTGCAGCGGCCGGAGCGCCTCGTCGGACACGCCCGTGATGTCCTTTCCCGCCAGGCCGTTGAATCGCCGGATGAAATGCTCGCACAGGGAGGGAATGTCCTCCTTGTGCCATCGCAGCGGGGGCGTGGTGATCGTCACGACGTTGAAGCGGTAGAAGAGGTCCGCGCGGAACTTTCCCTCCTTCACCAGATCCAGCAGGTTCTTGTTGGAGGAAGCGAGGATGCGCACGTCCGTCTTGATGGTTTTCGTGTCGCCGAGGCGCCGGGTCTCGGACTCCTCGAGCACCCGGAGCAGCTTCGACTGGAGGGAAATGCTCATGTCCCCCACTTCGTCGAGGAGCAGGGTCCCGCCCGAGGCCACCTCGAATACGCCCGGCTTGTCGCCCACCGCCGTGCTGTGCGCCCCGCGGGTGTAGCCGAAGAGCTCCGACTCGAGCAGCATGTCGGGCAGGGCGGCGCAGTTGATCGCCACGAACGGTTTCGCCGTGCGGTCGCTGTTCTGGTGGATGGCGCGGGCGACGAGCTCCTTGCCCGTCCCGCTCTCGCCCTGGATGAGGACCGTCGTGCGCCCCGGCGCGACCTTGGCGATCGTCTTGTACAGCTCCGCCATGGCGCGGGAGTGGCCCACGAGATTGAACCGCGCGCCCGCGACCGCCTCGGGCGGCGCCTCGGTCTTGACCGCGAGCGCCCGGTGGTGTTCGAGCGCGCGGCTCAGCGTCAGCTTGATCTCGTCGAACTTGAAGGGCTTCGAAACGTAATCGAAGGCCCCCGCCTTCATCGCCTCCACGGCCGTGTCGACCGATCCGAACCCGGTCATCATGACGACCTGGGTGAGGGGCCGGAGCTGGCGGATCTCCCGCAGGACCTGGAGGCCGCCGATCTTCGGCATCCGGATGTCGGCCAGAACGAGCTCGAACTTCTCCGAGCGCGCGAACCGGAGCGCCTCGTCACCGGTGAAGGCCGGGGTCACGGCGTAGCCCCAGTTCGAGAGGACCTCTTTGAGCATGAGGCCGTTCTCGCGGTCGTCCTCGACGAGGAGGATGCGGGGGGGCTCGGTCATGGAACTACTCCGAGCGCACGCCGGTGCCTTTGCAGGAGGGGCAAGGCTTCTCGCGGTGTCCCTGGCACTTCCAGCACACCGCGGTGTCGCCCTTGCCCTTGCAGACCGGGCAGGTGGAGAAGTTCTGGGGGTCGAACCCGGAGCCCTTGCAGTTATGGCAGAGGTTCCGGCCGTCCAGGCAGTTCTGGCACTTGACGATCTTGGCGCCCTTGCATTCCGCGCACGCCGCGGTGCCGGAGCCCATGGTCCCCGCGACGATCAGGACGACCACCACCACGACGACCAGGATGCCGACGATCTTCACGTACTGGAAAACGTCGTCGGCCGAGGAGGCCTTGACCGGCTTGCGGACGGCGCGCTCCGCCCCGCAGGAGGGGCAGGTCGGATCGGAAGCCGCTATGGCGGCGCCGCACGAGGGGCACGGAAGGCTCATTTCGGAGGCTCCTTCGGCGGCTCTTCCTTTGGTGGATTCTCCTTCGGGGGATTTTCCTTCGGGGGATCTACCTTCGGCGGTTGCTCCTTCGGAGTTTCCTTCGGAGTTTCCTTCGGAGTT
>Ga0193713_1000170_pt1 | contig 21199 bp, 13 predicted proteins | sample H3a2metaG_FD_143054 | JGI IMG/M metagenome (GOLD analysis project Ga0193713, IMG submission 143054) | Soil microbial communities from a riparian zone of the East river system, Colorado, United States - H3a2 | ecosystem: Environmental > Terrestrial > Soil > Riparian zone | place: USA: East River... | reverse complement strand
GCGATTCCGCAAGGTTCCCACCCTCACGCTGCTGACGAGCTTCCGCTCGGCAACGCTGCGTCTGTGGGATGAGCAGCGGCAACGCCTGATCGGCTTTCGCCTGCTGAAAACCCACCGTCCGGGCTAACTCCCGCGGCCATCCGGTGCCGCTTGGGCGCGATTGAACGCGCTACAATGCCTGCTGTCCTAACGACAACCCGGTCGTGGAGCTTCGTATGCGCCGAATTGCAACCCTGGGAATGGCGGCCGCAGCGGCCGCAGTAATAACCGTCGCCGGTGCGGCGGGCGAAGCGCCCGGCGCAATGGGCGCGCTCCACGCTGAGTGGATGGACAAGGGCGTGGATCCGCTGCAGGATTTTTACCTGTATGCCAACGGGCAGTTCCTGCGCGACAACCCGGTACCGCCGGCGTACTCGTCGTGGGGCCAGTTTCAGATTCTCGACCAGAAGAACCAGGACTTCATACATGAGCTGCTGCAAGCCGCCGCGGCAGACAAGGCCGCCTTGGCCGGCACTGAGGAGCGGAAGATCGGCGACTTCTATGCCAGCGGCATGGACGAGGCGGCCGTCGAGAAGGCGGGCATTGCCCCGCTCAAAGGCGAATTTGCGCGCATTGCGGCGATCGGCAGTCCGGCCGACCTGACCGCGGCCCTGGCACACCTGCAGTCCATCGGAGTCGATGCCGCGTTCGGCATCGGCCAGATGCAGGATTACTCGGACAGCACGCAGGTGATCGCGATCGTGGCGCAGGGAGGCCTTGGGCTTCCCGATCGCGACTACTACCTGAAGGACGATCCGAAGTTCGCCGCGATTCGCAAGTCCTACGAAGAACATATCGCGCGCATGTTCGTGTTGCTGGGCGACTCGAGCGCCGTGGCGGCGGGTGAGGCACACGACGTGATGGCCCTGGAAACACGCCTTGCCACGGTCTCGATGCCTACCGAGGACCAGCGCAATCCGCACGCGATCTATAACATTCGCGACCTGCCGGCGCTCGCGAAGGAAGCGCCTGCCATCGATTGGCCGCGTTACCTGGCCGTCTCTGGCGCGCCGCGCTTGACGAAGCTGAACCTGGCCATGCCCGGATACTTTGCCGGGCTGTCACACGAATTCGCGACCACTCCCATCCCACAATGGCGCAATTACCTGCGCTGGCAGCTGGCGCACGGCATGGCCCCGTATCTGCCCAGCGCATTTGTCGACGAGAATTTCAAGTATGTGCAGCTGGTGTCGGGCAGCAAGGAACTGCTGCCGCGCTGGCGGCGGGTGCTGAGAGTGGAGAACGGCGCCATCGGATTTGCCGTGGGGCACGAATACGTCAAGCGGCGCTTCCCACCCGAAGCACGCGCGCAGGTGCTCGAAATCCTGCACGGCGTCCGGGCCGCGCTGCAGGAGGATATCAAGACGCTGCCGTGGATGAGCGAGGACACGCGTGTCAAGGCGCTGGAGAAGCTCTCGTTGATTGAGGAGCGCATCGGCTATCCGGACGTCTGGCGCGATTACAGCAAGCTCAAGATCGATCGCGGGCCCTATGTACTGAACGTGCTGCGAGCGAATGCTTTCGAGAACGCCCGTCAACTGGCCAAGATCGGCAAGCCCGTGGATCGCACCGAGTGGGGCATGGTGCCGCAGATGATCAATGCCTATTACGGTTCATCGATGAACAACATCAATTTTCCGGCCGGCATCCTGCAACCGCCATTCTTTGACCCGAATGCGCCGGCCGCCTTCAACTACGGTGCGATTGGCGCCGTCATCGGCCACGAGATCACGCATGGGTTTGACGACCGGGGCAGCCAGTTCGATGGACACGGCAACCTGGTCAACTGGTGGAGCAAGGAAGACGGCGAGAAATTTCACGCCGGGGTCCAATGTGTCATCGATCAGTATTCGGGCTATGCCGTCGACGGCGATCTGCACCTGAAGGGCAAGCTGGTGACGGGCGAAGCCATTGCCGACCTGGGCGGGTTGTTGCTGGCCTATCGGGCCTATGAGGCCTCGGCCGCGCGCGCCGGTGCACCGACCGTGGACGGCTACACCCCCGAGCAGCAGTTTTTCCTGGGTTATTCACGCTTCTGGGGAGAAAACGTGCGGCCCGAGCAGGCGCGCCTCTGGGCGACGTCCGACCCGCATCCGCCGTCGAATTTTCGCGTGAACGGCACGCTGGCGAATGTGCCCCAGTTCGCGCAGGCCTTTGGGGCACCCGGGGCGGCGGCAGACCCCAAGCGCTGCGTAATCTGGTGACATTGCACAGGCCCCTGCTCTAGAATCGCGCGCCTTACATGGGGCGGTAGCTCAGTTGGGAGAGCGTCGCGTTCGCAATGCGAAGGTCGAGGGTTCGATCCCCTTCCGCTCCACCAATTCCTCCCTTCCGCTGACTTCCGACAACGTCCAAGGACGTTCGCTGGTCAGCTCTTTATCCTGGGAAATGGCCACAATTTGAACAGACTGACGGCTCGTCGGTGGCTGACGAGGTCCGACACGTGGCACTGGCATCCGGTCGAATCTGGGGGCATATTTGGGGGCATCTGACACTTCTGAAAAATGAGATGCCCCCACTCCATGTCGCTTTATGACAAGTCGATCACCGCGGCAAAACCCGCCGTAAAGCCCTACAAGTTGTTCGACGGCGGAGGCCTCTATGTCGAAGTCTCTCCGTCCGGCGGAAAGTACTGGCGACTGAAGTATCGGATCGCATCCAAAGAGCGACGCGCGGCACTCGGGGTCTACCCGCAGGTCTCGCTAAAGGCCGCCCGCGACAGGGCGATTGACGTGAAGCGGCAGTTGTCCAACGGTGTGGATCCTGGCGCGCAGCAGCGCGTTGCACGTGCCTTGGGAGTCAGCCTGCAATCCAACAGTTTTGGAGCATTGGCCGCTGAATGGCTCGGCCAGCGGCGGGCAGCGTGGTCGGCCAGCCACTGGACCAAGATCGATGCGATGCTCAAAAGGGACTTGCTGCCTTGGCTGGGCACTCGCCCGATCGCCGGCATTACGCCGCCGGAGCTCCTCGCAGTCCTGCGCAGGATCGAGGCCAGGGGAGCGGTAGACACGACCAAGCGGGCGCGGATTGTCGCGGGGCAGGTGTTCAGATTTGGCGTGGCGACGGGGAAGGTGTTGCGTGATCCGACGCCGGACCTCAAGGGCGCTATTGCGCCAGCGGTCAAGCAGCACCTTGCGGCCATCACTGAGCCCAAGGCGGCCGGCAGGCTGATGGCGGCGATAGAGCACTATGAAGGCACGCCCGTGGTTCGGGCTGCGCTCAGGCTCGCGCCGCTGACATTCGTGCGTCCCGGCGAACTGCGTGCAGCCCGGTGGGTGGAGATTGACCTGGCCGCCGCAGAATGGCGGGTGCCACCTGAGCGAATGAAGATGCGCCAGCCCCACATTGTGCCGCTGTCACGCCAGGCGGTGGAAATCTTACTTGACCTCCAACCGCTGACGGGAAAATCTCCCTATGTGTTCCCGAGCCACAGATCGCGGCTGCGGCCGATGTCAGAGAACGCCATATTGCTGGCGTTGCGATCACTGGGGTATTCGAAGGAAGAAATGACCGGGCATGGCTTTCGGGCGATGGCCAGAACCATCCTGGACGAGGTCCTGGATTTCAGGGTGGATCTCATCGAGCATCAGCTCGCGCATGCCGTACGCGATGCCAACGGACGAGCGTACAACCGCACAGCCCACCTGGAGGGGCGCAAGAAGATGATGCAGGCGTGGTCCGACTATCTGGACAGGATTCGGCGTGAGTTCGAATCGGAATGTATGGGTCGCTTGCATCGGGACGCCGCGTAGCTCACATCGGAGGTCTACGCGAAATCAAGATTCGCTCCGTGAGCCAACTCTGGATTTCCTCCTCTACCCAACCGACCGCACGGGTCCCGATTCGCACACGCGCAGGAAACCGCTGCGAGGCTTCGAGCTGGTAGACCATCGAGCGACCGAGCCCTGTCGCCTTGCATACGTCCGGCAATCGCAGAATCTGAATCATCCGAGCGTCCTTTTGACTTTCCATGATGACCTCCACGTCCGTGGTTCCGGTCACTCAGGGACAAATTGTCACGCACGAAGTGTCGCTGGGCTGGTTCGTCGAGCATAGGCGGGTATCCAACAGAGACGTGCAGATACTTACGCGGCCTTCCGGCAACTACCAGGCTGGTGGACTGAGGTCCGCCGGTGGAAGCGCTCTTCGGTCAGTGGTTCGTGTCATTGTGGTAGCCCCAGCGGGTGCCAAGATTGGCGTGCAACGATGGGTGAGGTATCTGCATGTTTTTGTCGTCTAGGCAGGATAGCCGGCTGGCCGCTCGTGTCTAACAATTGTCGCCAGGCTCTGGAAATCCTACCGTCAACTCTTGCGGATGGGGGCGTCAACGGAGTAACGTTCGGCCGAATCGGAGACCGATGTCCTGATGATTCGCGATCAATGGCGCTCCTGATTCGGGGAGGTCCGTCGTGGGTCTGCCGGCATTCAAGGCGACAACACGCAGACCGCTGGCCTGGGCGGTATTGCTGGCTGGATGTACGGTCGCTTCCCTCGCAATCGCCGCCGGCGGTGCCGCCACCTACACCTACGACAGCCTCGGGCGCTTAAAGAGCATTGCCTACGACGACGGCACCACGGTCGTCTACGGCCTGGATGGCGCCGGCAATCGAAAGGACAACGTTGGCAATCCACTTGCCGTCACGACGGCCACCGACACGACCGTGCCCTCGGTGCCTACCGGCCTTGCCGGAACGGTGGTCTCCGCCACCCGAATCGATCTGACCTGGATTGCGTCGACGGATTCCGGAGGGCCCGGGCTCGCCGGCTACCGGATCTTTCGGGGTGGGGTGCAGATCGCAAGCGTCGGATCGCCGAGCTACTCCGATGCAGGTGTCTCGGGTGGCACGACGTACAGCTACAAAGTGGCAGCCTTTGACTATGCGGGGAACGCCTCGGCACAGTCATCGGCATTGAGCAAGACCACGCCGGACGGGACTCCACCGACGATCCCGTCCAGCCTCACCGCTGCAGCGACCAGTTCCACCAACGTAAACCTCACCTGGTCCGCTTCGACCGACAGCGGGGGCTCGGGGTTGGCGGGCTACAAGATTTATCGCGGCGGGGTGCAGATCTTGACCTCTACGACGACGAGCAAGAGCGATACAACGGTCTCGGGGAGCACGGCCTACAGCTATACGGTAGCGGCCTACGACAATGCGGGAAATACATCGGCTCAATCAAGTGCGGCCGGCGTGACGACCCCGGATACGATCGCGCCCACAGTACCTACAGGCCTGGCTGCGACGGCACCCACAGCGACACTCGTCAATCTCACCTGGACGGCTTCGACCGATACGGGAGGATCGGGTCTTGCAGGGTATCGCGTGTATCGGGGAGGGACGCAGATCGGCATTACAGGATCCACGACGTATGCAGACTCGACCGTGGGGCCGAGCACGGCGTATTCCTACACCGTGGCCGCCTACGACAACGCGACCAACGCTTCGGCTCAGTCGAGCGCCGCAAACGTCACGACGCCTGCGGGTGTGCCTGCGGTCCCGACCTTGTCCACCAGCACCACATCCACCACCACCAACACCGCCTTCACGATCTCCTGGACCGCCTCGACCGGCGCCACGAGCTATCAGCTCTATGAAACCAATGTGGACGTGACGAATATCCCAACCCTTGTGTACACCGGAGCGTTGCTCTCACAGCAGCGCTCCAAAGGGCAGGGCACTTGGCAGTACACGGTCCGGGCGTGCAACGGCACGGGATGCAGCGTGGATTCGAACATGGTGCAGGTCAGTGTCTGTCCGGTCGGCGGGTGCCCGTGATGGGCAGGCGCCACAAGACACCTCAGTGGTCTACCGTGGGATTGAGTTCGCTCGTGCTCACGGTATTTGCCGGGATCGCGCAAGGTGCGGTGCCGGCATTCTCGGTCTATGCCGGATCCGCCATTACACCGTTTGACGCCGACAACTGGTATTGCGCGCAAAGTACGGGCTGTATCAATTCCGGCACACGACAGCTGTGGGTCAACGATTATCCGGTAGAGATCACCGCTCTGGCTCGCGCACTCCACAACGACGTCGACAACATTTACGAGTACGTACACAACTACATCGAGATCGTCCCGATGTACGGGTTGCAGAAGGGTGCGCTCGGTGCACTGATCGACCGCTCGGGCACGGCCTTTGATCAAGCGCAGTTAATGGTTGAGTTGTTGCGGGCCTCGGGGTACACCGCAAGCTATCAACAAGGTTCCATCACGCTGTCCGTCACTCAGGCGCAGCAGTGGCTGGGCACCACCAATACCGCCGCGCTCACGGCCATGCTGGCCGATGGAGGCATTCCTGCTTCGGTGAGTGGAAGCAACGTCACGCTTTCCCACATCTGGGTGCAGGTGACGATCAGCGGGACCCCCTACGTCTTTGATCCGGCCTTCAAGCTCCACACCTACACGACCAAGTTGGACCTGGCTGCGGCCAGCGGCTGGAGTGAGGCCACGTTCCTGGCATCAGGTCAGAACGGCATGCTCAGCGGCACGCAGCCCGCCCCCTCCGACGTTCCTCCCAATAACACGATTGCAATCCCCTACGTATCCACCGTCAATGAAAGTGGCCTGCAAAATCAGATGACGACGTACGCCACGGCGCTGGCGACGTACATGAAGAGCCATGGGTCCGTCGTGGACCAGGTGTATGCCACGCAGCAGCTCGAGGATGTTATTGGCCGACAGGATATCCAATGGCCTCCGCCGGGCCCGCCGCTGCGCCAGAGCGCGCTGCCCTACTATGCTCCGCCCCACATCCCGCCCCAACCCCCGACACAGGCGCTGCACACCTGGACGGGGAATATTCCCGATGTCTATCGCACCAAAGTCACCGTGGAGATGCTGGATCTATCGCGCACCACGGTGCGGCTGTCACAGACGCTGTTCGCCGATGAGGTGTATGGCCGACGGATGCTCTATGACACCTACCAGGGACTCAACAGTTGGTTTGACGATCACATCCAATTGATGGTCGACGGGGTTCCGGCCGGTGCGCAGTACGTCGGGAATGATCCTGCCGGAGCGCGCACGGGCTATGTGCGCCTGAGCATCGATCATCCCTATGCCTATAGCAGCGGCACCTACATGGATTTAACGGGCGCCAATGCGGTACTCAAGCAAGTCGATTTCGTCTCGCCAGTCACGATTGTGCTGGGTTTGGGCGAAACGAGTGATCGGCTGCAGGCGAAGTTCGCGGCTGAGCAAGTGAATGACAAGTTGCTGCCGACGTCCACCTATTATGTCTGTGGAGCCGGCGGATGCGAGGTGGTGGACAAGCCACAGCAACCAGCGCAGGAGACGTCGCTCGCCCGCGCCTACGCGGGGTGGCTGGCGCAGTACACACGCATGGCGATGATTCAAAGCCGCATGATCTCGGCCGTGCATGTCCAGCATCACACGCTCGGTGTAGCCTATCGGCGAAGTTACCTGGTGGTGCCGAGCCCTCAGGGGTGCCCCACCTGTTGGGCGGTGGGGGAGGGCGAATTGGTCCTCGATATGGACACGGCCGTGAGCCTTAATAGCAATACCGCGGTCGCGAACGATCGGCGCACACTGGCTCGATCGCTCGCGGCCGCGGCCGATACGCTCGAGGCGAGTCAGTTCGAGCAGCTGAGCGGCACGGCCACACCCGCCTCGGTGGGGCATCGCTTTGCATGGAACACGAACGCGACGCCGGGAGCTCGGTATTTCCTGGTGAAGCAGGGAGGCAATTCCACCGCGCTGTTTCCGACCGGGCCGGCACCTTTTTATTACCCCTCGCTCTATGGCCACGTGGCGGCCTACACCGGTGTGGGCTTCAAGGCGATCATCGCCGAGAACGAGTTTATGGGTCCGGGGCGCGACTGTTTGAGTCCGCCCTGTCTAGTTTCCCCGGCACAGCCGATCTTCCGCTTTGAGCGTGGTGGCGCCTTTGAGGCCTTTAGTCCCGATGGTGTGACGACTGCTCACATCGTGACCGATCAAACCAGTGGAGCGATCAAGGGCGGAAGTGCCGGAGATCCGCCCAACTACGATGAAACCTACAAGCCCGACAAGTCGGCGGACCTACTAAAGGATCAGTTCAAGGATCGGAGCCGGGATTTTGGGGTAGATCTGGCGAGCGGGGATTTCACCTACAGCCCGGGCACCGATGTGTCGGTGGGTTTGGGCGAATTTCCCTACAAACTCAGCTTCGAGCGCACCTTCAAATCTGGCGAATCGCACAGTCCTGGCATGGGCTCAGGCTGGTCTCACAATCTGGACATACGGGTCAATCTGACCACAAGCGGCGCCGAGGCCTTCGGGCAGAGCACGCCGCTCGGTGCTGCCAACACTTTGATGGCGATCTACGCCACCCAGCGGATCTATGCGACCGAGCCGAACACCGATGATGCGTGGCTCAGGCGATGGGTCCTGGTGCCTTTCGTACAGGGCTGGTGGGCGGAGAAGATCCGCTTCAATACCGTGAGCTACACGGCCGGCAGCGCCACCAAGACCTTTGTGCGCCTGCCCGATGGGAAATTCAATCCTCCGGGGGGCTACGACCCGGCGGATGGCTCCAGTATCTGGAATCTCCAGCAAACCGGCACACCGACGGGGTACGGCCTCCGGTACGATTTCTCTGCCGTGAGCTTTACCCTCACTTCACCCTCGAAGGACGTACAGTCCTTCGCCTATTGGCATCGCCCTAATCGTGACATTGATCAACCCTATTTCTACGGCCCGCACCACGGCTGGCATATTACGAACTGGACGTTCCCGCAGGGCGCCTCGCTCACGTTCAACTACGTACCCCTCGATAACGTGACCTATGTCGATGACCACCTCTCGTCCGTGGTGAACAACTTCGGCCGACAACTGAATTTCAGCTTTTTTGCAAACAGCGCCTGGGACAACTGCAATGTGCAGTCCGTGAATGACAACCTGGGGCACAGTGCGGTATTCAATTGTGCCGCGGAGACAGTTACCTCGCCAGTGGGCGATGTCGCGAGGGTCACTTACGGTCCGTTCGACTGTGGGTTTGGTACTTGGCCAATCCGCACCCGCCGACCCCAGTGTTCGCCCTATCTGACGGAGGTTTATGGCCCTTCGAGCACGACGCTGCCCAAGCTCCAGATGGCTTACGATGAGGTGGGGTTCGTCAACGCGTATGCCGATGCAGTGGCGGTGGCGACACCGACACTTCGCAACTCCTACACCTTTTACATCACGGGGGGCACGCGCGGCGAGCGGAAGGACCCGGCCGGGTTCTCTTATATCGTGAAATATGATGCCTGGACGCGGGCGATCAATTTCATCAATGAACTCGGGTTTATTTCCAAGGCGCAGTACGCCGGCTTGGGCCGCGTCACCGGGCGCACCAGTGCTGAGTCGATTCAGACTGACTTCCAGTACGATCCGCGCGGAAACATCACGCAGATTAAGCAAACACCCAACGCGACATCACCCGATTGGCCCCCTAACATCATAGTCTCCGCTACCTATGACTCCACGTGTGGAAAGATCAAGACGGTTACCGATGCGCGATTGTACGTCACGACTTGGAATTACAATTCGACGACCTGCACGCTCACCAATGTGGTGCAACCAATGGTGTCAGATAGGGGCGGGGCGAACGCCGCTCCGACAACGGCGTACCTATATACAGGCGCCGGATTGATCGACACGATTACGGATCCGACCTTGCCGATTGCCGTAAAGGTGAAGTACACCTACGACGCGTCAGGCAATCGCACCATGGCGCAGGTGGATCCAACGGGGCTGAACCTCCAGAAGACCTACGGCTATGACGGCGTGGGCAATATCACCACCGTCACCAATGGCTTGGGCCACCAGACGGGTTTCATGTACGACACGGATCGGCGCGTGACGCGCGTTACGGGGCCTGCGGGGACGAATGTAATCACCGAAAACGTGTGGACCGGAGGCTTGGTGACCAAAGTGCGGCGCGCGAAGACTGCGAGCCCCAACTTTGGCACGGACACCGACTGGCAGGTGTGGCTGAAGAGCTATACCCCGAGCGACAAGGTTAATATTGAGACTGACCCGAGCGGGGGCACCACCGACACAGACTACGATCCGGATGATCGGGCGGAGTACGTGACGCAATCCATCGGATCGTCGGGCATCCCGCGCGTTACCCGCACTCAGTACGACGCGGCCGGCCAGACGTGGAAAATCTATCGTGGTTGGGGAACGGGCGATCAGATTAAGTACGCTGAGTATGCCTACACGATGGACGGTCGGGTAGACACGGTGACGGACGCCAACAATAACCTCACCGATATGCACTATGACGGTTACGGGCGGCTGGACCGGATGGTCATGCCAAGCAAGACGACACCGGGTCAGTCTGCGCTTTGCGACGTCCCTTACGTGAGCACCGATGATTGTGAAGTGTATGGGTACGATGAGGCTGGGAATATGACCACCAAGCGCAACCGTTCCGGCAAAGTTGTGACGATGAGTTACGACGCACTGAATCGCGAATACAATCGAGCGGTGCCCGCCAACGCGGCAGGTAACTACGCCCGCACGCTCACGAGCACGTACGATCTGGCCTCCCGTAAATGGGACCTGACGGCCGATGGACAGACACTTCGCCACCGCTACGATACGGCGGGGCGGCTGTACCAGGTGCAGGACACCCTACTCAATGCGCTCGGGGGCACGATTGGGAATGTGAACTACGGTTACGATGTGGCGAGCAATCGGACCTCGGTCGCGATCGATGCCAGCCAGGGAACCTGGACCACCTCCAGCACCTATGACACGGGTGAGCGCCTTTCCACGGTGTTGAATGGGGGCTTGACCCTGGCCCAATACGCCTACGATCCGCTCGCGCGTCTGACCGGCACCACATTCTCGGACACCACGACAGTCGGCTACGGCTATGAGCCAGACGATGACTTGCAGACGCTGACACATAGTTACAACGGCGCGGGTACGCCACTCACGCTCGGCTACACGCACAGTGGCGCGCATCAGATCATCGGATGGACAGTCTCCGACGCCAACTATTTGATGAAACAGGTTGGCGCCTCGGCCAGCTACACACCCAATGGGCTAAACCAGTACACGCAGGTCGCCGGCTTCAGCCTGACTTACGACACCAATGGGAACCTGGCCTCTGACGGCACCTCGACCTACAGCTACGATGAAGAGAATCGGCTGCGCCAGGTAGTCATGGGAGGGGTAGCAAGTACCTACGCTTATGATCCGCTGGGGCGGCGGCGCTCAAAGGTGGTGGGGACTACCCCTATAATGTACTTTGTGAATGACGGCGCGAATGAACTCGCTGAACTGTCCAGTGCCGGACTCCGCCAACGCAGTTGGGCCTACGCCACGGGCTTGGACAATCGGATTGGGATGTTCGACGACCAAGGGGGCACGGGGTGGCGGTTCTACCATGTGAACCATCAGGGGAGCGTCCTGTACACCACGCTTCAGAGCACAGGCGGCGGTATTGCGGATAAATACCAGTACGGGGCCTATGGGGAGCCACTCAGCTCCACGCCGCTGACAGGCAATCCGTTTCGGTACACCGGGAGGTACCTCGATTCGGAGTCCGGGCTTTACAATTACCGGGCGCGCTACTACTCCACGAAGCTCGGTAGGTTCCTGCAAACGGATCCGGTGGGCTACGGTCCGGACGTCGATCTATACACATACGTAGGAAATGATCCGCTCGATAGGACGGATCCGAGCGGACTAAAGTGCCAAGGAACTGGTAACGATGCGTCTTGTACCTTTGACGAGTTTAGGGACAAGAAGGGGAATGTCATTACCCGTGAGCAAGCTACGTCTGGAGGAAACAGGCTCACAAAAGCCCTAAAGATGGATCCAGCGAGCAGAGTTGCCCGCCAGGAGGCCGCCATGACGGCGAAGTACAAGGGCGCTCTCGCAATGCAGGAGCGCGGAGGCAGCGTTACTATCAGTGGAAACAAGAGCCTTGGTGTCGCAGATCAGACAGTGTCGGGAGGAAGAATTGTATCTTCGATGCAATCGACGCCGCTGGTATCCACTGAGAAGAGTGGCCCGTCAAGCAGCGTCCTCGCTGGTACCGTAAAGGTTGAGGCGACAGGGCAAGTTCTACGGATAGAGTTCTATTCCAACGGTGCAGGAGCCAGTGATTTTGGCCAACTCTTTGGTCATGAAGAGCTGCATGCCGCATACGAACGCCCCAGTGCTACCGACGCGGGGTGGGATACTCCCAGCCAGAAGTTTCAAGATGCACATCAAGGGCCCTTCAACAACGCGTCCGACGACATTAGTAGGTAGCCACATGCCATTGTCACGTTATGCGCCGCTTGTCGTTTGCACATTGCTGGTCGCCGGTTGCGTCACGGAGACCGCCCTGCCAGAGTCGAGCATCTCGTTTTCGAGATCAACTTGCTTGGGCTCATGCCCAGCATATTCAATGGAGTTATACAGCGATGGTAGATACGTGTGGAACGGACGTTCACATGTATCTGTCGCTGGCACTCGACGCGGCCGCATGACTGCCGACGCCTACCGCCTGGCGCTGCATCTCACTTCAGAGGCTCGCATTGAAGAGTTCCGAGACAATTACGAAGGAGGCGCGGACTGCGCGACGTGGACTACAGATCAACAGACTGTTGTTATCGGTCTGAGAAATAGTTCAGGGACGAAGACGATAACTCACTACCTGGGGTGCGAAGGCTTTTCGCGGCAGGAAGACTTGCTGCAACTGGAGAGTGCACTGGAGAGGGCCATGAATATTGGCAAATTCACTCGTTAGGATGACCTGAACCTCTATAGTTATGTAGGAAACGACCCGATAGACGCCTCGGATCCTGCCGGCCTTGCAAAGGTTTGTACAGCCGAGACAGGATCGCACATTCCAGCTTGCGTAGGTGTGGACGGTAATGGTAATGGAAGCTCAGCAGACAACGATCTAACCAAAAGCCAGACTGCGGCGCTCGGCAGCGACTACCATGATTTTATTGTGACCCACAAGGGAGATGATCTCTCAAAGAGTGGGTTGCCAATTAACAATTATGGCGCTAGCGCGGAAACGGAAAATCTCTACCGGGCAGTAACACAGTTCGTAGGGGCCGCTCGCGGCGGCTGGGGAGATGCGAAGTGGACGGTGACTATTGGCACGGAGCCCGGGACCAATATGCCAGCCTGCCCAGGCGGTGCGTCATCGTGCTCGGGCGGCCCGTCAGAGCAATCGCGGCACATGTTTTTCTATACACAGAATCCCGAATTGGGTCGGCCCAGCAATATTTCGAGGGCAATTATTCATGAATCGCGGCACAGGGGCGAAAGCGCCAACCCGCTTGTGCGATGGTTTGGGGATCAAATTGGATTTCATTCGTGGTTGGATCACAGGGCTCGCAGTCTGAATATGGCCTATGGTTTTGGAAAGTGCGATGCCGCAGGTAATTTTCCGGCCTGCGGTGGCTGGTGGTGATTATGCCTGTCCGACTCATGCAAGCTAAGGCGGCACGATTGTGTGCCGGACGAGCAAGAGCTGCTGCCTTGGCATTTCTCTTTTGCAGTTGGTTGATTGCTGCATCTGCGGATGCATGTATATGCGCCTGCGAGAGCAGCACGTACCGCCAGATGGCCGCTGCGGGTACGCGCACTGTCTTAGGTCATTATGACGAGGTGTTTTCTGGCTGGATTTTATCGACACAGCGAGTTAACAATCCGTCTATTTCAGGAGGGGCTACATTCCAGGGCACTGAGACATATCCGTATTACTGGGTTAGGTCGAAAGTTTTGGTGGTCCGCATCTGGCGAGGCGCGCCATCAGTAATTACTGAAGTGTGGACGCCGGGCGGCAACTCGTGTGACATGCCGATGCTTGCTGGAATTCACTTTGTGGCACTAGTGAGCAAAGAAGGTGACCGCCGGATCGCTCGACAATCTATGTGTGACTGCGGTATCACTGCCGCAGCTACAACGGGGCGAGGTGCTTATACCGCTGCAGGTCTCACATTGCTCGCCATTCTTGGCAGCGTAGTCGCATTCCTCTTGCTATGGCTCAGCAAAACTGTTCGTCGGCGCATGTTTTCCAAAGGTAGGCAGCCCTAACCTCTACACTTATGTAAACAATGATCCGCTGGGCCGCGTCGATCCGATGGGGACAGCTGATGATCAATGCACTGGGACGCATATCCCCGCGGCTTGCAATGACTTTGGTGTCAATGCAGGGACTGCACGGAATGCAGGGAATGCTGATTCCGGCCCGAGATTGCCGAAGCAGGCCTTGCTGGGTTGGATTAGTTCTGAGCTTGCTAAGGCCAACGAACTAAATGCTGGATCCAGCGTAACGTCAGACGTGGAAGATTACTACCGTAATCTATCGGAATATGCTCGCGATTTACGCCTGCTGATCCTGGCGGGCGCACTTCCGGTAGACAAAGAGCTCGCTGGTCTTGTCCGCAATATTCAGTCGTCGCGTTTTACAAACGCTCTTAGTCACTTCGGACTAAAATTCATGCCCAATCTCAAATTGGGACGTCAACTATTGGGCACAAACAGAGTATTTGGTCTAGCGGGAAGGCTCAACTTGGCCGCGGGTGTGGGTCTCCTGTCCTATGATATCACTTCGATTGTGCTCTCGATTCAATGGTCACACACCGAAACAGTTGGCGATAGACTGAACGAAACACTACTAGACGCATTTATGAAGTGACTGGCCTTATCTAGTGACCGACATGAATGACGTAACTCGATTCGAAGAGGCCGTAATGGAGCTTATGGCTGATATCTTAGGAAGGAATGTAAGTCCCTCGGATCTAGATCGAGATTTAATTCGGGACCTTAAAATGACATCCGACGATTTCACCTACTGTTTCGCCATGGGAATTGAAAAGGCGTTCATGGTAAAAATCCCGAAAGAGCGTTGGCTTAACTCACTAACCGGCCGAGACGCAGCGCGCTTATTGGAGCGGTATGCCCTAGACAAATATCCAAGAAAATGAATCACGATCTCAGCGGCCTCACGGTTGCCGATTCCACGTACCTGATGAAACAGGTCGGCGCTGACCGGCCCTGGATATTCGGACCACAAGCTGTGTGAGTTTGCGACCCCTCCCGAGCGTCGCCATGCTTCGATCAGCCACGGCCGGATCCCGTAGGGCGAGCCCCGAACGGCGGCCGTGCGAGCGCTCGCCGGATAGGATCACCGAGCGGAACGTGCCGCCATTCTAGGGATTGCGTTGGACCCCCCACAGTGTGAGCCGCTAGAGTAAAGTTAGGCCGATGAAGATCGCATTTCGGATGTTCCTGATCGATCAAGACGACGGGCTGCACCGGCTCTCGACGGCCATGTTCACGCGCATGCTCCACAACCCGAACCGTCATCGCATGGCGCGCTTTGCCGGGCGACGCGTGCGCAAGGCCCAGATTGCACTGGAGATTAAAGACCGTCAGCCAATTCGTGTAGTGCGTACCGTCTACAGCATATTGGTTTTCGACGAACAGGGAGCCTTGCGGATCGACGAATTCAACCGACAGCAGCGTGCGAAGGTAGAGCTCGCGCTCGCACCGGTGTTTGGGGCGCCGCGCCGTACAAATGTCGTCCGCGCCGCGTCGAAATTCATCGAGCAAGGAGGCCGCTGGACCCCCTCTGCCACAGTCGCGCGACTCGTTCGCCTGGCGGCGATGGGCCGCGCGAAGTGTTTGCGGCTGTGACACGCTCGCGTCGTGTATGGCTGGGCGTCACCGAACTGAAAAGTGTGCAATATTCAAGCGCCAATATATGAGCAGTTTTCGTCCGGCGTTGACGGTGGGGGCACATTTGGGGGCATGCGATAAGGGGCGTCGAAAGATATTCAAGCAATGTCAAAAGGTTGCAGTTTGAATTCGATCCCCTTCCGCCCACCAATTCCTCACTTTCCGGCAGCGCCCCAGGATGTCTGTTGGAGTCCGGCGATTCCTTCCGGTTTTGGGGGCCTATTTAGCCCATCAGGCACATCCACAGGAATCCAGGGAAAGACCATGAGCACTTGGACCCGTCGCCGCGCCCTTCACGGTGCGGCCGCACTGTCTGTCTCACCGTTGCTTTTAGACCCCAGAGGCGCCGCCGCTGGAACTCGCGGCTTGCAGGCCGATCCACCGATCTCCGCCGCACGAGTCAAGGCCCCCCGGCCGCTCGTGCATGTCACGGATCTGTTCCGGCCCCACGATGACCCGGACGACCACTGGGATTTGGCGACCGTGTATGCGCTGACTCGCCGGGGCGATCTTGACCTGTTGGGGATACTGACAGACAACCCGGAGAACCTGCCCGCGGTGTACAAGGGCGCCTGCAGTCCGGATGTCGCCGCCGTCGCCCAGCTCAATTATCTCACCGATAGAGCAGTGCCGGTCGCCACAGGGACGATCTGGCCGTCCAGGCCGGGCGACAAGGTCCGTGAGGACAACCTGCCGAAGGATCTGCAGGGCGTCAATATGCTCCTGGATATCCTCAGGCAATCCTCACAACCCGTCGCGATAACGGTCGTCGGGTCCTGCCAGGATGTTGCCATAGCGGGGAAGAAGGAGCCGCAGCTGTTTTCGGCCAAGTGCGCCGGGATCTACCTGAATGCAGGCTGTGGCAGTCAGGATCCGGTGCTACAGAAGAAGGACGGCGAGGTCGAGTGGAATGTCCACCTGAATCGCGGCGCGTACGCCAGCCTGTTCGAGCTGCCGTGCCCGATTTACTGGCTGCCCTGCTTCAATACGTTTGCGAACACGGCGCTCGCCGGGGAATACGGGACCTGCTGGACCTTCAAGCAAAAGGATGTGCTCGCACATTTATCGATTCGTGCGCAGACCTACTTTGCATACGTACTGAGCAAGGGGTCGGGGATCAACTGGTTGTCCTATCTGCTGGACTCACGAAATGAAACTGCGGCGCGACAGTACTATGACGAGGTGCGTGGGATGTACAGCACGGCATCCTTCATTCACGCTGCGGGGAAAACGGTGACCGTAGAGGGAGAGATCGTCTCCCTGGAATCGGCAGGTGTAAGCGCGGTGTACGAATTCATGCCAATTGACGTCCATTGCGACGAACACGGAATTACCGCATGGCAAAAAGCCAAGGGGCCCACCAATCGCTGCATTGTCCACATCAGGGACATGGACAGATATCCCAAGGCGATGGCCAGCGCCCTGAAATCAACGTTGCTTGAACTGTCATGAAATTGTCGGCGTTCGCCCGCGTGTTCAAGTCCATGGCGGTCATCGAGGACTTCGAGCTGCGGGCTGTGGCCTTGAGCATGCTGTATTTCTTCTTCCTGTTTGGCAGCTACTCCGTGGTCAAGCCGGTGCGCGACGCCATGGGCACGGTCTACGGGGTCAAGCACCTGCAAGAGCTGTTCACGGCGACTTTTCTTGCGAGCCTGGTATTTGCGCCACTGTATTCAGAGCTCGCCTCACGGATCAGGCTCTCAACGTTTCTGCCCTGGGTGTACGGCTTTATCGCTGCCTCGGTTCTGCTGTTCTTCGCACTGTTCCGGGGCGTGAGCGAGCCGGGGCAGGTGCACTGGGTCTCCGCCGCGTTCTACGTCTGGGTCAGTACCTTCAACATCCTGATCATCTCGGTGTTCTGGAGCTTCATGGCCGATATCTTTTCGCGCACCCAGGCGAAACGGTTGTTCGGGTTTGTGGCCGCTGGCGGCACGATTGGCGGCATCGTCGGGCCGCTGATCGCCACACTCCTCAGCAAGAGCGTGGGCAATAATGGCCTGATGATCATCGCCGCGGGCGGCTTCATCGTGACCGCGGCGCTGGTGCGCATGCTGGCGGCGGAGAAGGCCAAGCTCGCCGCCACGGGTTCTGAAGCGCAGCACAGCACGCTGGACCGGAAGCTCTCGGGCGGGCTGTTCGACGGCTTCATGCTGCTGTTCCGCTCCCCATTCCTGCTGCTGCTGGCGCTGTTCCTCCTGCTGATGACCTGGGTGTCGACCATTGTTTATTTCCAGCTCGGTGAGCTGATCACCAAAGCCTTCGTCAGCGCCGATGAACGCACACGTGCCTATGCGAGCATCGAGCTGGCCGTCAACAGCCTGGCGGTGGTGCTGCAGCTGTTCGGCACCGGACGGCTGATCCGCCGCTTTGGCGTCGGCACCGGCCTGCTGGTAAACCCCGTGATCATGGTCGTTGCCTTCCTGGCCGTGCTGTTCTCGCCGGTGCTGCTGGTGCTGGGCGGCATCCAGATCGTGCGGCGCGTGGCCGAATACGCGGTGGCCAAGCCCACGCGCGAAATGCTCTTCACCGTCGTGGACCAGGAAAGCAAGTACAAAGCCAAGAATGTCATCGACACGGTGGTGTACCGCTTCGGTGATCTGAGTTCTTCCTGGGTGAGTCACGCTGTGCTGCCCTTCGGGGTGGCGGGGCTGGCCATCTTCGGGGCCATCGTCTCGGTGATCTGGTTCCCGGTCGCATTCCTGCTCGGCAGGCGCTATGAGAGCACCCGGGGAGCCCGCTAGGGTTTGAGGGCGGGGAACTTTCTGATCCATCGAGTTCTGAGGAAGATCGCCGACGTCCGTCCCAGCGAGGTGAGGTCGGTACTCCTCGCGTTTGTATGCAATTTTGTGCTCATGGCGACCTACTACCTGCTAAGACCTGTCAGGGACGCCATGGCGACCGTCTTTGGCGTCGGCCAGTTGCAGAATCTCTTTACGGGTACGCTGGTCCTCACGCTGTGCTGTTCACCGGTGTTCGCGTGGCTCACCGACACCTTCAAGCTCGCGCGCGTGCTGACCGGAATCTTCTGGTTCCTGATCATCAACCTGCTGTGTTTCTACGCCTGGTTTCAGGCCGAGCCTGACAGTCGCTGGCTGGCTGCCGCGTATTACTGGTGGTTCAGCGTCGTCAACTTGTTCATGGTGTCGGTATTCTGGAGCCTGATGGTCGACCTTTTCACGGCCACCCAGGCTACCCGGCTGCTGGCGGCAATAGCCGCCGGCGGGAGCATCGGGGCTATTGCCGGTCCGCTGGTCGCTTCCTTATTCGTGAAAGGCGTGGGTGTGAGCGGGGTTCTGCTGCTGGCGGTCGCGGGTTTTGGACTCGTCATCGCGACGGTGCACTGGCTGATCAGAGAGAAGCTTCGCCTTCAGGAGATCCATGCGGAGACGCAAGCCTCGACGCTGAATCACCAGCTGCGCGGCACGATGCTGGACGGCTTCCGGACATTGTTCTCCTCGTCTTACCAGATGAATCAGGCGATCTTCATGCTGTTGATGACGTGGGTCGCCACCGTGGGTTATTTCATCCAGACGGATCTGATCAGCACCGCATTCGCAGGTCTCGCCGCACGCACGCAGGCGCTGGCCAACATTGACCTGGTGGTGAATATTTGCTCCGCCGCAGTGTCCCTGTTCGGCTTGAGTCACTTCATCAGGCGATTTGGGGTAACGGGCGGCCTGGTGCTGACGCCGTTTCTGATGGCGGCTTCCTTTGTGCTCATGGCGCTGTCACCGACGTTGTTGATGATGCAGGCGATGCAGGTCACGCGGCGTGTTACGCAGTACGCCATCGCGCGGCCCAGCCGTGAAATCTGCTTTACGGTGGTGGACCAGGAAAGTCGCTACAAAGCCAAGAATGTCATCGACGTGGTTGTGTACCGGCTTGGCGATGTCGCGTCCGCCTGGGCTCAGGCGGGTATGCGGATGCTCGGCTTTGGAATGGCGGGCGGGCTGGGCGTGGGTTTGATCGCCTCGGGGTTTTGGGCGGCGAGTGCATGGACGCTCGGGCGACAATACGAGCGCAGGCGTGAAGGGTCGGGTAACGCAGAGCCGCGAGGCCGGTCATGATCTCGGGCATCACCTCCACCATTTTGATGTCCGCTCAAATGCTCTGACGGCCGTCATCTTTTACCGTGAGGTGACGGATCGGCCGCACGGTTTCCCCGGCATGGCCCCAAGTAATGAATTGTCTTTACAAAACAATCACTTAGCTAGCAAAGCCCGGCGCTGTCTTTTGAAGGGTCGATTGCAGGGCCGAATCTGTGACGGGACACCTGCCGCATGTGCACGCCAACTGTGACACCGTTAGACCATAATTCGAGCCTCCGCGCTTAGAGTTCTTCATTCGAGTGCCGTCAGCACGGTGACCCCCGCGAAGCGCTTCAAACGGGGTCGTGCGCGCCGCGGCAATCGAAATTCACGGCGGCAAGCCTGAAGAACTGGGGCGCGAATTGACCAGCGACGGCGTGCAGAATCTGGCGGCAACTGTTGGCAGTGATGCCGGCCAGTTGCTGTCGTGCCCGGGCCGGACCGGGAGGCCGCCGGCGGCAAGGCGGCTGGCCGGAGCCTTCCTGGTCGTGGCGGCGCTGCTCTGTGCGCCACTCAGCGCACTGGCCGGCTCGGTCGAAGTCATCGTCAATCCGGACCATTCGAACGCTCCCATCGATCGCAATCTGTTGCGCGCCATCTTCACGATGCGCCTGCGCCAGTGGCCCGACGGCGAACCGATCCAGGTCTTCGTCATGCCAGACGGGAGCGAATTGAGCAACCAGTTCTGTCGCGAGCAGTTGGGAACCTTCCCTTATGTCATGCGCGCGACCTGGGATCGCATTGTGTTTACCGGTACTGGCCTGGCGCCGACGGTGGTCAGTTCAGAGCGCGAGATGCGCGAGCGTGTCCGCTCCACCCCCGGAGCAGTGGGCTACATCCGCAGCGGAGAGCGCTCGGAGCTGGTGCCGGCCTTGACTCATGTTCTCTTCGCTTCCCTTAGCGGGTACTGACGTGGCAAACCCATCCTTCCATTCAGTCGTTTCCCGCCGGGCGATCCAGTGCGTGGCAGCGGCGTTGCTTGGTGGTGCCCTGTCCCTGCCCGCCGCGGCGCTCGAATACCAGGCGCACGGCTACGCCGCGCAGGGTTTCGTACTCAGCAACGGCAACAATGTATTTGGTGACAGCACCGATGGGAGCCTGAGTTACTACGAGGTCGGGCTCAACGCGGAGATCCAGGTGAGCCCGAGGCTGCTCCTGGCCGCACAGGGCGCAATTCGCGACGCCGGGGTCACCGACAGCGGCGTCGCGCGACTGGATTACGCCCTGATGGATTACCGGATCGTTTCCGGCGCCGACACCAACGCCGGTATCCGGATCGGAAAGGTCAAGAACCCCATTGGCTTCTACAATGAGACGCGCGATGTTGTGTTCACGCGTCCGAGCATCCTGCTGCCGTTCATCTATTCGGACAATCAAAATCAGC
>Ga0193713_1000169_pt1 | contig 21211 bp, 22 predicted proteins | sample H3a2metaG_FD_143054 | JGI IMG/M metagenome (GOLD analysis project Ga0193713, IMG submission 143054) | Soil microbial communities from a riparian zone of the East river system, Colorado, United States - H3a2 | ecosystem: Environmental > Terrestrial > Soil > Riparian zone | place: USA: East River... | reverse complement strand
CAACGTCGACGTCCTCACTTACGCGGGCAACCTCGCCAATCTGGATGGCGTGGTCGAAGAACATGGCGAACGCTACGAGTTTTTCAAAGCCGATATCGCGAACGCCGATCAAATGGACGCGCTTATGACCGAGCATCAATTCTATGCTGTCATCAATTTCGCGGCTGAATCGCACGTGGACCGCAGCATCAACGATCCGCTCAATTTCATTCACACAAATGTCATCGGCACGAGCGTGCTGCTCGATTGCGCACGACGGCACGGTGTCCAGCGCTTCATCCAAGTCTCGACTGATGAAGTCTATGGCTCGCTTGGTCCTACCGGCAAATTCACCGAACAATCGCCGCTCGATCCAAGTTCGCCCTATTCGGCCAGCAAAGCCGGTGCGGATCTGCTCGCGCTTGCCTGTTTCAAGACCTACGGCCAGGAAGTGCTGGTGAGCCGGTGTTCGAACAACTACGGACCGTATCAGTTTCCCGAAAAACTGATTCCCCTCATGATCATCAAGGCGCTGCGTGACGAACCATTGCCGGTTTATGGCGACGGCCTGAATGTGCGCGATTGGATCCATGTCACAGATCATTGCGCCGCCATTGTGGCCGCGCTTTTCGAGGGAAAACCTGGCCAGATTTATAATTTCGGCGGCGACGGGGAGATGGTGAACATCGATCTTGTAAAAATGATTCTTGATAAACTGGGCAAGCCGCACAGCCTGATTTCATTTGTGACCGACAGACTCGGTCATGACCGCCGGTACGCGATTGACTCTTCGTTTGCTCGGCGCGAGCTGAACTGGAAACCGCGCCACAATTTCAAGGAAGGCCTCGATGAAACGATCCAGTGGTACATCGAGAACCCGTCGTGGTGGCAACCATTGCTTGAACGCGCTGGAAGATACTGATCGCTCCGCAACTACTCGATGCCGGAGGCACCGGCGCATGACTGTTCTTACATAGACAAGCATGAAAATTGTAATTCTTGGCGCGGGCGGACGACTTGGCGCGGCGCTCCTGCGTGAATATCGCGACAAATTCGACGTCGCTGGCTTTAATCACACGCAACTCAATCTTTCGGATTTAGGTGCCGTGCGCGAGAAACTGCGGAACACCAGTTTTGACATTCTGATCAACGCAGCGGGTTTCACAAAGGTAGATCTTTGCGAAACGCAACCGGACCGTGCCTTTCTCATCAACGCAGAGGCGCCGCGTGTTGTTGCAGAGATTTGCGACGAGAAGAACGCCAGACTGATTCACTTCAGCACCGATTATGTGTTCGATGGCGCCAAGTGCGAACCGTACACCGAAGAAGATCAAGCTAGTCCGATCAGCGTTTACGGTGAGTCAAAGCTGGCCGGAGAGAATAATGTCCTGGCCGCGAAGAGTCAGAATCTTGTTGTGCGCGTCTCCTGGGTCTTTGGACCGGATCGTCCGAGCTTTATCGACGCAATGGTCCAACAGGCGCAGGAAAATGACGAAGTCGATGCCGTGGCAGACAAATTTTCAACGCCTACATATACGCTGGATATTGCTGCGATGCTCCCCCGGGTTCTTGACGGAAATCTTTCGGGAGGGATCTTGCATTTCGCTAACGCCGGGCAATGCAGTTGGCGGGAATATGCGCAATGGGCAGTGGATTGCTGCCATAATGTCGGGTTGCCTCTCAAAGCAAAGACGATTGGCGAGCGGAAATTACGAGACATGGCCAACTGGATCGCCCGGCGCCCTGTTTATTCTGTGCTTTCCACCGCGAAATACACGAAGTTGACGGGGATATCACCTCGCACTTGGCGCGAAGCCGTCTCTGATTATATTACGCGTTTCTATTCTAAAAAATGAAAACCCACATTCTTACTCTTACATTGTCGTTCATTTTTTGCCTGGCGGCGCGCGCCGAATTGAAATGGGAGCAAACTGCAGTTGAGCTGCACCCGGCGCGTGGTGACAAACAGGCAATCGGTCATTTCAAATATCAGAACGCCGGCAAGACCCCCGTTCATTTTAAGTCGGTCCACGCCTCATGCGGCTGCACGGCTGCGCAATCGCAAAAGGATCAGGTTGGGCCCGGGGAAAAGGGCGAGATCACGGCCACGTTTAACATTGGCGACCGTACAGGCACTCAGGTCAAAACCGTGACAGTAGAAACTGACGAGGCCGCGAATCAAAAAACGGTCCTGACCCTCAAGGCTATTATCCCGCAGGAATTGGAGATCAGTCCGACATTTGTGTTTTGGAAACAAGGCGAAAAGCCGGATCCGAAGACGATCACGGTCCACGCCGGGAAGGATTTTAGCGTGAAACAAATCAAGGTCACCTCATCGAGTCCGGATTTTCAGACCAAAGTCGAGGAAGCCGGCGAAGGACAGTTCAAAGTTGACGTCCAACCCAAGGAAACCGGCCGTCTTATTGCTTCGACCTTGACGATCCAATCCGAGAATTCACCAAAGACATTTTACGCCACGGCCCGCATTACGACTGCTCCGACTGCGCCTGTTGCTCCAGCTGGTCAGAAACCTCCGGTTGCTCCGACCCCCGCGGCTCGTCCTAGTGTGCCGAGTGGTCAAACACGTTGAAATTTTCACTGGCACGCCAGGCGCTCATTCTTGCAGCGTTCTCGCTTCTTCCCGGTATAGGGCAAGCGATTTATTTTCGCGACAAGATCTCGTGGCGATCACCAATTCCGCCTTCGGAAATGGTGAGCGTCGATCAGGCGCGCGCCTGGGGTGACAGCACCAGCTGGATCGATGCTCGCCCGGATGACGAGTTTGCTCGTGATCACGTGCCTGGAGCGATTTCGTTGAACGAAGATCGCTGGAACGAATTGTTACCACAGTTTTTGGCTGTGTGGTCACCTGGAAAAAAGGTGGTTGTTTATTGCAGTGCGCAAAGCTGCGATCTGGCGCGCGAAGTAGCCGAACGGCTGCGGAAAGAAGCGCAGCTTCCAGACGTGTTCGTGCTCGAGGGCGGCTGGGAAGCTTGGGTGAAAAAGAATCGTTAAATTGTTAAATGGTTAAATCGTTCGTCTGGCGGATTGTCGATCTGCTCATTGCCGCCGTTTTCATTTACGCCGGCGCGCTTAAAGCAATCGATCCGGTCCAGTTGGCCCACGATATCGATCATTACAAAATTCTACCGTGGACCATCGGAGTGGGGCTCGCGTTTTATCTGCCGTGGTTGGAAATTTTTTGCGGCCTCGCGCTGATTTTTCGCCTCTTCTATCGCGGCGTATTATCGATTTTGACTACGCTCGTTGTGGTCTTCCTCGTCGCCACGATCGCTGCAAAAGTTCGCGGTCTCGATATCACTTGTGGCTGTTTCGGTCACGTGAGCCAGAACTGGAGTTTCCCGGCGCACCTGGCGCTGGATTTGGGGATCCTCACCGCTTTGGCTGCCCTTTGCTACTTTAGCGTAGCCCGAGCGCGTGCAAATGCCTCACCAACGCCCATGTGATGAAGTTTGATATCAAGACAGCATGATCAGGAAGCTCAAGTCCGGTAAATATCGGCTGTATTCGCGGAAGAAAGACTCGAAGACAGGAAAGCGCCGGAATTTGGGAACCTTCAAGACAAAGGCGGCAGCCCAAAAACACGAGCGCGCGGTTCAGTATTTTAAGCGGCATTAGTTTCGCACGGTTCTCGAACTTGCTACGGTACAAGGATGGTCGCGCTGTTTTCACCGCGATCGATTTTGTCGGCTTGATTTGGACGACGCTCTGTGTTCCACACTATGGGCATAGCTCCCGATGAGACTGTTCCGGCTTACCCTTGAATGCTCGCTTTGTCTGGCTGTCTTTGCGACGGCAGGGTGCGGGCGAAAATCGAACGGTCAAGTGGGTGAATCGCCGGCGCAGACGCCTTCACCGTCTGGACTCTCCACCCCGATCCTATCTCGAGCTTCATCCCCGCCGCCAAGCCCGACGCTGCAGTCACAGACTAGGCAGCGACCAACGCTCGATTTGTCGCGGCTGGAGAACAGCGTTCGCCCCGCAGTCTTTTGGATCACAGTGTTTGATTCATCGGGCAAATTGCTGCGGACTCAGACTGCTTTTTTTATTTCGGGAGACGGCAGATTCATTACGCCCGCGCATGCGATCGAGGATGGGGTCAATGCTGTGGCGAAAATGGCTGCTGGGGAAATTTATAATGTAGATGGCATCCTCGCCTCTTCGGCAACGCTCGATCTTGCTATTCTTCAAGCCGATGTGAAACGGGTGCCATTTTTGAGGTTAAACAAGACTGCGAACCTCGAACCTGGCACGCATGTCGGAGTCGTCGGAAGCGCACTGGCTGGTAGCGCCGAAGCCGCTCGCGAAACCACTATCTCAACGCAGCAATCCGACCGCTTGGAAATCGCCGCAACACTCCCGCCCGATTCGAGCGGGTCGCCAATTGTAGACGCGAACGGCGAAGTTGCTGGCATCGTCGTATCGGGTGGTGACAAAGCGACCGCTCGACCTTCGAACAGTGTGGGCGCATTGCTGGATCGAATTGCATCGGACGCAAAGCCACGATGGCCGGAAATGGCGCAAGCCGTTGTTACACCTTCACCGTCTCCGCGTCCGACGCCGAAGCCGCGATTAGTTTACGCGCCCGCGCCGGGGTTTCCCTCCGAGGTACGTTCTCGTCCAGGCGCAACATGGTCGGGCCGCTTCCGGCTAAATTTCAATGCCAGGGGAAACGTGATCAATGTCCAGGTTATCCAATCGACTGGAAATAACGTCCTCGATCAATCTGCACTCGGCACGCTTCGGCAGTGGAAATCCGCCCCCGGCCAGGAATGGGCCGCGACAGTTCCTGTTACATTTCAAAGCAGGTGAACGCGGAAACCGCAGCCCTAGGCCTTCGCGTAAAATCGGGCTGGGCAGCTGTTGTGTTGCTCACGGGGCCGATCGGTTCACCTGCGCTGCGCGATAACCGGGTGATCGATTTGTCTGATCCACAATTTCCCGAGACGCGCCAGCCGTATCACGCCGCCATGGGGCAACTTGAAATGGACACGACGGAAACAAACCGGCGCACGGATATCGTGCGGCGCGTAACAAAACATTCGGTCGCAAAACTTCTCGCAGATTGTCGGCGGAAAGATTACGCGATCACGCGCACCTCCCTGGTGGTTGGAAGCCAGCTCGACCCTGCAACAATTGCGAATCCGCACATTCGCGCGCACGCGCTCGAAGGCCGATTATTTCGTTCAGCACTCGAGCAGGCTTTGAACGCGCACGGCATTCGCACACTTATCCTCGTGGAGCGCGATGCTTATGACAAAGCGACAATGCAGTTTAACAAATCCAGCATTGATGTGCGCCAGACGATACAAAATTTTCGCCGATTCACTGACGGTCCATGGCGTGCAGAGCAGAAACTCGCCGCTGTCGGTGCGTGGCTCGCGCTTCGCCACAAGCGCTCGTTGGGAGCAAGAAACAGACGATGAAAATACGCGCGGCGACCGAGGCGGATCGCGATGCGATCTGGCAAATTCTTCATGGCGTGGTCGCGACGGGCGACACTTACGCGTTTGATTCGGGAGTGTCTCGCCAGGCTGCGCTGGGATATTGGTTCGAGGCTGATACGCAGACCTATGTTGCTGAAAGCGACGGACGCATCGTGGGCACTTACATTTTGCGGCCTAACCAGGCTGGCGGTGGCTCGCACGTTGCGAACGCGGCGTTTATGGTTGCCCCGGATACGCGCGGTCAAGGAATTGGTCGCGCGATGGGCGAGCACTGTCTGAACGAGGCGCGCCGGTTCGGTTTTCGGGCGATGCAGTTTAATTTTGTTGTCTCAACAAACGGATCCGCGGTTCGTCTTTGGCAAAAGCTCGGATTCGAAATCGTTGGTACTTTGCCAGGCGCATTTCATCATCCCGAAAAAGGATATGTCGATGTGTACGTTATGTTTCGCTCGCTTCTGCAGCCGGAACATCGATAGCTGCGAAAGAAGAATGGATTTCGTTTTTGGTTTGCGTTTTGCGTTCGTTAGGCCGAATTGGCTAATTGATTCGAGTTAAATGCAAACGGTAATCCAGGTCATCGCGACCGGTCGCGGATCGTTACGGAACAAAATTATGAGCGATCCGCAACTGGAGAAAAAATTCGGTTTCATCAAAGTCTGGCACAAACAACCGAGCCGCCCGCATGGCTGGGCGAAAATACATAGCGCTCGAGATCTTCACGGCGCGATTAATTTAGAGTGGCACGCGCGCAGCAGCACGCTCATCTGCCGGGTTGTGACAAAGCTCGGCAATAAACCCAATTCGATCATCGGCGATTTCATCGATTACCTGCTGGCGCGTCACCAAAGCCGGATTCTCGCGATTCATATTATGCGTCGATGACTCTACTGAATCCGGAGCCTACGGGGCTCGAACCCGCAACCTCCGCCGTGACAGGGCGGCGCTCTAACCAATTGAGCTAAGGCTCCTCGAGAAGGACAAATTCTAAAGGCGGCTGTCTTCAGTCGCAACTGACGGAGCAGAGACTTTTGCGCAACACTAAATCGACCTCATGGTTGAACATTTTGTATATTGCAGCGTCGAACCCCGAAAGATTTCGCGAGTGAACATTGCGGATACACTTGATAACGCTATAATGAGACACGGTTCGGCGGATTGACCCAAACCATAAATGAGTGACGAGCGCAGCGAGGGACTTCAGGGCGAGGTTGGGGACTCGGGTCCGGACAGTCTCTTGGATTCATTTGATCAAGTGATCGCCTCGTTGCCTCCGGGCGATCCGGTTCGACGCGATCTATTGGAACTGCGGCCGCAGATTTCCGACCAACAGGAGACGATGGTCGAAGCGCGCCGAATGATCGAGAAGCTGGAAGAAGTCGTCAAGAAAGTGACTTCGCCTGCAAACCGGATCGGCACATTTCTCGGAGCCACTTCAAAGGATACCGCGCATATCGTGGTGGGCGGTGCCGATTATTACTGTAACGTCGATCCGCGCATTCCACTTGCGAAACTAAAAAAGGGAACGCGTGTCCTGGTGAACGAAGCGTTCGTCATCGTTGGCGATCTTGGCTTTGAAACGGCGGGCCCGGTGACAAAAATCACCGAGGTTCTCGGCAAAGACCGGTTGCGGGTCGGTTCGGAGCACGGGTTGCAATCGATGGTGTTACAGCGTTCCGCCGATCTTGCCGACTCCACTTTGAAATCCGGCGACGACGTCCGCGTTGATTCAAACTACCGGATGGCGTTGGAAATGCTCTCGAGTCCCAAATCTCACGAACATTATCTCGACAATGTGCCCGAGTTGCCGTGGGAAAAGGTCGGCGGCCAGGAGACCGCGCTGCAGGCGATCAAGGACGCGATCGAGCTCCCGCTTTTACACGCTGATCTTTTCCAGAAATTTCAGCACGCCACCCCGAAAGGTTTTCTGCTTTACGGTCCACCGGGATGCGGGAAGACGCTGATTGGAAAGGCGACTGCTTATAATTTGACTAAACAACTTCGCGAAAAAACGGGCGCTGAGATGCAGGAATATTTCATGCACGTCAAGGGCCCCGAGATTCTGAACATGTGGGTCGGCGAATCAGAGCGAATGGTGCGCGAGATTTTTGCCACTGCTCGCGAGAAGCGCAGCGAGGGTTTTATGCCGTTTCTATTTATCGATGAAGCCGAATCGATTCTTGGCACGCGCCGCGCATCGCGTCATTCGAACATTCTTTCGACGTTGGTCCCGATGTTTTGCTCGGAGATGGACGGGATCGATTCGCTCAACGACGTGGTCATTATCCTTGCCTCCAATCGCGCTGATCTGATCGATCCGGCAATTTTGCGCCCGGGCCGAATCGATCGAAAGATAAAAGTTAACCGGCCAGAAAAAGATGGCGCGCGAGAAATTTACCGCATCTATCTCACAGACGATCTTCCTTACGACGGTGTGCTTGCCAAGGAAGCCGATGGCCATGGCGCGTCGATTGAGCGTCTGGTTGGACGCTTCGTAGACTGGCAGTTTACGCGCCGCGACGAGAACAAATTCCTGGAAGTAACCCTGCGCAGTGGGCGCAAGGAGACGCTTTACCGCAGCGATCTTATCAGTGGCGCGATCATCGCCTCGATTGTGGAGCGGGCAAAAGCGATGGCGATTAAGCGGGCCATTGCCACCCAACAAGAGCAAGGAATTCGCGAAGCGGATTTGCAGCTCGCCTTTAACGCCGAGTACATCGAGAACGATATTTTTCCGACCACCGACATCACCGAAGATTGGCTCAAGTTGATTGATTACGATCCGGAGAACGTTGTCAAAATTTCGCCTGTTAGACCGGTTTCCGAGGCGCGAGCGCGTGCAACCGTTGGCGTGATCTGAGCTGCGGAGAGAAAATGACCACTGCCTCGCGCCGCGTTAGCTGGATTTCCATCTGTGCCTTGGCCGGGTGACATCGGAAAAGAGCAGGACCCGATGAAACGCGTCTTTGGGCTGGAGACGGAATACGGCATTACGCTCAGCGGTGCCGAGAGTGTCGATGTCGTGGCCGAGTCGATCGAACTGGTCCGACGTTATACCGAGAACGGCGCGCTGATGAAATGGGATTACGAACTCGAAGACCCGCATCTCGACGCACGAGGGTTTCGCGCACGAGAATTGCTTCAGGACACCGACGAGTCGGCCTATTACGAGATCGATAAACGCCGCCCCCTCAGCTTTGAGGAAATAAAAAGCGATCTTGTGCTTTCAAATGGCGCGCGCTTTTACAACGATCACGCACACCCGGAATATTCCACACCGGAGTGCACAACCCTTCGGCAAATCGTTGCACAGGACAAGGCAGGGGAACGCATTCTGGCGGAGTGCGCGCGACGCCGAAATCAGAAGTTGCCCTCCGGATTTGAAGTTCGTCTTTACAAAAACAATACCGACTTTGCCGGGCACAGTTACGGTTGCCACGACAACTACCTGATGAGACGAGATATCGCGTGGGACCGAATTGTCGCGGGAATGCTGCCGTTTCTCATAACTCGCCAGATTTTCGCGGGTGCGGGCAAGATGGGCATCGAAGCCGAGAGTGCTCAAGGCGAGCCCGGGGTCTATCAGATTTCGCAGCGCGCCGATTTCTTCAGCGTGGTTGTGAGCATCGATACGATGAATCGGCGCCCTCTGATCAACACGCGTGACGAGCCGCATGTCGACGCGAGCCGTTATCGCCGGTTCCACGTTATTCTTGGCGACTCAAATATGAGCGAATGGGCCACCGCCATGAAGGTTGGGACCACGTCGCTCATCCTGGACTTGATTGAGCACGGGGAAGCGCCGCAGCTCGAGATCGCGCAACCCGTTGATGCTAACAAATCGATCAGCCGCGATCAGACTTATAATTGGATCATCGAACTCAAAGATGGGCGCAAAATCTCTGCGATCGACGTGCAACGGATCTATTTACGCGCTGCGAGCAAACTCAATAGCGACTCGAGCGAAGATCGACAATGGATATTACGCGAATGGGAAAATGTGCTCAACGATCTCGAGCGGGACGCCATGTCGACGCGAGACCGGATCGACTGGACGGCAAAGAAATTCTTACTGGATGCGTTACAGGAGGAGGAAAAACTTTCGTGGAGCGACCCGTGGCTGCAATCCATCGACCTTGAATATCACGATCTCGATCTCGATCAGGGATTATACTATGAGCTACTGCGCAAAGGCCTGATGCGCCGCGTTACAAACGAGGAGGAAATCAAGGCGTCCATCTTCAATCCTCCGGAAACAACGCGAGCGTTTTTTCGCGGTCGCGCCGTAGCACGCTTCAACGACCAGATTTCCTCCATTCAGTGGGACGAAATCGTTTTCACAAACCAGGCGCATTCGTTCCGCGTTGCGTTGCCGGAAGCGGCAACGAATGCGCGCCTGGATGCGCTCAATCATGCCGCCCGCAACGGCAAAGATTTCTCCGAGTTCCTGAGCGCTGTCCTGCAGATTAATTAGATCGCCGGAAGCTGGCGACGACGGCAAGACTTCAGTCGCCTGACAGAAGCTTTTTCCGGGGGCCTCGCGTAGCGTCTGCGCGAAAGCACCTATCGGCCGAACTCTAATGCAACACCAGTGGGTTGCCTTAGTTCTGGGCAATTACAAAAGTTGATGCAGCTTGGGGGCTGTAGCTCTCCGGGTACCACCCGTCGCACCCAAAGCGAACATCCAGGACCGCCGCGTTAGTGGGCATGTTCGGAACGGTCCAATCGAAGTATGTCGTTTTGGGAGCGAGTATCGGCGTAATACACATGGTGAAGGTCCTGCCGCCATCGAGCGACAACCAAACCTCCATCTCACACCACGCGACATACCGCACATTAGGAAGCGTATCTTTCCACTGAATTCTGACTTGCTGGCCTGGGTGTAGAACCTGGCCAATCGTCGGCGAAATCAGCTTGGCGGAATAGGTGCCTCCCGAGGCAGCAAGCGTCCCGCGGGAACTGTTAAGCAGTTGTGGAGCGAGCGTGAAAGCTACGACCAATAACGTGGAGAGAGATTTATGAGTTTTCATTTTTGATCCTTTGACTGAATGAATGAGGATGCACACCCGAGGACGGACGATATCAACGATTTTCTTAGATGTTTTTGTCCGCCTGTAGGGTTTCGTACTACAGGCTGAGAATCATTCGAAAAGCTTACTCCCACTCGATCGTGCTCGGTGGCTTACTTGAGATGTCGTAACAAACCCTGTTGACCCCTTTGACTTCGTTGCTGATCCGATTGGAAATTCGCGCCAGCAATTCGTAGGGAAGCCGTACCCAGTCAGCAGTCATGCCGTCCTGGCTTTCGACGATGCGAAGGACAACCGTGTTTTCGTAGGTCCGCTGGTCGCCCATCACGCCAACCGATTGCACCGGAAGCAAAACAGCAAATGACTGCCAGACTTTGTAATACCAATCGGCCGCCTCCATTTCGCTCTGCACGAGCGTGTCCGCCTCGCGCAGAATTGATAAACGTTCGGGCGTAACTTCTCCGAGAATGCGAACGGCGAGACCTGGACCCGGGAAAGGCTGACGATATACGATTTCCTTCGGCAAACCGAGCTGCAATCCTGCCTGACGCACTTCGTCTTTGAACAACTGGCGCACCGGCTCGACGAGCTCGAAGTGCATTTTCTCAGGCAACCCGCCAACGTTATGATGACTTTTGATCACTTGCGCGGGATTGCCTTCGATCGATACGCTCTCAATCACATCAGGATAAAGAGTTCCTTGCGCCAGGAATTTGTAGCCGCCGTGCCCGCCATCGGACGGATTCGCCGCGGTAAGTTTACGCTCGCCATTTTTCTGATCTTCCTCGAGCAGTTCCTCGGTGGCGTGTTGAAATACTTTGATGAATTCATTGCCGATCAGCTTGCGCTTCGTTTCGGGATCGGTCACTCCTTTGAGCAGCGAGAGAAAGCGATCGCTGGCGTCCACATATTTTAGACGTACGTGAAAATTCTCGCCGAAAACGCGCTGCACAACTTCTTCCTCTCGAGCGCGGAGCAGCCCGTTGTTGACAAAAATGCAGGTGAGCTGGTTGCTGATTGCCTTGTGCAGAAGCGCAGCGGTCACTGAGGAATCGACACCGCCGCTCAAACCGAGCACGACCTTTTGATCGCCGACTTGTTCCCTGACGCGAGCGCAAGCTTCTTCGATGAAGGAACCCATTGTCCAGTCCATCGCGCAATGGCAGATGTGAAACAGAAAATTCTGAAGAATCTCCCTGCCACGCGGTGTGTGTGCGACTTCGGGATGAAATTGCAATCCGTACAGCTTCCGCTGTGGATCTTCCACCGCGGCGAAATCGCAGCCTTCGGTGGTCCCGGCGACGCGAAAGCCTTTCGGTAACGCTGTTACCTCGTCACCGTGGCTGTTCCAGACGTCGAGCTGCTCGCCTAAACCGCCTAAGAGTTCTGAACCGTTCTTGATGTGCAGGACACCCGCGCCATACTCGCGTCGTCCGGAGAATACGACGCGTCCGCCAAGATGACTCGCCATTAACATGAGCCGTAACAAATTCCGAGCACGGGAACGCCGAGCGAAAAAATCTTTGGGTCGATTTGCGGTGCTCCCTTGTCGTAAACACTCGCGGGCCCGCCGGAAAGGATCAGCCCCTTTGGTTTCGACGCGGCGACTTCAGCGGCGGGCGTGTCGAAACGAATAATCTCCGAATACACCTGGCACTCACGGATTCGCCGCGCTATGACTTGCGTGTACTGCGAGCCGAAATCGAGGATGAGAATTTTTGAGTGCGTGGATTTGTCGGCCATCTTCAGCGCGCGCTACGGATGAGTCTGTGGGACGCCATGCTCTACAGCTGGGTCGCCCGGAGATCGCTCCAACGGGCCGAGGGTTCCCTGGCCGGTGACTCCTCGTTCAAATTGCCCCTGAACTTCCTGCGTAGTGCGTTGCTCGAGGGGGTCGGCGCAGCCACCCACTGCCAGGCATGCGATCGCGAGCAGGATCGGCATGCGTTTCATCTAAGTATTTTATGAAGGCCTTGGGGCATTGCAATTGCGGATTGCGGAATAACATCAAGTGATTGGCTAAGAGGCTAAATAGTTGAAACGGTCATGCCCTTCCGTTGTAACCTTTTAACGTTTTAACTTTTTAGCTCCGTCCGCCATGATTGATCCCGAACTCTTGCTGCAGGGTTATCGGCTCGGCGTTTTTCCCATGGCGATGGAGGACGACTCAATCCAATGGTTTTCGCCCGATCCGCGCGCAATTTTGCCCTTGGAAGATTTTCATGTGCCACACGCGCTGCGGCGTCTCGTGCGCAAAAAAGTTTTTGGAACGACGATAGATAACGCGTTTTCGAAAGTCATCGAGGTGTGCGCGAAACGCGAAGATACGTGGATCAATCTCGAAATTATTGAAAGCTACACGCGATTGCATGAGCTAGGCTGCGCGCATTCCGTCGAAGCCTGGAAGGACGGCAGGCTCGCAGGTGGACTCTATGGCGTCGCCGTCGGTGGCGCTTTTTTTGGCGAATCAATGTTCCACCACGTAACCGACGCCTCGAAAATCGCTTTGGCGGCGCTGGTAGAGCATTTGCGCGCTCGAAAATTTGCTTTGCTTGACACGCAATGGCTCACCCCACACCTGCAACAATTTGGCGGCATCGAAATTTCGCGAGACTATTACCTGCGCCTCCTGCGTAGAGCAGTGGAATTGCCACGGGAATTCTAGGCAGGCGCGAACTGCGACGACCTATCGCCACTTATTGCTGCGTCTCGGCTCATCACGTCGACGAAGGCGTGTTGAGCGTTCGGCGTTTTCTGCTTTAGTGAGCGGGCGCCGCGGTTCGCACGAGGGACCCCAAATTTGCAAAGGCTGGGTAGCTCAGTTGGCAGAGCAGTGGACTGAAAATCCACGTGTCGCCGGTTCGATTCCGGCCCCAGCCATGTATTGCCCGAGAAGTATGCCGAGCCATTCTCAGAAAACGAAGTACGATTGGAAGGATGCAGGCGAGGAGTGGTCCGAGCCGTGGGGCAGTTCCGCTGCGCAATGGTCCGGCACCGTCCTCCCCCGTATTCGAGATTGCCTGCCAACTGGGACAATCCTGGAGATCGCACCCGGCTTTGGGCGGTGGACGCATTACCTCAAAGATTATTGTCAAGGACTCTGGGCTGTTGACGCCTCCAGTGAATGTATCGAAGCGTGTTCTCGGCGTTTCGCGGCTGAGTCGCATGTGCACTGCTACCTTAACGATGGCCGCTCATTATCGATGATTCCCGATGCTTCGGTCGATTTCGTGTTCAGTTTCGATTCATTCGTGCATTTGCCGCGCGAAATCATCGAGGCCTACCTTAGTGAATTGGCAAGGACACTGAAGATCGGGGGCAAAGGATTTATTCATCATTCTAATCTCGGCGCTTATGCTGACTCGCTATCGGAACGCGTCCCGGAACCGATGCGCAAAGTTCTTCGCAAAATAAAGATCCTCGACTGGGAACATCACCGTAATCCGACGATGAGCGCTGATGTTTTCCGGTCCTTATGCGCCCGCACCGGACTAAACTGCGTCAGCCAGGAATTGGTTAACTGGCGCGGGAGACGCTTGATTGATTGCTTGTCGTTGTTTGAGCGAGGCGGTTCAATTGAAAATACCTCAACGAAGATAGTTCGAAATCCGCGGTTCATGCGCGAAGCGGCGCGAATTCGTCGCCAATCGCGAACTCAGACCTAACGAGTTCCGGCTTCATTCGGAAATTGGCTGAGAAATGCAGCGGCGGATGATTAGCTTGATTGCCTAATCAATATTGCTTAGTCAACATCGCGGCATGCCTGAAGCCCAAACGCCGCCGCCGCCGTTACCAAAGTCGCAGCCCTCATTCGGAAAACGCCACAGCACGATAATCAAGCTGCTCGGGGTAGGCGCCCTCGTCCTTGGATTGCTGATTCCACTGGCGATGATCACCGGCGTATTGCGCGAGCGATTGCAGCGGCGCAATGAAGCGGTCGCCGACATCACATCGTCGTGGGGTAGCGAACAAAATGTGATCGGTCCGGTGATGGGTATCCCGTATCAATACAAGTTTAAAGTAGTCAAAGAAGTGCCTGCCCCTGATGGCAAGATGGAGCGACGCGAAGTGGAAGAGAACGGCACGGCGATTGCATATTTTCTTCCCGAAACGCTCCACATCACAGGTGACGTGGAGACACAGATGTTACATCGCGGAATCTATGATGCGGCGGTTTTTCGCGCGCAGGTTACGCTCTCGGGCAAGTTTGCGCCGCCGGATTTTTGGCCGCTCAAGATCGACGTAAAGGACCTGCAATGGAAGGATGCTTTTGTCACTATCGCACTGAACGATTTGCGAGGAACACGGGAAGCACTCATGCTCGACTGGGGGGGCACCAAGCACCCGTTGCTGCCAGGCTCGCAGGTTCCCGGATACACAACCGGTGCGACCGCGTCGCTGGGTACCGATCAACCGATTGCAAGCGAAACCGAATTTTCCATTCCACTCGATTTCAATGGGAGCGAAGGAATATATTTCACGCCTTTTGGGGTGCAGAATGAGGCAACTTTAAAATCGAACTGGCCTGATCCGGCCTTTCGCGGCGCGTTTTTGCCTGCGGAACGGTCGGTGCGCCCTGACGGATTCGATGCGAAATGGAAGGTGTCCTATTACGGTCGCGATTATCCGCAATCGTGGACCAGTCGCACCGGCAATGAGCGTTTCAGTGTTCTTTCCGTTACGAATTCCCGTTTCGGTGTTCAGCTTTTGTCGATTCTGGACGCATATCGCTACGTCGAACGCTCGATCAAATACGGTGTGCTGTTTCTTGTGCTGGTTTTTACAACTTTCTTTCTCTTTGAGGTCACGGCGCGACAGAAAATTCATCCGTTTCAATATTTGATGGTCGGCGCAGCCCTGTGCTTGTTTTACCTGCTGCTATTGTCCATTTCAGAATTTATTGGGTTCAGCTGGGCGTACCTGATCGCGGCGGTCGCATCGACCGGGTTGATTACATGGTATTGCCGATTTTTCCTTGGCGGCGGGGCGCGCACGCTAATGATTGGCGCAGGTGTCGCCGGCGTTTACACATTTCTCTATATCACTTTGCGCCAGCAGGATTACGCACTGCTGATGGGCGCGATCGCGCTCTTCATCGTGCTGGCGATCGTAATGTACGTGACCCGGAAAGTAGATTGGTACGCGCGCGATGCAGGCTAAGTCTCGCCCGAGGGATAGAACTGACGCAGATTGACATGGCTGATGCGGTTTTGTATCACGCCGCTTTCATTCGCCCGAAGAGATATCCGAAATATGGCTGAATTTTCCGTCAATCCGACGCGTTAAGGGATATTGAGCCCAGAGCTTTCGGCGCTCATAGAGCGCCGCTACAGATCATTTACCCTGCGCCTGGCGCAATTGAGTCTTGGCAGTTTCCACGTCGCGCGGCGTTTGCTGGCAAAGCAAGATCGCGCGGAGTTTGTCTCCCTGATAGTAGCGCACAGTGAATTTTTTCTTTGCGTACGTGCCCTGAACATCAACACGCGTAGGCGACGCGCTGAAATCGCCAACAAAATCTATCCGCAAATCGAAGATTTCCGTCCAAAAGTAGGGGACCTGCTCATAGCGGATACGTTTTTTCCCGGTCATATTGGCGCCTGCAACCAAACCCTGGCTTCGTGCGTTGTCCCAATGGGTCTGGCGTCGGACGCCGCCCATTATCCGATCGGGATAAAATGCCAGGTCGCCTACCGCATAGATCCCTTTTTCTTCCGTCTCGAGATATTCGGTCACCGGCGACCCGTGTGGTCCGGCCAGCGGCGTGTTGCGGACCAGGTCGAGATTTGGTTCGGCGCCACAGGCAACCACTGCCAGGCCAACCGGAAATCGGTTGCCGCTTTTTGTCTGGATATTGCGCAGGACAGTTTTGCCCTCAAAGCCATTGAGGCTTTCGCCCATCGACAAGGTCACTCCGTGTTTTGCAAAGTAGTCGGTGAGCCATGTCCCGGTGTCCGGATCGATATATCGGTTTAACAAATAGGAATCCCGATGCATAAGACCGACCTTCAGTTTCATCATCCGAAGACTGGCCGCCGCCTCGCATGCGAGCAATCCGCCACCCACGACCATGATGCCTTTCTCCAGGGTCGCCATCTCTTTTAGCGCAAGCGCATCGCGAATCGTTCGCAGATAAATCACATTGCCGAGGCTGGTTCCGGCTACCAGTGGACGCACCGGGCGGCTGCCCATCGCCAGGCACGCCTTGTTGAACTCAATACTTTCGCCGTTGGCGAGCACTGCCAGGCGCCGATCGATGTTGAACTGTGTTACCACTGCGCCAAATCGTGTCTCGATCTTGTGCTTCTCGTACCAGGCCTCATTGGGTTCGAGTAGTTTCTTGGGCTGTGGATCCTTCTCGCGTAAGAAGTCCTTCGATAGAATCCAGCGTTTGTAAGGTGGAAACGCTTCGGCGCCGACCAGCGTCACGCTCCCGCGCTTATCGTGGCGGCGAACTCCTTCGCACGCGCTGGCCCCGCCGATGCCGCCGCCGATGATGAGATAGTCGCGCTGAATCATATGCGAACTGGCACCATAATTTCGCCGCTGGTGCGCCGACAAGTTAAATCGTTAGGGACCGCACGTTTTTGGGACGGCCGATATTGTTATTGCGCTGTTGAACCTTCTTTCGCCAGACTGTCCGCGCCATGAATGAATCTGTCACTCAAATCAAAGACATAACCGGAAATCCTGCCCCGCTAGGGCTTCTGGGTTTTGGTATGACAACTGTGCTGTTAAACCTGCACAACGCCGGTTTTTACGAGTTAAACAGCATGATCTTGGCAATGGGAATTTGCTATGGCGGCGCTGCGCAGATTATCGCCGGTATGATGGAGTGGAGGAAGGGTAACACATTCGCCACTACTGCGTTTCTTTCTTACGGATTGTTCTGGTTATCGCTCGTAACGTTGATCATTCTGGCGAAACTAGGATGGGCTTCGCCTTCCAATGACACGGCAATGGCCGCATATCTGGCGATGTGGGGCTTATTCACTGCTGTTATGTTTATCGGCACGTTGCGACTGCACGTCGCCGGGCAGATCGTGTTTGGTTCGCTGACGATTCTTTTCTTCTTGCTCGCGATCGGCGACTACACGAACGCGAGCGCCGGCTTCAAACATTTCACCGGTTACGAAGGGATCTTCTGCGGTTTCTCCGCGATCTACGCTGGACTCGCCCAGGTGCTTAATGAAGTATTCGGTAAGACTGTGCTGCCCCTCGGATCCGTGATGAAATAATTACCTTTGACTGCGATCAGGTAGGGCGGTTCACCGAACCGCCCCGGGCGATTGAGGTCAATCGCCCCTACCTAGCAAATTCGCCGCGAGCTTGAGCGCCGATGCACTTTTGCTACCGAGCATTCGCGCGATCTCTTCCTGGCGACCTTTCCCAGTCACTTCGCGCAAATTGGAAAACGTGCGCCCGTGCGTGACGTCCTTGGTCACAACGAAGTGTGAAGATGCTGTCGCAGCGACTTGCGGCAAATGCGTGATGCAAATCACCTGATGATCCCGCCCAAGCGTTTGCATCTTCGCGCCAACTGCATGCGCGATTTCGCCGCCGACGTTCGTGTCGATTTCATCGAACACGAGCAGGGGAATCGCATCATGCGCGGCCAGCGCAGATTTGATCGCCAGCATCAGGCGCGAGATTTCGCCGCTCGACGCGATGGCGCGCAGCGATTTGAGCGGTTCGCCTGGATTGGGCGAGAAAAGTAATTCTACCGAATCGAATCCATTCGGGCGCGGTTCATCAAACGCGGCAAGTTTCGCTTCGAATTCAGATTGGCGAAATCCGAGATCGCGCAGGTTTTGCCGGATATTTTCCGACAGTTTCGGCGCAGCTTTCCTGCGAAGCTTGCGAAGCGCATCGCCCACGCGGTTCATTTGAGCGCGAACATTCTCAATTTCTTTTGCGAGGCGCTCCAGCTCCGCGTCGCGACCTTCGATTTTTCGCATTCGTTCCGCCGCGCGCTCGCCGAACGCGATCACGTCGGCGATCGAGCCACCATATTTGCGCTTCAGAGTTTCAAAGAGCGAAACGCGTTGCTCCAGTGAGGCGAGTTGTTGTGGATCGAGATCAAGTTTTTCGGCGTACGCGGAAAGAGCGCGCGAGATCTCGGAAAGCTCGACCACAGCGGCAGCGTGCGCCGATGAAAATTGCGCAATCGAATTGTCGATCCTTTCCAATTCGCGGAGCAGCCGCTGCGTTTCGGCAAGCTGAGAAAGAACGGAATCATCTGCTTCGGAAAGATTGTTGGCGATCGCGCTGGCCAGTTCAATCAGCCGCTTACTATTGCTCGCGAGCTTGTAGCGCTTTTCGATTTCATCTTCTTCGTGTGCGGCCAGATTCGCAGACTTGATCTCCGCAACCTGATGACGAAGGAGATCGAGTTCCTGTTCCCGTGCGGTTTCCGCGGTGTCCAACGCAGCATGTTCCCCGAGCAGAGCCTGTAATTGCCGATAATGCTTCCGATATTCATCGAGCTGGTCTTCGGCGCGCGCAAACGAATCAAGCAAGCTCAATTGCGTCTCGGGCGAGAGCAACGATTGGTGATCGTGCGGCCCGTGAAGATCGACGAGGTCGTCGCCGAGCTTTTTCAAGATCGACAATGTCGTTGGCGAACCGTTGATGAACTGACGCGTGCCGCCGGCAACCGAGAAGCTGCGCTTGACGATCAGGTCATCCTCACACGGCTCAATCCCAGCCTCGACAAGTTCTGGATTTAGTTTTTGCAGGTCGCGACCTGTAAAGACCGCTTCCACTGTGCAAAGATCGGCGCCGGTGCGAATCAACGATTTATCCGCGCGCTCGCCCAGCAAGAGTTGCAGCGCTCCGATGATGATCGATTTGCCCGCGCCGGTTTCTCCCGTCACGGCGACAAAGCCCGGCGCCATTTGCCACTCGAGCTCCTCCACGAGCGCGAGGTTTTTGATTCGCAGTAAGCTTAGGACAGCAGGCATGGGAAAGTTGAGTGTTATTAGTTGAGAGCTGAAGGTTACGACTCTGAAGATTTCAAACTCTCAACAAGTAACTTTCAACTCTCAACTTGCGGTCACCTTCCTTGGGACTGGAACGTCACAAGGCGTGCCGATGATTGGCTGCGATTGCGATGTCTGCCAGTCGCCCGACCCCCGCGACCGGCGGCTGCGCTCGTCGATCTATGTCGAAACGCCGGAATGTGCCTGGGTAGTGGATACCGGAACCGATTTTCGAACACAGGCGCTCCGAGAAGGCATTCGCCGTGTAGATGCAGTCGTTTTCACGCATTCGCACACCGATCATATCATGGGGTTTGACGATCTCCGACGCTTTTCGCACGCGCGAGGCTCCATGCCGGTCTATGCATCGCCTGAAACAATGCGTGATTTGAAGCGGGTGTTTCAATTTGCGTTCAACACCAGCAATCCAGTTCCATATTATCTAAAGCCCGAGGCGCATATAATTCGTGGACCGTTTAAACTGGGCGAGACCCTCGTCACACCGCTGTCGGTGCCTCATGGCGACTCCATGGTGAACGGCTATCTTTTCTCGCGCGCGAATCGAAAACTTGTCGCCTACTTAAGTGATTGCAGCGCAGTGCCAGATGCGATTGTCGATCTTATCTCTGGTGTAAGGGTCTTGATTATCGACGCACTGCGGGACAGACCGCATCCGACACACCTGAGCGTTGGGCAAGCGCTGGAAGTGACCGCGCGCGTAAAGCCTGAGGCGACTTACTTTACGCATATCTGTCACGATCTTTCGCAGGCTGCAGAATCCCGGCTTCCCATTGGCGCGCACATTGCGTACGACGGATTGAAGCTGAGATTCTAATATCGAGTCCGGCGGCGGTTGAAATCTCAGCGAATAATTCCGCGTTCGCTTCGTTCGATGAATTGGATGATTTCGGTTATCTCTTCTGTCTGGGGTAATTCCTTCTGCATCGCTTCAAGTGCCTGGCGCGTGTTGTATTTCGAACGGTAAATCAGGCGAAACGCCTCTTTGATTAGCTTCACGCTTTCAGGCGGAAAATTTTTGCGTTCCAAGCCGACCAGATTAATCCCGCGAATTTCCGCGGGGTTACCATCGGCGATCATGAACGGCGGAACGTCCTGGACAATTTTCGAGCAGCCGCCGGTGATCGCGAACCGTCCGATCCGGCAAAATTGATGCACCGCTGTGAGACCACCCATCACCGCATAATCTCCCACCTGCACGTGGCCACCCAAGGTACCGTTGTTCGAGAAGATGACGTGATCGCCAACGGTGCAATCGTGTCCGATATGGCTGTAGGCGAGAAAATTTCCGCGATTACCGATTCGCGTTTTGCCTTCGCTCGTTGTGCTGCGATGCGCCGTCACGAATTCACGAAACGTGTTTTCATCGCCGATTTCCAGATAAGTCGGTTCGCCGCGATACTTTAAGTCCTGCGTTTGCTGGCCGATGGAGCAGTACGCGTAGAACCTGTTCTTTGCTCCAGCTTTCATCGGTCCGCAGAGCGTGACGTGATGTTGAAGCCAGCAGTTTGGGCCAAGCACAACATCAGGGTCAATAACGCAGTAGGGCCCTACGATCGTTCCCGCACCGATTTTGGCGCCTGGATCGATAATGGCGGTCGGATGAATCCGCCCGTCGCTCATTTGTCGAGGAACGTGAACATGAGTTCAGCTTCCGAAACGATTGCGTCGTTCACTACGCAGTAGCACTTCGTTTTCGCCATGCGATTGCCACGCGCTCTCGTCAGCTCGGCGTGAATGA
>Ga0193713_1000168_pt1 | contig 21246 bp, 20 predicted proteins | sample H3a2metaG_FD_143054 | JGI IMG/M metagenome (GOLD analysis project Ga0193713, IMG submission 143054) | Soil microbial communities from a riparian zone of the East river system, Colorado, United States - H3a2 | ecosystem: Environmental > Terrestrial > Soil > Riparian zone | place: USA: East River... | reverse complement strand
ATGCAGCATCCGGAAGAGAAGATCGACATGGTTGGTCGGCTGCGGAATTTTGAAAATGCGCTCGTAAATTTGTTTATTGGTGAACGTGATCCGCAGGGTCAGTTCTTTTGTGACGAGATAAATTCCGCTCAATTGAACGGCGAGTTGCTCCAAAAACCGGCGAAGCATGAAGAGAAGCGGCTCGGCGGTTTCAATTTCGTTTTCAAATTCGAAGCTCTCCTCAAACGACTCCGGCGGCCGAATCAGTTTGATTACTCTGCTGGATTGTCCATTTGCCCGCTCCCACATTCGGATTGCTTCCGGTCCAAGTCGCACCCCAAGCTGCTGCTTATCCAGCGCCGCGAGCTGACCAATCGTATGAATCCCCCATTTGTGCAGGATTGCCAGAATTTGGCGGATCTCGCTCTGCCGAGTTTTTGCTGCAGAATTCGACGAATCAGAGCGCTCCATACGCTCAATTTAAACTACCCGTTTATATGTTCAAGCGAACATTAAAGCGGGAACCTCTCAAATGACTTCTACTGGACACTTCGGGAGCGCTTGCATGAAAGCGCGGCCATAGGGCCTGGTCAGAACGCGACTGTCGAGGATGACAATTATACCATGGTCACTCTTTGTTCGGATCAAGCGACCAACGCCCTGTCGCAGTTTCAGGATCGCTTCCGGCAGCGAAAATTCAACGAAGGGATCGCCCCCGCGCTCCTCGATCAATTCAAGTTTCGCTTCGACCAATGGATGATCGGGCACAGCAAATGGCAGACGCGTAATAATTACATTCGAGAGCGCCTCGCCGGGGACATCGACGCCCATCCAAAAACTGTCGGTGCCAAAAAGAACGCTGCGCGGCGTGGTTTTGAACTGATCTAGAAGTTTTCCGCGCGGCGCGCCGCCGCCTTGCACCAGTAGATTGAATTTCTTTTCCGAAAAGAATTGCGTCATTCGATCAGCCACCTGCTGCATCCCGCGATAACTTGTGAAAAGGACGAATGCACGGCCGTCAGTCTTCTCGACAAAATGTGCGATCCAATGTTCGAGCGCTTCTTCGTATTTGGCGTCGCGTGGATCGGGCATTTTTTTCACGATGAACATTCTCATCTGTTTCTGGAAATTGAACGGACTGCCGAGCAGCGCCGGTTCAACTTCGCCCGCGCCGATGCGACGACGAAAATAAGCGAGGTCAGAGCGACCGACTGAGAGCGTGGCGCTGGTCATGATGCACGAACAGTTGTCGCGAAAAATCATTTGACCTAGGACAGGAGCGATATCGATCGGCGCGGCGTTAAGCGTGAGAAATTGCGCGGTCTTTCCCGTGCGCTCCACCCAATAAACATGTTCGCGGCAGCTTTGCTCAAGAAACGCTGCGATCCCGGTGCGGGCCTCATAAATCCGACGGCCGTATTCCTGTAATTCCGTTTTTAGAAACTCGTCGTCTGTGCGTCTTACGATTTCGGCTATCCGAGTCTGCAACGTTGCCAGGCGGCCGGTGATTCCGTCCGGAACAAGATCGGTATCGCGCACACGAAATTCGCGGCCCTTCTTGAAATCGCATTTCGATTCAACCGCGGCGAAAAACTTCTCCGCGTCATCGACCAGTTCGGCCGCGAGCCGTACGCCCTCGGCATCGCGCGTCACGGTGAAAAGACCCTTGCGCGTGCGGGCATTGTAGAGCCGCTGGATTGTCGATCTCAGCCCGTACTGCGAGATGCTTATGCCGATCTGCCGCGACGCGACCCGCTCGACCGTGTGCGCTTCATCCAAAATCAGGAAATCATTCGGAAAAATGAAACCGCTCTCGCGTTCTTCCTGCTCCTCCGGACTTATCAGAAGAATGAACAGGAGCGTGTGATTGATCACCAAAATGTCAGCTGCCAGCAGACGCTTGCGCGCTTGCTGGTAAAAACAGCGCGGATCCTGGCCGCATGTTTTCTGTGTGCAAACGTGCGCTTCGCTACAGACCTGTATCCACACTTTGGGATCGGGCTCGACCGACAAATCGCTGAGCGAACCGTCGCGCGTGGTGCGCGCCCATTCCGCAACCCTGTTCAACTCATTTTGCTCCGGTCCGGTGAAAAGCTCATTTGCTTGCTGCAGCGCGCGTTCCAATCGTCGCGGACAAAGATAATTTTGGCGCCCCTTGATCAACGCGGCATCGAACTCGACGGGCAGAATCTTCTTCAGAATGGGAACGTCTTTGTAAAGAAGTTGCTCCTGGAGATTAATCGTGTGCGTGGAGACGATTGCTTTTTTGTGCTGCTCGATCGCCAACAAGATTGCCGGCGTTAGATAAGCCAGCGATTTGCCTACGCCGGTTCCAGCTTCGATCACTAAATGGCGCTCTTCCTCCAGCGCATTGGCAATGGCCGCAGCCATTTCCTGCTGTTGTGGACGGAACTCGAAATTCTTTGCCTTCGATAATGGCCCGCTTTCCGAGAAAAATGCGCGGACACGTTCGACAAAATCGCTGCCCAAGCTGTTCTTCAGTGCAATCATGACGTGCAACAGGAAATGACGAATGGCGAAAGACGGATGACGAACGAAGCCCAAAGCCCCAATGATGAAGAACCGACGTCTTTGTGCTGGGTCGTTTGATCATTCTTCATTCTTTCGGCCTTCGTCATTGGGAATTCGTCATTCTTCTCTTGTAATTTGGCGCGCGCCATTGATTTGAGTACGCTAATTACCACCGAACCATCCAAATCGTCATGAAGCTTCTCGATCGGTACGTCATTCGCAATTTCTTGCAGGTCTATGTTTACTGCATCGCCGGCTTTATCTCCATCTGGCTCATCTTCGACGTAAGCGATAACATCTCGACTTTTATCGACGAGCATGTCGGTCTGCTTTTGGTCGCTCGTTATTACGCCACCCAGATCCCGCAGGTTCTCATCATTCTGCTCCCGGTCTCGCTTCTGTTGTCGCTCCTTTTTGCTCTGGGCCGAATGTCGCGCGCCAACGAAATTGTCTCCATGCTCACGGCGGGTATAAGTCTTCCGCGCGTTCTACTGCCGTTGATCGCCATGGGACTGCTCACTGTAGGAGCCAGCATGGTGATGAACTATTCGCTTGCACCCCATGCAGAATTGGCGCGCAAAAATTTTCTTTCGGAAGCGCAGGCCCGTCCCAGTCGTTACATCCAAGGACAAATTTTTCGCAATCGAACCGACTTGCGCACTTGGTTTATTCAAAATTTCCTTCCGCGGGGCAGCACGTTCAACAACGTTCAGGTCCTTCAACAGGACGCGAACGACAATATCGTTACAAATTACGTCGCAAGTCGCGCTTCCTACCGTCCGGAAACCAAGACCTGGGGTTTGGAGAATGTGAAGGTCGTTCACTATGATCACGCTGGAAATATCGTTGACGAGCAGATTTATCCTTCGCTCAAGATCGAGCACTGGAGTGAAACCCCGTTCCGGCTCGGCAGCGCAAATGAACGGGCAGAATTTCTAAGCCTGCCAGAATTACGGGAGTATTTGCGTTTCAATGCAGATTTCCCCGCTACGTTGCTTGCACCGTTTCGCACCCATCTGCACTATCGGCTTGCTCTGCCGTGGACCTGTTTGGTTGTTGTCTGCATCGCTGCGCCGCTCGGAATCGGCTATTCGCGGCGGGGTGTTTTGTCGAGTGTCGCCGCCGCGGTTTTTCTCGTCTTTTCGATGAACTTCCTGGTCCACCTGTTTCTCGCCCTCGGCGAAGGTGACCGCGTTTCTCCATGGGTGGCGGCCTGGACGCCGAACCTTTTGTTCGCCGCGATCGGCCTCTATTTGCTCTATCTGCGCGCCTCCAACCGCGAACCCCCCAGTTTTCATCTTTTCGCCGCGCGTCGTATGGTATCACGATGAACCCGCTTCCAAACGAATGGGCGATCACACATCGGGCGGACACCTGCGCGGTGACGCATCGGCCGTTTGTCGCCGGAGAATACTTCTACACCCTGCTCTATCACGGCGCGGACGGCTATCGGCGTGAGGATTTGAGCGAAGAGGCGTGGCGAAACCGGAATGAAAACATTCAGCCATTTTCATTTTGGAAATCGCGCTACGAGCCATTGCCACCGAAGCCGCCCGAACCTCTGCCCAGGGAAAATGCAGAACAACTCTTTCGCCGTTTAATTGCTTCGAAAAATCCGCCTGCGAACGCCTGCTATGTCCTTGCCGCGATGCTCGAGCGCAAACGCGTCCTGAAACAAGTGAAGACGGAAGAGAGTACCAATGGGCGTGTTTTGATTTACGAACACGGCGCAACCGGCGATGTATTCATCGTACCCGATCCGCAATTGCGGCTCGACGAGCTGGAAAACGTGCAAAACGAAGTGGCGGACCTGCTTCAGACCGCGGCACATGGTTGAAAGATCGACATGCTTCTTCCCTGGTTTTTCGAACAATTTCCTCTTTACCTCGCGCCGATGGCCGGGGTGTCGGACAAAATTTTCCGGCAGCTCTGCAAAGAATATGGCGCTGACGTTCTCACGACCGAATTCGTTTCTGCCGAAGGAATTTTCCGCCGCAATGCGCGGACGCGTGAGTACCTGGATTTTGATGAGATCGAACGGCCCATCGGTGTGCAACTCTTCGGTGCCGATGGCAAGCACATGGCGGAAGCGGCGTGCCAAGTCGTTGATTGGGTGCATCCAGATTTCATTGATCTGAACTTCGGTTGTCCTGTCAACAAAGTAGTCTCCAGAAATGGCGGATCCGCATTGTTGAAAGATTGTCCGACTTTGGCCAGCGTCGCGACCGCGGTAGTTCGAGCGATCGCGCCAGTGCCGGTGACGGCCAAGATTCGCATTGGCTGGGATGCCAATTCGATCAACGCCACGCGCGTGGCACGCCTGCTCGTTGATGCAGGAATCGCGGCGATAACTGTGCACGGTCGCACACGCGCGCAAGGTTATGCTGGCGCCGCGGATTGGGATATCATCGGTGAAGTTGCCGCTGCTGTTCCGGTTCCGGTTATCGGGAACGGCGACCTATCCAGTGCCGCCGACATCGCGAAACGACGGCGTGAAAACGGAGTCGCGGGCGCGATGATCGGTCGCGCGGCCATGAGCGCCCCATGGATCTTCAATCAGATCAAAGAGTATCTCGCCAGCGGACTGATGGTGGATGCACCCAGCCTATCGGAAAAGTGGAACCTGGTTCTGCGCCACTGCCAGCTCGCGGTTCGCGAATGGGGCGCGGAGGAACCCGCAATTCGATCGATGCGCGCGCGCCTGATGGCTTATTCGTGGACGATGCCCAATGCGAAACGGTTGCGTGAGAACCTTGCACATGTGTCGACGCTCGCCGAAGTTAAGGCGATCGCGGAAGAAGATATTTTGAATCAAGAAAGTACGAGTACGGTGCAGGAAAAAGTTGAAAATGCGATCCCTGCGTTGCTGCTTTCCTAATGTTTTTCGATGACGACGGAATCCACCGCTATCAATTATAAGATCGGCAACGAGCGCCTGATTAGCGTTACCGAGACAGCGGCGCGAAAGCTAGAGTCGCTGCTTGAAGAAAAAGGCAAGCCAGACGGTGCGTTGCGTCTCGCCGTGATCGGCGGCGGATGCTCCGGACTGCAATATGTCATGGATTTGGTAGATGGCCCGAAGGAGCGCGACATCCTGGTTCCCACCTCAAATGTCCGCCTGGTTGTGGACCCAAAGAGCGCACTTTTCGTTAGCGGCTCAGTGCTCGATTACAGCGAAGACCTGCAAAAAGGCGGTTTTAAGGTCACGAATCCGAACGCAGTTGCGCACTGCTCCTGTGGCGAAAGCTTTGCTGTTTAAGGTAATTTTAATAAAAGCCCTCCCCGCGATCAGCGTGTGTCTGTTAGGAATCGAGACCGCAGCGACGTTTGGACTGGTGTTCTCCAATCCAGAGGCGCCCGAGAATGCTTCCGGTCGAGCGCTAACTTTTGCAGAGCGCGTCGCGTACCAGCGAGAGATTGAAGAAGTCTATTGGCGTCATCGCATTTGGCCAAAAGACAATCGGGGTCTGAAGCCTCCACTACACGCGGTCATCTCGCAGCGTCGGATCGAACAGAAGGTCAAAGATTATCTGCGCAACTCGCGGTTGGTAGCCGATCAGCGGGGACGACCGATTACTGCCAGCGAACTTCAGGCTGAAATGGATCGCATGGCCAGTCACACGAAACAGGCTGATGTGCTGCGAGAACTTTTTGCTGCGCTCGGAAATGATCCGTTTCTGATTGCAGAATGTTTGGCGAGACCGGTCGTGGCGGAGCGGCTTGTTAGTGAACTGATGACCAATGCAAAAGACGCGTCATTCCGAGCGGAGTCGAGGAATCCCGCGGCACGGCTCTTAGCTAATTCCAAGCGGATCTTCGAGTTCGCTCAGGATGACATTGGCACGAATCTAAACAACGCCGCCTACAAACTCCCCGAAATCACTGCTCCCGCTGGACTGCGCGGACGACACCTGGACTCCTACCACTACTGTAAACGCGCCTGATGTACGCGCCCTTCACACAGCAGCATGGACTGGCAGCGAAATGATCATCTGGGGCGGATTAAACCACGTGGGCATTCTGAACACCGGTGGTAGATACGACCCAGCCCAAGATACATGGACACCTACCAGCACGGTCAACGCGCCAACCGCGCGGGTTTTTCACACCGCCGTGTGGAGTGGCACCGAGATGGTCGTCTGGGGCGGACAGGCGCCGAGCCTTCTTAACACGGGTGGGAGATACAACCCGGCCACTGATAGCTGGACCGCTACTAGCATAGTCAACGCGCCTACCCCGCGAATCCAACACACCGCAGTCTGGACCGGTAACGAGATGATCGTCTGGGGCGGAACGAACGGCAACGCTTGGTTTAACACCGGTGCCCGATACGATCCAGACACGGACAGTTGGATAGCTACGAGCACGATCAACGCGCCCGAGGCCCGATGGTATCACATCGCAGAGTGGACGGGCACCGAAATGATCGTCTGGGGTGGAACTAATCAGAGGAGCTATTTGAATACCGGCGGCAGATACAATCCCAGCACCGACAGTTGGATCGCCACGGGGTTGGCGAACGCGCCCCTTGGTCGAATCGCTCACGAATGATGTACTGGGTCGTGCAGGTCACACCGCGGTATGGACCGGCGGCGAAATGATCGTCTGGGGCGGTGCCGACTCCACGTTTAGCGATTGCAACACTGGCGGCAGATACAACCCGAGTACGGATAGTTGGATGGCTACGAGCTTCGGCAACGCGCCCTCGCCCCGAGACTCTCACACGGCAGTCTGGGCGGGAAGCGAGATGATCGTCTGGGCCGGCATCTTTTGCTGCCCGGCGATCGATTTTAACACCGGCGGACGATACAATCCCGGCACCGACAGTTGGGTATCCACCAGTGTCACAAACGCACCGTTTGCCCGAGAGCGTCACACAGCGGTGTGGGCCGGCAGCGAAATGACGGTGTGGGGCGGGTACAACTATGCTGGCGATCTTTATTTAAACACCGGCGGGAGATACTGCGCGCAATCAACGACGACACCAACGCCTACTCCAAGCATAACTCCTACTGCAACTCCAACAGCTACGCCTCGAGCAACACCTACACCAAGAATAGCTCCGACGCCGAGAGCTCGACCGACGCCGCATCCGCGCCCGTAGAAGCGAATTTGCCAAGCCGGCCGCCGACGCTTTCGGATAGCTCGGCCGAACTACACCTTCATGATCTCCGCTTCTTTGTGCTTGATATGATCATCGACCGATTTGACGAAGCGATCGGTGAGCTTTTGCACTTCTTCTTCCACATCGCGAAAACCGTCTTCGGTCAGCCCGCCCGCGGCCTTGAGTTTCTTCGCCTCGTCAAGTGCAGTGCGCCGGTTGGCGCGTACGCGCACACGTGCTTCCTCGGCCATTTTGGCCAAGGATCGCACCAGCTCTTTGCGTCGCTCTTCTGACAGCTCTGGGATCGGCAGCCGAATAATCTTTCCGTCGACAGCAGGCATGATACCGATCTTGGATTCCTTGAGCGCTCTCTCAATATCCTGCACCGTCCCGGCATCGAAGGGCTGAACAACGAGCAAACGCGTCTCGGGTGTGGTGATCAACGCAAGCTGCTTGAGCTTCATGGTCGATCCGTATGCGTGGACGTCGACATTTTCGACTAACCCGGGTGAAGCTTTGCCGGTGCGCACCGCGGCAAATTCATGCACCATGTAATCAACGCTCTTCTCCATCGACATCTCGGCCTCCAGAAGAATGTCATCTTTGTTCATGTAGCTGGATTGTTACTTCGATGGAAGCTCATCGCAAACGAGTGTCCCGACTTTTCGCCCAAGTACGGCATCGCGAATATTGGTGGGGTTGTTCATGTCGAAAACGACAATCGGTATTTTGTTGTCCATGCACAGGCTGAACGCAGTTGAATCCATCACTTGTAAACGTTTCGCAAGCGCTTCCGAGAAAGTGAGCTGGTCGAAGCGTCGTGCGTCTGGGTGCTTGTTTGGGTCGCGATCATAGACACCGTCAACCTTGGTAGCCTTCAGGATCACATCGGCGCGAATCTCGCTTGCACGCAGAGCCGCCGTTGTGTCGGTCGAGAAGTAGGGGTTACCCGTGCCCGCAGCGAATATGACAACACGGCCGAGCTCGAGATGGCGAATGGCGCGTCCCATGATGAACGGTTCGGCCACATTTCTCATGTCGATGGCCGTCTGCACACGGGTTTCAACGCCCATTTGGTCAAGGGTGCTGCGTAACGCCAGCGCATTAATCACAGTAGCAAGCATGCCCATGTAATCCGCTGTGGTGCGATCCATGCCACGGTGCGATGCCGACAAACCGCGCCAGATGTTTCCCCCTCCAATGACAACTGATACCTGTACTCCCAGATCGCGGACTTCTCTTATCCGCTCAGCGATCTCACGCACGACCGTGGGCGAAATATTGTCGCGCCCGCCGCGCTCCTGCATCGCTTCACCACTCAGCTTCAGAACAATGCGTTTATACGCTGGCCTTTCGGTTTGCATGAGTAACGTACAATGATCAAAGAAGATATCGATCTTGGAAAGCACAAACACACGTGTCATCCCGCCGCCTGTTCGACTCACTTCGCTCGCTCAGGGCAGGCTTCGACGGTGAGGCAGCTCACTGGCAACTCACAAGATAGTTAATGTCTTCAACCACTCTGTGCGAGGTCCTTCTCCCGCGCCTGCGGGATCAGGATCACAAGACGCGATGTCCGCGAAGAAATTCGCCCGCGCTCATTCGCCGTTTTCCTTCTAGCTGGACTTCGCGCAATGACAATGCGCCTTTACCCGCAGCGACGACCAATTCATTTTCGCGCTTCAGGATTTCGCCCGGTGTACCTCGAAGACCGACGAGCGTCGCGGAGAAGATCTTCAAATTGTGCGTGCCATTCGTTGAGATGGTCGTAAACGCGCCCGGCCATGGATCGAACGCGCGAATTTTTCTCTCAATCGCGTCAGCTGGACCCGTCCAATCAATCTTGCCGTCCTCGCGTTTCAGCTTCGGGGCGTAAGTCGCAAGTGCGTTGTCCTGCGGAATACGGGGCGCACTTCCTTTCGCAAGCAATTCCAAGGATTCGATTAACGCTTCAGGCGCAACCTTCGCCAGTCGATCATGCAATGATCCACCTGTGTCTGCGGGCACAATATCGATTGTGCGCCGCAAGAGGATATCGCCAGTATCGAGTCCTTCATCGATATACATCACCGTAATGCCGGTCTTACGATCACCCGCTGCTATTGCTGCCTGTATTGGCGCGGCCCCGCGCCAACGCGGCAAGAGCGAGGCGTGCAGATTCAAGCTGGCAATCTTTGGAATTTCGAGAACGTCACGTGGCAGGATTTGCCCATAAGCCATGACGACGATCACATCTGGCTTTAAGGAACGAATTTCGTCAATTGCTTGTTGATGCTTGATCCGAGCCGGTTGCAAAACCGGGAATGGCAGGGCGCGACCGGTCCGAGCCGGACTGGCGTCAGGCACGCCGGTCCCGACTGCTTTCTTAATCGGCGGCGGCTCTACCAACTGAGCCCGCCCGATTGGTTTGTCGGGTTGAGTCACAACCCCAACGACTTTATGTTCCGACTTCAGCAAAGCTTGCAGCGCCGGCACGCCGATTTCGCCCGTGCCGATGAAAACGATTCGCATGCCGGGTTACGGCGTCAGTCGACGAACCGCGCCGGAGCGACGCGGCCGTCGCCCGGCCATCGTTTGTGCCAGGAGTTTTTCTCCGACCGTAATCTCGCGCCGGCCTACCGACGATCCACAGCCGGAACAGAGATAATCAAAAATCTCCCGATCGGGCAGGACGAGAAGCAACCGCTCGCGCACTGGCATCGCGGCTTTGCACTTTTGGCAGTACAGGCTTGAAGCCGTGAAATTTTCAAACTGCTGCTGGCTCATATACGCCGTCGTTCACGCTCTGTAGAATATGGAGCAGAACTTTGGCGGGCGGCTGAGTTGCGTCAACTACGGTCACCAGTTCTTGCGAGTAATACGAAAGCACTGGCTTCGATTCTTTTTCGTATATATCGAGGCGTCGCTGGATAACCTGCTCGTTTGCGTCGTCGAGACGGTTGTCCTTCAGCGCACGTTTTTTGAGCCGATAAAAAAGCGTTTCGCGACTTGGGCACGCGAGATGAAACACTTTTTTTACGTCGATCATCTCCTCCATGATCTTGGCCTGCCCAACATTTCGCGGAATACCGTCTAACACCAGCGTGTCGATGTCCGGCTTAAATTTGTGCGCTTCCACAGCTGCATCGATCGCCTCTCGCCAAAGCTCTACCGTGATGTCGTCCGGAACTAACTGACCTTTGCTTGAGTAATCAAGGAACGCTTTGCCGACTTTCGTGCGCGTGTCGATGGAGCGGAATACGTCGCCACATGCGCAATGATATAAGCGCGGGATCGTTCCAAGCGTTTTGCCCTGAGTGCCTTTGCCGCTGCCCGGCGCGCCGAAAAGAATAAAAGTGTTATACCTCATGAGCAAAACGCCTTTATACTGGAGCCTGCTGGCGCGGGGGAAGCAGAATCGACCGGACTAGTTCCCGCTCAGCAATGGATCCACGTTAACACGGCGCCCAGCACGGTCGAAGCGCACGCTTCCGTTGATCAGCGCAAAAATCGTGTAATCCCGGCCGAGTCCGACGTTTTTTCCAGGCAAGAATTTTGTCCCGCGCTGGCGTACGATGATATTGCCGGCGACAACCATTTCGCTGCCGAATTTTTTCACACCCAGCCGTTTGCTGACGCTGTCACGGCCATTCTTAACGCTGCCTTGTCCTTTTTTATGAGCCATCGGAAAATTAAGAGTTGATCGCCTAGGCCTCTGCCTTCTTTGTCGACGCCTTTTTCGCTTCTACACTGATGCTCTTGATCTTCACGCGCGTCAATTTGCGACGATGCCCAACCGTGCGGTGATACCCTTTGCGCCGCTTATATTTGAATGCGATGACTTTCTTGTCCTTGCGCTGTTCCAGAACTTCAGCAGTGACCTTCGCCCCGGAGATGAGCGGGCTCCCGTACGTCACGTCTTTTCCGTCGGCAAACATCAGCACCTCGCCGAAGGTGGCGGTCTTACCCGAATCGACATCGAGAAGATCGACATCGATCGTATCGCCTTCCGCGACGCGAAACTGCCTGCCGCCAGTCTTGATAATTGCGTAAGCCATGAGCCGGAGAGAAAAAGCCGCCCAAACTTCCACAGATGGGTCGGTTTGACAAGCGGAAAGCTTAAATGGTGCGCGACGCCGGGGCAGCGAGCTGCGCTGCCGTTTTGTCGGCGGCGCCAATAAGTTCTTTGTATAAGACTTCATAGCGCTGCGCAGATGCGTCCCAAGAAAAATTGCGCGCCATTGCCCGCTTCATCAGCTTGGTCCAAAGCTGCCGATCACGGAAGATTTGCCGCGCGCGCTTGATCGCATCCCAGAAGGCTTCGCTTGAATGTTCGTAGCAGAGGAAACCGTACCCGCTGTCCGAGGTCGGATCGTAGTCCTCGATGATCTCGTGAATTCCGCCGGTCGCGCGCGCAACCGGGAGAGCACCGTACTTTAAGTTATACATCGCACTCAAACCCGCTGGCTCGACCTGTGATGGTATCAGGCTGATGTCCATCCCTGCCTCGATCAAGTGCGCCAGTTTTGCGTCATAATTTTTTTGATATGCGAACCTCGCCGGGAATTTTCTGGCTGCGACCGCGAGGCCAGTTTCATAGGCGGGATCGCCTTCACCGAGAATGATCAGGCGCACATCATCCCACAAAAGTCGATCGAGAAGCGGCACGAGAATTTCGAAGCCTTTTTCCTGAACGACGCGAGTCACCATGCCGAAGACCGGACCCCGCGGCCCGGGTTCAAGTTTTATCTCCTTTAGCAATGCATCACGACAAACCTGTTTTCCGCGAAGCTTTTTCTCGTCATAACGCGCCGGCAGCAAACGATCCGACGCCGGATTCCAGACCTTGTAATCTGCGCCGTCCAAAATGGCGGTCAGTCGATGCGCATTTTCGCGTAACACCCCATCGAGGCCGCACCCGCCGGATGGGGTCAGGATCTCGCGGCGATAATGTTCGCTTACGGTCGTGATCCTGTCGGCATACAGAATTCCGCCTTTGAGAAAATTCAGCCGTCCGAAGAACTCGACTCCATGCAGGGTGAAAAACCGCTCCGGCAGATTTGTAAGCCCGAAATCGAGTCCCCAAAAACTGCCTTGGTCAGCCACATGATGAATGGTCAACACGGTCTTGAACGGCAGCCCTTGCGCATGCACAAACACTGGCACCAGAGCGGCAGCCCAATCGTGCGCATGCAGAACCTCCACTTGCGGCGTCAATCGGCGAGATAACTCGAGCGTCGCCTTGCAAAAAAAGATAAACCGCGAGGCGTTATCCTCATAGGGCTTGCCGTGTTCGCCGTAAATTCCGTCGCGATCGAAGAATTCATCGCAGCGAATTAAGAACAACTGCACGCCACTGGCACTTCGTCCCTCGAGGTACCGCGCAACGTAAGCGCTGTCGCCAACCTGCACATCGGCAGCGATCCCCGTATCCCTTTTCTCAAACGCGCGATTCTCCCGAATCTCCCGGTAAAATGGAAGAGCCACGCAAACGTCATGCCCTTGCGAACGCAGTGCAGCAGGCAGCCCATCCATGACATCGATAACCGCTCCCGCCCGCTGGAGCGGCGGCCCTTCCGCGCTAGTCATGAGAATTCTCATTCTACGATCGTCGTATTCGTCAGTGGTTCTTGCCTAACGAATACTCATGTTTCACCCACTCGAGCGCCTCCTCCCGGGTGCGCAAACTTCCCTCGAGCTGTCGTGTTTCCACCGCCTCGAGGATCTCGCTGAACTTTGGGCCTGGCTCTAGACCGAGGGCGATCAAATCGTCCCCTCGCACGAGTGGCGGCGGAATGATCGGTTCGTTAGCGAATTCCTCGCGCTTCCGAACGAGAAATTCGTAGTTGTCGAGCATGCGATGGCTGCCCTGGCAGTCAACCCGGTGCAGCTCAAGCTCGTCGTCGAAAGTCGGCCGCGCCATGAAACGCTTTAATTTCGCCACGCGCATCTTCGGCACGTCTTTGAAAACCATATGCTGCCGCACCATTTCGACCGTGCCTTCGATTTCAGCGCCGGAAAATCGCAAACGCCGCATGATTTCCTCAGTCATCTCCGCACCCAGACGATCATGCCCGCTAAAGCGAATTCGCCCCGTTTCGTCTACAGTTGCGGTACGCGGCTTGGCCACATCGTGGAACAACACGGCGAAAACGAGCGGCACAGAGACTTTCTTCGGCATAAAGCCGAGCATTAATCGCGTGTGCTTGAAGACGTCACCTTCGGGATGAAATTGCTCGGGTTGTTCGCAGCCCTTCATCGCCTCAATCTCCGGGAGAATCGCACGCATTAGTCCACTTGCATCGAGCAAGTCCCAGCCACGCCCGCGGTTCGGCGACAGAAAAATCCGCACCAGTTCATCACGAATTCGTTCCGCGCTGATCTCATGGATTGAGGCAGCATTAGCTACCAGAGCGTCCCAGGTTTTTGGGTCGATCTGGTAATCGAGCACCGTCGCGAACCGTACTGCACGCAGCATCCGCAGCCGATCCTCCGCGAAACGCTGCGAGGGGTCACCAATAGCGCGCACCAATTTCGCAGCGATATCGGCGCGGCCACCGACGAGATCAATCACTCCTTCCGCAACCGGGTCGTAAAACATTCCATTGATCGTGAAATCCCGGCGCCGGGCATCCTCTTCAGGCGATGAAAAATGGACTGCGCTAGGGTGCCGTCCGTCGATGTAAGCCTCGTCGGATCGAAATGTCGCCACCTCGAATTGGAAGTCGTTTTCCAGAACGACGATCACACCAAAGTGCGCACCGACCGCATAAGTTCGTGGAAAAAGTCTCTGCACTACATCCGGTCGCGCGTCGGTGGCGATATCGTAATCCTTCGGTGACAGCCCGCGCACCATGTCGCGCACACAACCACCGGCGAAATAGGCGATGTGGCCATTTTCGCGCAGGCGCGCAGCGACTTTGCGCGCAGCTTGTTCCATCGGCGAAGGCTTCATCGGACAGGAGGTAGGGGCCGTTCACCCGAACCGCCCGCTTTACGCGCCATGATCATCACTGAGCGGGCGATTGAGGTCAATCGCCCCTACCTGCGGATTGCTCGACCCGGGGCTTTTCTTTCCAGAACGAGTGAATAATGAACAACACCACCGCAATCGAGATGCAGGAGTCGGCGACATTGAAGGCCGGCCAGGGATGCGCATAGGGGACGTGCAAATCGAAAAGCAGAAAATCAATCACGTGCCCATAAAGTAGGCGATCGGTGAGATTTCCCAGGATTCCGGCGAGAAGAAGCGCAAGTGAAATATCACGCCAATGATCACGTGCTCGCGCCCGTAAGAGGAGACCCAAAACAACCACAAGGGCAACAGACGAAATAGCGATGAAGAAGGTATTGTTGCCTCTAAAGGATCCAAACGCTGCGCCGTTGTTGGTCACGTAAACAAGACTGAAGAAATCCGATACCAGAACACGCGGTTCATCGGGACTGATGAATCGCAGGACCATCTGCTTGGTCCACTGATCCAGTGCGTAGAGCGGAAGCGAGATAAAAAGAATATACTTCACGCGTTTCAGTCTTTGATGTCATGTCGAGCGAAGTCGAGACATCTCTAAGTGGATTTCTGTTTGTGAGATTCCTCGACTCCGTTGCGCTTTCGCTCCACTACGCTCGGAATGACAGAACCGGATCATCGCGCTTTCTCTGATAGAGCGCTAACAACGCTTTCGCACCGATCACATAAATCGGGATGCTCTTTGCTTGTGCCAACAGCTGGCCGGTGACGCCAACAGCGGGCACATTTTTTATAGGCTGTCTTGGTGACCGACGCGCTCGCTTCGTCTGATTGGCGAATCGTCAGATCGCTCAGAATGAAAAATTCCTCCAGCTCTTCCTTGCTGATTTTCGTCGTGACATCCGAGTTTGAATATAAAACGACAGTCGCCTCGAGAGCATTGCCGATCAGCTTCTGCTGCCGCGCGCGCTCGATCGCTTGACCGACTACACCGCGCAATTTCAGAAGCTCGGCAACCTGATCGCTTGCTTCATGCCCTCGATGTTCCAGCGGCGGAAATTCCTGCAGATGGACTGACCCGCCCAGGGCTGAATATCGCCACGATTCCTCGGCGGTGAATACGAGCACTGGCGCCAGCAGTCGGCACAGGGCGCTGAAAATTTCGTGCATGACCATTTGTGTTGCGCGTCGCCGCGGCGAATCTGCCGCGTCGCAATACATCCGGTCCTTGGTGATGTCGATATAGAGACTGCTCAGATCGACGGCGCAAAACTGGTTGAGCGCGTGATAAACCTTGTGAAACTCGAATGCTTCATATGCCGATCGGCAATCCGCGATCACGTCGCTCAAACGCTCCAAAATCCAGCGGTCGATTAATGTTGTAGCCGCCGCTGTTGACTTCAGCCCGCCGCGGTCAGTGTCTGCAGGGAAATCATAAAGATTTCCGAGCAAAATCCGCAGCGTGTTCCGAATCCGGCGATACGTGTCGCCCAGACGTGTGAAGATCTCCTCGGAAAACGGGACGTCAGCGGTGTAATCAATGCTGCTCGCCCACAAACGAACGAGATCCGCGCCATGTTCGTTTACAAAATGGCCGGCATCTACCGGCTTCTCGTAAGCGCTGGATTTGGAAATTTTCTTTCCGTCGAGGTCGACAACGAAACCATGCGTTACGCAAGTTTTGTACGGTGCTCGATTATTCATCGCGATGCTCGTCAGGAGAGACGACTGAAACCAGCCGCGATGTTGGTCTGTTGCTTCGAGATACATGTCGGCTGGATCGCGCAACTCCGGATGCAGCGCGCAGACAGCCTTGTGCGAAACGCCGCTGTCGATCCAAACATCGATCGTATCGTTGCGTTTCGTTGTGCCAGGGGGGAGACCAAGTGTTTTGGCAAGATCGGCATCCGTCAATTCAAACCAGACATTTGAGCCTCGCTCGGCGACCAGATCTGCGAGATTTCGGATAATTTTTGCATCGAGAATTGCTTCTCCCTCCTTCGAATAAAACACAGGCAACGGGAGGCCCCAGCTTCGTTGGCGCGAAATCACCCAATCGGGACGCGATTCGACCGTGCCCGCGATGCGGTTTTCGCCCCACGCTGGAATCCATTTCACTTCGTTGTGAATTGCACTTAGCGCCCTGGCGCGCAGCTCATCGATTCGAATGAAGAACTGCTCGACATTACGAAAGATGATCGGTGTTTTCGAGCGCCAACAGTACGGGTAGGAGTGATGAAAATTCTGTTGCCCGAGCAACATTCTCCGCTCCCGCAGCAAGTTGATAATGTCCGTATTAGCATCGAACACGTATTTTCCAGTGAGATTTGGCAGGCTCGCTTCATCGGTAAAGCGTCCATGATCATCAACCGGAGACAGAATTTCCAAGCCGTTGGCCCTGCCTAACCAGTAATCGTCTTCGCCGTGACCGGGCGCGATGTGCACCAGGCCTGTGCCGGTATCCATGGTCACGAAATCAGCTGCGAGTATGGTTGATTTTCGATCGAGAAATGGATGTTGCGCCTGAAGCCCGACCAGCTGTTTGCCAACACGAAAAGACGATTCTTCCGAGGCAACAAAACCGGTTTGTTGAATGAATTGTTCGCGAAGTCTGCGAGCAACAAGCACTCGCTCGTCCTGATTACCCAGAATTTCGTATTCGGCGGTCGAATCCACTGCGATCGCGAGGTTTGCAGGCAATGTCCATGGCGTTGTTGTCCAGATCGCGACGCTCACGGGCTTATCAGTTGGTAAACCGATTTTCGCCACTTGGTCGGGAGAAAGCGGGAATCGCACGTAAACCGCGGTGTCGTTGCGCTCCTGGTATTCCACCTCGGCTTCGGCCAGCGCCGTTTGCGCACCTGTGCTCCAAAAAACCGGCTTCTTCGATTGATAAACGAGGCCTTTCTCAACGAATACGGCGAAGGCGCGCAAGATTTCTGCTTCGTATTTGGGATCCATCGTCAGATACGGATTTTCCCAATCGCCGAAGACGCCGAGCCGTTTGAATTGCTCGCGTTGGATGTTGACGAACTTCCACGCAAACGCTTCCGATTTTTTGCGAACTTCCAGAGGAGAAAGGCCGCGGGATTCCTTCACGACCTTGTATTCGATCGGCAGTCCATGACAATCCCAGCCCGGTACGTATGGGGCGCGTTTGCCGAGCATGGTCTGCGATTTGACCACGAAATCTTTAAGAATTTTGTTGAGCGCAGTGCCCATGTGCACGTCTCCGTTGGCAAACGGCGGCCCATCATGCAGGACAAATAATTCCCTACCCTCTCGCGACTTCTGGATTTGTTGGTAGAGTCGGGTCTCCTCCCACACTCGGAGCATTTCCGGCTCGCGCGCGGCGAGGTTCGCCTTCATCGGAAACTCCGTGCGTGGCAAATTAAGAGCATTTTTGTAGTTCCGGCTCATGGCAGGGAGGGCGAGGCTACGTAGCATTCACCATCGCGCAAATCAACGCGTGCATCGAGACATGCGGCCGGGACTCGCGGCGCGTAACAGTGTGTAAAACAACTTTACACGCTATGACAACGCCTGAGAAATTGGAGGACACGTTGCGTATTTTCGTTCTGGCGGACACGCACAATCGTTTACCGGAAACGGTCAGAGAAATCGCCAGGGATGCTGATGAAATCTGGCATCTTGGCGATGTTTGCATGGAGACCATTCTCGACGAGCTTCGCGCGATTGGGCCCCGAGTCACTGTCGTGCGAGGGAATTGCGACAGCAATTACGAATGGCCATTGGTTGTCGATCTTGTGCGAGGCGGATTGAAGTTTCGCCTGCAACACGTGCCGCCTGATCATTTACCAGATGACGTTGATGTTGTCTTGCACGGGCACACGCACGTTCCGCGACATGAAAAACGCGGGAATGTTTTATTTTTGAATCCCGGATGCGTAACGCGGCCAAACCGCGGTTCTCCGCCGAGCGCGGCATGGCTTGAAATTGCCGATGAAAAATTTACTTGGAGACTGGTCCCCCTCCGTTGAATGCAATTCCGCGCAGGTTGGATCCGAACGACAGATTTTTGTTACAAATGCAACAAAAGATTGATGAGGCGGCCTGCGAGGGTTACGAGGCCGGCAATGGACCGCAGCATCAGCGAAGCGCGAGTCGCAAGCCTGCTACTTGCTGATTGACTCCAGAGCTCAAGATGACTGCCCGGCGCGCGCCCGCCACCGCCATGCGTGAACGCGCAAGCCGCAACGAAATAGTTGGGTCGGCGTGAAGCACAGGCGGAAGCTCTCCATGACGGAGGGCTTGCGCTCCCAAAATGACTTGCCACAGCCCTGAGGCGCCTACGCTTTCGCCTAGCGCTGGCTTTGCCGCGTAAGTAATTGCATCTGGGATCACCTGCTCCAACGCTCCCTGCTCTGCCTGATCGATGAACGTGCCGTTAGCGCTCGAGATCACAAAGTCGATTTCGACTTGGCTGACATCACGCAGTATTCGCTTCAGAATCTCCTCTGCTTCCCCTCGCTTTCGGTAGCAGCCGCCTGGATGAGCGCGTTCGACTGTTATCGGCCCTTCTCGTGCGAGCACGATTGCTCCTGCGCCTTCGCTTAAAATCATTCCTCGTTTTTGTTTACCGAATGGCTCAATCGGAGGCGCCGAACGAAGCAAACGCCATCGCCTATAGGCGTCGCATAAAAGCCAATCGACCTCTTCGGTGCCGACGACCAGGCAATAATCAAGCGACTTATCCATCATCACGTCTTCTGCCATTTTTATCGCCAGGAGACCCACGGCCCCGTCGCCGACGACAGTGTAAGTTGTCCCGGTAACACCCAAAATTGCCGCGAGATGGCTCGCCGGGGCATTAAATACCGTTTCCGGAAACAACAGAGGGCTGGCCGACTGCGCACCGGTCTCAACGACATCGCGGTAGAAGCGCTTGGTATAAATCACACCTCCGTTGGAGATCGCGAAGATTAGCGCAATTCGTCCCGCATTTTGCGAATCCACCTTTACCCCGGCAGCCTGCAAGGCCTCCAAACCTGCGATTGCAGCAAATCGCGAGATCACACTGGCCCGACGAAGGCGTGGATGCGCCAAACCAGTCACCGCCGATTCAGGTACGCGGAAAGCGCTGTAGGACCGATCGGCAAACTGCTCACAAATTGGTGTTGCGGACGCCTCATCGCCGCGAAGCAGACGCTCCCATACCGCATCGACGCCATTTCCAAGAGGGGTCACCCACCCCATTCCGGCGATCGCCAAACTCATGCTTCAACTCTACGTATCAGAATCGAAGCATTCGTCCCGCCAAAGCCGAAAGAATTCGAAAGCGCCATACGTACGACAGCCGATCGCGATTCGTTCGCTACAACATTTAGGTCGAGGCTGTCATCCAAAGCCTCAAAGTTGATATTGGGAGGAAGAAATTGATGGCGGAGCGCGAGCAAAGAGATGACGGCTTCGACCGCGCCCGCGGCACCCAGCGAATGACCCATCATGCTCTTGGTCGAACTCACGGGCACGCCATTAAACAACTGGCTGATCGCCTTCCCTTCGGCTGCATCATTAAATATCGTGGCCGTTCCGTGTGCGTTGATGTAATCGACTTCGTCTGCAGAAATCTGCGCGCTCTGCAGAGCTCGTTCCATCGCATGTCGCGGTCCAACACCGGAAGGATCCGGCTGCGTGATGTGAAAATTATCCGTGGAAATCCCGTAGCCGACAATTTCTGCCAGGATAGCCGCACCCCGCTTTCGAGCGAGCTCAAGATTTTCCAGCGCGAGAATGGCGGCACCTTCTCCCAGCACCATGCCGGCACGATGTCGATCAAACGGGCGGCATTTTTCCGGCGTCGAGGCTTGAAGCGAATCGAAGCCGGTGAAAACCAGTTCCGAAAGAGCATCATAACCTCCCGTCAATACACGCTGGTAGCGACCTGACCGCACGCATTCGAACGCATGACCAATGGCATTTGTGCCCGAAGCACAGGCGTTCGCAATCACCTGACATGGCACAGAAACCCCCAGAACCTCCTCTTGCGCATCGATTACCGGCTTTTGCGCCGGGTAATTAGCGATCCACGTAGGCGCGTGTCGCAGATTTTCTGATCGGCACAGCGATCGGTAATATTGTTCCCCATAAGACATGCCGCCGCTTGTCGTTCCGATTATCGTTAACTCAGGTTCAAATTGAGGCACTTGCATCACGGCTTCTCTTAGCGCGTGAATCATCATGTGCGACGCCCGATGCAAGCGTTTGGCGCGTAGCCCTGTGTTCAGGCCAGCAAGAAGGCGATCATCGGGTATTTGACCAGCCGTTTTGCAGTGACATTCAGCTACCGAAAATCGGGTTACAGCGGTGACGCAGTCTTTCGCCCTCCGTAACGAATTGAGCGTCTCGGCCAGTCCAAACCCCAATGGGCTCACGACTCCCGCAGCCACGACTGCCACCCGTTCAGAGGTTTTTACTCCCTTCGTACTACCTAATTGGGCCATATAGGAGGCAAAAATTGTTACGCTATTTTCTATTGCTTTCCTAAGAGAAGCATTTTACAAGTGAGTCGAAGACGGAAACGGAAGCCTGGAAGTTGGTGGATTGTCAGTTGAGTTTATTCAGTGGCGATTTGAAATCCGATAAGCGGGAACAGTGACCTGGCAGCCTTTTCCAGAATAAACTCAATGGGAACTAAACTATACGTAGGTAATCTTTCCTT
>Ga0193713_1000167_pt1 | contig 21294 bp, 22 predicted proteins | sample H3a2metaG_FD_143054 | JGI IMG/M metagenome (GOLD analysis project Ga0193713, IMG submission 143054) | Soil microbial communities from a riparian zone of the East river system, Colorado, United States - H3a2 | ecosystem: Environmental > Terrestrial > Soil > Riparian zone | place: USA: East River... | reverse complement strand
ACGGGCCCGTATTGAAGCCGCGGCCGCCCTGCAGCGTGGAGATGCGAAAACATACGCCATGCGCGATCGCGATTTTTACGAGAATATCGCCGAGCAATCCGGAAATTCCACGCTCATCGAGGCGCTGACGCGGGTTGCGCTGCAAATCCAGCTCTGTGGCACGATCGCAAGCGTGAGCCCGGAGTTTGCCGAGCGCGCAGTGCATGGATGCGACGACATCATACAAGCATTCAAGGCCCGTGATACTCAGCGCGCCGCCTTTCTCGTCCGCGGCCGCATCAGCCTTACGCAGGAAGCGATTCCTGCGCGCTTTCCCAATGAGGCAGCGTCTCGCTAAGGCGGGAATAACATCGCGCTTATCAGAGTCTTGCTATCGAATGGCTTTGACAAGTCCAGGCAGCGGGAACTCTGCGGAGCGATGAGCAAGGAAACACAGCGCCTGCTTGACAGGCTTGATTGGGACAACCTCGCAGCAGACGTCTTGGAGCTTGCTCGCCTGATGCCCCCAGGTTCGGAACGCAACGAGGCGCTCAAATTGGCAAGCCAGCTTCGTTGCACCGCCGACGCACGGGGATTGATCCAAAGCGGGGTAGGCCGCGAAAGTAAACCCCACAGCGTGCTTTGCTGGTCGGAAGGACCGGTGCGACTACCCTGAGCGAGAAGACCGTTACCGGGCGTCGTTGCCGACGATGGGTACACCGCGTGCGGGAATGGGAATGTGCGCGCAATTTTTCTTCCGGGCGCATAGCACGAAGGCCCCTGTCCAGTGAGCGCGGGTTTCAGGTCAGATCTAGTTCACCCGGCTCAACGACTCTTTGGACCGACGATGCTCGCGTCAGAATCGCGCGGCTTAATTGGGAAAAGTAAACGCGGATTCAAAGCGCAGCCGCCGATGCCTGATGCTGTCCACTGACTCTGCTCCTGTGTTTTGTAGAAGCAATAAAGGTAGCCTTCCCGCGACAGGCACCAGGGATATTCCTATGCGTGAATAGGCTCAGGGGAAACAGAAGCGAAATGCCCAATGCGACTGCCGAAAATAGCGAGAGCCGTGCCATTCGAATTCCGATCAAGAGGCGCAGAAGTGTCTTGGCGTTTCCGGGTTGAATACGATGCTGGTGCATGTTTTCTCTTTCCCGGATGTCATGGGTAGCAGACGACTGCACGTCAGAACGCATTCCTGTATCGCGCGATCTCGCTGCGGCTACCATAGATCCACATAGGCTCACCGCATTCGCTTGGGCCGTGGTCCGTCATGCAAGCCGCACTCCAGGGTGGAGCTGTGATTTGGCGGCCCTCGATCCGGTATGTCTGGCTCGAGTGACGCTTTTGTGGGTTCGCTCCTGAGCGGTTGTTGGCGTTGCGAGCGACGACACCAACAATAGCGACGCCATAACGTGCATAATCTTCATGGTTAGGTTCCTTGATTGTGGAGACCGTGCCGATTGCGGCGGGTTAGCAGCCGCGGCACACGTTACTTATCTTGCGGTCGACGTTCGCATCTTCTTGATCAAGGGTTTGCTGAGATGCAGAAGTAGATGCGGGAATATCCGCGGCGCGTGGTTGGCGGTGACCTACCGGCGCTGACCAGGGTTTTGTTGCAGTTTCGTGTCCTGCGGCGAGCACTGGAGTTATGATCGCCGCTGACAAAATCGCGGCCACAACAAGGATCTTAGAGTTAGTCATCGAATGGCTCCATATAGTTTCCGCTGCGCATGAGCGGTCCTGATATCCAGACTCTGATTGGAGTCCTGATATTCCCGATCAACCGAGTATTGAGAGTTACCAAACCGATCGAGCGAGACGCCTGTCGAGTGTGCTCGCGCGGAGTCCAGCTAAATGGCCGCCGGTTTTTGGCAGAGAGGCGCCACGCGTGAGCTGAAGCGATGATGGCTCAATAGGTTGTGCGAGAAAGAGACGCCCAATCCAGATTTGAATCGATAGCGACGTCCCGGCTGTTTTTTGGACGTTCTGGTCACGACCTTCAGGGCGGCGTCATCACGGCGAAGGACGGTCGTAACTCTTTTTGATATTTAAAAACGCAGGGAGTCGGGAATATCGATAGCTAAATATTAGTCTTGCTATCGGGAAGCGTGGCCACGATCGCCGGAGCAGCTCATCAGGTGGAACCCCAAAGCGTCTCAGCCATTCGCCCGTGGCTGGGACGCTCTTCGTTCTTTTGACAATGCACTACGCTGACGCTGCGCCGCATACTGGGTCGTTCGTTAGCCTCACATTTTTGAGTTGGAATAGCCTCACGCTGCCAAACATTGTAGGACCGCTTATGTGAAGGTTTTCGGATGCCGGCCCCATGAAGGTGGAGCGGCGCGCACCGGGGCCGGCGTACGCAAACCTCCAATGGAGGAAACCGCGGGAGGTGTGGCGAGGTGGCGCGTCAGACGCTATGGGGATTTGACGGCTGTCGTGACTGAATGCGAGTACAACTTTTGCGATATGGCACGAACTTTGCGAACGGGTGAAAACACCTTTCGTCGTCCCTGTAATTTCAAAGAGTTACGCGTTGTAAAAAGGGCACATATTACAACTTTTGCGCTATGTGCCTGAGGGCAGCCTTAGTACCGCATCGGCCGAACAAAATATTGCCACCTGACAGCGTCCAACGGAATTGTTTTAAGCTCGCCTTATACACCACTCGCGATCATGACTGCATCTCCAATCGTATCGGTTCGGGTATTCGAACCTGTCCGCGATGCGGATGTCGGCTCGTTACGTTCGGTGCGCTCCCAACGCCGTCGACGATATATCGCGAGATCATCATGCTGAACAATCATCGGTTCTGGGGACATGCTTCTGGCCCCTCTTCATCATCAGGTAAGACGCGCTCATCGTTCCATCCATTGCTGGCACGGCCATGCTGCTCGCCGCAGCGCCCTACCGCGCGAGCGGTTTAGTCCATTGACCCTGGCTGTGTGAAAAGGCTCGGCGTGTTATGATTCTGCTCGCGATTTTGGCGGGGGTAAATCATGAAGCGCGCTTCGTTGCGGGAGCGGCTCGCGGGCAATCGATGTTGTTGCCCGAATGCCTTGATGATTGGATCGACGAGAGCAATTGCGTTCGTGTGATCGACGCGTTCGTTGATCTACTCGATCTCGCCGAACTTAGTTTTGAAGGTGTTGAGCTGGCAGCGACTGGCCGGCCCGCCTACCATCCCTCGGTTCTCGCGTGCAATCGACGCCGGCTGGAGCGCGATGCCGGTCATGTGAACAGGTGTCCAAGTTTGACCCCCTTCGGCGTCCAACCGTGACCCCCGCAGGCCGCCAAATTCAATAACGGGCGGAATGGGCTAACGGGCGGCGGGTGGGGCGCCCCTCAAATTTGAACGCCGATTGACAGGCACCGCAACGCGCGGCAGCTCGCGGCCGAACAATTCCCGTTGCACATGGCTGGCGAAATCCCAGCAGTTGCGGGACTGCTAGGCCCAGGGTTGGCCGATCAAGGACGTTAAGAATGCCGCGCGCGGCTTAACGGCTAGCTGTTTTCTCTCCCGATGGACGTTCGATTGTCACAACGTCGAGCGACGGTACGGCTCAGGTCTGGACTGCGCCGCCGGCGATCGGCCAGCCGGCCGCGCTCATTCGCGACGCCTGTCGGGCGCTCGAAGCCTATGGACGGCAGTTTGAACAGGAAAAGGCCGCCGACCTCGGCGCAGCTTCCCCGTCCGCCCCTCCGTGTACTCCGCAGCTCCGCAATCCTGCGCCCCCGCCCGCGCTAGCATCAAGGTCAATCCCTGCGGGTGCTTCGCAATCTCGACGCCGCTGGTCGCGGTCGGGCGGCTGGCGCGTCGGCTCCAGCACGGACATCGGCGCCTACGCGCGGGTTGGTTAAATTACTCATCGTCCTTATCACACTTCCCCACATCTTCACCTTTGACTGCTTTATTACAGATTTCCAGCCAAACCGCTTTCGCGGCCTGTTTTTTTATCGTTGTATTGTCGACCCGCAGGGTAAAAACCAGATCATAGGGGGTGCTGATATTTCTGCTGACAGACGTCCAGCCCACGACCGTGCAGGAGTTCAGATTGGGGTCCACCGTGGCCGGTGATAGGCTGACTTTCACATCGGGGGATTCTTCGTTCCGTTTCGAATTGCCGCTACAGCCTGATTAATCCGTCTTTGTCGCCTTGCAGACTAAATTGGACCGTTTTGTTGTCGTTATTCTTCGCTGATCCTGCGAGATTATACTCAATGGCCTGCTTTTGAAGCATGGCCCGGAAACCCACCTGTTGGACATTGCCGCTGACGATGCCCGAAATAGCGGCGACGTCTTGACCGCGGACCTTCGATTTTGCCTGAGCGGGCGCGATCGCGACGAGAACGCAACTCATTAGCGCCGCGACGCCGATCATTTTTGGGCTCAACAGGTTATGTATAGACATTAGAACCTGTCCCTACCGTAAACTCAAAGCATTTGGCGCCTGCAGGCGAATCGGGCGATATTCGGTGCGATAGTGGATCTCGGCAGGTTGGTCTGGTGCGTTGTGGCTGGGCTGTTCCGGTCCCGCGCTGCGCTGCACGCCGAAATTCTCGTCTTTCGTCATCAGTTGAATGTGCTGCGGCGCAAGTCGGCGAAGCGCCTTGTCTTCAGCAACATCGATCGGCTGGTGTTCGCCGCGCTCTTTGGGCTGATGCCCAGCGTGTGCAATGCGTTGATAATTCTCAAGCCCGCGACCGTGATCGCATGGCATCGCGCCGGTCTTCGAGCCTATTGGCGCTGGAAATCGCGACCTCGCGGCGGGCGGCCAAGGGCACCGGCCGACGTTCGTCCGAATTTGAACGCCTGTGCGGAGCGCTGGGCGAGATCGGTGAAGGAGGAGTGCCTGTCGAAGGTGATCCTGTTTGGAGAGCGCTCCCTACGGTGAGCGCTGGGCGAATATGTTGCGCATTACCATGCCGAGCGGAATCATCAAGGGAAGCCCAGCGCCCTGTTGTTTCCTCGGGTCACGGAAACTCGTCGGGGTGGACCTGTGCAATGTCGCGACAGGCTGGGTGGGCTCTTGCGTTATTACCATCAAGAAGCCGTGTGAGTGGGCGGGCAAGTCTCGGACGAAGCCGATGAAATAGTGGCCGGGCACACCTGTGCCAAGGCTGATGCATTGTTGACTACGATGATCGTCGGCGAACTCACGAGTTATGTTAGCTATTGCGCCCTTTGCCTGTGGAAGTGATCCAGCGATCTGGCGATGAAGGACCAGGACGGCGAACGCCGCAGATCAAATTCTTAATCGATGAGCCAAGAGTGTCACCCATTCCACTTTTCTTACCTTCAAATTGGCTTGGTCGTTTCCGAAAGGCACTCAAGCAAGTTCCTTCGGAAACGCGTTAGAGGGGAGTTCGATTACGTTGCCGGCAGTGTCTCTGCCGCGCGCACGAACCGACCATTCTGCCAGCGATAGCCTAGACTGCGCAGACGCCGCCGCATTCCGACACGACCGTAGCTCACGCCAAAACGCGCTTTCACGCGTTCGCACAGTTCGGCGTAGCTCGCCCCCTGCTCCCCGGCATCGAGGTGGCAGATGGCGGTCGTCGTCGTTGAGCGATCACAGTCGGGAGGAGACGTCCACCCCCATCAAAGTCATCAGTGACCGGTTGCCGAGAAGTGGACGGGATCTTTGGGCAAGTCGTTGAAGATGCGCGGCGAGAGCGGGCATTGAGCCATGAGCTGGCCGAAACGGGTGTAGTCGCTAACGTCAATTGCGCCCTGCGGCTTCACGGAACCCGAGTGGTTGGACAACCGGCCGGCGCAGCGGCCGGGGCATGTCGGAGCGCCACATATCTGCATGCATAGTTTCTCACTGTATTCCGGGTCGCGCCAGCCGCTGGTGAGCGTCCCCTGCCAGCCGTGCTTTCGCGCCCAGGACAGGTAGGGGATCAGCCAAGTTGCGCACGGTTTGCCATCGAATGTGGCGACGAGCGGCGAGGAGGGAGCGGCATGGTAAGGAATCGTCAGCCTGCGCTGCAGGGCAGCCTGGGTGATAGGACCAGGGATGCCGTCGGCTGCCAGTCCTTCGCTTCTCTGGAAAGCTATGATCGCCGCGCGCGTGTTGGGTCCTATGACGCCATCGACGATGAGCCCTGACCTCATGACCTGGTTCAGGTTGCGCTGGACCCACGCCACGTCATTCGTGCCGGACTCGCCCTCCTCGTGCACCCACGCTGCCGTCTCCTCGACGGAAGAACGCTGGCGCGTCGGGTCCAGCAGGACGATGATGTTGCGTCCGCGTCGTACCCATTGCCCTGTCTCGAACGTGCTCATGCGATGCTCCTCGGGTTCGAATGTTCGATCGCTCTCGCGCGTCGGCATCTCCAGTGCGACGACGCGAGATTGCATCTGTCCTGCAGCAACTGGCGTGCCAGCTTTTCACGATCGAAAGTATTCATGGCGGTGGTCTCCCCTTGGGGTTCTAACGATGCGGGTTGAACCGGGACCAACCCTTGCGGCATCCCACTTTCAACAATCGCGCCAACAAATTCACCAAGCAGACAAAGCCTTGGCCGCCGCCGAGCCAACGATGCGCATCCTGATGTGACGCCGCGCAGTGGCATCTCGGAGCCCAGTTTTTCTTGGGTATCTCGCTCGCTCGAAACGGACGTGATTCCGCAGGCGAAAAGGTTTTCGTCAAATCCGCATAAAATCTCGGTGAGGCGAAATCAACTTCGCTGGTCTGAAATAGAAATCACTTTAGAAACAATACGATGAGTTTGGCACAATTGTTGAAGAGTTATTTTTCTGTCGACAAGGCGCATCCTTGCTCGAACGGTGAGTTTTTTTTAAGAAGGAGACCGCAATTATGGCCAATCTCGAGACCTTTGAGTACAGCCCACAAACGGAAACTTATGAAACCGGGTGGGGCGCGGAAACCGAGTGGGGTGGCGAAGCAGAGGTTTTCAGTGAAGCGGAAACCATGGAGTTAGCGGGTGAGCTAACCGAAATCACCACCGAAGCCGAACTGGATCGATTCTTGGGTGACCTGATCAGTAAAGCGGGACGCGCGCTGGGCAAGGTTGTGCGTTCTCCCATCGGACAAGCGGTGGGTGGATGGTTGAAAGGGGCCGCAAAATCGGCGCTGCCTCTCGCTGGGGGGGCTCTGGGTGGCTTAGTCGGAGGACCGCTCGGAGCCAAAATCGGCAGCGGGCTCGCTTCGGCCGCTGGCAGCGCGCTGGGCCTGGAAGCCGAGATGAGCCAAGAAGATCGTGAATTCGAGGGCGCGAAAAATTTCGTGAAGATGGCGGCTGATGCGGTGAAATCCGCGGTAACAGCGGCCCCCGGCGCCAACCCGGTCGCAGTGGCGAAAGCGGCTGTGAAAGCGGCGGTGGAAAAACACGCCCCTGGGCTCGTTGGCGGCGCCGCCGCCCCTGGGCTCCCTGGTGGCGCTGCCGGGCCTGCCAGCAAATCCGGCCGCACCGGCCGATGGGTGCGCCAAGGCAGAAACGTCGTCATCGTCAACTGCGGATAGGGCGCTTGCGGGTCCAGCGGAGGGCGCTATGCGTGACTTCAATCCAAGGCCTGAATTGCGACCGGACGCATTTGAATTTTCCGGCGCGCCGAATGGCGGATCCTTTGTCCGTTCCAGGCCTCGACGCCCCTTCAGCAACGCTGAAGAGAATGAGTTGGCCTTGGAACTGCTTCAGCTCACAAGCGGAACTGAGTTCGAGCGGTTTGTTGGCGGTCTTTTCAAGAAAGCATGGAGGGGCATCGAGCCGGTCGGGTCGAAAGTCACTGGGCCTCTCGGGGGGCTCCTCAAGGCGGTCGTCGAGAAGGCGTTGCCTTCCGTGGTGACTGCTGCGGGCACGTCCTTCGGCGGACCAGCGGGCGATGCAATTGCCGAAAAGCTGGGCTCCCTCGTAAGTCAAGCATTGGAAGCGGAGGTGGCCGGAATGGCTGCCACTGACCCGGACCTAGAAAAGTGCCGGCGGTTGTTCGAAAAGTACCGGCAGTTCGTGCGATTGGCCGGGAAGGCCGCTACGGCCGCGGCATCCGCTCCAACGGGAGTCAGTCCCGTAGTGGCGGCCCAGAAGAGTCTGGCGCAGGCGGCAAATGAAAAACTTACGCGAAAGGCTGCGTCAGCCGGACTAGCCGGGAATTTCGCCGAGGGTGCCTCGGCAGCCGCAGCGATGAAAACCGCCGCCGCATCCGATCGCGCGGCGGGGCAAAGATCCCGAACAACAACTCAGGCTCCGGGCGGGCGCACTTGCAGCATTTGCGAGCTGCCGCCCGGGTCCTGCCGATGCAGGAAGATCGGCCGGAGCGGCCGCTGGTTACGCAGTGGCAGCAGCATCATCGTCAACTGCTAGGGGTTAGAGCGGGCACGTCGGCCTTGCCGAAACTTCCAGGAGACCATTGAGCAGGACAAAATAGGAGAACCCCATGCACGATATAGATCGTATTCGACTGGAGGCCCAGTCCGAAACTGGCATGTTTGAAACCGGTCCATTCGAAGCGGAACAATTCGAGTTTGCTCCGGCGGGAGCACCTTCGGGTGAGGCTGGTGAAGTGTTCGGTGAGACCGAGCAGATGGAGCTCGCAAGCGAGTTGCTCGAAATCACGAGCGAGGCTGAGCTCGATCGGTTCCTGGGAGATCTCATTGGCCGCGCAGGCAAAGCGATCGGAAAGTTCGTCAAATCACCCGAAGGACAGGCGATTGGCGGCATCCTGAAAGGCGCTGCAAAGCAGGTCTTACCTGGAATCGGTTCCGCCGTCGGTGGCTACTTTGGAGGAGCAACGGGAGCAAAACTCGGCGGTGACGCGGCGTCCGCGGCCGGCAGAGCCTTCGGTTTGGAACTCGAGGGGTTGAGCAGCGAGGACCGGGAGTTCGAGGTAGCGCGACGTTACGTCAGCTTTGCCGGCGAAGCCGTCAAGAATCTGGCGTTGGCGCCTTCCGGTTTGGACCCAAGAACCGCGGCCGACGCAGCGGCGGTGGCGGCGGCGAAAACGCATGCGCCAGGACTGCTGTCGCCTCGCCAAGCGGGAATGGAGCCTCAAACATATTCTCCTTTGTCGACCGGGCACAGCGGCCGCTGGATGCGCCGTGGCAACAAGATCATTTTGTACGGGATTTGAACGGCCATGAACGCCAGCTCATATGCCCATTGGATGCTGGACCAGGAGGGGCGTGCGTTACTGGCGCGGCTCGCCCGCGTGAAGCCATTTGTGCTCTCTCAGCCGATGCTCTTAGCCGCGAGTCTTCTGCCCGCTGCCCAGATCGCGATCGAGCGCTTTCTTGCCAAGGGACGGCGCGAGCTGAAGGAGCGGGTTCAGGACTTCCTGAGTTGGCTGCATGGCGAAGGCGAGCAAGCCTCGCCGCAGGACATCCAGCGCCGGTTCGTATTCCTCAAGCTGCGGTTCAACGCTGTTCTGTCGCAGCTCGAACTCTTCCATCAGGTCATTAGCCAGCGCAGCGAAAACGAACAAGGCGTGTGGCTTTCCGGTCTCGACGTCGTCGCGGCGGACGCCTTGGCGCTACCGGAATACTATGAAGCCCCGCCTGTGATCTGCTATTTGGATCGAGGGATCGGCGGTGCAATAAGGCGCGCTCGGACCCGTCTGCCGGGCGGCGGCGAGAATCCGGTCGCCGTGATCCGCGTCCCGCGTGAGCGGATGATCGGCAGCGGCATTGCATCATCTCTGATCCACGAAGTGGGTCATCAAGGGGCGGCCCTTCTCGGATTGGTTCCCTCGCTCAGGGTGGTTCTGCGCGCCAAACAACAAGATGACCGCGAGCCTTTGGCGTGGCATCTGTGGGAGCGCTGGATCTCCGAAATCGTTTCGGACTTTTGGTCGGTCGCGCGGGTGGGCGTGGTATCGACCCTGGGGCTCATCGGCGTTGTCAGCCTGCCGCGGCCTTTTGTCTTCCGGATCAATGTCGACGATCCGCATCCAACACCCTGGATTCGCGTGAAGTTGAGCTGCGCTATTGGTGATGGCCTTTACCCCCATCCGCAGTGGCAAAGGGTGGCGAGCCTTTGGGAGTCCTACTACCCGATTGCCGATCTCGACGACGAGCGCCGGGACCTGCTTGCCCGGTTGCAAGAAAGCCTTCCGGAATTCGTCGCGGTCCTCATCGATCATCGCCCGAGTGCCTTGGGCGGACGCTCGCTGCGCGAAGCGATGAAAATCGAAGAGCGGACTCCCGCCAGATTGGCGGCGCTGTTCGGCGCGTGGAGCAAGGCGCCGAGCCGGATGTATCGCGCTCCGCCCTCGTTGGTTTTCGCCGTACTCGGCCAGGCGCGGGCAGATGGCGGTCTGAGCCCCGAAGACGAGAGCGATCTGCTTGCGAAGCTTCTCGCCTCTTGGGCGACGCGTAGCACGCTGGATAGTTCGGCGTACTGCGCCCAGATACCGAAATCACAAGTGCGGGCTTTGGCAAGCTAGTGAACATCGCAACAAAGGAGATACGACAATGGCAATGACCATCGACGGCCAATGGCAATGCACTCTCACGGCTTCACCCGACCGAGTTCGTAAAGGTGAGCAAGTGACGTTGAAAGTTATTCTGTCTCACCACGAATTCGACGGGCTCGGACCCGAGCTTAAAAATGCAGTTCATCAGAATCATTTCACGTACAAATTCGGAAGTAGCAATGATAAATTGACGAACAATATTAATAAAGCACAGAACGATCTTCCGCAGGGAACTAACCAGTTTTCCTTCCCTGTCCCGGACATCCCGGACGGGGACTACGATATTAATGTCACTGTCACTCCAGTCCACCATGTCTGGTCGTCCCGCGACGTCTCCAGCCCCTCGCCGCTCTCAAGCTTACAACCTCCAACTACCCCTATCGGAGATAGCACCAGCATTAGCGTCATCACGCGGCTGATCGAAACCGAATCGAAAGTAACCTTGCAACGCACATTTGCGGGTCGCACAGACGATAGGGCGCTGTGGACAGCCATTCGCAACCGCACGGCAGCAATCGGGTTCGACCGATACAAGGCGTTTATCGATTGCGTCTTTTGCGTGAATCAAGAGCAAGGTCCGTTCACCGATATTCGGAATAAAATACTCAGTTACGTGAGTACCGACTGCGTAGACGATCTGAACAACCAGAAGCAGCGGCTCAGCATTTATGGTCCTTATGCCTACGGTGTCCTGAAGCTCGCTACCCAGACTTTCCTGACACTCGAAAGCGGCGTCGTCATGAGGGATACTGATCGAAAGCCAAAGATCTTCGACGAAGAAAAAGAGCGCATCCGGCTCAACGATTTCTCCCTGGATTTCGATACGCTCAATAGTGAGCTCCGCGCTTATCTTGGCAACGGCGAGCAGCACTTGCCTTATCTCGACCGGATCGTAAAGAATTTGGTCACTCTTGATGGCCGAAAGCCTAAAGAGGTCCTGCCCTATTGCTTCGGGGTCTTGCAATTTCGCCTGACCTCTCCAAGCCTCATCGAGTTGATTTGGTCCTATTGGCTTGAGGAGGGAATGCTCGTTCAAACCATGAATGCAATCGCCCTGCGTTTCCAGAACCGGCGTGGTTCGCAGAACGACCCGTTAGGGGAACTCGAGTTCGATCCCCTGCGTCCACTGAACAATCTGATCTGGGGCTTCATCCAGGACGAACACAATCGGCTGACGGTGCCACGCCGGGCTCATGAGTACCTGCATCATTACGGCCTCTCGCTTATGGGCAAAGCCGTTCCGGATCTCAACCCGGCCGATAGTCGGTCGAAATTCATCGAGGCTTTCCACAATCTGCTCTCCGCAGCGGCGCGCTTCTTCAAGGAAGACTCCGACACCACGGTGATTGCGGACGCATTTCCGCTGCTGAACGCGCTCAAGGAAGTCCATCTCATCCTGGCGGAAGGCGCCCACAACCAATTCGGCGATCTGACTTGGACCGCTCGCGCCGAAATGATGACGATACAGTGGATGCTGGCGCGACCCGAGATGAAAGAATTTCTGCGCGGACGCTACATGGTGCCGTATCAGGAAGAATGGATGGGCGCGGTCGACAGTATGAAGAAACTTCAGAGCTGGACCGACACTACCGTGACCCATTTCTATGAACTCGCGGTGACCGGCGAACGGATCTTGCTCTCTATCCGCTACGGCGACTGGTCCGACATCGAAAACATCGAGGACCAGGCAAAAACCTGGGCGCGCTCCTCCAAGCCCGAAATCCAACGTTACATCCATGGCTATCGGACGGTCACCGGAGTGGATCTGGCAGCGGACATCACCGATTCTCGCGATGCGGCCACGCGGTACCTGCAGCCTTCGATGTTGCTCCAGCGCAGGCTCACGGGGCAAAATTCGGCGATGTCACTTTCGCCCCCTAACGGTCCCGACCTCGTCGCAGCGAGAGCGTCGGGCCCGGCCGCATTGCCCAGGCCCGGCCGGCCCAAATTGCCGGTTTATAGGCAGGACAGCTAAGGCGAGGCGGCCCTGATGATGCTCGACTTCACATCAGCGCTCTACCTGGGCTTTCATCATGCCCACCACACGCTGCGGCCGTGGGCGCAGCTCACGACAGGCCGGCCGGCGGCGCTCGAGGCGGCGCCGCAGGCCGAGCCTGTGGCACAAAGCCTGGCACGGCTGCTGCGCTGCGAACGGGCAGCGCTCGCCCCGTCGACGCTTCACCTTTACTGGGATCTGTTTGACCTCCTGGCGAGGGACCGCATCGCGATCTACGCCGATGAAGGGACTTATCCCATCGCGCGCTGGGGCATCGAGCGGGCAGCCGCGAAGGGAGTCCGGACAGCGATCTTTCCAACGCATGATTCAGCTGCGTTGGAAACTCTTCTGCATCGTGACCGGCAGAGGGGGTGTCGTCCTGTTGTCGTGACGGACGGAGTGTGCCCCGGGACCGGCCGGACGGCGCCGCTGCCGGACTATTTGAGGCTGGCGCAGCAGTGGGACGGATACCTCGTCGTTGATGACACGCAAGCCTTGGGAATCCTCGGAAAAGACCCCGCGCAGGAAGCTCCGTACGGCCGCGGCGGCGCTGGAACGCCAGCCTGGCATGGAGTCGAAGGGCCGGAGTTAATCATGGGAAGCTCCCTGGCGAAGGGCTTCGGCGCGCCATTGGCTGTCATCGCCAGTAACGCTCGGATGATTGCAAAGTTCGAGGAACTGAGCGCGACAAGAGTTCACACCAGCCCGCCCTCCCTCGCAGTTATCAGGGCGGCTCAGCAGGCGCTCGCCATCAATGAGAAGCGAGGCGACCTACTGCGCATTCGTCTTGCGAAACTCGTGCGGCACTTCCGGGAGGGTTTGCGTCAGATCGGCCTCTCGGCGTTGGGCGGCTTGTTTCCAGTTCAAACGTTGAGCACCATTCCAGGCGTTGATCCGCAGCGGCTCTATCGCCGGCTGCTCAGCTTCGGTGTCAGAGCCGTTTTACGCTCGGCACGGCACATGCCCGGCGCCGCCCTCAGTTTCCTGCTGACCGTCTTGCACACTCGGTCCGATATCGGCCGCTGCATGGACGCATTGCAACGCTCATGCTTGCTCATGCGCCATGACGGCGGAAAACGAGATCACGCGTTGCGTAGGGCGGGTTCCGGCATCCTCGCCTGACCCACGACGAAAAAGCAATGGGAGACTAGCCATGAGCGGCGAACTCAATTTCGAGGCCATGCCCTTTGAAGTGTATGACGGATTTCGAACGCTGGCCTCAGAGCAAAGCGGCTTCGAGCTGGAAGAAGAATTCGGCCGCCGGGCGCGATCGCGATCGCGCCGGCAGGATCTTGCGCCGCCCGCGCCGCGGGTCATGCCTAAACAATCACAAAGACCGTCGATTGCCCCGTTGGGAGGACTAAAGAAACCGCCCGTTCGCACGCCGCATTTCCCGCTGCCCAGGTGGCCTTGGAGTGTGGCCTCTGAGCCTTATGGCGCCGCTGCCGAGCCATATGCCCCTGAACCCCTGCCGGCCGGCTCGGAGTATATGCGCTGGGTGCAAAGCGCGCTGAACGATGTGCTCGGCTTGCGGCTGCCGCTCCATGGAACTGCGGATTCGGCGACGCGCAGCGCCATTCGCAGCTTCCAACAGCGTGAAGGGCTTCCCGTCGACGGCATCGTAGGTCCCGACACGGAACGCGCGCTGCTTGTCGCGAGAGGTGGAAGTTCGCCGCGAGGCGGCTCGACAAGTCCAGTGGGGCCTGACATGGCACAACCCTCTGAGCTGACCCCGGCATCACCCGGTCAGAAACTCGGTTTCGAGTGGGAGAACTTCCCGGAATTCGAGTCCGAAGACAGGGAATATGAGTCTGCTCTTGACGTCTTGTCTCCCTCTGAGCTGAAGGCAGTAAGGATCACTAGTACTTTTGAGACTGGCCGTCCCGGCGGGTTTGGCGGGCTCACGGGTAATATCGATGGACAAGGTTTGTCCTTCGGTCTTCTCAATTTCACTATCAAGGCGGGCAGTCTCATACCTCTGCTCCAGGCGTTTATCAAACAATATCCTGCTCGCTATCGGACATTGTTAGAGAAAGACGCCGAGCGATTCAAAGAGATTGTGTTTGCCACAATGCCAGACCCTAAAAACCCAAAGCGGCGTGTCCGCGACGTGGACCGGCAAATGGCGTTCGTCAATGATCAGATGAACCTCATTCCAAAGAAGGCAAGGGGCAATAGGATCATCGAGCCCTGGAAGACATACTTTGGTCAGCTAGAGAAGGATCCAGAGTTCCAAAAAATTCAGGTTAAGGCCGTCCGGCAAGCGCTCGATCGTGCACGCTACTGGTTCAATTGCTTCAGCTTTAAGACGGAACGAGGGTTTGCGTTCATGTTTGACCTCGTCTCGTCACACGGTGGCTGGTGGCTGAACGCACCGAAGTTCAAAGGCACACATATAGCACTGCTACGAAAGATGTTAGCCGCCAAAAAGGCAGCTGTTGGCCGAGACGTGCTCAGTGAGCGCGAAAAGATGGAAGTAATCGCCAACATGATCGCGGATGTCTCGTTGGCAGAATGGCGAGATCGAGTGCGCCTGCGCAAGTTGTGGTTTGTTCGCGGCAGTGGAACAGTCCATGGAAGTCCTTACGATATAATGAAGGATTTTAGTATCACCGATAACCCGCCCGTTTTCGGCTGATGTGAAAAAGCAATCCGTGTAGAGGAGAATCGCGATGAACAGACTCCTAAGTTTCAACCCGGAGCCTTTCGAAACCGATTTGCAACTCGAGAACGCATTTCAAGCGCGGAGTGCCACAAGAGGCCGGTTCGGCCAGGAAGGCGAATTGGAATACACCGGGGCGCGCGGCCGTTCGCAATATTTCGGTGGAATGTCGGCTGCGTCCGAAACGGGATATTTGCCGGCGTCTGAGCCCGAGTGGGAAATTAGCTCTTCTATCCAGCCCCGACGGCGGACCCGACCCCTTCCTACACCACCCGTCTCACCGACTCCATCGCCTCTACCGACCTTCGACGGCCAGGCGTTCCGGCAGAAGATTGTGCAAATTGCCAACCGGGAGCTGGCCCGTTGGGGCGACGGCAGGATCAAGGAAACCGATCCGAGGCTTCGCAAGACGCTGCAAGACTATTGGAAAACCGGTGTAGGCGTGAGTTTCAGCGAGGACCAGCTGAGTGATCCCGCCTTTCAAAACACCCACCCGTGGAGCGCGGCCTTTATATCCTGGCTCATGAAGGCCGCTGGCGCTGGCAACGCCTTCAAATACAACGGCTATCACTCGGCCTACACACGTGAGGCGATAGATAACCGGCTGGCCAACAACAGCAATCCCTTCAAGGCCTACCGCATCACCGAACTCGCGCCGCAGGCAGGCGATCTCGTTTGCAACAGCCGGGCCGGCAGTGGCGCCACTTATGACAATGTCAGAGCGCCGATGAAGACCCATTGCGATGTTGTGACTGAGGTTCGACCACAGAGAATCGTGATCGTCGGCGGCAACGTCAACAATTCCGTGGCACAAAAAACATTGCGAATTGACGCCAACGGTCGCATCGCGGAACCGAATTATTTCGCCGTGATTAGGATCGACAGGCAGCAGCCATCCCCCGTTGTCGTTCCGCTGCCAACACCCGCGCAGCCTGGGGCTATTTCCGCACCGCGTTTGTTGAAACAGGAGTCGACCCCACCCGGGACCACGCTCTACGTCGAAATTGACCTGAAGATCGTCGATAAGTTTGGACTCACCGCGCCCCCGACGACAGGCATCTTCATTCCGGACGGCTACACACCTGGCAAGGCAGTAGATCTGATCCTCTATCTACATGGCTTTAAGGCCGACGCGATCAAGCGGCAGGCGATCGATCAATATTGGAACGGTCAGCGCTTTCCGTACGGAGCTCTACGCGAGGGTATTGACTCCAGCGTGCGCAATGTGATTCTCGTCGCCCCGACGCTAGGTTCTCACTCGGAAGCAAAGCGTCTTCTCGCGCCTGGAGGCCTTGACACTTACATTTCGCAAGTCCTGGCGGCCTTGACCGCGTACGGCCCCTATCGTCAGGCCGGAGCCGTGCCGGTTCTCGGCAATCTCATTTTCGGTTGTCATAGCGGCGGTGGCTGGCCTATGCGCCAACTGGCCGGAAGCGGCGATCGGGCGCTCGCGCTTCTGCGTGAGTGCTGGGGATATGATTGCACTTACAATCAGGGCGACGACGCCTTCTGGGCCGAGTGGGCACACGCACACCCGAACGCAAGGGTCTACATATACTATATTGTCGGATCGCCGACCGCCCGTCTCGCCGAAAGTCTGCGGAACAAACGAGTTCCAAACGCGATCGTTCTACCGTCGCGTGACCGGCGGCACAACTACGTGCCAATCACACATTGGAAAGAGCGTGTGCAAGGAGCGTCGTTCCTCTTTGCGCGATCGGGCGGCGCCATCCAGCTCCCCTGATGTCGGGCGCGTGACTCAGAAGGCGTTCGACGAGTTTGTTGGCGAAAATGCTCGTCGCCCTACCGGGTTGACCGATGAGGGGGGCGGCTTGTACGTGGTCGTGTATGACGAATGTGAGGCAGAGCACCTTATTCCCGCGTGTCCAATTTACCTCGGGGCCTCCAATGGATTCGTTGCGAAATGCTCTCGCCCATGCTCGCAGCAATCGGCAGCGCTTTGAAGGCGAGTTGGGTACCTTCATTCGCTTCGCCTCCGTCAGCGCCCAGCCGCAGCATACTGACGATACGACAAAATGTGCGGCTTGGTTGGCGGATCATCTCCGCAGTGTCGGCCTGAAGGAGGTACGGGTTAGCTCGACTCCTCTCCACCCGATCGTCCACGCTGAGTGGCGGCACGCACCGCCGGGAAGCCCCACGGTTCTCATCTATGGCCACTATGATGTACAGCCTTCCGAACCGCTTGAGAATTGGTGCTCGCCACCCTTCAAGTCAGTTGTCCGCGGCGACGATATCTATGGGAGGGGCGCTAGCGACAACAAAGGGCAGATGTTCGCGCACGTTAAGGCTATCGAGTCCTTCCTAAAAACAGCGGACGCGCTCCCGGTCAACGTCTTCTGTCTCTTCGAAGGCGAGGAGGAAATAGGCAGCCCCAATCTGCCTCCCTTTTTGGCCGCCAATCGGGGCGCTTTAGAAGTCGATTGTGCGGTTGTGTCCGACATGCAAATCCCTGCGCCCAACTCCCCTGCGATCACCTACGCACTCCGGGGTGGCCTCAGCGTCGAATTTGAATTTCAAGGGCCGCGCCAGGAACTGCACTCGGGCGTGTTCGGCGGGGCGATCCACAACCCTTTGCAGGCGCTGTGCGAAACGATTGCGCGGCTGCATGATGGCGAAGGCCGGGTACTGATACCGGGCTTCTATGATCAGGTTAGGGAGTGGGACGCGCGGGAACGGACCTACATGCGAAAGGTCGGACCTTCCGATGCGAGGATACTTCGCGATGCCGGTGCGATCAAGCCATGGGGCGAACCCGGCTATAGTCTTTACGAACGCACGACAATCCGCCCTGCCATTACAGTAAGCGGCGTCGCCGGCGGTTATAAGGGCCCCGGCGTCAAGGCAGCAATCCCGACCCGCGCCGTGGCCAAATTAAACTTTCGTCTGGTGCCGGATCAAGATCCGCACGAAATCGACCGGCTTCTTCGTGAATATATTGCACGGATCGCCCCCCTGGGAGTGCGCACCCGCGCTCGGACCTTGATGTACGCCGAACCCGCATCGATCGACCGCAACGACCCAGCACTCCTTGCCGCGGCGCGGGCCTATCATCACGCTTTCGGCGCGCCCGCAATCTTCCTTCGCAACGGTGGCACCATTCCGGTTGTAAACCTACTTCAGGAGATACTGGAGATCCCCGTTGTATTAATGGGGTTCGGACTACCCGATGATCGCATCCACGGGCCGAACGAAAAATTTCATCTTCCGAACTTCTACAAAGGCATCGAGACGAGTATCTGGTTTCTGGCCGAAGTAGGGTCGACGGGAGTCGTTGCTACGCGAAACCGTAAACGCTTCGATAGAAGAAGGGCTAGTGCAGCGTGAGGAGAGTGCCACATGATCATTGACTCTCACTGTCACGCCGGCAAAGGCGATGGGTTGACGGGACCGTGGGATACCGCCGCGCCGCTGGAAAGATATCTCCAACGCGCAACACGGGCCGGTATAACTCAAACGGTCCTCTTCGCTGCGTTTCATTCCGATTATGCGATCGCTAACCGTGAGGTTGCACGCATCGTGTCAAGTCGCCCGGATCGCTTCTTTGGCTTTGCTTTCGTTAATGCTTTCCGTGATCGAGGACGTGTACAAAAATTGGTTCGTCAAGCAGTCGAGGAATTCGGTTTTGTTGGAATCAAGCTGCACCGCCACGATGCGCCCATTAGTCGAGAGGTATGTGAGGTCGCGCGGGCGTTTTCACTGCCCGTTATATACGATGTCATGAGCGCCGTATCTGTGTGTGAATTGTTGGCCGAAGAATATCCGGACGTGAATTTTATCATTCCTCATCTTGGCAGCTTCGCCGACGACTGGCGGGCGCAAGTCGCGTTAATCGATCACTTGGTGCGACACCCCAACATTTACACCGATACGGCGGGCGTTCGCCGATTTGACATATTGGGACAGGCCGCTCGGCGTGCGGGCGCGCGAAAAATCCTATTTGGCTCCGACGGACCATGGCTGCACCCAGGGGTGGAACTGGCGAAGGCGCGGGCATTGGGGCTATCGAGAAGCGACGAGACTTTAGTCCTTAGCGACAATTTTCTTCGCTTGATCGAAAGAGCTGGGCGCCCCGGTCGCGCGAGCAACAAACAGAGGTTGGCCTACTCCGCTCCGGTGCACAGGCTGGCGGCTCAAATGACGGAGAGGGGCGATCCTTGGCTCCAAGAAGAAGTTCCTTGCTGACGTCCTTTGAGTTGAACCCTTGATGAAATCATGAGCGTGAGTCGTCAGCGGCGATCCGCTGGGCACGCGCTAGCTTCGTGTCGCGGCAGTGCAGCCTAGCTGGAGATCATCAGATTCCTTGCGTTGGGCGCGCCGGAGTTGCAGCGTTCGATCCGTGACGCCAAGGCGGCGCGCGGCCCGTTGAAGGCTCCCGTCCTCCACATCGGTCGCGTATTGAATAGCAATATCCTCGGCAGCACGGCCAATGTCCTTCAGCCCAGCACCGAGAACAACAGCGCGTTGGATCGGTCGCATGAATTGGGAGTCTAACCAAACTATCGCATTCGATTGATAAGGTGGACGCTCATCCGGCGGAATGTAGCCAATGGTGATGGTTCCGTCCTCGGCGCATCGGTACATCAACCTGGATACAACTTGTTGAAGTTCGCGGACATTCCCGGGATATTCTCTTCGAAGGAGGTAGCTGCGTATGGCGGGGTCAAGCGTGGGCATTTTGTGGTCCGGATGAACTTGGCGGAAGAAATGTTCGGCCAACGGGATGATATCCTCGGGCCGTTCGCGAAGCGGCGGCAATTTGCATATAAAACTCGCGATGCGGTGAAAGAGATCCGCGCGAAACTCACCGCGATTTACCATTTCCACAAGGTTGCGATTGGTGGCACAAACCAATCGAAACGCCGTTCGGTGCCATGTGCTCCCGCCGACACGCTTATAGCTACGTTCTTGAATAACACGCAGCAATTGTGCTTGCAGGGGCAACGGCAATTCCCCTATTTCGTCGAGAAACAAGGTGCCGCCATTTGCCAATGCGAAGGCCCCGAGCCGCTCCGATGACGCACCCGTGAACGCCCCACGCTCATGCCCAAAGAATTCGCTACCGGACAATTCGGATACGACGGTGGAACAATCCAAGACCACGAACTCGCGTTTGTTCGGGCGGGAATCGAGCTGATGAATGAGCTGCGCGACAACTTCCTTACCCGTACCGGTCTCTCCGAGAACAAGTACACTCGTATCACTAAATCTCGCGATCTCCACTATGCTTCGCAATGTGGCGAGCCAAGCCGGACTTTCGGCGATGACGACGTCAGAGACGGAAGCCCCCTCCAGCAATTGCTCGATGGAAACCCAGCGTTCGAACCTGGCCTTAACCTGTCGAACGACATGATCCAGATCCGACCAGACCAATACGTCTGAAGCACCTGCCTGAAGAAGATCCCAGCCACCTTCGCCGTCCCGCAGTGCCTTCAGACTAGCTATGGCTATTATGCGCTCGCGACCGAAACAACTAACAAATTGAAGGAAGTCTCGGAATTCGCCCGTGATCTCGTTGAAGATACATACTCCAGGTCCGCTCGGTCTATCCTGGTTGAGAGGCGCGGGCTCGATGCCGTGTCTTGCCAGCCCTTTCACAAACGAATCTTTTTCCTGATCAGAAGCACTTCCCCAATAGTGCACCCAACAACCGATGCCCATCATCTGCCTCCCGATGATAGTCAGTTCGGACTTTCTCAGTCATTGCACAATCGAACTCAGTCATTGCACAATCAACGCATAAAATTCAGCGCCCGAGCAGGGTCTGCACGGCGTTCGTAGCGCCGCTTTGCGCGACAGCGCCGCCGTCCCAACGCCCGATCACGGTCGAGCTGTGATTGACCACGCCGTTGGTGCCGACCTTGACCACATTGCCAAAGCCAATGTCGACGCCGACAGCGCCCCCGGTGATGTCCGATTCCTGCCGAGGATCGAACACCGCCGGCGTGTCGTTGTGATAGGCGCGGAACGTGCCGACGATGTCGCGCCCAGACACGACGAACAAGTCGTTGGTGAGCACCGGCATCGCGAGGTTCGGCGACTGCTCGTAGATGGGGCCGTCATGCTCGCGATTGAAATCGAGAACGAGCTCCTTCGTCGCGTCATCATCGGGATTCATCAGGTCCGCCGACCTGATCGCCTTGTCCAAATAGAGATAGCCCGCGGCCGGCCTCGATTTGCTATGCGTTTTCGGAGCCTCGA
>Ga0193713_1000166_pt1 | contig 21372 bp, 17 predicted proteins | sample H3a2metaG_FD_143054 | JGI IMG/M metagenome (GOLD analysis project Ga0193713, IMG submission 143054) | Soil microbial communities from a riparian zone of the East river system, Colorado, United States - H3a2 | ecosystem: Environmental > Terrestrial > Soil > Riparian zone | place: USA: East River... | reverse complement strand
TCCGTTGAGCGCGACGATCTCGGCGACGGGATCGCGGGTCGTGCCGGGGTGAGGCGACACGAGGGCCCGATCTCGTCCGGCGAGCGCATTGAGGAGCGTCGATTTTCCCGCGTTGGCCCGGCCCGCGAGGACGACCGTCGGGGGGTCGACGAGGGCGCGGCCCGCGCGAGCCGTCTCGAGGAGTCGACGCGCGTCCGCCCGGGATCGGAGTCCGGCGACCGCCCGCGCCAAGGCTCCGCGGACCTGGACAAGGAGCATCGAAGCGGCGCGCCACGTGCGTGCTTCGGGCAGGAGCAGCCACGCTTCCGCGCGTGTCCGGTCCAGGACGCGGCGTCTCACGGCGTCGTCGTACACTTCCGCGCGGGTCGCGACCGGCACCCCGAGGCGCGCGACGAGCGCCCGGGGCGCGGCCGATCCCCCGTGGCACGACACCTCGACGGTCGGGAGTTTCCAGGGAGTGGCGGCGGCCGGGCGGGCGCAGGCCAGGATGTCGTCGTCGAGCCTCGACCAGGCCGGCGCGGGCGCGAGGCGGATCCCCGCCCGTCGGGCCACCCCGCGGGCGTCGGGTCCGATGATCTGGACCACCGCGATTCCGCCGGGCCCGGGGGGCGTGGCGACCAGCGCTACGGTCGACGGGCCTTCAGCCATGACAGGGCGACTCCCTCGAGGGTGAGATCCGGGACGACTTCATCGAACAGGGACGCGAACCACTTGGCGTCTCCGCCCGTGCCGAACAGGCGCGCCGGACCCCCGGCCAGGTGGCGGCCGATCCCGATCATGCCGCGACCGGCGGCGTAGAGTCCGGCTTCGATGGAGGACTTGGTGTCGCGGCCGATGTCCGCCCGTGGGTGGGGAGGCACGAGCGGCAGGAGGTTCGTGCCGTCGTGGAGCGCGCCGGCCATGGCCGCGAGTCCCGGCGCGATCGCGCCCCCCACGAATTCGCCCTTCCGGTTGACGACTTCCACCGTGATCGCCGTGCCCATGTCGACGACGATGCACACCCGCCGGCAGCGGTGCCACGCGGCGACGGCATTGGCGAGCCGATCCCCTCCCGTTTCTCCCGGCTTTCGAGTGCGGTTTCGAATGGCGGCCGGGAAATCGCGCCCCATCTTCCGGGCTCGCACCTTCCAGCCGGCCTGAATGGCGCGTTCGAGGGCCCGATCCGCCTCGGGCCGGACCGATGCATAGACCGCCTCCGCGACGGGAACGCGCCACTTTCTGAAGAAGGCGGAGGAGGGTGCCGCGGCGTCGCGCCGGTCGACGAGGAGGATCCCCGAGGGCGTCTCGGCGAAGACCGCCGCGTGGAGCCTCGAATTGCCGAGATCCACGGCGGCAAGAAGCATTGAAGCAGAGTAGCCGTCCCCCGGCGGTCCGGCAAGGAGCTACCGGGGCTGGCGGCCGGCGGGCTGGACCTGGTACTGGAGGGTGTAGAGGCGGCCGCTCCGGTCGACGATGACGTTGAGCGTGGTCTGGGTCTTCGCCATGCTCTTCATGATCTCCTGGAGGCGCACGATGCTGTCGATCGCCTGGCCGTTCACGACCTTGAGGACGTCGCCCGCGCGGAATCCCCGGTCGGTGGCGTACCCGCCGTCCGGGAGCGAATTGATCTTGAGCCCGCCCGCGGGGTAGGCCTCGAGGCTCACTCCCTGGAGGACCGTCTCCCAGTTGGTGCCGGCCCACTCGACCTCCTTGCGGTCGACCTGCCAAACCTCCCGGTTGTCGTCGGATTGCGCGTCGTTCTTTTTGGTGGCGTACTTCGCCTTCTCCCAGGCGGCTCCGGGTTGGGGAGCGGGAATGCCGCCCGGGACCGCCGTTCCGACCAGGCCGGGCGGGGCCGCCGTGATCTCCTCGAGCTGGAGCGTCACCTCCCCGTCGGCCGTCTTGAACACCGCCGTCGTGGAGGTGACGTTCTTCAGCCGCCACCCGGCCAGTTCCGGAACCTCGACGCCGGCCGCTTCGTCACGGATCGCCTCACCGGCATAGGCGTTCACGGCAAGGTTCCGGCTCTTGATATTCAGGTAGGCGGTATGGGATGTGGGATCGTTCGCGATGCTGTCGGTCCCCGTGAGGCCGATGGGACCCCGCGGCGGGACCGGCCCCCTGCCGACGGGAGGCTTCAGGGGATTCGCCAGGTCCCGCAGGGCGCGGATATCGGTTACGTTCGGGTTCTTGCTCGTCGTGGGCGGGATGGAGATCGGCGGATCGACCTCGTGGACGAGGATGTCCTGGAAAATCAGGAACTGGAACGCGAAGGCGACGATGCCGATGATGAGCAGGACATTGCCGGTCCAGAGGATCGCGTTGACCCGCTTGACGTTGTTCACCAGCTTGCGCATGTCATGAGCGCCCGCCCGGACTCGCCAAGGCAGGCACGTTGATTTGAACGACGGAGTCGGCGGGTGGTTGGGTGCCGGCCCCCAGCTTGAGGCTGCGGGGAACGGGAAACGGGAAGCTGGGAGCTTCTATCGCCGCCCCCCGTGCTGCTTGCCGCCGAACGACGCCTTGGCCGTCGGGGTCTCCTTGGTGATGCCCCGCAGCTCCAGCTTCAGCTCGTCCGGACTGTCGGCCGCGTGGAGGGCGTCCTCCAGCGTGATCAGGTCGCGCTCGAGGAGCGATTTGAGCGACTGGTTGAAGGTCATACAGCCGTAGTAGCCGCCCTCCTTGATCGCCTTGTAGAGCTCGCGGCTCTTGCCCTGGAGGATGAGCTCCCGGCTCGTCGGCGTCGCGATCATCAGCTCGATCGCCGGCATCCGCGCCGAGCCGTCCTTCGTGGGGATGAGGCGCTGGGAAACGACGCCCTCCAGGAGCTGGGAGAGCTGCATGCGCAGGAACTCGTGCTGGTGCACGGGGAACATGTTCATGATTCGGTCGACCGTCCGCATCGCGTTCTGCGAGTGGAGCGTCGAGACGACGAGGTGGCCCGTCTCCGCGGCGTTCACGGCCGCCTCCATGGTCTCCAGGTCGCGCATTTCGCCGACGAAGATGACGTCGGGCGACTGCCGCACCGCGTGCTTCAGGGCCGCGGCGAAGTTCTGCGTGTCCTGGCCGATCTCGCGCTGGTCGATGACGCACTTGTCGTCGGTGAAGGCGAACTCGACGGGGTCCTCCACCGTGACGATGTGCTTCTCCTCGTTCTGGTTGATGAAGTTGAGCATCGACGCGATGGTCGTGGACTTGCCGGAGCCCGCGGTGCCGGTCACGAGGATGAGCCCGCGGGGCATGAGCGAGAGCCGCTTCAGCGGCTCCGAGGGGAGGTTCAGCTCCTCCATCGTGGGGATCTTCGAGAAGATGTGGCGGAAGACCATGCCGATGTACCCGCGCTGGCGGAAGACGTTGGCGCGGAACCGCCCCACCCCGTAGATCTCGTAGGAGACGTCCACTTCGCCCGTGTCGCTGAATTTCTTCTTGTTGAAGTCGTCCGTGACCTGGTTGAAGATCTCCATGATGCTCTCTTCGGTGACCGGCGGCCCGCCCATCGAGACCACCCGGCCCACGACGCGGATCGACGGGGATACGCCGACCTTGAGGAAGAGGTCGGACGCGTCCTCTTTCACCATCGCCGCAAAGATGCTCGCCAGTTCCATGGATGGGTTCTCCGGATCGGCCTAATCTTACACCAAGTTGCGCCCGTCGGACCCGACTTTCTCCGAGTCGAGCACCTCCAGGATCCTCCGGAGGAGGGCCTTGAGCCCCGCTCCCGTGGCCGCCGAGATCTCCAGGACGTCCCCCCCGGTCTCCTTTTTCACCGCCCGGCGGAGCGCCGCGACCGGCGGCCGGTCCTCGATGGCGTCGCTCTTGGTCGCGACCACGATCTCTTGCTTCTCCGCCAGGGTCGGGCTGTACCCCGCGATCTCCTTCCGGATGATCCGATACGCCTCGGCGGGCGGCTTGATCGCCAAGGGAGCGGCGTCGACGAGGTGGAGGAGGATGCGGGTCCGCTCGATGTGGCGGAGGAACTGGTCGCCGAGCCCCTTTCCCTCGTGCGCCCCCTCGATGAGGCCCGGGAGGTCGGCCAGGACGCAGGTTCGGACGTCGTCGAACTTGAGGATGCCGAGGCTCGGGATGAGCGTCGTAAAGGGATAGGCCGCGACGCGGGGCCGGGCGGCCGAAAGGCGCGAGAGGAGCGTGGACTTGCCCGCGTTGGGCATGCCGACGAGGCCCACGTCGGCGATCATGCGGAGCTCGAGGCGGAGGCGGCGCTCCTCGCCGGTCTCGCCCGCTTCGGCGAATCGCGGGGTCTGGCGCGTCGAGGTCGCGAACCGGCGGTTGCCCCGGCCTCCCTTGCCGCCCTTGCAGATCACGATCTTCTGGCCGTGGACTTCGAGATCCTTGAGGAGGGCGCCGGTCCGCTGGTCCCGGATGATCGTGCCGACCGGCACGGAGACGGTCATGTCGCGGCCGTTCCGTCCCGAGCATCCCTTGGCGTCGCCTGGGTTGCCGCTATCGGCACGGAAGGCGGGCTGGTGGATCAGGTGGTAGAGGGTGTTGTAGTTCTCGTCGGCCTCGAAGATGACGTCGCCGCCCTTCCCACCGTCGCCGCCGATGGGACCGCCGCGGGGAACGTACTTTTCCCGTCGCATGGCGACGAACCCTGCGTGGCCGTCGCCGGCCTTGACGCGGATGGTGACTTCGTCTCGGAACATTGTCAGCTCTCAGCGATCGGCACTCAGCGCCCAGCCGGAAAGAGGGAAGGGTTCGGATTCGTGCTGACTGCTGAACGCTGAATGCTGATCGCTAACCAAGAATCTCGGTGATCTTGATCAACGTGTGCTTCTGGCGGTGCCCGCGGGTCTTGTGGTACCCCTCGCGGCGCTTGTACTTGGTGACGCGGATCTTGTCGCTGAGCGTTTCCTTCACCACCTCGCCCACGACCTTGGCGCCCTTGAGGGTGGGCGCGCCGACCTTCACCTTTTCGCCGTCGTGGAGGACGAGGACCTCGGTGAACTCGATCGTGCCGGTCTTGCCCGGCTTGCGGTCGAACTGGAAGGTGGCGCCCTTTTCGACCTTCAGCTGCCGGCCCCGGTCGTTGATGATCGCGTACATGGAAGAATCCTCTAAGGGGGGATTTTTATACCAGACTGACAGGGTAAACACAAGCCGAGAGAGTCACGCGGAAGTCGTCGGCATTCCGCGATCAGCCCATGCGCCTCAATGAGCCCGCTGATGGCGGACGCCTGATCGCTTCTTAAGCTGTCGGCTGAAAGCTGTCGGCTGAGCGCCGATCAATACAACCGGAAGGCATGAGTCGGAAGTCAGGAGTTGAAGATCACGCTCCCGCGGCGTATATGGTTACCAGGAACTACGGAGGCCCCGAATGCGCGTCCTGCCCGCAATCCTGATCCTCCTGCTCGCCCAGTCGCCGGAAGACAAGCTCGAGGCGGCGCTCAAGAAGTTCGGCGAGCGGAATTACAAGATTCTCAAGGACAGCAAGGAAAACGGGATTATGACGCTGAAAACTCGCGTCGAGAAGGAGGGCGAAACCAAGGTGGCCGTATTCGAGGATCGGGTCGAGATGAAGGCCGGGGAGGCCGAGATTTCCATGTCGTTGATCGAGAAGGCCTCCTTGAAGGGCCTCCGACTCATCTCCGGGAAAAGAACGGGCAAGGTTCCCGGCGGCCAGATCGACTGGTGGGTCTCGGTCGCGGAGGGCAAGGCGTCGTTGAGGGTGGATGACCGGCAGCAGACGATCGACGTCACCGAAGGCACGGTCGCCGAACTGGCCGTGTTGCGCCTCGTCTGCGCGGCGGAGCAGAAGGTGGGCGAGAGCTTCAAGGCCGATGTGCTCGTCATGGTCGCCGAACGCGTGGACCGGGGCCATGAATTCAAGTGCGTCGCCAAGGAGACGCTCGAGATCGGCGGCGCCAAGCGGGACGCCTACAAGTGGGAGGAAACCTGGGAGGGGACGATGACCATCAACGGAAAGACCGGCACCTCCAAGACGGCCAATACCTACTGGGCCGGCTCCGACGGGTATCCTCTTCGCGCGATCCTCGGGCCCGGCATGGAGGTCGTCCTCGACGTTAAATGATCAGGTGAATCATGCGGTTGTTGCTGGCGGCGATTTTCCTGCTCCAGGCGGCCCCGGCGCAGTCGGAAGCGGACAAGCTCGAGGCGGCGCTCAAGAGGTTCGGGGACCGGAGTTACAAGATTCTCCAAGATGGCCAAGGGTCGGGGAGCATGACGCTGCGGGCGCGAATCGAGAAAGATGGCGACGGGAAAGCGGCCGTGATCGAGGTCGGGCTCACCGCGATGGTCAAGGACTTCGCCGTGAGCCTGAAATTCACCGAAAAGGCGTCCCTGGATGGATGCCGGCTCATTTCGGCGAAGATGTCCGGCCGGGATCCCGTCGGCGACATTGATTGCGCGGCATCGGTCCGGGAGGCCACGGCGTCCATAACGGCCAAGAACAAGACGCACGCCATCGAGGTCACCGAAAGAACGGTCGGGGAGTTGGCACCCCTCGTCATGGCATGCACGACGGACCAGAAGGTGGGGGCGTCATTCAAGGTGGATGTCCTGAGGATGGTCACGCAGAGGCTCGAAAAGGGCCGTGAATTCACCTGCGTGGCCAAGGAGACCGTCGAAATTGCCGGGAGAAAATTCGACGCCTTCAAATGGGAGGAACGGTGGGTGCAGGAGGGTCCCAAGGACGGCGCGCCAATCCCAGCGAAAGTCGAAACCACTTATTGGGTCAGTCCCGACGGCTACGTGCTTCGCACTCTCGGCTCGCAGGGAATGGAAGTCGTCCTCGACGCGAAATAGAGGCGCTGCACAACCCGTTGTAGGTCCGGCAATCCGCAATCCGAAATCCGCAATCTTTCCGAGAATCGAGAATCGCTCCCTCGCTTCACCGGACAAAGTCCATCACCTTGTCTCCCGTTCCGCTATAACAGTTGAACTCGACCCGGTGATCGGGCTGGTCGCGCACTCTCACATAGCGGATCCGCTTCTTGTTTTTCAGCTCCATCTCCTGGATCTCCTCCTTCCGCGCCTCCAGGAGCGAGAAAACCTCGGGCCCCACGCGCACCTCGACCGTCGCGATGTCCTCCCGCTCCAGCGTGCTCTTGAGCGCACGCATCACCTCGAGCCCGATCGACTCGATGCTCTTCACCAGCCCCGTCCCGCCGCAGGCCGGACACGGGTCGTGCGCCACCGCCGCCACGCTCGGGCGGATCTTCTGCCGCGCGATCTGCGTCAGGCAGAAGGCGCTCATCGGGAGGATCACCGTCTGCGCCCGATCCCGGCGCGCCTCGTCCCGCAGGACGCTCTCCACCCTCCGCCGGTTCCGCTCGTGCTTCATGTCGATGAAGTCGATCACGATGATGCCGCCCACGTCGCGCAGGCGGAGCTGGCGCACCACCTCCCGCGCCGCCTCGAGATTCGTCCGCACCGCGAGATCCTCCGGGTTCGCCTCGCGCACGAGGCGGCCCGAGTTCACGTCGATCGCCGTCAGCGCCTCCGTCTGCTCGATCACGATCGACCCGCCCGACGGGAGCGGGACCGACTTCTGGTTGAGCTGGTCGATCTGCGCCTCGATCGCGTGCTTGTAGAAAAGCGGCGTCGCCCCCTCGTAGAACGTGAGCCGCTCCCGGTACCGCGGCATGACCCCCTCGAAGAAACGCACGAGCCGGTCGTAGACCGCGCGGGCGTCGACCACCACCTCCTGCATGTCCGGCGTGAAGAAATCCCGCACCGTGCGCAGGTCGATGTCGCTCTCCTCGTACAGGAGCGCCGGCGGCTTCGCCTCCTTCGCCTTCGTCGTGACCGACTCCCAGACCCGCTGGAGGTACTCGTAGTCGGCGCGCATGTCGGCCGGATCGATGTCCACCCCCGCCGTCCGGACGATGAACCCCACGCCGTCCGACCGGCCCCCAGAGATCTCCCGCACCATCCCGCGCAGGCGGGTCCGCTCCATCGGGTCCTCGATCTTCTTCGAGATTCCCACCGTCGGGGCCAGGGGCGTCAGGACCAGAAACCGGCCCGGCAGGCTCAGCTCCATCGTCACCGACGGGCCCTTCTCGCCGAATTCGTCGCGGATGACCTGGACGAGGATTTCCTGCCCCTCCCTCAGGAGGTCCTGGATCAGCCGCTTGGGACGCGGGCCCCGGCCCGAGCGGCGCGACCGGACGTCCTCGCCGGGACCGTGGACCTCGGAAACGTGCAGGAACGCGTTCCGTTCGAGGCCGATCGAAACGAACGCCGCCTGCAGGCTCGGGTGGACGTTCTCGACCCGGCCCTTGTAGATGTTCCCGACGAGCGTCTCCCGCGACGACCGCTCGACGTGGAAATCCTCGAGCCGGCCGTCGACGAGGATCGCGATCCGCGTCTCCTCCTTCTCGAGGGCGTTCACGAGCATCACCGTTCGCGCCGGCGGGGGCATGGGGTCCGTCATGGCGCGAAATCCTGAGTCCAATGTGGCTCTGTTGAAACCGCCTCCTCACCACGAAGACACGAAGCCACAAGGAAGAGGGAGTCCTCGAGAGCGCCCGCCGGCGTCCGCTTGGTGCCTTGGTGGCTTGGTGGTGTAAGAAAGGGCATTCCAACAGAGCTTGCCCAATGTCCAGACGCGGGACCAAAGACCTTAGACCACCCTTGAACCTTGAACCCAGTACTCTTCGCCTTCATCGCGTCCCCACTTCCGTGTAGGTCTTCCGAATCCGGACTTCCGGGCCCGGTTCGAGACCGATCGACCGCAGCACTTCTTCCGGCTTGGCCGTCCCCTGGTCGGTCACGCGGACGCGCATGAGGACTTTGCCGGGCTCCGCCTCGAGCGCCAGGACGTACCGCCGGATCTCGACCTTCTTGCCTCCCTTGTCGGACTTGCGCTCGATCCACGCCTCCTTCTTCGCGAGGAACTCCCGGACCCCGGCGACGAGGTCGGCTTCTTTCGGGACCGTCGCCTCGTACTCCACGTAGTCGATCGCGGACCGGTCCTTGCGGGCAAAGGCCTCGACTTTCGAGAGCTTCACGCCCTCGGGAAGCTGGACCGCGAGGGCCTGCTCGATCTTCGCGGGGGGCGTCCACGCCGTCAGCTCGACTTCGAGGATCTCGTCGAGGGACTCGATGCCGAGGCCGAGGGCGGTGGGAAAGGAGAGGATGGGATGCGGGTTGTACCCCTCGGTCATGCGAAGGGGCAGGCCGCTCCGCCGCAGGGCGCGCTCGAAGAGCCGCATCAGGTCGTGATGCGACAGGAACCGCATCTTGCCCGTCTTGGTGAAGCGCACCCGGTAAGGAAAGATATTCATGGTCAGCTATCCGCTATCAGCCGTCCGCTCTCCGCCGAAAAGCAGACAGCGGATGGCGGACAGCGGAAAGCAGTCTCAATCACAGGAGGGAGGGGGACGGGCAGAACGACGGTGTCACGGCTCTCCCCCGCCGGGGGAAGGCCGTGGAATATTTCGAGAGGGCCCGCAGCGGACCGGCGAATACGGCCGGTTGGCGCTACTCCCCGCCCTTCTTCAGTTTCTCGAGGTCCTTGCGGGCGCCCTGCATGCGCTGCTCGTCCCCGCGCCTCAGCTCCTCGGCGGCGGCGCGGCGCTTCAGCTCTTCGAGCTCTCCCCGCTCGCGCTCGCGGATCGCGTCCAGGTCGTTCCGGAGGTTCTCCTGGTTCACGTCCGAGGGCTGGATGATCGTCGGGGTCACGAAGATGATCAGGGTCTCTTTCCGGATCGTGTCGTTCCTCATCTTGAACAGGAAGTCGATGAGCGGCAGGTCGCCCAGGAAGGGCACCTTCTTGTCCTCGTAGCTCGACCGCTCGCTCTTCAGGCCGCCGAGGACGGCCGTCCGGCCATTCTCGATGAGCAGGGTCGTGACGAGCGTCGTGTTCTGGATGCGCGGCAGGTCGATCGAGGCGGGGCCGCCGCCGGAACCGGCGCCCTCCAAAGAGAACCGCTCGAAGCCCGCGACGAGGCCGGGGGCGGTGCCGGTGCCCGAGAGGAACTCGTTCTGGGGGATCACCGTCAGCAGGACCTGGTTGGTGTCCTTGATGATCTTCGGGATCACCATGAGCTGGAAGCCGATCTTGACCGGCGACCGGCGGCCTTCCGCGACCGTGAAGGCGAGGCCGCCGGTGCTGGTTTGAGTGACTTGGGATTCGGCGTAGGGCACCTCTTCCCCGAGGAAGATCGTGGCCGCCCAGTTATCCTTGACCGAGATTTGCGGCTCCTGGATCAGCTTCGAGTACTTGTCCCGTTTGAAGGCCCGGAACGTGGCCAGCATGTCGAAGCGGGTGAGGAAGAACTGGCTCGAGATGATCCCCTCGCGGCCGAGTCCGAAGGGCATGCGGGTCAGCTTGCCCGATCCGCTCGTGGTGAAGGGGCTCTGCGTGGCCGTGCCCGCCGTCACCGTGGTGCCGTCGACGCGCACGGGCGGCAGGGCCTGGGTCGTGACCGTAATGCCGTCCTCGCCTTGGAACGAGTAGTTCATGCCGAAGGTGAGCAGATCCTCGTTCACCGTGCTGATGTACTTCAGCGCGATGTTCACCTGCGAGGGTTGTACGTCGAGCACCTTGATCGCCCGCTCGATCTCGTCGAGGCCCGTGCGGGTGTCCGTGACGGCGATGGTGGCCGATTGGGGATCAAAGTAGATCGATCCCACCGGCTTTCCGTCGGGACCGCGGGTGAGCAGGGTCTCGAGGAGGGTGAGAAGGGTGAACTGCTTGGCGATGTCCGCCAGGGTCTTGGGCGTCTCCGGCGGCTTGCCCTCGACGTACTTGCCCGCCTCGATCTTGGCGATATACGCCGGCGGCCCGGTTATGTACTTCAGCGTGAACAACTTCCGCTCCAGCTGCTTGAGAAGCTCGTCCTGGTGGACGATCCGGATGATCTCCTTGTCGCGCACCGTCGTATATCCGCACGTCTTGCAGACCACCGTCAGCACCTCGAACCACGGCATGTTGTTCACGCTCATCGAGATGGTGCCGGCGACGCCGCCGAACCGCCCGCCCGGATCGCCGGTGTTCATGACGATATTCGCGCCCGACATGCGGGCGATGAGGCTGATGACCGTCTTGATGTCGGCCTTTTCGAAGGAGAAGGTGACGCGCGGCGGGCGGCTCAGGCGGATAAGCGTCGCCGACTCCTCTTCCACCGTCATTTCGGCCTTGGACACGAAGGCGTTGAACGCCGACCGCCACGGCTCGCTCCGGACGATGAACTCGTCGATGCGGAACTCCTCGGGCACGTTGCGCAGGTCGGCGACGAAATTGACGGTGCGGACCTGGCGGCGGAATTCCTCGATGATTTCCTGGACGCGGGCGTTCCGGAACTCCATCGTCACCTTCACGTCGACGCCCTGGAGGGTAGCGCGGAGGTTGCGCTCCAGCTGTTCGCGGGCCACCTCCTCGGGGGTCTGGGGCTTCTTATCCTCCTTCGGCGGCTCCTGTGGAGCGGGAGCGGGAGCCGGAGCCGGGGTCGGTGCCGGTTCCTGGGCCACTGTCGTGGTGATCGCGGCAAGCAGGAGCGCGACCGCGAGGTACGACAGGTTCAGGACGCCCTTCATACAGCCTCCTCTGATGATTGGATCCGACCCGCCTATTTCTTCAGAGTCACCTGGCGGACTTCGCCCTTGTACTCGACTTCGACCGCGTGCCGGTGGATCTTGAGGACCTTCACCCCTTCACGCGCGATGAGGTCGCCCTCGCGGTACGCCTCGTCGTTGATCACGGAGTAGGTCACGATGCGGCTCACCCGCACCGGCTCCGCCAGGGAGAAGCGCGCGCCGCCGATGAAGAGGTCGAACTTGACGACGTCCTGGACGACCTCCGTCGCGGTGATCGTTCCGGTGAGGATCAGGGTCTTCTTTTCCAGCTCGATCCTGGCCTGGCACGCAAGCCGCTGGTTCTGGGCCCCGCGGATCGCCTGCTCCAGCGTCGCCAGGCCCTCCTCGCTGCGCCAGAACTCCGGAAGGGTCCGCATCGCCTCGAGCTCGCGGATCTCCCGGTCGATTCCATCCAGGTTCAGGGCGTTCAGGAGGTCGTTGATCCGGTCGACCTTGGCCAGGGCGATGTCGAGCTGCTTCTTGACGCCCCCGTAGATCCGCTCCGCGTCCTCGCGGAGCTTCTCGACGTTGGTCCGCTTGACGACGTCGGCCTGCGACAGCGGATAGAGGCCGCGGTAGTGCTGGAGGATCTTCAGGTAGGTCCGTTTGGCGTCGTCCAGCAACGACTTGGAAACTTCATCCTGAAGCTGAGGGATCAGGGACTGGGCCTCCGCGAAGACGGCGTCGAACTGCTCGGGAAGGAGGTCCTTGAACTTCTTCTTGTTGGGATCCTCCGGCGTGCCGGGCCCGGTCTTCACTCCACCGGCCTCTTTCGCGGTCAGGGCGCCGCTCTTCGAGAAGGGGTCGCGCCGCCCGCGCGGGGTGAGTCCGGGCTGGCCCGAGCCCTTCGCGGCGGTCTCGTCTTTCGCGAACTTGAGGACGATGGAATCGTCCGACGTCTGGGCCTCGATGATCCGCCCGTACTTGTCGATCCAGAACTTGGTGAAGGGCGCGAGCTCCCCGCGGTCCCAGCCCTCGATCCGGACGGGCGTCACCTTGACCGGCTTGTCGAGGATCACCTTGGGCATCATGGTGTCGGTCGCGTAGCTGACGGAGACCGGCTCCTTCTGGCCGGGGATCAGGACCTTCTCCCGCAGCCGCGTCGACTGGGCCAGCGAGCCCCCCTGCCGCAGCTTGTAGAACATGGGGTTCAGGTAGATGTGGGCGGACTCGGCGATGAGGACCTTGGCCTCCCGGGTTTCCGGCGGAGAGTTGGGATCGGTTGCAATGGTGTACTTGATGACCCGTTCCTCGGTCTCCGGGTAGGTCCGGACCTGGATGATGGTCCGGCCCGAGCCCGTGGTCAGGGTGTAGTCCATGAAGAAGATGTCGAAATCCTCTTCGAGCTGGGCCGTGAGGTCCTCGCTGATGACGAAGCTCTCCTCCTCGCCGGTGGTCGACTTGCGGCTCCACTCGTACTCCGACTTCACCGTGTAGTCGTAGCGGTAGTTCCGCATGGTGGTGGTCGTGAGCAGCTCGTGGAAATAGCCCTTCGATTCCTTGTCCTGCTCGACGCGGTACCAGGTGTCGATCATGGCCGGGATGGGGGCGCGATCTTCCTGGGTGGCGGGAGCCGGGGCGGGTTCCTGCGCGGAGAGGAGCCCGGCCGAGACCGACACGGCTAGAAAAGCCCCGAGACCTCGCATGATGCCTCCCCGGCGTACATCCTTTTGCAGGAAACGGGAGTCCGGCGTGCGCCGGCCTGACAACCTGACCCTCCGCCCTCTCCGGGCGGTCTGCGGATGCACGGGAACCGAAGAAATTATATGCCCCCTTTCGGGGGTGTCAACCCTTTAATAATTCAGGAACCCCCTGTACACTTCCGGGTCGATGATCCTGCTCGTGGACAACTACGATTCCTTCACGTGGAACCTCGTCCAGGCCTTCGGAACGCTCGGCGCGGCGGTGGAAGTCGTGCGCCACGACCGCATCGATCCCGAGACGGCGGCCCGGAAGCGGCCCCGTGCGATCGTGATCTCCCCCGGCCCGAAGACTCCGCGGGACGCCGGGGTCTCCGGGGAGCTGATCCGGCGGCTCGCCGGCGAGGTCCCGATCCTGGGGGTCTGTCTCGGCCATCAATGCATCGCGGACGTCTACGGCGCGCGGGTCGTCCGGGCCTGCCGGCCCGTTCACGGCAAGACGAGCGAGGTCCGCCACGACGGCCGCGGGCTTTTCGAGGGGCTCGGGAACCCGATGACGGTCATGCGCTACCATTCGCTCGTCGTGGACGAGAGGTCGCTCCCGCCGGAGCTCGAGGCGACGGCGCACACCGAGGAGGGCGAGCTGATGGGTCTGCGCCACCGGACCCTGCCCTTGGAGGGAGTCCAATTCCATCCAGAAAGCTACCGTACGCCCGCCGGCCTCGAGCTGTTGCGGAATTTCCTACGACGGTAGCACTCGGGGTGAATGATGACAGATGACCGATGACAGATGACGGCCCGAATCAAGTACCCCGGCCGCATGGAATATCGCACCAAGTGGGTTGTCGAATAGGTTCGCGGGCCGTAACCTGTCATCCGTCATCCGTCATCGGTAATCCGGGGGGTCAATGTCAATGTCGCTGAAGGGAGAGTGGGCGCTCATCCTGGGCGCGTCGAGCGGGTTCGGGGAGGCCACGTCGCTGGAGCTGGCCCGCCGCGGGATGAACATCGCGGGGGTCCATCTCGACCGAAAGGGAACGCTCCCGCACGTCGATGAGATCGTCGGGGCGATCCGGAAGGCGGGCGGTCGGGCCGAGTTTTTCAACGCGAACGCGGCGGACGAGGCGAAGCGCAAGGAAATCCTGGACGCGCTGGGTCCGCTTCTCGGGGGGAAGCCGGTCCGTACGGTGCTCCATTCGCTCGCGTTCGGAGCCCTGAAGCCCTTCCTCGCGGAGAAGGAGGAGGACCGGATCACGAAGTCCCAGCTCGAGATGACGCTCGACGTGATGGCGCACAGCCTCGTCTACTGGTCGCAGGACCTGCTGGCCAGGAAGATGATCGGGAAGGGGTCGCGGATCTTCGCGATGACCTCCGCGGGGGGCGCGCGGATGTGGACGAGCTACGGCGCGGTGTCGGCGGCGAAGGCGGCGCTCGAGTCGCACATCCGCCAGATCGCGGTGGAGCTGGCGCCGATGGGGATCGCGGCGAACGCGATCCGGGCGGGGGTGACGGACACGCCTTCGCTCCGGAAGATCCCCGGCCACGAGGAGATGATCACGATGGCCACGGCGCGGAACCCCGGGCGCCGGCTGACGACGCCGGAGGATGTCGCCCGGGTGATCGCGACCCTGTCCGCTGATGGAATCGAGTGGCTCACCTCGAACGTCATATCCGTGGACGGCGGGGAATTCGTTGTCTGACCGGCGATGACAGATGACGGATGACGGGGCCGCTTAGTATAGTTGCCGGTCTCGGAGGACCTTTCATGCGATACGCGCTGTACGGGCTCCTCATCGCGCCGCTCCTGGCGTCGTGCGGCTCGAAAACGGATCCGGCTTCATCCGGAAAGGGCGTCAAGGGCGACCTGACCGCGTTCCTGAGGCAGGAGCCCATCACCGACCGGATCGCGTACGCCAAACAGCTCCTCGCCGAGGCCGGATATCCGGATGGAAAGGGCCTGGGGAAGCTGGAAGTCCTCTACAACACGGACGAAGGCCACCAGAAGATCGCCGCCGCCATCCAGCAGATGTGGAACAAGAATCTTGGGATCAATGTCGAGCTGCGCAATTCGGAATGGAAGGTCTACCTCGACGACCTGTCGAAACTCCGCTACCAGGTCGGACGGCGGGGATGGATCGGCGATTATCGCGACCCATACACCTTCATCGAGCTCATGAAGTCGGACAGCGGCAACAACAACACGGGATGGAGCGACCCCGATTTCGACCGGCTCGCCTTGGCCAGCGGCGCCGAACCCGACCCGGCCAAGCGGTACGAAATCCTCCGCCAGGCGGAAGCCATCCTGCTGTGCGACCTTCCGGTGCTGCCGCTCTACTACTACGTCAGCCAGGCCTGCTGGACCGACAAGGTCAAAGGCGTGTACCAGAACATCATGGACTACCACCCCCTCAACGAGGCGTACGTCGAGGGTTCGGACACCATCGTCATCAATAACGGAACGGAGATCCAGGCGCTGGATCCCGCGCTCGCCCGCGGCGTGCCCGAGCATCGGGTGCTCAACGCCGTGTTCGAGGGGCTCACCCGGAGCGACCCGAGGACCTACGATCCGCTTCCCGGCGTCGCCGAATCGTGGGACATCTCGAAGGACGGGAGAACCTACACCTTCCACCTTCGCGACTGCGCCTGGACCGACGGCAGGAAGGTCACCGCGCACGACTTCGCTTTCGCATGGAGACGAATCCTGAACCCGGCCTTCCCCTCCGACTACGCCCACATGCTCCACGTGGTCAAGGGCGCGGAGGCCTATAACTCGAAAAAGTCCTCCGATCCCCTGACGGTCGCCGTCGAAGCCAGGGACGACCGGACCTTCGTGGTCGAACTGGAACATCCGGTGCCCTATTTCCCCGAGCTCGTCACGCACTACGCTTTCCATCCCCTGCGGAAGGACGTGCTCGAGAAGCACGGCGACGCCTGGACGCGGACCGGGAACATCGTCACGAACGGGCCCTTCAGGGTGAAGGAATGGAGGCCCAACGAACACGTCCTCCTCGAGAAAAACGGCGGCTACTGGGGCGCGGCGAAAACCCGGACCCAATACGTGAAGTTTCTGCCGATCGACAACCGCCTCACCGCGTGGAATCTCTACCTGACCGGGAAGTGCGACTGGGTGACGACGCTTCCGGTGGAAAAGATGGATGAGATCATCAAGCGTCCGGACTACCACGGGGCGACCTACCTGGGCATCTACTATTGGTCGTTCAACTGCACGGCGGGACCCCTCAAGGACCGTCGGGTCCGCAAGGCGCTGTCGCTGGCCCTCGATCGCGACATCATCGTCAAGCACATCGCCCGGCAGGGCCAGGTTCCGGCCTACGGCTTCGTGCCGCCGATGTTCGACGCCTACAAGAGCCCGCGCTTCGACGTGAAGGACTGAGCAGCGGTGATCGGCTTCCTGATCCGGCGCTTCGCCGCGGGTCTCGCGACCCTGTTCGTCATCGCGGTTCTGTCGTTCTGTTTCACGCGGGCCGCCCCGGGAAGCCCCTTCTCATCGGAGCGCCAGCTTCACCCCGAGATCATCAAGGCCTATGAGGAGTATTACGGCCTCGACAAGCCCATCTACGTCCAGTTCTGGCGCGCCCTGAGGGGCTATATGCGGCTCGATTTCGGCCCCTCCACGATGTATCGGGGCCGGTCCGTGAACGATTACATCGAGCCGGGGTTCGGAAAGTCGATCAAGCTGGGCCTCCTGGGAGCCGTGTTGGCATTCCTGATCGGCCTCCCACTGGGAGTCTTCGCCTCGGCCCACCACAACCGGGCCCCAGACCACGCGGCCATGAGCGTCGCGACCCTGGGAATCTGCATCCCGAATTTCCTCCTCGGACCGCTTCTCGTGCTCCTCTTCGGGCTGACCTTGAAATGGTTGCCCACCGGGCTGTGGCCGGAGGACTGGAGCCTCAAGGAGCTGAGCAAGCTGATCCTGCCCACGATCACGCTGGCCATGGTCCACATCGCCTACATCTCGAGGCTGGCGCGCGCGGGAATGCTCGACGTGATGAACAAGGACTACATCCGGACGGCCCGGGCGAAGGGACTGAACGAGTGGACCGTCTTCGTGAAGCACGGCCTCAAGAACGGCGTGACTCCCGTCGTTTCGTACGCGGGTCCGATGGTGGCCCTGGTGCTGACCGGATCCATCGTGGTCGAGAAGGTGTTCGCCATTCCGGGCCTGGGCCAGCACTTCATCAATGGCGCGCTGAACCGGGACGCCAACATGATCATGGGGTGCGTGCTGGTCTACAGCTCGCTTGTCATCGCCTTGAACTTCCTCGTGGACGTCGCCTACGGCCTGCTCGATCCCCGGGTGAGGGTGAGCTGATGGGTTCCGATCCGCTCGAGACGCTCGCCGAGGTGGAGAGCCGCTCCCCCGGCCGCATGGCCCTGCGGCGGTTCTTCAAGAATCGCCGGGCCGTCATCTGCATCGTCCTGCTGGCGATCGTCGGGCTCGCGACGCTCATCGTGCCGTGGGTCACGCGCCATGACTACCGCGAATCGGATTGGGAGTACACGTACGGCAAGCCGAACGGCACGTACTGGATGGGGACCGACGCGCTGGGCCGCGACCTCATGGTCCGGGTCTTCCTCGGCGGCCGCATCTCCTTCGCGATCGGCTTCCTCGCCACCGCGGTCAGCGTGATCATCGGCGTCGCGTACGGGGCCACCTCGGCGTTCGCCGGCGGGCGCGTCGACCAGGTGATGATGCGGTTCGTCGACATCCTGTACGGCCTGCCCTACATGCTCGTGGTCATCATCATCATGGCGCTGACCGAATCGAAGAGCGTGCTGATCGTCTTCCTGGTTCTCGGCTCGTTCGGGTGGCTGACCATCTCCCGGATCGTGCGGGGACAGGTGCTCTCCCTGCGCGAGCGCGACTTCGTCGAGGCGGCCAGGGCCCTGGGCGTGGGCGCTCCGGCCATCATCTGGCGCCACTTGATTCCGAACATCCTCGGTCCCGTGATCGTCTACACGACGCTGGCCATTCCGTCGGTCATGCTGGCGGAGTCCTTCCTGTCGTTCCTGGGCCTGGGAGTCTCCGAACCCGAGACCTCCTGGGGCGTCCTCATCAGCCAGGGTCAGCAGGCTCTCGAGCGCTGGTGGTTCGTGACGTTCCCGGGAGCCGCGCTGGCGATCACCCTCTTCTGCCTCAACTCGATCGGCGACGGACTCCGGGACGCCTTCGATGTCCAGCAGAGGTAGGGTCATCTCGCTGGCGCTCCTGCTCCTCACGGGATGCGGGGAGTCCAGATCCCCCGCGACTCCCGCGGCGCCGCACGCGCCGGAGAGCCGGATTGCCGAAGCGCGGCGCCTTCTCGCCGAGGCGGGCTACCCGGAGGGGAAGGGGTTCCCCGAACTCGAGATCATCACCAACGACGCGGAGTGGCACAGAAATATCGCGGCCGCGATCCAGGAGTGGTGGCGGACCCGGCTCGGCGTCAAGGTGTCGATCCGCAACCTGGAATGGAAGGTCTACCTCGATCTCGTCCAGAAAGGGAGATTCGACATCGCCCGCCGGGGCTACTTCGGCGAGTACATCGATCCCGAGTCCTTCCTGTCGCTCTTCACCGCGGACAGCGGCTTCAACTCGGGGGGCTGGGCGTCGCCGGAGTACGACCGGATGATCGCGACCTCCGATCGGGAACTCGATCGCGCGAAGCGGTTCGCGCTTCTCGGCAAGGCGGAACGGCTGCTGCTCGACGAGGCGCCTCTCATGCCGCTCTACAACTACATCGCGCACAACCTCATGAAGCCCTTCATCAAGGGGGTCTATCACAACATCCGCGAGATGCACCCGCTGCAGGGCGTGACGCTCGAGGGCCCGGGCGCGCCGGCGGACGGGACCCTCATTTTCAACATCAGCGACGAACCCCACTCGCTCGACCCCGCGCTGGCCGACGACATCGCCGGCCTCAAGGTCCTCATGCACGTTTTCGAGGGCCTGGCGAACTACGATCCGCGGGACGCCTCGCCCGTTCCCGCCGCGGCGGAACGGTGGGAAATCTCCCCGGACGGGCTTCGCTGGACCTTCCACCTGCGGCCCGCCCTCTGGTCCAACGGAGATCCGGTGACCGCCGGGGACTTCGTGTGGTCCTGGCGCCGGGCCATGCACCCGAAGACGCCGTCAGCTTACAAGGAGCGGATGTACGTCGTGAAGAACGCGCGCGCCGTCGCGCGGGGCGAAGCGCCCGTCGATTCGCTGGGCGTCCGGGCGGCGGACGACCGGACGCTCGTCGTCGATCTCGAGCATCCCGCCCCCTACTTCGCCCACCTCGTCTGCCTCATGGTGTACTTCCCGGTGCATCGCGCCACCGTCGAACGCCACGGCGAGAAATGGATCGAGCCCGACCGGATCGTCCACAACGGGCCCTACCGGATCGTCGAGGCCCGCCGGGCCGATCGCCTGATCTTCGAGGCCAACCCCCGCTACCGGGCCGCGGACCAGGTGAAGCTGAAGAAGTTCGTTTTCCTGCACGTCACGAACGAAAGGACGGCGCTCTCGCTGTACGAGACGGGCCAGTGCCACTGGCTCTTCCGCATTCCGACCGACGTCGTGGAACGGATGCGCGGCCGGGCGGACTACATGGGCGGCCTCATCCACGGAACCTACTTCTACACGTTCAACCTGAAGCGCAAGCCTCTCGGCGATGTCCGCGTCCGGCGCGCCCTCTCCCTCGCCGTGGATCGGGAGACCATCGTGAAGCAGGTCCTTCGCGGCGGCGAGGCGGCGTCGGAGCGGCTCACCCCGCCGCTCTACCCGGGATACGAGGTGAAGTGAGCCGCCTAGCGCCGAGAATCAAGAATCAATAATCAAGAATCGTACTTTGAATCTCCGAACGCGTCACTTCTTCAGCCCAACTCGAGAAAGTGGAGTTCCCGGCTTTGCTTGCACGCGGGGCTTCGCGGCGAACCACGGGCCTTCCCGGAGAAGCGGAACCGCGAGACCGGCTTCGAGGACCTTCTTCTCGCCCAGGGCCCGGCCCTCCGGCAGGAGGTCGAGAGCCCCCGACGGATCCCCGGCCTCGGGAGCGAAGGCGACGATCGCCAGGTCGTAGTCCCCCGCCGTCATCCCCTCCACGTAAGCCACCCCCTCCCTGAGGTCGAGCCGCACCGCCAAGGCGAGCGCCTCCTCGAGCTGCTCGCGCAGGGCGCGCCCGGCCGTTTCGGCGACACCGCCCTTCCACGTCAGGAGCCGGATCCGCGGCGGCTTGAGGTCGGGGAATTCCGCGGCGAGCGCCGTGAGCGCCGCCGCGAGATCCCGCGCGGGAGCCTCGGCGGCGCCCGTCAACGTCCGCGACTCGGCCGCCCCGGGCCCCGCCTTCTTCGCGAGCGCCTCCCGGTCGATCGCGAGCGCCACCGCCCGGCGCAGGCCCGGCTTCGACGCGGCGCTGAACCGCAGGAACATCACCGCGGGACCCGGAGCGGTGCGGATCTCCCCCGCCGCGACGAGGGACTCCACTTTCTCAGGAGGCACGAGCGACGCGTCGATCCAGTCGACCTCGCCCCGCTCGTACAAGGCCCACCCCTCCGTGATCCGGTCCCGCAGGCGGATCGAGATCCGCCCCGGCCCCTCGCCGGCGCCGGCCCGGACGAGGACGATCTCGTCGCGGACCCACCTCTCGAGCCGGTACGCGCCGCAGGTGACCAGATTCTGTGAATGGGTCCATTTCTCGCGGCGCTCCCGCACGACGTGCTCAGGCACGGGAAGAAAAGGCGTTGTGGCCGCGAGTTCCGGAAAGCCCGGCCGGGGCGCCTCGAGCGTCACGCGCAGGGTCCGGGCGTCGACCGCCTCGATCCCCACCGAGGCATCCCCCAGGTCCTCCCGCTTTTCCGCCGCGCCGAGGGCCTCTTCGAGGGCGGCCTTCAACGCGCCGTCCTTCTCCTGCCCGGCCGCCTCCTTCAATCCCCTCGCGTGGCGCTTCGATCCCGACTCCTTCGCCAGCCGCGCGATCTCCGCCCTCCCCGACGGCCCCTCGCTTTCGTAAAGCAACAGGTGGTCGGCGAGGCGCGCTGCGTCATGGAAGGCCCGCGCGTTCTTGATATGGCGGAATCTGAATGCCCATGGGCTGCCCGTCGAGGGCTGGAGACATCTCAGCCAGGCGAATCGATAGTCGCCCGCCGTCACCGGGCGGCCGTCCGACCATTTCCGATCCGGCAGCGCGAAGGTGACGACCGCGCCCTC